>OCAK01001062.1_pt1 | contig 18101 bp, 9 predicted proteins | sample 1538301 | NCBI WGS metagenome assembly OCAK01 (sample SAMEA2580285, study PRJEB22360) | human gut metagenome | biome: human gut; feature: human-associated habitat; material: faeces | place: Denmark | collected 2008/2010 | reverse complement strand
AGGCGATGAGCCAGGGGAGCATACAGATATGAGGCTTCGGTGGCTAGCCGCAGGCGGTCGTCTTCCTTCAACTGTTTGCCCAGGCGCATCAGGCAGAGGCGGTCGGCAATCATGATCAGTATCACCCTGACATCTTCTGCAAAAGAGAAGAGCAGGTGATGGAAGTTCTCAGAATTGACGGCCGTATTGCGGGCATACAGATCGGAAGTCTTCAGCAGGCGCTGAATGATCAGCGTGACATCTGCGTCGAACGTCTTTTCGACCTCTTCCAGTGTAATGACCTTTTTCAGCACCGGGCGATAGAGCAGGAGGGCGATGACCGAAGTCCGTTTCAGTCCGATCTCCGTTGTTGCGATCAGTGCAGTATTAATATTGCGAATCAATCCGTTGATGCCGTTCTTGTCTCTTCCGTAACAGTCGAGTGCGACAACGCGCTGCATCAACTCTCTCATTTTCCGTATATCCTCTCTATGTAAAAAGGAGTAGAGGCTACGTACCAATTGTCTGTATTTAGAGAAGAAATCTTTTCTTTCTTCTTCCGTAAAGAATGGTTGTATGTCCATAGTTGCATCTTCTTTTTTACTGCCCATTTGAGGACAGGCGGTAAAACATACTGTAAAAGTATCTTTTTTCCTCGAATATCAATGCTATTCTAACAGTATTTTTATACATTTGCGAGAAGCATAGACGGAAAATGCTATGCCACAATGCGAAGAGTACTAATTTTAAAAGATATACTATGTTAAACGCAAACGATTTAAAGCAATTGGCTGATAAAGGAATCAGCGAACAGCAGATTGAAGAACAACTGGCTTGCTTCGTCAAAGGTTTCCCTTATCTGGAAATAGCCGCATCCGCATCGGTAGAAAAAGGTATAATGGTTGTATCGCAGGAGGACCAGGCAACTTATATGGATGCATGGGATGCCTATCTTGCTAAAAATAAACGGATCCTGAAATTTGTACCTGCTTCGGGTGCTGCCAGCCGTATGTTTAAGAACCTGTACGAGTTTCTGTCAGCCTCTTACGATGTGCCGACCAGTGATTTTGAAAAGAAATTCTTCAGCGAGATTACCCGTTTCGCTTTTTATAATGCATTGAATGCGGTTTGCCTGGCAAACGAAGAGAAAGATATCCCGGCACTGATCGCTGCCGGCAATTATAAGGCGGTGGTTTCCAATTTACTGGATGCCAAAGGGTTGAATTACGGACAGTTGCCTAAAGGTCTGTTGTTGTTCCACCGGGCAGGTGAAACGATCCGTACTGCCATGGAAGAACATCTGGCTGAAGGTGCCATGTATGCCAAGAACAATGCCGGTGAAGTAAATATCCATTTTACCGTATCTCCCGAACATAAGGCATTGTTTGAACAGTTGGTGTCAGAAAAGAAACAGGCATACGAAGAAAAGTTCTCGGTAGGCTATGATCTTTCCTTCAGTGTACAGAAGCCGAGTACGGATTCAACCCTGGGAAAAAAAGCCGGGGACGGATCCGTTTGCCGCCGATATGGAGAACAATCCTTTCCGCGACAAGAATGGAAAATTGTTGTTCCGTCCGGGCGGTCATGGTGCTTTGATCGAGAATCTCAATGATATCGATGCAGATGTCGTTTTCGTAAAGAATATCGACAATGTCGTTCCCGACAGTTTCAAATGTTCGACTGTTATCTTTAAGAAAGTGATAGCCGGTGTACTGGTTACTTTGCAGGAACGTATATTCAATTATCTGAACCTGATCGAAACAGGAAAATATTCACATGACCAGGTAGAAGAAATGATTCATTTCCTACAGGATGACCTGTGTATCAAGAATCCGGATACGAAGTTGCTGGAAGATGCCGAACTGATTCTCTATATCAAGAGCAAACTGCTCCGTCCGTTGCGTGTTTGCGGTATGGTGAAGAATGTAGGCGAACCGGGTGGCGGTCCGTTCCTGGCACAGAATCCGGATGGCACTGTCTCTCCGCAAATCCTGGAAAGTTCGCAGATCGACCTGAAAGATCCGGCAAAGAAAGCGATGTTCGAACAAGGTACCCACTTCAATCCGGTTGACCTGGTATGTGCATTGAAGAATCATAAAGGAGAAAAATATAATCTGCCTGATTATGTAGATAAAAATACCGGTTTCATCTCTTACAAGAGTAAAGATGGCCGCGAATTAAAGGCATTGGAACTTCCCGGTTTGTGGAATGGTGCTATGAGCGACTGGAATACCGTATTTGTAGAAGTTCCTATCGAGACTTTCAATCCGGTAAAGACGGTTAACGACTTACTACGGTCCGAGCATCAATGATCGGATCGATACCATAGTTAGTATTTAAATTAAACATTCGAAAAGGCGGACTTGTGAGAGCCCGCCTTTTTCATTCTGCTTATATCTTCGGTAACTCCCAGGGGGCACGATACTCTTTGCAGAGATATTTATCAGCTTCTGTGTCATGGAAACTTGTTCCGTCCCACGAAAGTTTCTTTCCGGTCCGGTAAGCAATGTTACCCAATTGAGAGAATTTGGCGATATGTGCGCCGATCTCGATGCTAGCATTACAATTACGGTTGCGCGATTTGATACATTCCAGATGGTTCTTGACGTGCAGGTTCAAGCCGCCTTCTCCGTAAGCCTTATTCAGAGCGACTGCTTCCATGCGGGCCTTGCCGTTCACCTTTTCAGGGATGACTTCCCAACCGCCGCGGTCGATAACCAGTGTGCCGTTTTCTCCTACAAAACCGAGTCCGTGGTTACGTCCGTAAGCACCGTCGTCAATACCGATGGCATGGTCCCACATCACGGTGAAGTCATCGAATGTATAGATCGTTTGCAGAAGGTCGGGTGTTTCGCAGGCATCGTCCGGATAACCGAATTTGCCGCCCGAAGCCATGATAGAGTTCGGTGCCGTCACATTCATGCCATAGAGGGCGTAATCGAGCAGGTGGACACCCCAGTCTGTCATCAGTCCTCCGGCATAGTCCCAGAACCAACGGAAAGTGAAATGGAAACGGTTACGGTTGAACGGGCGTTTGGGTGCCGGACCAAGCCACATGTCATAATCAACACCTGCCGGAACCGGTTCGTCGGCAACAACCGGAATGGAAGGACACCATCCCTGATAAGAGAATACACGTACAGTACGTATCTTTCCCAACTGCCCGCTATGTACGAAAGCCATTGCGTCCTGCCAGTGAGGGTCGCTGCGTTGCCACTGTCCGACCTGTACGACACGGTTGTATTTCTCGGCAGCACGTACCATGATATTACATTCTTCGATACTGTTTCCCAGCGGTTTTTCGCAATAAACATCTTTTCCGGCTTCGCAGGCGGCAACCATCTGGAGGCAGTGCCAATGGTCGGGAGTACCGACGATAACGACGTCCACATCTTTGTTGTCGATCAGCTTCCGCCAGTCTTTATAAAGGTGTTTTACCTTCTTTCCGGTTAGTTTTTCCGTCTCGGCAGCCCTGTTATTTAACACATTTTCATCAATATCCGCTAAAGCGATACATTCGACTTCCGGATTGCGGAGGAAAGCCTGTAGGTCGGAATACCCCATTCCTTTGCAACCGATCAGTCCGACCCTGATCTTATCGTTTGCACCGACTGAGTTACTACTAGCTTTAATAAAGAAAGGGTTCATCGAGAGGCCGGCTCCCAGAAGAGCGGCCTGCCGGATAAAATCTCTGCGTGTTGTCATGGTCTGAATGAATTAATGGTGATGATACACAATTGTTTGTAAAACACCAAAAATAGGAAGAAAGCCTGGGTTTACCCAATAAAATATGTAATAAAAACATAATATTGCAGACAAATCCGAAAAAGGGAAGTAAATTTGCAGTCGCTTTATGGAAAAAGTAATTATTGGATTATTCACTAAAAAAGAAACAAAATGAAGCTGACACGCTTATTAACCTGTCTTTTTTTAAGTATTATGGGAATGTCCTGTATCCAGGACGAGGCGCCGAATGCAGAAGCTGATATCCTGACTTGTACAGTACCAGCCGACATATTGCGTCGCGATCCTATTATTACAAATGATAAGATTACATTGATGGTTAAATCAAATACTGATTTGTCGAAACAATCGCCTGAATTTACCCTGACGCCAGGGGCCTCTATTTCACCGGCTAGCGGAACGACGCTCGATTTCAGCGAACCGCAGTATTACACTGTCGTTTCGGAAGACGGACAATGGAAGAAACGCTATGAGGTGAGTTATGTGATAACCGGTATCGGTACACAATATAGTTTTGAAAAGGTCAGACATGAAGGTAAAGCTGGCTATGATGTTTTCTATGAAACAGATGACAATGGAAACACTATAATGGATTGGGCAAGCGGTAACCCCGGATTTGCTCTGACAGATGTAAATGCCCCCCGTGATACCTTTCCGACACTTTCTTCAGATAAAGGCTATAAGGATAATTGTGTAAGATTAGTAACCCGCTCAACCGGTGACTTTGGAAGTCGGTTAGGTATGCCGATTGCTGCCGGAAACTTGTTTATGGGGACATTCGATATTCTCAGTGCTGTAACGAATGCCTTGAAAGCAACTAAATTCGGTATGCCGTTCGAGTATGTACCGACTTATCTGACCGGATATTATAAGTACAAGGCAGGACCGGATTTCTCCGAATCAGGAAAGATCGTTCCCGGTAAAAAAGATATGTTCGATATCTATGCGATCTTTTATGAGACGACCGATGATGTGAAGATGCTGGATGGAACTAACAAATTCAGCCATCCCAACTTGATCTCCGTCGCACGGATCGAAGATGCAAAAGAGACGGATGAATGGACACAGTTCTATCTGCCGTTTAATATGCGACCAGGTAAAACTATCGACCGGGATAAGTTGAAAGCAGGAAAATATAATGTGGCGATTGTGTTTTCTTCCAGTATAGAAGGTGATTTGTTCAACGGAGCAGTTGGCAGTACATTATATATAGATGAAGTCGAACTGATCCATTCAGTGGAAGAATAAACATAAAACAGTATGAAAAAACAATTAATTATAAGTATCCTGGGTTTATTATTGCTGACTAGCCATAGTCTGTTTGCCCAGAAAGACCGGAATGCCGGTATCATCAATTCATATCTGATCGGGTTGGAATATGAGGTAAAAGCCGGATTCAGTATCGGAGGTACGTCTCCATTGCCATTGCCGAAAGAGATACGTTCCATTGACAGTTATAACCCGACATTGCAGATTGCTATCGAGGGGAATGTAACGAAGTGGCTTAATCCGGCGCGTACCTGGGGTATTATGCTTGCTTTACGCCTTGAAACGAAAGGTATGAAAACAGATGCCCGTGTAAAGAATTACAGCATGGAGATCATCGGTGACGGTGGTGAACGTATGAAAGGCTTTTGGACCGGACAGGTAAAGACAAAAGTAAATAACTCGTATCTGACTGTTCCTGTGCTGGCTGCCTGGCGGGTTTCTCCACGTTGGAAGTTGAATGCCGGACCGTATGTTTCCTATCGGATGGAAGGCGATTTTACGGGTGATGTGTACGACGGCTACTTGCGTGAACTCGATCCGACCGGTAACAAAGTCGTATTTGAAGACGGTAAAAGTGCTCCTTACGATTTTTCCAAAGACCTGCGTCGTTTTGCATGGGGGCTACAGCTGGGAGGCGAATGGAAAGCCTTCAAACACTTGAATGTGTATGCCGATCTGACTTGGGGTATGAACGATATATTCAAGAAAGATTTTAATACGATTACTTTCGCCATGTATCCGATCTATCTGAATATGGGCTTCGGTTATGCATTTTAAGTTATAATACAATATCATATCTGCGGGAATATTTGACGAAATATTCCCGCTTTTTTTTATTTATTTCAATAAATTCTATACATTTGCAGTATTGATTTTTTAAGACCAATATAATTTAATACCATGAAAGAGAACGAGAAGAAAGGAATTTCCCGAAGAAAATTCCTCGGCTTGTCCGCACTGGGACTAGCCAGTTTTACAATCCTTCCCAGCTGGTCGATCAATGGAGTGCGCATCGCACCGAGTGATCGGGTTGTTTTAGGCTTTATCGGACTGGGGCAGCAAGGTTTATCCGATTTTACCAGTTTTTCCAATTGTCCGGGCGTGCAGGTTGCTGCCGGTTGTGACGTAGATTCCATGAAACGTGAGCGTTTTGTGCGTAGAATTACGGCCTGGCAGAAGCAGCAGGGCGTGGCGCCGCGTTGCGACAGCTATGAGTTTTATGAGGAAATGCTGGAACGTAAGGACATCGATGCGATCGAGGTGGCAACTCCCGACCACTGGCATGCTTTGACTACTATTCATGCCTGTCAGGCGGGAAAAGATGTTTATTGCCAGAAACCGCTGGCTTATACAATTGCCGAAGGTCTGGCGATGGTAAAAGCCGTCCGCGATAACAAGCGGGTGCTACAGGTGGGAAGCCAGCAACGTTCGAGCGAAGAGTTTCAGAAAGCGATCGAGTTGGTTCGTAATGGAGCGATCGGTCATGTAGAGAAAATATATGCCCGTGTCGGTGCACCTCCAAAACCGTTGGATCTGCCGGAAATGCCTGTGCCGGGAAATCTGAACTTCAATCAATGGATGGGACCGCTGAATGATCCGAAGGTACACTATCATCCGGATCTTTGTCCTCCGATCTCTCTCGATCCGGAGCAGAACGAACAGTTGTGGGGAGCCTGGCGTTGGTATCAGGAAACCGGTAATGGCTTTACGGCCGACTGGGGTGCCCATATGTTTGACATCGCTCAGGCTGCTATCGGTATGGACGGTTCCGGTCCGGTAGAATTTACTCCGGCTGGTTATAATGGACAGAAATATGCATCCATGAAATATGCTAACGGTATTGTGATGACCGAACAGCCTTATCGGGAAGATAATGAGAATGCTCAGGGTATCCAGTTTATCGGTGATAAAGGATGGCTGAAGGTAGCACGCGGTTATATCGAATGTTCGGATCCTTCCTTGTTGAAAGCTAAGAAGAAAGAAGTCGGTAAAGGAGAGTATGAAGTAAGTTCGCCTCATATGCAGAACTTTATCGATTGCGTTCGTTCACGTGAGAATCCGATTGCTCCGGTAGAGGTAGGTTGCAGCACTAATACGCTTTGTTGTCTGGCAAATATTTCCCGCGAACTGAACCGTCCGGTAAAATGGGATCCGGCTACATTAAGTTTCGTGAATGATAAGGAAGCCGCTGCACATCGGTTGTACTGGTATCAGTATCGCAATCCTTATACATTGCCTTACTGGAAATAAATGGGGGGTAATTATAGAAAAAGGTGAGCTATCCCGTTCCCGTGCTTGACACGGGATCGCAAAGGCACAGACCGTAATCCTATATGTATCTTTTGATACTGCCTGTTCTTCTGCGTCCCCGTGTCAAGCACGGGGACAAGATAGCTCACTTTTGATAAATATCTAATCTAATCTAATCTAATCTAATCTAATCTAATCTTTCGCTATCGCATTCTTTTGTTGTAGCCTTACTATTCCTGTATTGCGATGGCGGCATGCCTTTGAGCTGTTTGAATAGCGTGCTGAAATGGCGGGGATACTCGAATCCTACAGTTTCGGATATCTCTGTGATATTCATGGAAGAGCCAACCAGTAGCTGGCAGGCTTTATCTATGCGGATCATATTGATATAATCGTTAACTCCCATATTGGTTAAGGCCTTTAGCTTGGCGTAGAGTGGCGTACGGCTCATTCCCATCTGCGTGGTAAGGAACTTGACATCGAGTTCACGCGATGAAAGGTTGTCGTAAATCAGCTTGTTCAGTTTCAGCATGAACTCCTCGTCCAGGTTGTTTGTCTGTGAAGGGGTTGCTTCCGGAGGAAGTAAATGGCTTTCTTTATACTTCTGCCTGATCGCTTCCCGGTTTTTCAGCTGGTTACTGATGACTGCCAGTAATAATTCCATATCGAAAGGCTTTGCCAGATAAGCGTCCGCTCCCAGTTTGTATCCCATTGTCGTGCTGTCCAGATCCCCCCTGGCAGTTAGGAGTATAACGGGAATATGGCTGGTTGCCATGTCTTCCTTGATCTTTTTACACAATTCATAACCGTTCATCTTCGGCATCATAATGTCGCTGACAATGATGTCCGGATGCTTCTGGTTAATTATTTCAATGGCCTCTTCTCCGTCGCCTGCCACATAGACATTTTTGAATGATTCCTGTAAGGATTCTTTCAGGAACGAACTTAATTCCTTCTTGTCTTCTACGATGATGATAGAATAATGGTTTGTAGAGAATGTTTCCGTTTCGGATGGGGATTCAACCGGGAACCATACGTCTTGCCGGTTTTCTTTTTCTATGTTTTCATTCTCGGCATCGAGTGGCAGTTCAAAGAAGAAAGTGGCTCCGCAGTCTTCATTGTTCATGGCACCGATCGTTCCTTTGTGCCTTTCTATCAGTGCTTTGGAGAAAGAGAGTCCTATCCCGCTTCCCGACTGGTCGTGGTTACCCTGATAGTAGCGGGTAAAGAGTTTATTGGCATCGAGATTGCCCAGACCGATTCCCTGGTCGGCTACGCTTACCCGGATTTTATCATCCAGTAATTCGCTGGATACGGTGATCGTTGTGTCCGAAGGGCTGAACTTCAGCGCATTCATTAATAGGTTCGATAAGACGGTCGTACATTTGGGACCGTCGAACGAAACTTGTCCGATATGTTCATCCAGTTGGTAGTCTATCCGGATATGGCGGGCTTCCAGTTCGCTTTCAAAATCTTTGGCGACGGAAATAATCCATTCGTTCAGTTGATGGGGCGTTTTGTACAACGTATTCTTCGCCTCCTTCAGGCTGCTCATATCCAATACCATATTGATGGTGTTCCGCATGTCCAGCACCTGTTTGTATATGCCGGATAATTGTCCTTTCAGATTTTCCGGTTCATTCCAGCTGTTTTTGTCGAGTATCCTTTTCAGAGGTGCGTAAATCAGTGTTAGCGGGGTACGCAGTTCATGGCTGATGTTGATGAGGAAGCGTACCTTTTCCTCATTCATCTTATTGGTGTGCTCTTTCATCTGCCATTTCATTTTCCGGTTTCTGCGCCGCCTTGCTATGCGTTCGGACCAGAAAAGAAAGAGGATTAACAGGATGATGAAAATGACAAAGACGTAGGGGCGTTGATACCAGGGAGGTGTTACCGTGATATGAAGTACTTCGACCGGTTCGCTCCATTCCCCGCTTTTTGAGTTGCAGGACACCAGGATGGAGTAGTTGCCCGGAGCCAGCATACGCAGTGAAAGGACATGGTTGTATGTTTCGGTGTATTGTTGATCGGTTCCGTTAATCATATAACGGTATAGTTTGCTGCGGAACACATCTTTTTCCATCGAGATGACTTTTATTTCAATGGAGCTGTGCGTATGAGGAATCGTTATCCGGTTACGGCCGTTTTCCAACTGGTCGATACAGGAGTTCCCGTTCAGCAACACGTCCATCAGCCTGACTTCGGGCAGCGGCTCTTCTTTGGTCGGTATGTTTTTATTGATACGCAGCAATCCGGAGGCGCCACCCAGATAGATATAATCGGAGATGGACGAAACCTGATATTTATAGATGAACTCATTCGTCGTATAACCGTCCGATTCTCCCCAGGAGGCGAAACGTTTCTTTTTGAGATCGTATGAGAATAACATGTTGCGGGCACCGATCCAAAGACGTTCCTGTTCGTCCAGTAGTAAGGTAGAGACACTGTTGAACAGTTTGGTTTCAATCTTGGTGAATTCCTTTGTGTTAGAATCGAAATAACCGAAGCCATACTCCGTCCCGATCCAGAAAATACCGTTCTTGTCGCGTGCTACCGCTTTGATCGCTTCATGTCCACCGATACTGAGGAGGACATGAAGCGTGTCGCTGCCGTGATATACTTCATACAGGTTGTTGCTTTGGATGATAAAGGCTGATTTATCGTCGGCACAAACCATTTTCATCGGACCTACGGCCAGCTTCTTCCCGTCTATCTTCAGGAAAGAGAACTTCCCGGTCCGGAAACTATGGCTGACTGCATTTTTACCCAGAAAATAAGCCCATTCGTCGGTAACCCTATAAGCCAGTGAGGCGTTTCCTCCGTGAAACTGGTCGACCGTCGTGGCTTCGTCGATCAGATAGAAAGGACGGTGATAGTGTCCTGTTTCTTTATTAAAGAGATACATACCTTTGGTATATAGGGAAACGAGCAATTCTGAGTCCGAATAATCTGTAATAGATACGACTTTATCTCCGTAAGTGGATGGATAATGTTTGAAGGTATCGGTATAAGGATCATATTGGTTGATACCGCCTCCGTCTGTCCCCAGCCACAAGCGTCCCCGTTTGTCTTCGTGGATACTGATGACTGATATATCGCTCAATCCGTTGGTATTGTTGCGCGGAACATCCGTATATGTTTTCATGAAAACTTCTTTGATACCGATCATACCGCCTCTGACTGTCCCTACCCAGATATTATCCTGTTTGTCTTTATAGATGCATTTGACGGAATTTACCGGAAGCGTGTTCCTGTCTCCCGGCGTATGGACAATGGCTGTAATATCGGAGGTGTTTTCCAGATCCATAATATTGATTCCTCCGCCATCGGTCGTTATCCAGAGTTTGTTATTTATCTCCAGAAAGTCAAGTACCAGGTTATTATTTAATTTGGAATTTCCCGTATGGATATGGTAAAGCTTTTTTCCATCCGGAGCGTAACAAACGAAGCCTTTATTATAGGAGGAAAGATAAAGCCTTTTCTTACTATCCAGATAAACCGCATTCAGGTCTCCCGTTTGGATCGGATAATCGGTAGGAGTTATCTGATCGGTAACCGGGTTGTATCTGAGGATACCGTTTCTGCGTGAGATAAGCAATACTTCGTCTTTGTCCCAGGGACGAATATAATAAGGTATAAAATCGGATGAGTCTTTTTGAAGGACGGGCCTTTTATGAAGAGTCCGACTTTTGCCGTCATAGATATATACTCCTTCATCAGCTGTGAAAAGGATGGAGCCGGAGAATGTATGAAATGAATTTGTTGTGATTATCTTATCTTCGAATTTGACAGGGCGGAATGAGTCGCTGCTTTTATCGTATAAGGTTAATCCGTTATTGGTGGAAACCCAGATATTGTTCAATGAATCTTCCGCAATGAAATAAATCGTATTTCCCGGCAGGGAATAAGGGTTATCCTTTTCATGGAAATAACTTTTCATACCGTAACGGTCGAAACAACTCAATCCGGAGGCCGTCCCGATCCATATCAATCCTTTATTGTCTGCCAGGATACAATTCACTGTTGTTTGCGATAAACCTTTGTCCAGATTCAGCTGCTGGAAAAAATAGCTGGGGGTTGCTCCTTTTGTATATCCTATACAGAAGTAAAACAAAAACAGGAATTGTAATAATTTTATAATAGGGATGCTTCTCATCGTACTTTATTTCTAATAAGTGCAAATGTAATAAAACCGATCTAAAATAGAAAACATTCAGTGTAAACAGAACTTTAGGATGGTTCTTGACATGAAAAGTACGTTTGTTGACATCGGTATGTCTCGGAAAGTGCAACTTTGCCTTTGCAAATATTAACTAAACAGAGCGTGCTTATGAAATAGGGTTAATTCGATGTTATTGGATATAGGTGAATTTGAAAAAACTTACCTGTCTTGAGAATTAAATTATGTTGTTTACTAAATTTATTGTTTTATGAAAAAATCTTTTCTAACATTCTTACTGATGTTGTTTTGCTTGGCAGGTTTTGCTCAGCAGACAGTAACGGGGGTTATCCTCGAAGAGGCAACTTCCGAACCTTTGGCCGGAGCAGCTGTTCAGGTGAAAGATTCACAGAACGGTACGATTGCCGATGCCGATGGCCGTTTTTCTATCTCGGTATCACCCGGACAAACATTATTAATATCTTATATTGGTCTGATCCCTCAGGAAATCCTGATAAAGGAAGGCATGAAGGATTTAACGATCAAGATGCTTAGTGATGCGGTTGATATTAATGAAGTAGTTGTTGTCGGTTATGGCGTGCAGAAGAAAGTGAATCTGACCGGTTCCGTATCTTCCGTTAAAGGAGATGTGCTGGAACGTCGTCCTGTTGCCGATGCCGTACAGAGTTTACAAGGGATGGTTCCGGGTTTGCTGGTAAGCAATTCCGATGGTGGCCGTCCGGGTGGAGCCGGTACTTTGACATTACGCGGACAAGGTAACCTGGATAATAATGCGGCCCCTTACGTCCTGGTCGATGGTGTGGAAATGAGCCTCACCGATGTAAACCCCAGTGATATTGAAAATATATCCGTATTAAAAGATGCGGCTGCTTGTGCTATCTACGGTGCACGTGCCGCTTACGGTGTGATTCTTGTCACGACAAAGAAAGGGGAAGAAGGTAAAACGCGCATCAACTACCAGGGTACGGTCGGTTGGAGTACACCGACTGTTCTGCCGGATATGGTCAATTCGTATGATTTTGCACAATACTGGAATGCCGGTGTAACCAATGCCGGTTCTCCGCGTTTGTACAGCGATGAGAAACTAGCTTTGTTACAGCAGTATATCAATGATCCGAGCAGTGTCGATCCGTGGTTCGAACTGCCTGCCAATTCCAATATGAACCCGGCTTTCGAAAACTCGGAGTCTGGTGTCGGTAATGTGAACTATTTTGATTTGCATTATAAGAACTGGGCGTTTAAACAGAATCATAATATCAGCCTGAGCGGTGGTGGTAAGGCTGCACAATATTATATTTCAGGTGGTTACTATTCGGAAGACGGAATCCTCCGTTATGCCGATATGGATTATAAACGGTATAATTTTGCTGCCAATGTTACTTCGCAGCTGACTAGTTGGATGAAGTTGAAAGTGAATACCAAATTCATGCATTCCGACCAGAATACTCCGTTTGGTGACGGTGGTATCAGCGAAGGTTTCTATCATTCACTGGCTCGTTTCCGTCCCACAGTTTCTCCGGTCGACCCGAACGGTCATTTCACGGAACTGACAATGATTCCTTATCTGCAGAGCGGAACCTATACAAATACACAGCGTGATAATATGAATATCACTGCCGGTTTGGATATTCAACCTGTTAAGAACTGGTTTATATTCTTCGACTATACCTATAAATTAGGAAATAAAGAATACGAAGCACTAAATGTCAGTCCGCTTATTTATGGTGCCGACGGTGTCAGTACTTCAAAAGGTGTTCGTGCGGAATTGGGTATGTCTCCTGATGGTAAGTTTACCCGTAGCTATGACCGTACACGTTATCAGTCGATCAATTTGTATACAAATTATCTTTTCAGCTTGGCTGAAAAGCACAACTTTACAGTAATGGCTGGTTTTCAGGAAGAAGATTATGAGTTCAGTCTGATGAAGAACTCCATTACCGGCCTGTATTCGACCAGCAATCCGAATGTCGGTATGGGAACCGGCGACAAGACTGTCATCGATACCCGTAACGGTTGGGCAACCCGCGGTTTCTTCGGACGTATCAATTATGATTATGACGGACGTTATCTGGTTGAACTGAACGGACGTTATGACGGCTCTTCCCGTTTTGCCTCAGGCAATCGTTGGGGATTCTTCCCTTCCGTCTCTTTGGGATGGAACATTACCCGCGAACAATTCATGAGTTCTGTGACTGATGTACTGTCAAACCTGAAACTGCGTGCTTCCTATGGTTTGCTGGGTAACCAGGCCGGTGCTGCCTTATATACTTTTGCCGCAACAATGGAATTGAACAATAAGTTGGGCAATTATATTTTCTCTGACGGACGTCATATCTTTACACGGGCTCCGGGTGTTGTGAATCCGACTACTACCTGGGAAAAGGTGGAAAGTAAGAATATCGGTCTCGACTTTGGATTCTTAGGGAACTCTTTGACCGGTACACTCGATGTTTTCCAGCGTGATACAAAGGATATGTTAGGGCCCGGCGTCGACTTTCCGGATATTTTCGGAGCAGATGCACCTAAGACCAATAATGCACGGATGAGAAACCGCGGTTGGGAGCTTGCCCTGAATTATCGCGGACAGATCGGTAGCGATATTCAGTATACGATCGGTGGTTCATTGTCGGATGCAACTTCAGAAGTAACGGAATATGCCAACCCGACCGGAACAAATCCGAAAGAAAACTGGTATACCGGTAAAAAGGTGGGCGAAATCTGGGGGTATCGTGCCGACGGTCTGATCCAGACACAGGAAGAAGCAGATGCTTATAATGAAAAGTATGACTTGTCATTTATTAGTGGTAAACCCTGGACTCCGGGTGATGTGAAATATCGTGACCTGAATAATGATAATAAGATCAATAACGGGACAAATACATTGGATGATATGGGCGATATGACGGTAATCGGTAATACGACTCCGCGTTATCAGTACACAGTTAACGGTTCTATCAGTTGGAAAGGCATTAGCCTGAGCATGATGTTCCAAGGAGTTGGCAAACGTGATTGGGATCCGGGAACAGGCGCTTACTTCTGGGGAAGCGGTCCCTATGCACAGGTAACTGTGTTTAAGGAACATCTGGATTTCTGGAGTGAATCGAATCCGGGAGCTTATTATCCGAAGCCCTATATCCATACGGCAGGCGGTGTTGTTCCGTTCCGTGATAAAACAATGACTACCAGCGACCGGTATATTCAGAGTGGTGCTTATTGCCGTTTGAAAAACCTGACAATCAGCTATGACCTTCCTGCTATCTGGACGAATAAAGTAGGTATGCAGAAAGTTCAGGTATTCTTCTCTGGTGAAAACCTGCTGACCTTTACAAAACTGAAAGGTATGTTTGACCCGGAAGCGATCTATACAAAGAACGACTACACCAGTGAGGGTGGTAAGAACTATCCGATGAACCGTGTAGTATCTGTAGGCTTGGTTGTTAACTTATAATTTAGAGATCATATGAAAAAAAGAAATATATTTTTAGGCGTGATTCTGACTTTCAGCCTAACATCCTGCTTCGATATGGATAAAATGCCGGAAGGCGTACTTTCGACTGCGCAGCCTTTCAGCAGTACAGGTGAAATGAGAAATTATCTGGACATGTTTTATCAGATAGGCAATCCGAAATATGAAGATGATAAAATAAAAGTAAATTTTGGTAACGGCTTGCGGGGACAAGACTTCGGTGCCGGTGGTAGTGGTGACGGTATTGCCGGTTCTGATATAAATAGTGATAATATGTCATCCAGTTCTGTTAGCTCGCGTCTGGTAGGGGAGACTACTTTGAGCGGTGCAGCCAAACTGACCAATTATACGGCTATCCGTAATTTGAACTTTTTATTAGCCAATTTAGATAACTGTGTGGAACAGGGAAGTCCCGATTATGATCAGTATGTCGGCGAAGCCTATTACTTCCGGGCCTGGTACTATTACAGGATGTTTGTGGATTATGGCCCATTGACATGGGTAAGTACTCCGCTTGACCCTAATGAAGAAGAGATGCAGTTACCTCGGGATAGCCGGACCGTAGTGGCGGATAGCATTTTGGCCGACCTGGACAAGGCTATTTCTTATTTGGGTATACAGAATAATAGTGCTTCCATGCGTGTCCATAAGGATGTTGCCCGTGCATTGAAGAGTGAAGTGGCTCTTTTCGAGGGTACCTGGGAGAAATATCATAAGGCAAAAGGCGATAAGTTTTTTGATCCTTCCGTAACGGATGAAAAGATTCGCGGGTACTTTCCACGGCCTGCCGATGCCGCCAAAGATGTAATGGATCGCGGAGTATGGAAAATATATTCTACTGGTAACGAACTGGATGACTACCGCCAGATGTTTCAAACCACCGACTTATCGGCTAATTCCGAAGTACTTTGGTTTAAAATGTATGATGGCGATCAGGTGGGTAACAGTGTAAATCGTTATCTGAACCAGGGAGGAGGTAGCATCGGTGTTACTGCATCTTTGATCGATGATTATCTGACAAAAGATGGCAAACCGTTTATCGGTGCAGCATTGGTAAATGCAAAGAAGGTGTTTGGTGATGAGTTATTGCCTACCGTACGTGATCCGCGTTTGTCGCAGACGATCTGTACGCCCGGACAACAACTGCGTCCGGATGATTTGCCTCCTTACTATGTCGTTCCGCCACTGATTGGTACTTCGTCTTACAATCAGAATATGACAGGATATTCTTTACTGAAATATGTACAGATCGATTATACCGGTAGCCTGGATGCTGAAGCTAAAGGAGCAACCCCGGCAATCCAGTTCCGTTATGCCGATATCCTGTTAAATTATGCCGAAGCGTTGGCCGAGTTGGACGGAGCGGCCAATTCTCAGAAAATAATTGTAGCTTTGCAACCGTTACGTGACCGTGTTGGTATGCCTGCCGTAGATTTTGATCGGGAGTATAATCAGGAGGCTGATTATCCGTTCCGTCATCTGGATAAATATATTCAGGCTGTCCGTCGTGAACGTCGTATCGAGAAAGCCTGTGAAGGCCGTCGTCTGGAAGATATTCTTCGTTGGGCTGCTGCCGAAGAACTGATCGTTGGCAAATGGCCGAAAGGTGCCTTATTTACTGGAAGTAACCTGGAAAACCATCCCGCATTTGGCGGTAAGTTGGTTTACGACCAGGCTTCCGGAAACAATCTCTTCCTGACAGGTAAACCGGGTGACGCACTTCGTTATGTTGTGCCCAGCAATCCGGCAGGTTATGAGCAGGGATGGCGGTTTAATGTAGGTCGCGACTATTTGTTGCCTATTCAACCTCGTATGTTGTCTTTGACAGGAGGTAAATGGGAACAGAACCCGGGATGGTAATCTAATTTATACAAGTATATAGAATATGAAGAACATTAGGTCTAAAGTATTATTCTCATTAACGGGAGCAGCGGTGTTAGCATCGCTGCCTTCCTGCAAAGAGAAAAAAGCAGGGGCAGAGGAGGCTAAGAAGCCAATGAATATCCTCTACATTATGTGTGATGATCATTCGTTTCAGACAATCAGTGCGTATGATCATCGGTTCATCGAGACTCCGAACATCGACCGCATCGCCAAAGAGGGAGTCCGTTTTACCAACAGTTTCGTTGCCAACTCGTTGAGTGGTCCCAGCCGTGCCTGTCTGCTGACCGGTAAGCATAGCCATGCAAACGGCTTTACCGACAACACGAAAACATTCGACGGTGGACAACAGACGTTCCCGAAACTATTGAAGCAAGCCGGTTACCAGACCGCTATTGTCGGTAAATGGCACCTGACATCCGAACCTACCGGGTTCGATTACTGGAACATATTGATAGGACAGGGCGATTATTACAATCCTTATTTTATCGATAACGGAGAAAAGAAACAAATAGAAGGATACGCCACCAATATAACAACCGATCTGGCTATCGACTGGATGGACCAGAAAAGGGATAAGAACAAACCGTTCTGCCTGCTCCTGCATCATAAGGCTCCACACCGTACCTGGATGCCGGATACCTGCGATCTGGAATTGTATAAGGATGTTGTTTTCCCGATACCGGAAACTTTCTACGACAAATATGAAGGCCGTATTGCCGCTTCGCAGCAGGAAATGAGTGTCATTAAAGACATGGATCTGGTGTATGACCTGAAACTGGCTGACAAAGAAAACGAGATCCACTCCAATCCGGGATTGGAAAAAGCCGGACGTAATATGTACAACCGGATGACTCCGGAACAGAAAGCCGCCTGGGACAAGCATTATGACCCGATCATCAAAGAGTTCAAGGAAAAGAAACTTTCCGGCAAGGCGTTAGCAGAATGGAAATACCAGCAGTATATGCACGATTATATTCGTGTCATCCATTCGGTAGACCGTAATGTAGGTCGTGTATTGGATTATCTGGAAAAGAACGATCTGCTGGATAATACGATTATCGTTTATACATCCGATCAGGGATTCTATATGGGTGAACACGGTTGGTTTGACAAACGTTTCATGTATGAAGAATCTTTCCGCACACCGATGTTGGTTCGCTATCCGGGTGGCATAAAGGGTGATATTCCTGAAATGGTTCAGAATATCGACCATGCCGCTACCTTCCTCGAACTGGCAGGCGCTCCGGTTCCTGAAGATATCCAGGGTGATTCTTACCTGCCGTTGCTGAAAGGCGAGCATCCGAAAGACTGGCGTACTTCCTTGTATTA
>OCAK01001046.1_pt1 | contig 18389 bp, 14 predicted proteins | sample 1538301 | NCBI WGS metagenome assembly OCAK01 (sample SAMEA2580285, study PRJEB22360) | human gut metagenome | biome: human gut; feature: human-associated habitat; material: faeces | place: Denmark | collected 2008/2010 | reverse complement strand
GGCAACCTGCCGGTGTGCGTGGCCAAGACGCAGTACAGCTTTAGCGACAACGCCAAGGCGCTGGGCGCTCCCGAGGGCTTCCACATCACCGTGCGCGAGCTCAAGGTTTCCGCCGGTGCCCACTTTGTGGTCGCGCTGACCGGCAGCGTTCTGACCATGCCCGGCCTGCCCAAGGTTCCCGCGGCCGAGAACATCGACGTCGACAACGACGGCAACATCACCGGCCTGTTCTAAGCCTGCTGCTCATAGCCGCGTGCCCACAAGGCCCGGCGGGGCTTTTTGATCCTTAGGACCGCGCATGTCTTGTAGATACCGACGGACTCTGCCCATCATAGGCTTTTGCGCGGGTAGAATGCATGGATAACTTGAGACTCACGCGCGACGGAAAGGAATCGTTGCATGGATCAGGACAAGACAACCGTGATGGGCGGCTACGGTTCCGCGCAGGCTGGCGATAGCGCCGATGCGACCCGCGTTGTTCCCAACCCCGGTTATACCGACCCCGCCGCGACGCAGCCTTCTGCCGAGCCCACCCGGGTTATGGGCTATGGCGACACGGCGCAGGATTCTTACGCTGCATCTTCGCAAGGCCCCTATGGCAACGCAGCTCCGGATCCGTTTGATTACGCGCCGCAGGATTCTTATGCTGCCTCGACGCCGAATCCCTATGACAACCTGCCGCAAAATCCCATTCCGCAGCCTCAGCAGACGACGTATATGCCTCGCACGGCGCAGCCTCGCTACGAGTCGCGCGAGCCGTATCGCGAGTACCCCAAGTCGATTCCGCAATATGGCGAGGACGAGGAGAAGAAGCCGTCGCGTTCGTCGAGCGTGATCAAGAAGATCCTCATCGTGCTGGCGATTTTCTTTGCCTTGTCGGTCGTGTTCGCCATCGTGTCGGGCATGCTCAACAAGCGGGGCGCCACGACCGATGCCACGACCGAGCAGGCCGAGACCACCCAGTCTGCTGCCGTCGACCTGAGCGATATCCCGGGACAGTACTGGTCCAACGCCAAGAAGCTCCTCAAGTCACGCGGAGCCGACCTTTCGAACGCCGTGATCCTGACCGACGATGGCTCAACGCCCGTCATCGATTCCAACTGGGTTGTTACGAATGCCTACTATAACGACAACGGCAACCTGGAGATTCAGCTCACGCACAAGAACAGCTATGGCAACTCGTCCGGCGGCCAAAGCGGTACCGACAGCTCGAGCTCCAATACGCTGGAGGATTTGAGCAACAAGGCACAGGAGTTGGGAGACAAGGCACAAGAGCTGGGCGATACAGCCCAAAACCTCGGCGATACTGCTCAGAATCTGGGCGATATGGCTACCAATGCCTGGGACGCGCTGCAAAACGGCATCTCGGGCGCGCAGGGAAACTAGCTGTTAAGCAGGCTACAGTTGCTCGGCCGGACGGTCGGGCGAGCTAAAGCCCGAATCAAAGGTGACGACGCATGAGGCATCGGGTCGGCGCTCGTGCACGATGCGCGTGACGAGCCCCAGCAGCTCCTCGTCGGATATGTCAAAGCCGTCGGGACGCACCAGGTCAAACGAAACGAACCCGTCGTGCTCGTGCAGGTCGTGGATGGAGAGCGCGGGATCGATCTGCATGACGCCGCGCTTGACCCAGCCGCGCAAGTCATCGCCGGTTGTCGCGATGGGGTCGCAGTGCAGTGTGATACCAATGCCCATCTGGCGCTTGATGTCGTGCTCGATGGTGTCCAGAATCTCGTGGTGCTCAAACGCGTCGCCCTCGCCGGGCATCTCCACGTGGGCGCTGGCAAACTGACGACCGGGGCCGTAGTCGTGCACCATGAGGTCGTGTGTGCCCAAGACCTGCGGATAGGACATGATCTTGTCGCGGATTGCCTGGACGAGCTTGGGGTCGGGCGCTTGCCCCAGCAACGGGCTGATGGCGTCGCGCACCAGGCCCAGGCCGCTGATGCAGATGAAGATGCCCACACCCAGGCCTGCCCAGCCATCGAGATCAAAGCCGGTCGTCTGCGAAATAAGCGCCGCCACCAAGACCGAGCCCGAGGTGATGACGTCGTTTTTGGAGTCCTGCGCCGTGGCGATGAGCGTTTCGGAGTCGATGCGATCGCCCAGCGTGCGGTTGAACGCTGCCATCCAGAATTTGACGAGCATGGACAGAACAAGGGCAGCCATGGAGAGCGCCGAATACACGGTGGGCGAGGGCTTGATGATCTTGGTGACCGACTCGAGGATTAGGTTGATGCCGACGGCACAAACCAGGACGGCGACAAACAGACCAGCCAGGTACTCGTAGCGGCCGTGGCCGTAAGGGTGGCCCTCGTCTGCCGGGCGGCTGGCAAGGCGGAACCCGAGCAGGCTCACGATGTTGCTCGAGGCATCGGAGAGGTTGTTGAAAGCGTCGGCGATGAGGGAGACGGAACCGGCGAGCAGGCCCGCGATGCCCTTGGCCAGGCACAGGGTGATGTTGAGGCCAATGCAGATGAGGCTTGCGGCAAAACCCGCGTTGGTGCGGCAAGATGCATCGACCGGCTCGTCCTCGCCGCCGGGAACAAGCGTATGTACCAGCCGATTTACAAATAGCATAGCGGTCGTCCTCACAATCATGTTTAAGGGGGTAGTGTAGCTCGCGCGGGGGCGTCGTGCGCCGATGCTCAGAAAATGCAGCAATAGTCTGCCGGTGCTAACGAGCGATGTGGGGCGAACCTCCTGGGCACTCCATTAAACACCCATGCTCATAGCGCAAACATTAAGCAACATTACGTTTGCCGATAGCTATTAAAAAATGTCCGTTCGCGGTAGTAGTATCAAAAAAAAGAGGGGTTCCAAACGGAACCCCTCTGGCAAGTCAACTTGTCCCCTACGGGACGCCCTCCGAAGAAGGCATTTTTGGCATAGCCGTATTTTGACTCGCAGTGTCGATGTAACTGGTAATCGACAAGGCAACTGTAACACAGCGCGGAAGGGCTGGTCTATATGAATCTAAGAAACTACTCGGGTGAGTACAGCATCGGTTTAGACATGGGCACCAACTCCGTGGGTTGGGCGGTTACGGACGAGCATGGCAAGCTCCTGCATTTTAAGAAGCAGCCTACCTGGGGCAGCCGTCTGTTCGATGCCGCACAGCCGGCTTCTGAGGCTCGTGTCCATCGCGGTCAGCGTCGTCGCTATGTGCGGCGCCGTTGGCGCTTGGATCTACTGCAAAAACTGTTTGAGCCCGCAATGAACGAAGTTGATCCGGGATTTTTCATGCGACTCAATCAGTCGCGAACCGTTGAAGGCGACCCGATCTTTACCAAGGACTTCACAAAGGCCGATTACTACGAGCGTTTCCCGACCATCTATCATCTGCGCGCTTACCTTATGGATACCGACGAACAAGCCGATCTTCGTTTGGTGTATCTTGCGATTCATAACATCGTTAAGCATCGCGGCAACTTCTTGCGCCAGGGAGAGAAGCTGACGGCGAAGACGGCGAAGACATCGGATGCCCTCAAGCGCCTCAATGGCTCCCTGCAGACTTGGTGCGAGTCGAGGGAATATGAGGCTCAAAAAATCAACGAAAGCGCTGTCGCAAAGATTCTCGCTGATGAGAAGTCTTCTCGCTCGCAAAAAGCAAAAGACATTCAGGCGCTTGTAAAAGTTGACACTGGAGACGCGGCTGCGAATAAAAAGCTGGCGAAGGGTTTGTCGAATGCCGTCGTTGGCCTTCAGTGCGAGTTCAAAGACGTGTTTGGCGAGTTTGAGTGCGAGGCAACTAAGCTAGCGCTTTCGGATGACGAGAAGCTAGAGGCGCTGCAAGCTGCGTGCCCCGATGATTGCGTCGAGCTTTTCGAGGCGATCTGTGGCGTTTACTCCGCCTGTGTTCTCCAAGGCCTTCTTTCGTACGCTGAGGGGCAGACGATTTCGAAAAATATGATTGCGAAATACAAGCAATACAATCGCGACCTCGAAACGCTCAAGTACTTGGTCCATGGCGCCCCGAAAGATAAAGCCGATAAGTTTGTCGGCTATGCGCCCGGGGCGTATGATGCGTTTTTCCGTGGGTCAACATACCATGATGCGAATACAGACGACCCCTCGCGCGACTATGATGTCTCGAAGGCCCAGGGCTACACTGCCTACGATCTGCATAAGCTCTCCTACGACGACTTTGCCAAATCGGTAAAGAAACTCTTTACGGGAACGGGCGCGGAGACGGATGAGCGCTATATCGCCATGATGGACGCATTCGACAAACAGCGCTTTTTGCGTCGCCTTAAGACGAGTGATAACGGCGCCATTTACTACCAGCTGCATCTTGAGGAACTGCAAGCTATTCTTAAGAACCAGGGGCGCTTTTATCCGTTCCTTAAGGATGAAGCTGGAAAGATTGAGAGTCTGGTCACGTTCCGTATCCCGTACTATGTGGGACCGCTGACGCCTAAAAACGCTGCCCAGGACAAACACGGCAAGCATCGATTCCAATGGTCCGAGCGCAAGCCCGGCATGGAAGATACGACTATCACGCCTTGGAACTGGGATACCGTAATCGATAAGAACAAGAGCGCCGAGAACTTTATCCTGCGCATGACGGGTGATTGCACGTATCTTGCTGGCGAGAAGGTGCTTCCCAAGCAGTCTCTGCTCTATGAGGAGTTCTGCGTGCTGAATGAGCTCAATGGCGTTCGCTGGTCTGAAGATGGTGACGATTGGCAACGCTTGGATGCCGCGCAGCGCGAGGGCCTTGTACATGAGCTTTTCCATAAAAAGCGTCGCGTTACTTACAAGATGATTGCGGACTGGCTTGTAAAAGAGGGTGACGCAACAAATCCAGTTGTCCGCGGCGGACAGGGCGAGAGTGGTCTTGAATCGAAGATGGGTTCTTATATCTTCTTTGCCAAGGACATCTTTGGCGTGGACGAGTTGAGCCGTGCCGAGTACCCGGTTATCGAAAAGATCATTCTTTGGAACACCTTGTTCGAGGATCGCTCGATCCTTAAGGAAAAACTGCAGGATGAGTTTGGCCCAAGTGGTAATGGAATGCTCGATGCCGAGCAGATTAAGAAGATCTGCAAAAAGCGCCTGACTGGCTGGGGACGTATGTCGGAGAAGTTCTTGACGGGCATCAGGATTGATACGCAAGCCGGTCGCTCTATGAGCATCATGGACGTGCTGCGTGAGGGAAATCCCAGCTCTGAGCGGCGCTTGGGCGAGACCATGGTGATGATGGAGATTCTCCATGACAATACGCTGGGTTTCCAGGAAAAAGTGGACGAGCATAATCGCAAATACTATGCCGAAAACGAGAAGTCTCTGGGCGTAAATGAGCTCCCTGGATCTCCGGCGATTCGTCGAAGCCTGAATCAGGCGATTCGCATCGTTGACGAAATTGCGAAGATTGCAGGGCATGCGCCGGCCAACGTTTTTGTCGAGGTGACTCGCGACGAGGACGAAAAGAAGAAGGGCAAGCGGACCACGAAACGCTGGGACGCCATCGAGGACGCTCTTAAGGCGTTTAAGGCCGAGGGCGGCGACCTGTCTGTAATGGGCGATTTCAAGGAGCTCAAAGCAGCTGGCGTGGACCTTGACGAGCGTTTGACCCTCTATTTGATGCAGAACGGAAAATGCTTGTATTCTGGTCGCGCTATCGACCTTAATAAGCTAATGGCGGGTTCGGGTGAGTACGAGGTCGACCATATTATCCCGCGCGCATACATTAAGGACGACAGCCTTGAAAACAAGGCGCTGGTGTACCGCGAGGAGAATCAGCACAAGACCGACCAGCTTTTGATTGATAAGAGCATTCGCTGGAAGATGGGCGAAACGTGGAAGCAGCTGCACCAGGCGAAGCTCATTGGCGATAAAAAGTATCGCAATCTGCTGCGTTCTTCCATAAACGAGAATGCCATGAAGGGCTTTGTCGCGCGTCAGCTCGTGGAGACGAGCCAGATGGTCAAGATGGCGCAGGCGTTGCTTGAGGCGCGCTATGTCGACGAGGGAACGAAGATCGTTCCCATTAAGGCGAGCGTATCGCACAACCTTCGTGAGGCTGCCGGCTTGGTCAAATGCCGCGAAGCCAACGATTTCCATCATGCGCATGATGCATATCTGGCATGTCGCTTGGGCCTGTTTATCCAGATGCGTCATCCCGGAATGTACGAGAACCCCATCGGCTACTCGCATGTGATAAAGAAGTACGTGCGCGAACAGTCCGAGTTGTTTAAGAAAACTCACCGCATGCCTGGATCTGCCGGCTTTGTCGTCAATAGCTTTATGACCGCGGGATTTGATCCCGAGACGGGCGAGGTCTTTGACGATGCTTGGTCCGAGGACGATGAGGTCAAGCGTTATAGGGGGAAGTATCTTCCGGATGGCTGGAATGCGGCCGCGGAGGTTGAGGGCATTCGCCGTGCGCTTAACTATCGCCAGTGCTACGTCTCGAGGATGCCGCAAGAGGACACGGGCGCGTTTTGGGATGCTACAGTGTACTCGCCCAGAAGCGGCAAGAGTCTCAGTTTGTCATTAAAGCAGGGTCTTGCCGCCGACCGGTTTGGCAGCTATTCGAGGGAGCAGTTTGCTTACTTTTATATTTACGAGGCTCTGAAGAAGGATAAGCCGTTTTACAAGTTCTGCCAGGTCCCCGTGTCTATGCGCTTGCGCGTTGCACAAGAACCTTCCCTGCTTGATGAGATTGCGGCTAGGGATGCGGAGGAATCTAGGCTTCAATTTGTCCGCATCGATCGCGACAAGATTTTTAAGAAGCAATTATTCGAAATCAATGGCTGCCGTCTTATCCTAACTGGTTCCGAAGAGTTCAGGAACGGGAGGGAAGTTGCTTTCTCCATTCGTCAGCTAGAGGCGTTGAGCGGTTCTATTGGTAATGCGGAATGTGAGGATTTGCTTGATGAAATCTGGATGGACTTCCTATCCGAAATGGGCCCCGCTCGTGGTTTTCTTTTCAAGGGGCTAAAACTTGCAAACTATAATGAGCGCTTTTATGGACTGCGGGCTGAAGAGAAGAGATCTGTTCTTCTTGGTCTTATTAAGCTCGTAAATGCGGATGCAAACGTTGTAGATTTGAGCTTGATTGGCGGGCCGAAGAACGCCGGAAAAATCCGCCCTCCCAGATCTAAGCTCCTCAATGATCGGTATACCGACTTTTACATTGTTGATCAGTCTGTAACGGGCATGTTCGAGAGAAGAACCCGTGTCGGGCTTTAGGAATACTGTCATTTCTAGCCCTTGCAAACTGCAGTACAAGGGCGGATACATGGTTGTCCGCCGCGAGGACGACACGGCGAAGGTTCACCTTTCGGAGATTTCGTCGGTCGTCCTTCAGACCAACCAGGTGTTTATAAGCGCCTATCTGCTCTCGGAGCTTGCCAAAGCAAAGGTCGCGTTTGTCGTCTCTGACGAGAAGCGCGACCCAATTGGGCAATACTTGCCGCTATACGGGGCTCATAACACTAGCAAGCGTATCGCAGAGCAGCTCGAGTGGGGCGAACCGATCAAAAAGCGCGTATGGCAACGAATCGTGCGCGACAAGATTAAGCATCAATCTGATGTGCTTCATGCCCGCGCGCGCGAGGAGCAAGGGGAGACACTCAAGAGCATCGTTGCCGAGGTACGCTCGGGTGATACGACGAATCGCGAAGGACATGCAGCCCGGCTGTACTTCAGTTCCCTGTTTGGTCCGTCCTTCTCGAGAGATGACGATACGCCTCTGAACGCTGCTCTCAATTACGGGTATGCGATCCTGCTGTCGAGTGTCAACCGTGAGATTGCGGCGCGTGGATACCTTACGCAGACGGGAATTTGCCATAGAAACGAGTTTAACCAGTTCAACCTGAGCTGTGATTTTATGGAGCCCTTTAGGCCTCTTGTCGACCGTATTGTTTTCGATAACTTTGACGGAGAGTTCTCCAAGGAGACTAAGTTGCTTTTGGTCGACATGCTCAATCAGGGGATCGCATATCGAGGCGGCACCTATCGCGTGGGCTCCGTAATCTCTCTGTATGTTGCTGACTGCTTCAAGGCTCTTGATCGGAAGTTGTCGGTAGACGAAATCGAGCCGTTTGAGGTCGTATGAGTATCGGGGAAAGGATCAGATATATGAGGCTTGTAGTCTTCTTTGATTTACCCGTTGACACTCCTGCACAGAGAAAGGACTACCGCGTATTCCGTAAGTTTCTTCTAAAAGACGGCTATCTTATGCTCCAGGAATCCGTGTATGCAAAGCTCGTTGTTAATGATGGGGCGGCGGGAAGTGCGGTGCAAAGACTGAGGAAGCATCGCCCGCCGTCCGGCCTCGTGCAGGTCCTTCGTGTGACTGAGTCTCAGTTTTCGACCATGGAGTACATAACGGGCAACCGTGAATCCCATGAGGAGATCGATACCATGGAGGAGCTCCTGGTTTTATGAGACTCGTGTTTTCGGGCTTGGAAAATCCTGTGGAACTGGTAGCGGGGGAAACATCGGTTTTGCAAGTTGAGAACTCAGCCCTGTTCACGCGGATTGTAACTTCTTTGCAAAACGGACTGGGGCGCCAGGCAACGGAGCCTTACACTCTTTGGGAAGATGACACGGAGGTTAAGCCCGGCAGCGCTCTGATGGTGGTGCCCGATGCGCTGAATCTTCCGTGGGATGACCGCGCGTTTATGTCCGCAGTCACCAAAAAAGTTGAACGCGAGTTTCTGGAAGACGAAGATTTACGCATGCAGGTAGAAGAGGCTGAACGTGCAATAAAAATGCGTTTAGGTGGATTGAACCTTGGTTTCAATGCCGATTTGGGGTTTGGTTTAGAATGGGATTTGAAGCGCTACCTCAAGTTTTTAGGATTTGGTGCAGCGCCTCAAGAAGATAAATCGTTCCTTGATAATCTGCTGAATTTTCTTTCATTTGCTCTTGACGCTGGCTGCAGAAAGACGATCGTATTTGTAAATCTCAAAACTTTTTTGACGGAAAATGAGCTGCAAACGCTCTATGATCACGTGTTTTTTCTTAAGTTGAGCCTGTTGCTCCTAGAGAATAAAAAAGATACCATGTCTTACGGACATGAACATAAACTAACGGTTGACCTGCAGTTTTTAGAGCATTGAAAGAACTGACCGGTTAGATTGAACGTCCCGTCGCAGTAGGGAATTTGCTCCAATGGTTTTGGAGCAGTGTCGATCTAACTGGTAATCAAACGACGGGCGGCAACACTGACAACGATGCAAAGTTTTGGAGCAGTGTCGATCTAACTGGTAATCAAACGGCAATACCCCCATCACCGCCGCCGAGCTGTTTTGGAGCAGTGTCGATCTAACTGGTAATCAAACACGCGCCTGTACTGCTACGGCAAGGGCGTGGTTTTGGAGCAGTGTCGATCTAACTGGTAATCAAACGGACATACGGAAAGGACCCAAAGCCATGAAGTTTTGGAGCAGTGTCGATCTAACTGGTAATCAAACTGCTTCAGGCGATGGCCGAGAACGTGTGCGGTTTTGGAGCAGTGTCGATCTAACTGGTAATCAAACCCTGTGGAGCCATACCCACCACGAGAAGCAGTTTTGGAGCAGTGTCGATCTAACTGGTAATCAAACGGTCTATGCGTGTGATACATATCCAGAAAGTTTTGGAGCAGTGTCGATCTAACTGGTAATCAAACTGCCTCGCTTGCCGCCATCTTCCAGCTCTAGTTTTGGAGCAGTGTCGATCTAACTGGTAATCAAACGCACTGCGGGTGCTGTCATCACGGGCGGCAGTTTTGGAGCAGTGTCGATCTAACTGGTAATCAAACCCACCTTAGATTTAAACCAGCCCCAGCTAGTTTTGGAGCAGTGTCGATCTAACTGGTAATCAAACCCTCTCTGGGCGTCTGCCACCATGCGCATGTTTTGGAGCAGTGTCGATCTAACTGGTAATCAAACACGCCCGTCGTATTCATCGACATACCCGCCGTTTTGGAGCAGTGTCGATCTAACTGGTAATCAAACGCTACCTGCTGCAAGCAAGCAGGACGTTAGTTTTGGAGCAGTGTCGATCTAACTGGTAATCAAACCAAGACGCTCGAATACCGCATCGTCGGCATGTTTTGGAGCAGTGTCGATCTAACTGGTAATCAAACCGCCTTTGCGAAACTTTGGCGCGTGCGGCTGTTTTGGAGCAGTAGCGATCTAACTGGTAATCAAACACGTCGCTCGTGCGCCAGGCGGGAAAGATGGTTTTGGAGCAGTGTCGATCTAACTGGTAATCAAACGGTGTCCATCAACCGCGTGTGCATCAGCGGGTTTTGGAGCAGTGTCGATTTAACTGGCAATCAAACAATATGACAGCTCGAACCGCAATCTAACCAACGTCAACAAGGAGGAATAGAAATGGACAACGACACATTGCTGTTTAGGGATAAGGGTGCCGGTGTATTCAAGGAAATCTGCATCTACCCGAATCGGATCACCACGCTCAAGAAGAACCGCTTCTTCGGCAAGCATACAGAAGTGACCTACCTGAATGACGTCACCGGTGTCTACAGGGTTAAGGGCAAGCAGGTGATTCTAAACAACAGGCTGATGACTGGCTACGACTACAGGTTGAGCAGCCACTCCCAGGCGGAGGAATTCGTGAGGGTCCTGAACTCGATTATGTAGCGACGGCCAGGTCTTCTGCTCATAGAAAACGCCCCGCCAATCCGCCATGAACTGCCTCCCATTTCTTGGACACGAGAAATGGGAGACTTGTATGGACCCCAGCCGAACCTCGATGCTTCAGCTTCTTCTCCGTAACCCCGCTCCTTTCCGTCCATTCCGACGCCCAATTTTGGGCCACATGGGTATGGGCAGCCTCGGCGCGTGCCCACATACTTAAGGTGTCGGCCCGTGCTTAAGGAGGACGTTTCCATGGACGAGATGTTTGCCATTAAATGTCAAAACTGCGGCGGCCCTATGTACTCGCACCAGGCTAAGCGCAGCTTTGAGTGTGCCTATTGCGGTGCGGTCATTCCGTGGCAGGCGGACGCCGGAGAGCCCAAGAGCGCTTTGGGCATTCGCCATACGCCGTTGACGGTGGTGGATGGACTGCTCAAGCTCACGCATGTGTCGCAACTCGAGCGCCCGGAGGACCCGGACTGGTATTTCTTCAATTCGCACTGGCGCAATCAGTCGGTCCTGGAACATCTGCTGTGGGAGGATTGCGGCACGGCGCAGGAGTTCCAAGAGGCCACGCATGTGAGCATTCCTTGCCCCTTCTGCGGAGCGTCCTTTGAGGGCGAGTCAACGCAGCGCGTGTTTGAGTGCCCGTCCTGCGGCAACAAGATCGGCATTGCCGACCTGCTCAAGCCCGGTACCTTCAGCAAGCGTCTGACCATGGGCGTGGGTGCGGAGTATGTGCCGGAGCAGGGCATTCCCTGCGAAATCTCGCCGCAGCAGGCACGTGCCAACGCACTGCAGCTGGTGCGCCAGTACCCGGATGCCTTTGCCGGGCACGACGTGGAAGATGCGATCCAAAACGACATGATGCTCTTCTATTTCCCCATGGCGCTCGCGGATTTGCGCATGATGGCGTCTTTCCCGGGCAAGGGCCTGAGCAAGGAGACCTTGGTGTACTACGAGGTGCTCGACTGGGCATATCCCAGGGCAAACTACCTGGATGTTCGCCTTATGGGAATTTTGGAGCCGTGGGACTTTGCTAAGGTTGGGTCGTTCGATCCCGCCATGCAGGAAGGCAACTTCCGCGTCGTCTCCGTCGATGCGTCTACCAAGGACCAGGTGGTCATTGATAAGTTGGCGCTCGACATTGCCGGCAACGATGCCGAGGCGGTGCTGGGGCTCAATAAAAAGAGCATCCGAACCTGGGCGCGCAAGGCCCGCAAGCATAAGGATGGCCTGGTGATGGTGCCGGTCTACTTTGTCGATCGTCCGGCGACGGATGGCCGCGATGGCGAGCAGGTGCGCATTGCCGTAAACGGCCAGACGGGTCGTGCAGCCGCGGTGGTGTTTAGCGACAAGTGCGAAACGCATATCGTGGCACCGCTCAATCCCAACGTGATGCTGTCGATCGAAAGCACCGTGCACGCCACGCCCATCGAGGTCAAATACGTTAAATCGCCCTTCCTATACCAGATTGTGCGCCGTGGAGGCGGCGAGCAACCGCGACAGGTGGCGGCCGCAGCCGAGGGTTCCTACCGAGAGGAGAAGCCCAAACGCCGCGGTCTGCTGGGTGCACTATTTGGGAAGTAGGGGAGTAGTGCTGGGGTGTCGGGCTGCATCACAAGGTCATTAGATGAATTTAAAAGTGCTGGGAACGTGCTAACATTGCCGATAGTCTTAATCTTGTAGAAGCGGAGGCCGGATTATGGGTTTTGCGGATCAGCAGCTTCAGATTCAGGTGCCGTATTCTCCTGACGACACGTTTAATGCCTTGAAGGCAGCTATGGAAAAGCTGCCTAAAGTAAAAGTTGATAGCGCATCGCCCACAACAAGAACAGTTGTAGCTGAGATTGGTATGAGCCTTTGGTCCTGGGGTGAAAATATCAGTATTTCGGTTGTTCCAGTTGAAGGCGGATCTGGCGTTACTGTCAACTCATCATCTAAGGTCAGGACAAACGTATTAAACGGGGGCAAAAATGCAAAGAATATTGCCGAGATAGTCGATGCCCTATCGAAGGAACTCGAGCAGTATCCGCAGGTTTCACAGACTATTGAGACGCTGGCGGATAGTGGTGATGTAGTTGCAAGGCTTGAGAGACTTGCAACGCTGCGTGATAGTGGAGTACTTACCGAGGAAGAGTTTGCTGCAGAAAAGGAAAAACCTTTCGTAACTAGACACGATGGCTGGATTTGTATTCTGCTATTGAACTTGTTTAAGCCAGGCTGAAAACATCGTGTGGAATAAAAGTGCGCAGTATCTTCGCCTTATACAACAATAGAGACCTCTTTCGGGCGTCCTGCCTTTGGGGCGTCGGCGAGTCGTGCCTCGATGGAGGCTTTGGACACCATGCGCTTGGTGCCGTCCTTCCAAGAATCCAACAGCCCAGCATTTATCAGCTGCGATACCCTTGCCGTGCTAACGCCAAGCATGCGAGCGGTGTCCGCCGCGGTGACGGCGGGAATGTCGCCGAGCTCGCGGCTGACGGCCACGGCGATAATCTTGCCGCCGTGTTGTGGCTGGTGTCCAAAGTCCGGCTCGGGAAGATCGACGCCGCCCATAAGGTGATCGTCGACCATACATGCGAGAAAATCGGCGGCGCTTTCGACAGCGTCGTTTAGGTCGGAGCCAAACGTTCCTCCTCCGCCCAGCGAGCCACATGGCACGGCATCGACCATGCCGTCCGAATCAAAGAACTCAAATTCCCATACGTAAACCATGTAAGACCTCCTCTAAAAAGCGATGCGAAATGTGATGAGGATGAGCTATCGAAGTCCTGCCTGCCTTAGGATTCTTTTGGCAATTTGATCCTCAATCTCTCGGTGGCGTTTCACGAGCACGAGTTTATCTCCTTTGACGAACTTCTCGTGATTAGTGCCTCCTTTCGAGATGAAGCCGGCTTCTTCGAGGATGCGGATCAATTCGCGTCTCTGCATCTTAGCCTCTTTCAATAACTATATATTAGCACTTTCTAAGGGTTTTAGACTTAAATCTTAGCTATTGCTAACCCTTTGTCTCACTTCGCCGTCCTTGGATAGCGGCTTATATTCCTTGTGGTATCAGTTTATTTGCTCGTGCGGACACGATTTGGTGCTCCGTGCGCGACCGCGAAAAGGGTTTGCGGCGACTAAAATGTGACCATAGAGGCAGTTTTAGCGAACCCCACGGGAGTGACGCGTATGGACAACAACACGCTGCTATTCCAGGACAAAGGTTCGGGTAGGTATAAAGACGTCAAGATCTACCCTAACCGCATTGAGGTACTCAAGAAGGGCACTTTTGGCGGCAAGCACACCGAGATTGTTTATCTTAAGGACATTACGGGCGTCAATAGAATTAAAGGCCGCGATGTTTTTCTGCGCAATCGTCTGTTGACCGCTTGCGTCTTTAGCCTGAACAGCCGTGCGAAGGCCCAGGAGTTTGTTAACGCGCTGAACATGGTGATGTAGCCGATAGCGGCGTTCGGGCCAAGGTAAAAATCGGGGGCACAGAACGGTGTTCTGCGCCCCCGATTGAGTCGATGTGTCTAAAAGGCCGGCTTGCCTATTCGACAACGTCCTCGTTGTTTTCACCGTCACTGGCAAGCATCGCCGCGCCGGCGACCGTTGTCGCCACGGCGGCGGCAGCGAGCCCGGCGGCAACGCCAGAGCTGTCGCCCGTGTCGGCGAGCTTTCCGCCCGAGCCCTTGCCCTTGTTGCTCTTACCGTTCTTATCAGCGCTGCCTGCGTTGGAACCCGTGCCGCTGCCGGCAGCACTGTCCGAGGCCGCTACGGTAAAGCTTGCGGCTCCGTCGCTGGCGAGCGTGTAGTTCTGCGCCGCGTTGCCCAAGAGACCGTTCACGCGCACCCAGTACGTTCCTGCGGCAAATGTTTCGCCCTCGGCCATTGCTGTGCCCGGAGCGCCGTTCGCGTCGTGCACAAACTCGAGCTGGGCCGTGCAGGCATCGGTTTCGAGCTTGCCCTCGAGTGATGCCGCAATCTTGGCGCGCACGTCTTCGCCGGCCTTAAGGCCTTCGAGTCCCTCAAAATGGGGCGTCAGCGCGCGTGGATCGATATCGATGGGCACAGAGCCCTGCAGCCCCGTAACGGTCTCGTTGCCCAGGGCGTCGACATCCACGTATTCAATGGCAAACGCATGGCCCGAAGCTGTCGCGTTGAGCGCGTTGCTGCTGTCGGCAAGGCGGAAATGACCCTCGCCAACGGTCTTGCCATCCTGGAATGAGGCATCGCTCAGCGAGTCGCCGTACGTCATGCGCATGCGGGTCGGGAGATAGTACGGGAGATAGTACGAAGCCGCCTGCTTGTGCTCCGTATCGTAATTGCGCTGATAGATGCTCCGGGCCAGCGCCGCATCAACAAAGTCGGATGCGATGATGCCAATGTGCTTGAGGTAATCTGACTTTGTATCCTCGATGCCGCTGGGATTGATGTACGGGCTCTTATACAGATGCTCGTTGACTACTCGTGCCGAGGTAAAAGGATTGCCTCCGTGCGACAAGCCCGTGCAGCTGGTGTAGTTGATAGACCAGCAACGCTCCAGGACTTTCTCCTTGGCCCCGTTATCGTCCTCGACATCTACCTCGTTGCGCGTGCGCCCGGACGTTTCCTTCAGCGCATTATCGACCCAGCTGAGCTTGTCGGTTCCCGAGAGTTTGTACTTGTCCTGGGCGTATACCTTGGTGCAATAGGGCTCTTTGTCGCCTGTTTCCCCCGCGGCTTCAAAGCCCCGCGCGTCTTGGACGAGACACATAGTGGCGCTGTCGGAGTGAGCCTTGATCTTGTCATCCCATTCGGTAAGGTCGAGGCCCCACGTGTGGCCGCTTACACTGTTGCCGGCGAGCCTAAATCGACGCAGCAGAACGATCTTTCCGCGAACCTCGCCCAGCGTGGGGACATGGCTCGACGTGTAGAACAGATCGGGATTATCGCCCATAACCTTGGCGAAAGCCGTCGTAACACTGTCATCGGTAGCCTCGTCGTTGCCGCGCGATGCGAGCATGATAAGCGCTTCTCTCGGGTTTTCGCTCAAAAACGTTTTAAAGTACCCGATGACATCGGAGAGATGCAGATAGTCCCCGTCTTTTTTGAATAGGTAGAAATCCCCGTGGCAGATGCCAGGGTTGTCGCCCTTTCCGAGACGGATATCAAAATAGCGAATGCCTTCGAGCAGCTGCGTGGGAATGTAATCCTGCTGGCATTTTACTTGCGAGGATTGGGGCTCAGTGTCGTTGTCCACGCTGCAGGTGCCCGAATCGTGCGTACCCGGGATGCTCAGCTCGTCGAGGAACTTGTTGTCGTCGACGTATTTCATCCAACATGGTCCGTCGACGTAGCTGCTATACGTGATCCAGTCGAGGCTGCTAACCGTGGCATCGTTCTTTTTCATGTCGTAACCGATAAGTTCGAGCTCCCACGGAATGCTCTCACTCTTATGGCAGATCTTATTGTTGTCCTGGTCTTTGCCGTTCGATTCTATTGCCAGGTACTTAATGTCTTTTTTCTCGGTTTCTTTCTCGACCGTGCGGTCTCGGATGATGTAGGTTCCGTTTAGCTGGCGGTCGAACGCAAAAGAGCGGCTGGGCTTGCCGTCATGTTCGCCACTCCATACGTGGATAACCTTTCCATCTTTGTCCGAGTCGCCATCGACCGACCAAATGCTGTAGCCCGTCTTCTTGTGCTCTTCGAAATTGAGCAGGGTGCGGATGGCATACCAGTTTGTATCGTCATTCTTGGTCGTTACGTCCTCAAGGATGAGCTTGCTGGACGTGCCGTCATTAAACAGATGGCAGACGTTGCCGATGACGTTGCCGTCTTCGTTGACGCTCGCGGTACGAAAATAGCCCGCGGGGCGAAGGCGAATGACGAAATTGTCGAGGCTGACTGCTGGCCCGGCCGTGCTGTCCGCAAAGGCTGCCCGCGGGCTAATGCCCAGCATGGCGGTTTCGGGCAGGCTTGCAAGTGGCGACAACGCCGCGAGTCCAAGGCCCAACGTAAATGCTCGGCGGCTGATGGCGTGGTGTTCGGTCATAACTTCTCCATTCGCAGAGTGCGGTTATGCGATAGTTTTGGTCACTATACTGCTCAGATGTTTAAAGATGCTGGTTTAATTGCCTGCGCGGCACAATAAATCGGCGGGCGGACGTGTTGGGGCGTTTGTCGTTTTCGTACTGTTGCCACATTTGGGGCGGTTCCGACGTCCGGCATCCTCGCGTTCGTCGGCTACAGGCATAAGAAAGGGAGGGTCGGTTTACCGGCCCTCCCTGGGTACGAAGCGCTGGGGTACCGTCACTTGTTTGCACTGCGCCCGTGTTTCCCGCTGCGCTCGCCAGTCGCTTAGCGCTTGATCTCGATATCGTTGAGCTTGACGTCCATGGCCTCGGTCTTGGCCTCGGCGATGTCGTCGGCAAATTCCAGAGACTTCATCATGGTCTCGACGGCGTCCTTGTGCTCCTCGACGTTGTCGATACGCACATACACACTGCCGCCGTCAACGTCGGTGAAGTATTCGGTCGTTACGCCGCCCGAGTGCGTGAAGTAGGCACTGCGCCAGGTCTTGCCATTGTACTTAACGGGATCGCTCTCGGTCCATCCAGAGTTGGCCTTCCACTTTGCCTCGTAGTCGAACAACTCATCGGCGTTCTTGTCAGGATCGAAGACAGGGATGAAGCGGTCGCTGGCGTGCTCGCTCTCGGTGAACTTAAACTGGGCCCTGTCGGCGGTGTCGCCTGCGACGTCGGTGATCTCGACGCCCTCGGGGACCTCGACCTTAAACCAAATGAAGTCGGTCCTCATATCCACGGCGGGCTTTTCTGCTCCGCCGCCACCGCCACTTCCGGTAGCGCCGCCGCTGCCACCGCAGCCCACCAGGGCAACTGCGGCAAAGAGGCTTATGCAGAGGGTGAGAATCGCAAAGGCCTTCTTTTTCATGGTCGTGTCCTCCTCGATCTGTAACCGCCCACGGATTACCTGCCTTTACTGTACGCGTGGACGGCTCGCTAGGGTGGGCCATGTGTCCCATTCTGGGGGCTGGAATTGCGCCGACAAGTGGCAATATGTGCGGTCGCAAAAGAGGGGAGGGCCGATGCTGTCGGCCCTCCCCGGGGTGAGGTGCCCGTTGATTTAATGGGGCGCGCGTGCGTGGGCGTTGCCCCAACAGGTTCCTTGTTTATAGATATGCCTCAGTTTTTGACGTCCGGAAGTCTCGAAAGGTGGGCCATGTGTCCCATGTTTGCGGTGCCGACGCCTATCGTTCGTCATAGAAATCCGCGATGGCCAGGTGCGCTGACGCTCATGTACTTATGGGCTAGACTTAGCACCATTATGTGATTGATGCGGTCGGTCGGCGGTTGCCACCCGACCGATGTATATGACTTGAAGGTGCGTGCGTATGAGCCAAGAGATGATGGATAAAACCTGTCGAGAGTTTGCCCAAGCGCTGGCTGCTCGCGAGCCGGTTCCCGGTGGCGGTAGTGCGAGCGCCTTTGTGGGCGCACTGGGCGCCTCGCTTTGCGGGATGGTCGCCCGCTACGGTGCGACCAATCCCGCGCTTGCTGATCGTGCGGATGACCTGGCGCGCGCGTTTGCTCAGGCTGATGAGCTGTCCCAGGAGCTTGTCGAGTTGGTTGCCGAGGACGTTCGTGCCTACGGGCAGGTGTCCGCGGCGTACGGTATTCCGCGTGACGATCCGGCTCGAGCGACCGCGATTCAGGATGCGCTGCATGTGGCCGCTATGCCGCCGTATCGCATTATGGATGCCTGCGGGGGTGCGCCGGGGCTGCTCGCCTTTCAGCA
>OCAK01001044.1_pt1 | contig 18428 bp, 10 predicted proteins | sample 1538301 | NCBI WGS metagenome assembly OCAK01 (sample SAMEA2580285, study PRJEB22360) | human gut metagenome | biome: human gut; feature: human-associated habitat; material: faeces | place: Denmark | collected 2008/2010 | reverse complement strand
CCGGACCGCCTCGCACAGCGTCCAGAACAGCCCGCTGATCCGGCCGTTCTCATCCACATCGATCCGCTCCGCGGCCGGTACTTTCGGCAATCCCGGCATGGTCATGATATCTCCCGTCAGGGCCACCAGAAAGCCTGCCCCAGCGGACACTTTCAGGTTCCGGACCGTCACAGTGAAGCCCCGGGGCGCTCCCAGCAGGGAGGGGTCGTCGGAAAAGCTGTACTGGGTCTTGGCCATGCAGATGGGCAGTTCCCCGAACCCCAGCTCTGTCAGCCGCCGGGCCTGCTTCTGGGCGGCAGGCGTCAGTACCACGCCGTCCGCATGGTAAATCCGCCGGCAGATAGTCTCCAGCTTCTCTTCGATGGACCCCCCCAGCGCATAGCTGTACCGGAAGTCGGATGGCTGCTCACACAGCCGGACTACCTCCTCTGCCAAAGCAGTTCCGCCGGCGCCGCCCTTGGCCCACACCTCGCTGAGGGCCACGCTCACCCCCAGCTCCCGGCATTTCTCCTCTACCAGCTTCAGCTCCGCCGCCGTGTCCGTGGGGAACGCATTGATGGCCACCACGCAGGGCAGGCCAAATACGTTTTTGATATTGTCCACATGCTGGAGCAGGTTGGGCAGTCCCCGCTCCAGGGCCGCTAGATCCTCTCTGCCCAGCTCCGCTCTGGCTGCGCCGCCGTGGTGCTTCAATGCCCGGACCGTGGCCACGACCACCACCGCGTCGGGCTTCAGCCCCGCCATGCGGCACTTGATGTCCAGAAACTTCTCCGCCCCCAGATCCGCGCCGAAGCCCGCTTCCGTGATGGCATAGTCCCCCAGCTTCAGAGCCATCCGGGTGGCGGTGACGGAGTTGCAGCCGTGGGCGATGTTGGCAAAGGGTCCGCCGTGGATCAGGGCCGGAGTATGCTCCAGCGTCTGAACCAGATTGGGCTTCAGAGCGTCCTTCAGCAGGGCCGCCATGGCGCCGGCCGCCTTCAGGTCGGCAGCAGTCACCGGGGCGTCATCATAGGTGTAGCCCACCACGATCCGCCCCAGACGGGCTTTCAGATCCGGGATGTCCGATGCCAGACACAGCACGGCCATGACCTCGCTGGCCACGGTGATATCAAATCCGTCCTCCCGGGGCACACCCTGCATCCGGCCCCCCAGGCCATCCACGATGCTGCGCAGCTGCCGGTCGTTCATATCCACACACCGCCGCCACGTAATCCGCTTGACGTCGATCCCCAGGGCGTTACCCTGCTGGATGTGGTTGTCCAACATCGCCGCCAGCAGGTTGTTGGCCGCGCCGATGGCGTGAAAGTCCCCGGTGAAGTGGAGATTGATGTCCTCCATAGGCACCACCTGGGCATAGCCGCCGCCGGCGGCGCCGCCCTTGATGCCGAACACCGGCCCCAGGGAGGGCTCCCGCAGGGCCACCACGGCATTTCTGCCGATCCGCCGCAGCCCGTCCGCCAGCCCTACCGTAGTGGTGGTCTTGCCTTCCCCGGCAGGGGTGGGGGTGATAGCGGTCACCAGAACCAGCTTACCGTCCGGCCGATTTGTCTCCTTCAGAAAGCGGTTGTCGATCTTGGCTTTGTATCTGCCGTATTGCTCTATATACGCCCCATCCATCCCGCAGGCGTCCGCAATATCCGTGATGGGAAGGGGCTTCGCCTCCTGGGCGATCTCGATATCGCTTTTGATGGTCATGGCTGCCTCCTGTTTTCCGGGCTGTCCGTGTCCAGACACCCTGCTGTTTCATGTTCGATTATACCGGCTCCCCCGGGTAAAAGCAACAGTTCTCTCCAAATCCCCTTATTTTCCAACCTTTTACAGGTAAAACACCGGCGGCACCTGCTGCATAGCGGTCTCTGCGTCCATGTCCTTTGTTATCTGTAAATGTGATAGCCGGTTGCATAAGATCCGTTCTAGCAGTTTCTCCTCCGCAGATGCTATAATATTGTACAGAGAAGAAGGCGCTTATATCTTAAAAACTGTGCATTCAGACGAACAGAGGTGTATGAAAAGAGGAAAGAGCACATAAGGAGGTACGTATATGGAAACTCTGGAGAAAAAAGGCAAAGGTTCCGCGTTGCTCCCGTTCCTGCTATTTATTGTCATCTATCTAGGTGCTGGCCTGTACTTCCAGGCACAGGGTGTAGAGATGGCCTTCTACCAGTTCCCCTCTGTCACAGCCATGTTCATTGCCCTGCTGCTGGCCTTCTGCCAGGGCAAGGGCACCATCGATCAGAAATTCACAGTCTTCGCCAAGGGCGCCGCCAACGAGAACGTCCTGACCATGCTGATGATCTACATCCTGGCCGGCGCCTTCTCCACCGTGGCCAGTGCCATGGGCGGCGTGGACGCCACCGTGAATCTGGGTCTCAGCGTCATTCCCGTGCACTTCCTGGCCGCCGGCGTGTTCGTGATCTCCGCGTTCATGGGCACCGCCACCGGCACCTCCATGGGCACCATCAGCGCCATTGTTCCTATCGCTGTGGGCGTGGCGGAAAAGGGCGGGTTGAGCCTTCCCCTGTTTCTGGGCGCCTGCGTGGGCGGCGCCATGTTCGGCGACAACCTCTCTATGATCTCCGACACCACCATTGCCGCCACCCGCACCCAGGGCTGCCAGCTCCGGGACAAGTTCCGGGTGAACTTCCTCATTGCCCTGCCGGCGGCTATCATCACCATCATCGTGCTGCTGGTCGTAGGCCGGCCTGAGACCGTGACGGAAATGGGAAATCTGTCTTTCAACGTCATCAAGGTCATTCCCTACCTCGCCGTGCTGGTACTGGCGCTGATCGGCATGAATGTGTTCCTGGTGCTGACCATCGGCATCTTCGCCGCCGGCATCATCGGCCTGGCCCTTGGCGATCTGGATATCCCACTCTTTGCCCAAAGCATCTGGAACGGTTTCACCGGCATGAACGAGGTCTTCTTCCTGTCCCTGTTCTGCGGCGGCATGTCTGAGATGATCGCCCACAACGGCGGCATCACTTGGCTGATCGAAAAGCTGGGCCGCATGATGAAGGGCAACAAGTCCGCCCAGGTGGGTGTCGCGGCTCTGGTGTCCCTGGCAGACTGTGCCACTGCCAACAATACGGTGGCCATCATTGTCAGCGGCCCCATGGCCAAAAACATGAGCCGTATCCACAAAGTGGATCCCCGCCGCACCGCCTCTCTGCTGGACGTGTTCTCCTGTGTGCTTCAGGGCATGATCCCCTGGGGCGCCCAGCTGCTGACTGCCGCCAGCCTCACCACGATATACGGCGTGACCATGAACCCCATAGACATCCTGCCCTATATGTGGTACTGCTGGATTCTGGCCGCCGTGGCCGTATTGTTCATTTTCATTCCCTTCGCCGACGGCATCTGCCGCAAGGACCCCTGGAACTGGGAGTACGATGTGGCGGAGTCCGGCGTGGCTGCCAAGAAGGCTTCTCTGGAGCTGGAGCGGCAGGAGTCCGCGCAGACGCCCATCTGACCTGCGTGTCTCTTGCTAAAATAAGACCGGGCGCCCTGAGGCGCCCGGTCTTTTTCTCCTCTGTCAGGTCCCCTCCTGAAGCCGCCTGGTGAAGGCGATGGAATCCGCCAGCGCCTCCTCCAGCAGGCGGACGAACTGCTCCGTCAGCGGAGAGGGCCGGCTGCTGCGGATGTGGATCCAGCCCAGGTGGACCGAGGTCTTCCCCAGCAGCGGGATCGTGACTACGCTTCCGTCCGCCAGCCCCTCCGACAGCAGGCCGCTGCCGGAGGTGAACGCATCGGTGGACGCCAGCACGTACATCGCCGTGGCCCGGTTGTTCACGCTGATGCACTTTGCCGGCTTTTTCAGAGAGACCATGGGGTACTCCTCGAAAAAGTCCGACGCCACGCCTTGGTCGTGCTCAAACGCCACATACGGATATCCGTCCAGTTCCTCCTCCGTTACGCTGGAGCGGCCAGCCAGCGGATGCCCCCCGCGAACATAGATACAGGGGCAGACGGCGGCCAGTTCGTGGAATTCCAGCTCCCGGGCGTCCAGCAGCCGGCAGATAATCTTCTCCGTCAGATCCGTCAGGCAGATGACGCCCACGTCCGCCCGGTGGTCATAGACGTCGTCAATCACACCGTCCATCCCTGTCTCCCGGAGGCCAAATCGGAAGCGGTTTTCACCGGCGATTCGGAGCAGCCTCAAAAACGCGTCCACTGCAAAGGGATACCGCTGGCAGGAAACGGAAAAGCGCACCGGAGCCGCGGCGTTGCGTGCCTCACCATACAGGCTCTCGATCCCGCGCTTCTGCTCCAGCAGGGAGACGGCGTAGCTGAGAAACTCCTTGCCCTCCGGCGTGAACTCCACGCCCCGGTTGCTGCGGGCCAGCACCCGAATGCCCAGTTCGTTCTCAAGCTCCCGCACCGCCGTGGAAATCCCCGACTGGGACAGGAACAGCTTCTGGGCCGCCTTGTTGATGGAGCCGCATTTGGAGATCTCCACGATGTACTCAAGCTGCTGAAACGTCATAGAAAGCCTCCTCTTCCCCTTTCGATCTCACTTTTCTATTATAGGCATTTTGAGCTGATTGTCAAATCGTTATCAAAAAAACTGTCAACGCATCCCGCAAAACGCATATTAACAGCTTTGCGCCCTTTGTGCTATTCTATAAGTAGAACCAAACAAAAGATATCAGTTATTTGAGAAGTTTTCTGTTTAATATCACCTGCGTTTTTCGATGGATGCACAGATTTTCCCCCTCTCTTCTCTCTATCCCCGCAGCCGCGTCAGAGTCTCTCTGATAGCGAAAATTTGAATACCAGTCAATTTTGCCCCTGCGGAGCGTCTCCGGAGGGGCCGGTGAAGAAAGGAAGATCGACTGTATGAACACGGAGAAAAAGTTCGGTTTTGCCACGCGTCAGATCCACGCCGGCCACATGGAAAACGCGGCGGGCTCCTTGTGCGCCCCCATCTATCAGACCTCCACCTTCGCATTCTCCACCGTCCAGCAGGGCGGCGCCCGGTTCGCCGGCGAGGAGGGCGGATATATCTACACCCGTCTGGGCAACCCCACTCTGGGCGCTGTTGAGGAGAAGCTGGCCTCCCTGGAGGGCGGCGAGGCCGCCATGGCCGCGGCCTCCGGCATGGGCGCCATCTCCTCCGCTCTGTGGACCTCTGTGGTGGCCGGGGACGAGATCGTGGCGGATGAGACGCTGTACGGCTGTACATACGCGCTGCTGAACCATGGCATGACCAAGTTCGGCGTGAAGGTCACCCTGACGGACCTGTCCGACATTGAGAACCTGAAGAAGAACCTCACCGACAAGACCCGGGTGGTGTACTTCGAGACCCCCTGCAACCCCACGCTGAAGCTGCTGGACATCGAGCTGATCGCCAAGACGGCCCATGCCTTCAACCCCGACATCCGGGTGATCGTGGACAACACCTTCTGCACACCGTACCTGCAGCGTCCTCTGGAGCTGGGCGCGGACGTGGTGGTTCACAGCGCCACCAAGTACCTCAACGGCCACGGCGACGTGATCGCAGGCATCGTGGTGGGCAAGGCGGACTTCATCTCCCAGTGCCGGATGTTCGGCCTGAAGGATATGACCGGCGCCGTCCTGAGTCCCTTTGATGCGTTCTTGATGGCCCGGGGCCTGAAGACCCTGGACATCCGCATGGAGCGCCACTGCGCCAACGCCCAGAAGGTGGCGGCGTTCTTCACCAGCCATCCCGCGGTGGCCAAGGTCTATTATCCCGGCCTGGACACCTTCCCCGGTCACGAGATCGCGGCCAAGCAGATGAAGCTGCCCGGCGGCATGATCTCCATCGAGCTGAAGGCCGACCGCGCCGCTGTTGCCGCCGCGCTGAACAAGCTGCAGCTGTGCACCATCGCCGTGTCTCTGGGCGATGCGGAAACTCTGGTGGAGCATCCCGCCACCATGACCCACTCCACCTATTCTGCCGAAGAGCTGGCAGCCGCCGGCATCTCCGAGGGCTTGGTCCGCATCAGTGTGGGTCTGGAGGATCCCGAGGATATCATCGACGATTTCAAGACGGTTTTGGATACGCTGTAATTGATCCCGCTGCGGGGCCGCTCCTCCTCTCCTACATTGGGAGCAGCCCCGCTTTCCCGCGGATCCGCGTACCTCCTTTTCGCCGTCCCGGTCTTTCCCCACCCTGCCGGAGGCGGCCAAAAAGGCCCGGCTTCTCCGCCGGGCCTTTTTGTGCTTCTGTACCTGCCGCCTGTTGTGCGTCTCTCCTCCTGCGGCGGGCGGCCCTTGAGCAGGAAAAAGCGCCGTGCGCACATGCGCACGGCGCTTTTTCCTGTTTGGTTCAGAGAGGTAAGCGGGGGGAATGCTCAGTCCTCAGCCATTTTGCGATACTTGGCGTAGCGGTCCTTGGCGTCCTGGACGGTCTTCTCGTACAGGCGCTGGGCCCGGTCCGGGAAGTTGATCTGCAGGGAGGCATAGCGGTTCTCGCCCTTCAGATAGTCCATCATCTTGCCGCTGTCGGGCGCGGGAGAATCCAGCTGGAAGGGGTTCTTCCCCTCCGCGATCCGGCGGGGATCATACCGGTACAGATGCCAGTAGCCGCACTCCACCGCCTTCTTCATCTCCTCCTGCGTGCAGCTCATGCCCGCCTTGATACCGTGCTCCAGGCAGGGGCAGTAAGCGATGACGATGGCCGGGCCGGGATAGGACTCTGCCTCCCGGATGGCCTTCAGGGTCTGGGCTTGGTCGTAGCCCATGGCCACCTGGGCCACGTAGATGTAGCCGTAGCTCATGGCGATGGCGCCCAGGTCCTTTTTCTTGACCTCCTTGCCGCCGGCGGCGAACTTGGCCACCGCCGCAGTGGGCGTCGCCTTGGAGGACTGTCCGCCGGTGTTGGAGTACACCTCCGTATCCATCACCAGCATGTTGATGTCCCGGTTCTGGGCCAGCACGTGGTCAATGCCGCCGAAGCCGATGTCGTAGGCCCAGCCGTCGCCGCCGAAGGCCCACACGCTCTTCTTGGTCAGATACTCCTTGTTCTGCAGGACAAAGGCGCCCTCCTCCGTGGGCTCCGCCTTCTCCAGGGCGGCGATCAGCGCGTCGGACACCTCCCGGGTCACGGCCGGGTCCTGCCACTTGGCAAGATACTCCCCAATCTCAGATACGGCCACACCCTTTTCCTTCAGGGCTTTCAGCCGCAGCTCCACCTCCCCATGGATGGACCCGTGGGCCCGCAGGAAGCCGTAGGCGAACTCCGCGTTGTCTTCGAACAGGGACTGCTCCCAGCAGGGTCCAAAGCCCCGGCTGTCGCAGGAGTAGGGCGTCATGGGCATGGCACCGCCGTAGGCGGAGGAGCAGCCGGAGGCGTTGGCCACGTACATGCGGCTGCCGAACAGCTGGGTCACCAGCTTGATGTAGGTGGTCTCCGCGCAGCCCGCGCAGGCGGCGGAGAACTGGAAGTAGGGCTTGGCGAACTGGGCCGTCTTCACGCTCTTGTCGCTGATAATGTCCTTCTTCAGCAGCTTCTCGTTCATCGCGTAGTTGTCGAAGTTGGGCTGCTGCTCCCTCTGGGTCTCGAAGGGCACCATCTCCAGCGCCCCCTTGGCCGGGCAGGCGGTCAGGCACACGCCGCAGCCCAGGCAGTCGTAGGGAGAGACCTGCATCCGGAAGGAATAGGCAGGGGCGTCCTTGCCCAGGCCCTTGGCGGGCACGGTGACGAAGGATTCCGGCGCACCGGCCTTCTCCTCCTCCGTCAGCAGCACGGGCCGGATGGCCGCGTGGGGACACGCCATGGCACAGCGGTTGCACTGGATGCACACGTCGGGATTCCACTGGGGCACCGTGACAGCCACGCCCCGCTTGGAGTATGCGGTGGTGCCATTCTCCCAGGTGCCGTCCAGGCAGTTGTGCCTCTTGAACAGGGACACCGGCAGCTTGTCGCCGTGCTGGCGGTCCATGGGCACCACGATCTCCTTGACGAAGTCCGTGCCCTTCAGCTCCTCCGGCGCGCCGTCCTTGGCGTCCGCCCAGGCGGCGGGGACCTCCACCTTCGTCATGCCGGTCAGACCCACGTCCACAGCCCGGTTGTTCAGGTCCACGATCTCCTGGCCGCCCTTTTTGAAGTAGGAGTTGTAGTTGCCCTGCTTCATCTCCTCCACCGCCAGGTCGATGGGGATCACCTTGGTCAGCTGGAAGAAGGCCGCCTGGAGAATCGTGTTGATCCGGTTGCCCAGGCCCAGGTCCCGAGCCAGCTTCGTGGCGTCCATGATGTAGAAGTTGGCGTGCTTGTTGGCCAGGTCCCGCTTCATCTTGGCGGGCAGCCGCTCCTCCAGCTCCTCCGCGCTCCAGGGACAGTTCAGCAGGTATGTGCCGCCGTCCTTGAGGTCCGCGGTGGTGTCATATTTGTCCACATAGGTGGGCGCGTGGACGCCCACGAAGTCCGCCGCGGACACCAGATACGTGGCGTGAATGGGCTGGTCGCCGAACCGCAGGTGGCTCTGGGTCAGACCGCCGGACTTCATGGAATCGTAGGAGAAATACGCCTGGGCGTACTTGTCTGCCGCCAGGCCGATGGTGGTGATGGCGTTCTTGTTGGCGCCCACCGTGCCGTCGCCGCCCAGGCCCCAGATCTTGCAGGATACCTGTCCGGGATAGTCCAGGGCGATCTCCTCATAAGGCAAGGAGGTGAAGGTCACGTCGTCCTCGATGCCGATGGTGAAGCTGTTCTTGGGCTCCTCCTTGGCCAGGTTGTCGTACACCGCCACGATCTGGCCGGGCGTGGTGTCCTTGGAGGCCAGGCCGTACCGACCGCCCACCACCACGATGTCCTTCCGCCCCGCCTGCTGCAGGGCGCTCTGCACATCCAGATACAGCGGCTCACCCACGGAGCCGGACTCCTTCGTCCGGTCCAGCACGGCGATCTTCTTGCAGGTGGCGGGGATCGCATCCACAAAATGCCGGATGGAGAAGGGGCGGTACAGGTGCACCTGCACCATGCCCACCTTGCGGCCCTTCCTGTTCAGATAGTCCACCGTGTCCTTCACCGTCTCCGCACCGGAGCACATGATGACGATGACTTCCTCCGCATCGGGCGCGCCGTAGTAGTTGAACAGCTTGTAATCCCGGCCGGTGAGCTTGTTGATCTCATCCATGTAGTGCTGGACCACGCCGGGGATCGTGGCGATCTTCTCGTTGGCGCCCTCCTTGCACTGGAAGAACACGTCCGGATTCACCGTCGTGCCCCGGGTGGAGGGGTGCTCCGGGTTCAGGCCGTTCTTGCGGAACGCCGCCAGCTGGTCATAGTCCACCAGCTTGGCCAGGTCGTCATAGTCCAGCGCCTCGATCCGCTGCATCTCGTGGGAGGTGCGGAAGCCGTCGAAGCAGTGCATGAAGGCATACCGGCCGCCGATGGCGGACAGGTGGGCCACCGCGCCCAGGTCCATGGCCTCCTGGGGGGAGGAGGACATCAGCATGCCGAAGCCGGTCATTCGGCAGGTCATCACGTCGGAGTGGTCGCCGAAGATGGACAGGGCGTGGGCACTGACAGTCCGGCAGGAGATGTGGAACACGCCGGGCAGGAACTCGCCGCCGATCTTGTACATAGGCGGGATCATCAGCAGCAGGCCCTGAGAGGCCGTGTAGGTGGTGGTCAGCGCGCCCGCCTGCAGGGATCCGTGGCAGGTGCCTGCGGCCCCCGCCTCGGACTGCATCTCAATGACCTCCACGGGTTTTCCGAAGATGTTGGTCCTCCCCTTGGCGGACCACTCGTCCACCTTCTCCGCCATCACGGAAGATGGCGTGATGGGGAAGATGGCCGCCACCTCTGTGAACGCGTAGGACGCGTACGCCGCGGCGGTGTTACCATCCATTACTACTAGTTTTTTCTTAGCCATGTCTCCTGTTTTCCTTTCGATCTCACTTGGTCTGTTCTCATTGCCTCAACACCGTCCGCTGCCCGCTCCGGGGCAGCGGACGGCACTCCAGGGAGCTTACTTTATACCGGGATAGGCCCGGGCCACATAGTCGGCGATCCTGCGCACCGCCTCCTTCAGGTTTTCGTCGGAGTTGGCGAATACCAGCCGCAGATAGCCCTCGCCCATGTCGCCGAAGGCGGAGCCGGGCACCGTCACCACTCCTGCGTTCTCCAGCAGCTCCTCCGCAAACGCTTGGGAGGTCTTGCCGAATGCCTTGATGTTGGGGAAGGCGTAGAAGCTGCCCGCGGACTTCTTGCAGGTGATGCCGGGGATAGCGTTGAGTCCGTCCACCAAAATGTCCCGGCGGCGGGTGTAGTCCGCCACCATCTGGTCCACGCACGCCGTGCTCTTCAGGGCCTCCACCGCCGCCGCCTGGGTGAAGGTGGACACACAGGAGGCCACCCCCTCCTGCAGCTGCGCCATTTTCTTGATGTACCCCGGCTCCGGCGCTACCAGATAGCCGATCCGCCAGCCGGTCATGGCATAGGACTTGGAGAAGCTGTTCAGCACCATCACGCGGTCCTGCATCTCGGGCACCTGGGCCATGCTGTACGGCTGGATGCCGTCGTATACGATGGCGTCATAGGGCTCGTCTGTCAGCACCCACAGGTCATGGGTCTTCGCCACCTTGGCGATGGCCAGGATGTCCTCCTTCGTCAGCACCGCGCCGGTGGGATTGCAGGGGGAGTTCAGCAGGATCGCCCGGGTCCGGGGTGTGACGGCCTTTTCGATATCCGCCGCTTGGATCCGGTAGTCATATTCCTCATACGTGGGGACGGGCACCGCTCTGGCGCCGATGCTGCTGGCCTGCCCGTAGTAGTTGGGGAAGCAGGGATCCGGCACCAGGATTTCATCGCCCGGGTCCAGCAGCGTCATCATGGCCAGGAACAAGCCCTCCATGGCCCCCACGGTGATGATGACGTGGTCTTTGGTATAGCCCTCCCAGTACTGCTTCCGGTACTTGGCGGCCACCGCCTCCCGCAGCTCTGTGGTGCCGGCGTTGGGCGCGTAATGGGTCTGCCCCTCGTCCAGGGCTCTCTTCGCCGCGTCCTTGATGTACTGGGGCGTGTCGAAGTTGGGTTCGCCCACCGTCAGCTTGATCGCCTCCGGGTACTGGGCCGCCAGATCAAACATCTTTCGGATGCCGGACGCTGGATACTGCTTCGCCCGCTGGGAAATGCGCAGTTCCTGTTCCATTGGTAACATCTCCTTTTGATCATCTTCTCACGCGCACCCGGCGCACCCGTTCCGAAAGCGGGCACGCCGAATGCGCAGCAGGCAGTTCCTTACTTCGCAGCCTTGTCGTTCACCCACAGCTCCGGGATGGCGTTGGCCGCCGCCTCACTGGTGGGCTCCCACTTGCCGGACTTCAGCCGGGTCAGGTAATCGTTGATCAGTGCGCCGATCTGCTTGCGCATCAGGAAGCAGACCACCAGGTTACACACGGCGCACACACCGAAGAAGAAGTCGAAGAGATTCCACAGCACACTGAGGGCGCCCACAGAGCCGATGATGGCGAAGGCGCAGCCCAGGAGCCGGTAGGGCAGAATGAACTTCTTGCCGCCCAGGACGGTCATGCAGATCTCACCGTAGTACACATTGACCAGCGCGGTGGTGAAGGCGAAGAAGGTGATGATGGCCACCACGAACACCGTGCCAGCGATGGCGTTGCCGAAACCGGCGCCGAAAGCAGTGGCGGTCAGGGCCGCGCCGGTGCCGCCCTCGGTCCACACGCCGGTGCACAGGACCACCAGAGCGGTCATGGTGCAGACGATGATGGTGTCCACGAACACCTCGCTGATGCCCCACAGGCCCTGCTTCACCGGATGGTTGGCGGAAGAGGAGGAGTGGGCCAGCGGCGCCATGCCGGTGCCGGCCTCATTGGAGTACACGCCGCGGGCCAGGCCCCAACGGATGGCCAGCATCACGGTGGAGCCGGCAAAGCCGCCGGTGGCAGCCATAGGCGTAAAGGCGTACTCAAAAATCATCGCAAAGACGTGCGGGATGTTGCTGCCGAACTTTACCAGAATAAAGATGCTGCCGATCACATAGGCCAGCGCCATCAGGGGGACCACCTTCTCCGCAAAGGAGGAGATACTCTTGATGCCGCCCACCAGCACAACGGCCATGATGACGGCAAAGATCACGCCCACGATCCAGCCGGGAACGTCAAAGGAGACCCGAATCGCCTCCACCACAGAGTTGGCCTGCACGGCGGGCGCAAACACCATGGCGCAGCCCAGGATCACAGCCCAGAAAATGCCCAGCCACTTCCAGCTCTTGCCCAGCCCCCGGCGCACATACCAATAGAAGCCACCGTGCCATCTGCCGGTCTCAGGATCCCGCTCCCGGTAGGCCATGCCCAGGGTGATCTCGGAAAACTTCACGATGAAGCCCATGAGGGCCACGGCCCACATCCAGAATACGGCGCCAGGGCCGCCGGTGGCGATGGCCACCGATACACCGGCGATGTTCCCCACGCCAAGCGTGGAGGCCAGCGCCGTGCAGCAGGCCTGGAACGGGGAAATATCGCCCTCGCCGTCGCCCTTGTCGAAGATCTTGCCGAACGTGTTCTTCATGGCGTGTCCGAACCTGGTGAATTGGAAGAACTTAAAGCGGACGGACAGGTACACAGCGACTGCGGATGTCAGGATCAGAAGCGGCCATCCCCACAGCCAGTTGGAAATCGCCATCATGATGTCGATGATAAACATATTCTACCTCCCAAATAACTTCATGCGCTCCATTTTCGATTGGCTGAATCATCTGTCGGGAAGTCTTTCCCCGCGGCTTCCCCGGCTCCTCCTTTCCTCCTATATTCGATATGCGGCCAGCCGCATAACTTGCCTGATTTCCAATAATTCCGTATGGTGGAAGCGGATTCCTTTGGGTAGAATTGTCAAAGCTACCGGTCTTTTCTGGACATGTATCCAAAAAAGCGGCAGCTTTTCCGTAGAACGGGATCATTTTCCAAAATTGTGTCAAAAACCAAAGCCGCAACTGCGGCCCGACACGAAGCATTTCCACGGAAAATTACGGATCCTGTTTTCTTTCCTTATGATTTATGATATTATATAGACAAACATTTGTCAAGGCAGAATGTTTCTATGATATCGCCAAAAAGGAGCGGCCGATTTATGGCAAAAGAACAGGTATCCAGCATCCTCCGCGCCCTGGAGATTTTGGAGTGCTTCATGGATAACGAGACGGAATGGACGTTGAAGCGCCTGGTGGCACAGCTGGATCTGCCCACCACCACTGTCCACCGCCAGCTCTCCACCCTCACGGACCGGGGTTATCTGGTCCAGGATCCCGTCCGCAAGAGCTACCGGGTGGGGCCACGCCTCCTGCTGCTCTCCAGCACCGTCCTCAGCCACTCCGATCTGCGCAGTACCGCCCGGCCGGAGCTGGAAAAGCTGTCCGCCACTGTGAAGGAGACCATCAACCTCAGCGTGATGCTGGACCGGGAGATCTTTTATCTGGACAAAGTGGAGACCTTCCGCTCCGTGGTGTGCAACACGAAAGTGGGCACCCGAGCCCCGGCCCACGCCACCAGCGGCGGCAAGATCATGCTGGCCTTTCACGATCCCGATTATGTGGACGCCTACTGCCGGGACCTGCCCCAGATGCAGCGGCTGACGGACCGCACCGTCTTCTCCCCGGACCTGCTGCGGGAGCAGCTGGCCCAGGCCCGGATCAACGGCTTCGCCATTGACGACGGGGAGATCGAACCCGGCCTGATCTGCGTGGGCGCCCCCATCTTCGGTCTGGACCAGACGGTGGTGGCGGCGGTCAGCATCGCCGGTCCCACCTTCCGTATGAAAGAAGAGCTGGACGTGATGACTCGTGCCGTGAAGGCCACTGCCGCCAACATCTCCCGCCTGATGGGCGGGCGGCCGTGACGCGATCTGTTTTCCAGCTGTCAGGAGCGGGACCCCATAAGGGCTCCCGCTCCTGCTGTTTTTTACTTCCGCTTCCGGAACAGCTCCGGCAGTCTCCAGCCGCGGCCCTTTCCCCGCTCCGTGGCCCGCATCTGGGGAGGATGGTCCAGATAGAACTGCTGGACGGAAACCGGCACCGCGCCGGCCTGCTCCGCCCGGACAAAGCCCCCGTCCGGCAGCATCCGCCGGGCCTTCACATTGTCTCCCAGAAGCCGGGCCAGATAGTCCGAGAGGAAGTCCTGCACCTCCCGGCTCTCCACCGGGCAGGCGATCTCCACCCGCCGCTCCTGATTTCGGGTCATGATGTCCGCAGAGGATAAGTACATCTGCCGCAGGGCACCCTCCCCGAAGCAGTAGATGCGGGAGTGCTCCAGAAACTCCCCCACGATGCTGGTCACGGTGATATGGTCCGTCTTGCCTGGCACGCCGGGCACCAGGCAGCAGATGCCCCGGACGATCAGGTCCACCCGCACTCCTGCCTGGGATGCCTCCGCCAGCTTGTCGATCAGCTCCCGCTCCGTGACGGCGTTGGTCTTCAGGATGATCCGCCCCCGGTCGCCCCGGGCGATCTCCCCGTCGATGAGCCGTAACAGCGTCTGCTTCAGGGACACCGGCGCCACCAGCAGCTTGCCGTAGCTGCCCCGCAAATCGCCGATCAGCATATTCTGGAAAAAGGCCACGCCGTCGGCGGCAATGGTCCGATCCGCCGTCAACAGGGAGAAGTCTGTGTACAGCGCCGCGGTCTTTTCGTTGTAATTGCCCGTGCCGATCTGAGTCACATAGCTGAGCCCCGTCTTCTCCTTTCGGGTGATGAGGCAGATCTTGCCGTGGCACTTATAGCCGGCGGGTCCGTAGATCACCCGGCACCCGGCCTCCTCCAGCTCCCGGGCCCAGGTGATGTTGTTGCCCTCGTCAAAGCGGGCCCGCAGCTCCACCAGCACCGTCACGGCCTTGCCGTTCTCCGCCGCGGCGCACAGGTGCTTGATGACGGCGGACTTCCCCGCCACCCGGTAAATGGTCATCTGAATGGACACCACCGCCGGGTCCGCGGCGCTCTGGCGCAGCAGGTCCAGAAACGGCTGCATGGAGTGGTAGGGATAGAACAGCAGCACGTCCCGCTGGCGGATCTGCTCCCACATGGGCACCTCCCGGTCCAGCCAGGCGGGATATGCCGGCGCATGGGGTGGGTAAAAGAGGGCGCTGTCCAGACTGTCCAGCTGGTAGGCGTATTTCAGAACCAGCGGGCAGGTGCACACATAGCTCTGCTCCGCCGTCAGCCTCAGCCGCCGGAGCAGCATGGCCTGCAGAGCCGGGGCCTCCCCCTGCATCTCCAGCCGCACCGGGGCCAGCCGCTCCCGCTGGCGCAGCAGCTTGGTCATCTGGGCGCGCAGGTCCAGGTCCTCCTGGTCCATAGCCTCATCATAGCTGATGTCTGCGTTCCGGGTGACGGACACCACCGCCTGCTCCTCGATCTGATAGATCTTGAAGATCTTCCGCAGGTGGTGGGCCAGAATGTCCTCCGTCCGCACGAAGGCGCCGGGCCGGGCCGGCAGAGGCAGGATGGGCGGCACCACATCCGGCACCCCCACGATGCCCAGCCGCCGCTTGTCTCCCTCCCGCAGCAGGGCGGCGGCATACAGGGTCTTGTTCTTCAGGTGGGGAAAGGGGTGGCTGGGGTCGATGATCTGGGGCATCAGCAACGGGCGCATGGCCTCCCGGTACCAGGCCCGCACATACTCCCGCTCACCGTTTTTCAGCTCCTTGTAGGGGATATCCGCCACCCCATGTTCCGCCAGGGCCTCTATCAGCTCCCGGTATACCTGGTCCCGCTGCCGGACCAGCGGCACCACGGCGGCATAGATCCGCCGCAGCTGTTCCGCCGGGGAGAACCCGCCCTTGTTTTCCCGGGCGTTCGGGGCCACTAGGGCTAGGTCCGTCAGGCTTCCCACCCGCACCATGAAGAACTCGTCCAGGTTGCTGGTGAAGATGGAGAGAAAGCGCAGACGCTCCATCAGCGGCACAGAGGGGTCCGCCGCCTCCTCCAGCACCCGCTGGTCAAAGGCCAGCCAACTGAGTTCCCGGTTCTGGGTGTAACTCAGGTCCCAGCGTTCAGCAGCTTGTGACACAGATATCCCTCCCTGACGCCGTAGGGACTGATATACAGCTCTCCTCCGCACAGCGCCTCTGTCAGTGCATCCATCAGCACGATGCCCGGCAGAATCGTGTGCACCCGGTCCGGGCAGTGCCGCAGGATCTGCTTCCGCGCCTGGTGGTCCCGCTTCAACAGCAGCTTTGTCAGCCGGCGGACCTCCGCAGGCGTCAGGATGCGGTTTCCCGCCGGCTTTTCATACCAGTCATTGGCGATTTTCAGCGCCGCCCGGGCCGTGCCGCCCACGCCGCAGACCCGTTCCGCCCGGTGCGCCGGCAGCCGGGCCTCCTTCAGGGCCGCGGCCACGGTGCTGCGGATCCGCTCCAGCTCCTTTTTCTTGGGCCACAGGCCGTCCACGCAGCGATTGAACAGCTCCAGGGATCCGATGGGCAGGCTCTGGGCCTTTTTGACCTCCCCGGCCCGGACCTCCAGGACCTCTGCGCTGCCGCCGCCAATGTCGAACATGGCGCCGTCCTGCAAGTCCGTGGCCGTCCGGGCGCCGTAATAGCCCAGTCTGGCCTCCAGCTCGCCGGAGATCACATCCACCCCCACGCCGGTGGCCGCCCGAATCTGCTCCACTGCCTCCTCCGTGTTGCGGATGTTCCGCAGGGAGGCGGTGGCAAATACGTGGGGGGCGTCCAGATCAAACTGCCGCAGCAGCGCCTGAAAGTCCCGGATGGCCCCGCAGGCCCGCTGGATTCCCTCCGGAGAGAGCACCCCTCCGTGGACGTAGCTGACCAGTCCCGCCATCTCCTTTTCGGAAAACAGCAGGTCGAATCCGCCCTCCGGCAGGGTGTTGTAGACGGACAGTCGGATGGTGTTGGACCCCAGGTCCACAATGGCGAATTTCATGGGTATGACGCTCCTTCTTCCCGCGCTCCCCACTGGGATGCGGCGTTTCACGTTTATCAGATTGACAGAGGCAGATGAAATTCAAAAGCGCGGTGCTGTAAAATGCCGGTAAAATTCAGGCTTTTTCGATGGCTCTGGCCACAGCGGCCAGGGCCTGGGCCTCCGTGTCGTCAAAAAGGTGGGTGTAGATGTTGCTGGTGACGGTCATGGAGCTGTGCCCCAGGGTGCGGGAGATATCGAACATGGGCACGCCCTGGCTGTTGGCCACCGAGGCAAAGCTGTGCCGCAGGCCGTGGAGGGAGATCTTGGGCAGCCCCTGCCGCCGCACCACCGTCAGCAGGTCCCGGGTCAGCTGGTCCGGCTTGGGGGGCGCCCCGTCCTGCCGCAGCACCACCCACTCCTTCGGGTCGTCGCTGCGCCGCCTCTCCCACGCCCGCCGCAGCACCTGCTGCAGGTCCTGGAGCCCGGTGATGCCCAGCCGCCGGGCGGAGGTGCGGGTCTTGGGGGACTTCAGCACCACGCTGCCGCCCACCTCTGTGCGCACCTCCCGGATGGAGAGCAGCCCCGCCTCCAGGTCCACATTCTCCCACCGCAGGCCGCAGATCTCGCTGCGCCGCAGGCCCAGATAGGCCGCCAGCTTCACCGGCAGCTCCATCATCGTGCCGGACACGGCGGAGAACAGCAGCTGCAGCTGCTCCGGGGAGTAAAAGCTGAAGCGGGCCTCCTTCTTCTTGGGCGGCGTCACCCGGTCCATGGGGCTGCGTTCCAGCATCTCCAGCCGCACCGCCATGCCCAGGGCCGTGGTCAGCATCACATAGTGCTTGATGACCGTGTTGGGGGACAGGCCCTGGTTCATCTTCTCATAGAGATAGCCCTGGATACGCAGGGGCGTCAGCTCCGCCAGAGGGATCCTTCCCAGGGCAGGCAGCACATGACAGCGTGCCATGTTGCGGTAGGCGTACAGCGTGCTCTCCGCCCGGTCCCGGGCCACCACCTCCTCCAGCCAGAAGGTCAGCCACTCCCCCAGTGTGCAGTCCTTCCCCGGCAGGCGCCGGTCGGCACAGGAGTTCCCCTCCAGCGCGGCCTGGGCCTCCTCCCTGGTGCGGTAGGTGCGGGTATAGCGCCGTCCGTCCTGCCGGAACACCGCGTAATACAGCTGCCGCTCCGTGTCGTATGCAAGATTCTTCTGGATCGTCTTTCTGGGCATGGGTGCATTCCTCTCTCTTTCTCTCTCGTTTTGCGATGCAGACGCATCGCAAAAGGGCCGTGTGCCGCCGACCACGGCGCGGCCTGAAATTTCAGCGCACGGACCGGGACAGCCCACATGCGCGAAAACTTCATGCGCCGCCGGGGCAGCTGATTTTCGCGGCGCCCCACTGCCCATGAAGTTTTATGCCCTTTTATCATAAACAACTCACGCTGTCCAATAGGATACCCATATTCGGTCAGACAAAACACAATTATTGTAAATTTCCGGGCCCGCTCCGGCCCTCTATTCATGTAGGGCCGGGGCGAATGCCCCTTCTGCCGCAGGCTTTTTCACGGCCTGCGGGACAAAAAAGCGGC
>OCAK01001002.1_pt1 | contig 19233 bp, 16 predicted proteins | sample 1538301 | NCBI WGS metagenome assembly OCAK01 (sample SAMEA2580285, study PRJEB22360) | human gut metagenome | biome: human gut; feature: human-associated habitat; material: faeces | place: Denmark | collected 2008/2010 | reverse complement strand
TGTCGGTAAGCTGGAGTTTGCTGAGCTCTTTCTCCATTGCCGCCACCGCCTGTTCACTGAATGCGGCGGAATCATCGGTGATCACTGGGTTAAAGGTGGGGTCCATAGTGCCCATTTTTTCCTGGTGATGAACATGAATATCACACCCAGGGAATGCGCCAGTAATAAAGAACTGCGCGGTCGCGACGGTGCGTTGCAGACTATTGGCATAGGCATAAACGGTGTCCGGTGGCGGGCATTCCCCTGATTTCACCATCCCCTGTTCTGCCAGCCATTCACGCATATAATGGCCCATATACACTTCGAGCACGCCCCCTTTAGTGGTGAGCTGCCCACCGGGGACGTCCCATTCAGGCCATTTATTCGGCGTCGACTGCTCCAGCACACTGCCATTGTTCGCCAGCGGCGCACGTAAGTTATGACGGCTCATCATAAGGACTTGCTGTAGCTGATAGCCTTCCGGTACGGTTTGTAGCGGCGTACACCGTTTAGTGCCGGGGTATTTGAAGGGAGAAAAACTATCCCTGCCACAGTTGCGGCGATTAGCGTTTTGTTCATTCCTCACACCTCTTTTGTTATCAATAATTAAAGAGTGTGACAGAAATATGTCATTTTTCCGGGAACAGGTTCGCAAAATGGCTCGTTGAACGCCTGTTTTTCTATATTCCCCTTTAAAAACAGGCAAGTTTTGACGCAAACTATGCCTGATTAGCCCCGGCCTCGTTTACGCCGCTAATGATTACATCAGTAGCTATAAAGAAAATCAGCGGCGTTACCATTACCAATAAAAAAAGAATGTGAGACTAATAGCAATGGTTTTTAGCACATGTCTTTATCATTAAATTGCATAACGATTTAAATAGTCGAGTTGTGCATTCCTTTCCTTATTGTTTAACTTGTAAGCATGAGCCAAAAGTTCAGGAGTGAGGTAAATAAAATATGTTCCTCCCACCTTGAGGCGACCTCCCCTCCGCGATGATTTCAATAACATATTCTGTGTTGGCATATGAAATTTTGAGGATTACCCTACACTTATAGGAGTTACCTTACAGGGGTTCCTTCAATTTGTGTTGATTTACGCGAGATAACGCTATGGAATTAAAGGATTATTACGCCATCATGGGCGTGAAACCGACGGACGATCTCAAGACAATCAAGACCGCCTATCGTCGACTGGCCCGCAAATACCATCCTGATGTCAGCAAAGAACCGGATGCCGAAGCCCGCTTCAAAGAGGTCGCTGAAGCCTGGGAAGTGTTAAGTGATGAACAACGTCGCGCTGAGTATGATCAGATGTGGCAACATCGCAACGATCCGCAATTTAACCGTCAGTTCCATCATGGCGACGGTCAGAGTTTTAACGCCGAAGATTTTGACGATATCTTCTCGTCAATTTTCGGTCAGCATGCCCGCCAGAGCCGTCAACGCCCCGCCACACGCGGCCACGATATTGAAATCGAAGTGGCGGTTTTCCTCGAAGAAACGCTTACTGAGCATAAGCGTACCATCAGCTATAACCTGCCGGTTTATAACGCCTTTGGCATGATCGAACAGGAAATCCCGAAAACGCTGAATGTGAAGATCCCGGCGGGCGTCGGCAATGGTCAACGCATCCGCCTGAAAGGCCAGGGGACGCCGGGCGAAAACGGCGGTCCAAATGGCGACCTGTGGCTGGTGATTCACATTGCGCCACATCCGCTGTTTGATATTGTCGGCCAGGATCTGGAAATAGTGGTGCCGGTTAGCCCGTGGGAAGCGGCGCTGGGTACTAAAGTCACCGTTCCAACACTGAAAGAAAGCATTTTGCTGACTATCCCGCCTGGCAGCCAGGCCGGGCAACGATTGCGCGTTAAAGGCAAAGGTCTGGTGAGCAAAAAACAGACCGGCGATCTGTATGCGGTACTGAAAATCGTGATGCCGCCGAAACCGGATGAAAACACTGCCGCGCTGTGGCAGCAACTGGCAGACGCCCAGTCGTCTTTTGATCCACGTAAAGATTGGGGGAAAGCATAATGGCTAATGTTACGGTGACTTTTACTATTACCGAATTTTGCCTGCATACCGGCATCTCTGAAGAGGAGTTGAATGAAATTGTCGGTTTGGGGGTGGTTGAACCGAGTGAGATCCAGGAGACAACCTGGGTATTTGACGACCATGCCGCCATTGTGGTGCAACGCGCGGTACGCCTGCGTCATGAACTGGCTCTGGACTGGCCGGGGATCGCGGTGGCGCTGACGTTAATGGATGATATTGCGCACCTGAAGCGGGAAACCCGCCTGCTGCGCCAGCGGCTTTCCCGGTTTGTGGCTCACCCGTGAGTTTGTTGCCTGATGCGACGCTTAACGCGTCTTATCAGGCCTACAAAGAGCACTGTTCCCGTAGGCCGGATAAGGCGTTTATGCCGCATCCGGCAACTGCGCCATAATGCCTGATGCGACGCTTAACGCATCTTATCAGGCCCACAAAAAGCACTGTTCCCGTAGGCCGGATAAGGCGTTCTCGCCGCATCCGGCAACTGCGCACTAATGCCTGATGCGACGCCTGCCGCGTCTTATCAGGCCTACAAACGGCATTATCTTTTTTGGTAGTCACACTCCACTAACACCAGCAATAACTGGCTTAGTGCCGCGTAAAAACCAAAGCGGTCATACTGTCGACAACGCGCAGCAAACTCTGGTAACCATTCCCGCAGAGCCGTCAGTGTTTTTTGCCGCAAACCGTCGATTCTTCGCGCAGGAACGGTCCCCTCTCCCAGCGAAAAATGCAGATGACTCAACAACTCGAGATAGATCGCCAGATGATCTGCCGGTTCGTTGAAATTGCCGCTGGTCTCCATCCCTGCCTCAACTAACAAGCGTTTAATCTCTTGCTCGTCCTGTTTGTAGGCCGATGCATACGGCAGCGCCGCTTGTTTGTCGGTCATCAGAAACAGGCCGCAAAAGTCAGCGGCCAGTTCCAGACGGGCATCGTCACGTACTGTCAGAGTGGCAATACTGTTTTCCAGCCCATTCACCGCCGCAGTGAGCGGAGGTTCGCTTTTCAGCAACGAAAACCATTCAGCCATCTGCGCACTGGCGATTTGCGTCAGTTGTTCATCGTCCAGTTCACGGGAGAACAACTGCGCCAGCCAGGCGTAAACACAGGCAATCTGTTGTGCTGTCAGCGTGGTCATGATTTCACCTGCGACGCGGGAACATATTCGCACTGCGCCACCATCTCCACGGGGCCGTTAAACGCCGTCACCTGCTCCACTGTTCCGTTGTACTTCTCAATTTCCACCAGCGTAGTGTGCGCACTGGTCGCCTGCGCCAGCTGCGAAGTACCGATGTCGATGGTCAACACGTTGGGGTTACCGTATTTGCACAGCGCCCCTGGCTCGCCGCCTTTGTCCGGATCGTACCATGCCCCTTCGTGAATTCGCGCCACGCCGGGTGCATAACGGTCAGAAACCACTGCTCCAGCCAACACCTGACCACGAACGTTAAAGACGCGTACCACATCACCGTGACGAATACCGCGCGCGCTGGCATCCTTCGGGCTAATAAATACTGGCTCTTTACCCGCTACGGTATATTGCTGACGCAGAGTTTCCGACTCACATAACTGCGAGTGAAGTCGGAAATCCGGATGCACAGATTGCAGATGCAACGGATACTTCTGCGAGCCAGGCCCACCGTGGGAGCGTTCGATTTTCTCAAACCACATCGGATGCCCCTGACAATCGTCGTAGTTCATGTCGGCGATGGTTTTTGAGTAGATCTCAATCAGGCCACTCGGCGTGCCCAGCGGTTCGAGATCCGGATCTTCGCGGAATGCCTGGTGGCGAACAAACATCTGCGGATGGTCAAACTCGACGTACTCTTTGTTATTCCAGAAGTCATTAAACGCTGGCAGATGAACGCCGCGTCCTTTGCCTTGTTGTACACCTTCCTGCCAGATGCGTTTCAGCCAGCCCATCTCGTCCAGCCCTTCGGTAAAGGCTTCTTCGCGATTAAAGCGGCGGCACAGCTCGCGGAAAATATCAAAGTCGTTGCGCGCCTCGAACTGCGGCGGCACGACCTGTTTCATGGCGATGATGCCACGATTGGAGTGGTTGCCGTACTGGTCGAGATCGTTACGCTCAAACTGCGTGGTCGCAGGCAGCACGATATCGGCAAAGCGGCAGGTTGAGGTCCACTGGTTATCTATGGCGATAACCGTTTCCAGCTTGCGCCAGCCTTCAATAATGCGGTTGATCTGCTGATGGCGATGGAACGGGTTAGTTCCGGCAAAAATACACATTTTCAGCGGCGGCAGTTTTACCGATTTACCGTTCCAGTTGATCACTTTCCCCGGTTCGAGGATCGCATCGATAAAACGGGCAATCGGAATGGTGCTGCTGTAGCCTTTGTAGTCACTGTTGTCGTGAACAGGCGGAATCGACGTAGAGCCGGAGAAACCACTCAAAATAACGCCTTTACGCCCCGGCGTGCCTGCGCCGTTATAGTGCCAGCCAAAACCAAAACCACCACCTGGCAGGCCAATTTGCCCCAGCATCGCCGCCAGAACGACAATCATCCACGCCCACTGTTCACCGTGCTGCATACGCTGTACGCACCAGCCAGCAATAATCTGCGTTCTGTTCGCCGCCATCTGCCGTGCCAGCCCACGAATGGTTTCGGCATCAATGCCGGTCAGTTTTTCTGCCCATGCGGCATCTTTCGGCTGACCGTCTTTCTCACCCAGCAGATACGGCAGGAACTGCTCAAAACCCACACAGTAGTTAGCGAGGAAGTTTTTGTCGTACAGGTTTTCACTGTACAGCGTATGCGCCAGCGCCAGTTGCAGCGGCACGTCAGTTTGCGGGTTAACCGCAATGTGCTTCACATGCTCGCGCCCCAGATACTCATGGGTGGATGTAACAACCGGATCGATGCTGATGACCTCAATTTCACCGGCGGCGACTTTCGCTTTCAACTGCTCGTAATATTCATAAACATCGTGATCCGGGCACCACCAGTTCGCCTGCTGGTTTTTCAGCAAATCGGAGCCCCACAGCACAATGGTTTTGCTATTCTGCAATACCAGCGGCCAGGAGGGTTGCTGTTCATACACTTCCATTGAGCCAACCACGCGCGGCAAGATCACCTGCGCAGCACCGGTAGAGTAATCTCCGCCCGTACCAACGCTATTACCATGCAAGGCAATAGCTTTCGCCAGCATCCCCGAAGCGTTATGGAACATCCCCGTCGATTGCCAACCACTGGCGGTCAGCAAGGCACTCGGCCCGTGAGTTTTCTGTACGCGTTCCAGTTCTTCATAGAACATGTCGAGGGCTTCATCCCAGCTCACGCGCACAAAACGGTTATCACCGCGCCGGGAGGTGTCGCTCAGATGGCGCTTACGCAGCCAGTCCACGCGTACCATCGGGTAACGAATACGCGCCGCGTTGTGTACATGATCCGGCAATCCGGCGATCATTTTCGACGGATATTTATCCAGTTCGAACGGTTTTGCTGCCACAAAGCGACCATCCTTCACCGTCGCGCGGATAGCCCCCCAGTGCGACCCGGTAAGAATGCCCTCTTTCGAGATGACAGCCTCAGTCGCCGCTTGCGCCGCAGTCGCACGGCGCGGCGTTAACAATGACGTCCCCAGCATCCCGGCGACGGTTAAGCCGCCGAGTTGTGCCAGAAAACGCCGACGTGATGCCTGAAAGAGATCGTTATTGTTCATTATTTTTCTTCCTTCTTATCGCCGTGAGCCTTACCTGCGGTGTCAGACGCATTCATTTGCAGATATTTCAACAAGGTGCGTTCTTCACGTTTATCGAGGCTGGTAAAGCCAATCATGCCGTTGAGCGTGCCGATCCAACCGTTAGCGTCAAAGTGGGAGATTTCCGGTGCGCCATGGCACTGGTTACAGGTGCCGTTGTACAGAGAATCCGCATAAGCCCAGATCGGTTTGATATCGTTCACCATGTCGCCTTTCTTCATCCACGCAGTAGCCTGCAACTTGCTCCACTCGGTATTGGTGTCGGCAACGGTGGTTTTCTCCAGTGTTTTCACCTGCTGCTGCACATCACCACGAATCGAGGCAACAAAGATGCGTTTACCTGGGAATTGGGTGAGTACACGCTGACGTCCTGCACTTTCCGTCCAACCAGTGATTTCAATTTGCAGCCAGTCGCCGTCACGTTTAAGGACTTTCACTTCCGAAGCAGGCAGCAGAGAACCAGACGCTTCTTTATCGCCTTTCGCCGCATAAATCGGCTTAATATCAATGGAGTACAGCGTGTCACCACTATCATTAGCACTGGCGCGCAGCTCATCGAACTGCTTACGGAAGCCACTACTCATATCAGGTAACTGGTGGGCAATACCTTTATGACAGTCGATGCAAGATTGATTATCTTTCGCTGCCACCTTCATCTGACGCGCCGCTTCAGGATGCTGCTTCGCATGATCCATCGCATCGTAGTTATGGCAGGAGCGGCAGGTTGCCGAGTTGTTTTCTTTCATTCGCGCCCATTCACGCTCGGCAAGTTCCGCGCGTTTGGCTTCAAATTTCTCAGGTGTATCAATGGAGTGGGCAATAAAGGTCTGGTAAATGTCGTTGCTCGCTTCCAGTTTGCGCTTCACCATGCCTGGAATATCCGGCGGAATATGACAGTCATGGCATTCAGCTCGCACGCCGGAGGCGTTCTGGAAATGCACCGACTGTTTATATTCTTCATACACCGGTTGCATACTGTGGCAACTGACACAAAATTCGGTTGTGCTGGTGACTTTGATCCCAACGTGTGGCAATACAATCAGCGCAATGCCAATCACAATCCCAGTAGCGACCAGCGCCAGTACCGACCAACGAGCACTGGGTCGGCGTAACGCGTTCCAGAGTTTCCGCATAATAGCCCCTGTAAAATTATGGTTTAGTGAAGCGATCTTAATGAGCAAATATGAACAGCGGCACTGGTCAGGATGAACGGCTTACGGCAGAATATGAACAGATATGAACAGAATGAGTAAAACCCTCTGATGCCACATCACATTGTTATTGTTGAAGATGAGCCGGTTACCCAGGCGCGATTACAATCTTACTTCACTCAGGAGGGGTATACCGTTTCCGTTACGGCGAGCGGTGCCGGGCTGCGGGAAATTATGCAGAATCAGCCGGTGGATTTGATTCTGCTGGATATCAATTTGCCCGATGAAAATGGCCTGATGTTAACCCGCGCCCTGCGAGAACGCTCAACGGTGGGGATTATTCTGGTTACCGGACGCAGCGATCGGATTGACCGTATTGTTGGGCTGGAAATGGGCGCAGACGATTACGTCACCAAACCGCTGGAGCTGCGCGAACTGGTGGTACGAGTGAAAAATTTGCTCTGGCGAATCGACCTCGCGCGACAGGCGCAACCGCACACTCAGGACAACTGCTATCGCTTTGCCGGTTATTGCCTGAATGTGTCGCGCCATACGCTGGAGCGGGATGGCGAGCCGATTAAACTGACCCGCGCAGAGTATGAAATGCTGGTGGCATTTGTGACTAATCCGGGCGAAATTCTCAGCCGTGAACGTCTGCTGCGTATGCTTTCTGCGCGTCGGGTGGAAAACCCTGACCTGCGCACCGTCGATGTGTTAATTCGTCGTTTACGCCATAAACTCAGCGCGGATTTACTGGTGACACAACATGGCGAAGGTTATTTCTTAGCCGCTGATGTGTGCTGATAATAATAGACCGGACGAAATCCCCCCGGTGACAGCGAGCGGCGGATATGTTCGCGGTCGGCATTTTTCGGCGTCAGAACTAAAATCGGTGGGCTGACATTATCAGACACCGATTGCCCCTGTAATTGCCTGATGGCCTGCTCAACCGCCAGTTCCCCCTGCCAGACCATTTGATCGCTGGCAGCCATAATCACTCTTCCCCGCTTCAGCCCGCGATACACCTGATGTGAAAGATAAAACGACACCACGGTAAGCGGTGTTTTCAGGTTACGCCCTTCCCCCATTGCCGCCTCTGCCGCAATGGCCGTTCCGGCAACGACGTCGATTTCTGGATGGCGCTCCAGCATCTCCTGCAACAGGTTACGCTGGATTTCAATATCGTTATCGCCAAGCGCAATATCAACAATACGTACCGGGCTTCCGGCAATGGCTGCGCGAAAACCCTCGACCATCTCCTTACTGCCCCCGGCGTTATCGGGTCCGGGCATCAACAGCACGTTCAGTGGTTTACCGTGGCTCCATTGCACCAGATATCGTCCTGGTTGATAGCCCATCTGAAACCAGGGCACACCAACGCGGCTTTTCACGTGGGGAGCATCAATAGCATTCACCAGTTCGATCACCGGCAGACTTGCTACCTGCTTTTGCAGATCGGGAAATGACGTCGTGCTACTACCGAGCAAAATGGCCTCTGCGCCCCACTGTTTACACTGGTCGATTTGTGCTTGCTGCGTAGCCAACTGGCTGTAGCCGCCTGCCTCCAGCACTTTTAAATCCACACCGTAGCGGCGAGCAGCCTCCTGCATACCATAGTTCAACGATAACCAGTATGAATCTTTCAGGCTGGGATAAAGCGCGCACAGTTTCCATGCGCGTTTGGCTTTAAGCGGCGTAGAGGCTTGCACCGTGTAATGCTGCGCATCATGCCAGCGCAACAGGTTATCAGCCGAAAATGCCGATAACATGAAAAGGGAAAGAAGTAAAAATAGCAGTACGCGCATGATAGCCTCATCAATAATAAGGCTTTATGCTAGATGCATTCTGCTTTGCGACTCAACCTTTTTCACCTAAAGTGCACCGACCGTGAATTTAACCCTGACCCGAAGACTCTGGATGGGCTTTGCCCTGATGGCGCTGTTAACCCTGACCAGTACCCTGGTGGGATGGTACAACCTGCGCTTTATCAGCCAGGTGGAAAAAGACAACACTCAGGCATTGATTCCTACCATGAATATGGCGCGCCAGTTGAGCGAAGCCAGCGCCTGGGAACTTTTCGCCGCGCAGAACCTGACCAGTGCCGATAACGAAAAGATGTGGCAGGCGCAGGGGCGAATGCTCACCGCACAAAGCCTGAAGATTAATGCGTTGCTGCAAGCGTTACGGGAACAAGGTTTTGACACCACCGCTATTGAACAACAGGAGCAGGAGATCTCCCGTTCGTTACGTCAGCAAGGGGAACTGGTGGGGCAGCGTTTGCAACTTCGCCAGCAACAACAGCAACTCAGTCAGCAGATAGTCGCCGCCGCCGATGAAATCGCACGCCTGGCGCAAGGTCAGGCGAATAATGCGGCAACCTCCGCCGGAGCGACCCAGGCCGGGATTTACGATTTGATCGAACAACATCAGCGTCAGGCCGCAGAAAGTGCACTCGATCGGCTGATTGATATCGATCTTGAGTATGTTAACCAGATGAATGAACTGCGCCTTAGCGCCCTGCGGGTGCAGCAAATGGTGATGAATCTGGGGCTGGAACAGATCCAGAAAAATGCGCCAACGCTGGAAAAGCAGCTCAATAATGCGGTGAAAATTCTGCAACGTCGGCAAATACGCATTGAAGATCCGGGTGTTCGTACTCAGGTAGCAACAACGTTAACTACCGTTAGCCAATATAGCGATTTGCTGGCGCTGTATCAGCAGGACAGTGAAATCAGCAATCACCTGCAAACTCTCGCCCAAAATAACATCGCCCAATTCGCGCAGTTTAGTAGCGAAGTCAGTCAGCTGGTCGACACCATTGAGCTGCGTAATCAGCACGGGCTGGCACATCTGGAAAAAGCCAGTGCACGCGGGCAATACAGCCTGTTATTGCTGGGATTAGTTTCTCTTTGCGCACTGATTCTGATCCTCTGGCGCGTGGTTTATCGCTCAGTCACGCGCCCTCTTGCAGAACAAACGCAGGCGCTGCAACGCTTGCTGGATGGTGATATCGACTCCCCTTTCCCGGAAACCGCTGGCGTGCGGGAACTGGACACCATCGGGCGGCTGATGGATGCGTTTCGCAGCAGTGTTCATGCACTGAATCGCCACCGCGAACAGCTGGCGGCGCAGGTCAAAGCGCGTACAGCTGAATTGCAGGAACTGGTGATAGAACACCGACAGGCACGGGCGGAAGCAGAAAAAGCCAGCCAGGCAAAATCGGCGTTTCTGGCGGCGATGAGCCATGAGATCCGCACACCGCTGTACGGTATTCTCGGCACCGCGCAACTGCTGGCAGATAACCCCGCACTTAACGCCCAGCGCGATGATTTGCGGGCGATTACCGACTCTGGTGAATCGTTGCTGACCATCCTCAACGATATTCTCGATTATTCGGCTATCGAAGCAGGCGGCAAGAATGTTTCGGTCAGCGATGAACCCTTTGAACCGCGCCCGCTGCTGGAAAGTACCCTGCAATTAATGAGCGGAAGGGTGAAAGGTCGCCCGATTCGCCTGGCAACAGAAATTGCCGACGATGTACCGACTGCGTTAATGGGCGATCCGCGGCGTATTCGTCAGGTCATTACCAACCTGTTGAGCAACGCCCTGCGTTTCACCGACGAAGGGCACATTATTCTGCGTAGTCGCACTGATGGCGAACAATGGCTGGTCGAAGTGGAAGACAGCGGCTGCGGTATTGATCCCGCGAAACTGGCTGAAATCTTCCAGCCATTTGTTCAGGTTAGCGGCAAACGCGGCGGCACCGGGCTGGGGCTGACTATCAGTAGCCGTCTGGCCCAGGCGATGGGTGGCGAACTGAGCGCCACCAGCACGCCGGAGGTTGGAAGCTGTTTTTGTTTACGCTTGCCGTTACGTATTGCCACTGCACCCGTGCCCAAAACAGTCAATCAGGCGGTACGTCTGGACGATTTGCGTTTGCTGTTAATTGAAGATAACCCGCTCACCCAGCGAATTACTGTCGAAATGCTGAACACCAGTGGTGCGCAGGTCGTTGCAGTAGGAAATGCCGCGCAGGCAATAGAGGCATTGCAAAATAGCGAACCGTTTGCTGCCGCACTGGTGGATTTTGATCTGCCGGATATCGACGGCATTACCCTTGCCCGGCAACTGGCACAGCAATATCCGTCACTGGTTTTGATTGGCTTTAGCGCCCATGTCATTGACGAAACACTGCGACAGCGTACCAGCTCGCTATTTCGCGGGATTATCCCTAAACCGGTGCCGCGTGAAGTGCTCGGTCAATTACTGGCGCACTATCTCCAACTGCAAGTCAATAACGATCAACCACTGGATGTATCGCAACTCAATGAAGATGCTCATTTAATGGGGGCGGAGAAGATCCACGAATGGCTGATATTATTTAAACAACATGCCCTGCCGCTTCTCGATGAAATCGACATTGCCCGCGCCAGTCAGGATAACGAGAAAATAAAGCGTGCCGCACATCAGCTAAAAAGCAGTTGCTCGAGTCTGGGAATGCGTAGCGCCAGCCAGCAATGCGCACAACTGGAGCAGCAGCCATTATCTGCCCCCCTTCCACACGAAGAAATTACACGCAGTGTTGCCGCTCTGGAAGCATGGTTAATAAGAAAGACCTGAACGCGATTTGAATCAATATCAGCCAGTTAAGAACAACTAGAATAGTGGCATTTGGTATGCAACTTAACGGACTGGCAAAATCATGGCAGAGAAAAAAAGAACCCGCTGGCAGCGGCGGCCAGGCACGACGGGCGGCAAATTACCGTGGAATGACTGGCGCAATGCCACGACCTGGCGTAAAGCGACGCAATTATTACTGTTGGCAATTAATATTTATATTGCCATCACGTTCTGGTATTGGGTGCGCTATTACGAAACGGCAGGTAGTACGACATTTGTCGCCAGACCGGGAGGTATCGAAGGCTGGCTACCGATTGCCGGTCTGATGAATCTGAAATATAGCCTTGCAACAGGTCAGTTACCGTCCGTCCACGCCGCCGCGATGCTGTTATTGGTCGCTTTTATCGTCATCAGTCTATTACTCAAAAAGGCCTTTTGTTCATGGTTATGCCCGGTTGGTACGCTTTCGGAATTAATCGGCGATCTCGGTAACAAACTGTTTGGTCGGCAATTTGTCCTTCCCCGCTGGCTGGATATTCCTCTGCGCGGCGTGAAGTATTTGCTGTTGAGTTTTTTTCTCTATATCGCGTTATTGATGCCCGCTCAGGCGATTCACTATTTTATGTTGTCGCCCTACAGCGTGGTGATGGACGTTAAAATGCTCGATTTCTTTCGTCATATGGGGACCGCGACATTAATCAGCATGATCGTTTTGCTGATTGCCAGCCTGTTTATTCGCCATGCCTGGTGTCGTTATCTTTGCCCATATGGCGCGCTGATGGGCGTGGTTTCGCTATTATCGCCGTTTAAGATTCGTCGCAATGCCGAAAGTTGTATCGATTGTGGCAAATGCGCAAAAAGTTGCCCATCACGGATCCCGGTCGATAAATTAATTCAGGTACGAACAGTGGAATGTACCGGCTGTATGACTTGCGTAGAGTCATGTCCGGTAGCCTCAACATTGACCTTTTCACTGCAAAAACCTGCGGCAAATAAAAAAGCCTTTGCGTTGTCTGGCTGGTTAATGACGCTACTGGTTATGGGGATTATGTTTGCGGCGATTGGTTACGCAATCTATGCGGGAGTATGGCAAAGCCCGGTGCCGGAGGAATTGTACCAACGCTTAATTCCGCAATCGCCAATGATTGGTCACTAAATTAGCAACAAGCGGAACATCACCTCGCACGGGGTGATGTTCACAAAATCACATTATTTTGATTTTGACATCATAACTTTCAAGCCCGGTCATTTTTTCTCGTGCGGTGAAGCGAATTTCAGAGACTTCTTTCCCTGTATTCTTGTTCAGCTCGGCGATTTTTTGCGCGATAAAGTCGGCGATTTCCGTTTCGGCTTGTTTTTTTAACTCTTCAATATTCACTGTTAACCTCTTCTGGTCTTAAAAGACAGCAACACGCCAGTAAGGTGTTGGTTCCCGGTACCCTGGTCAGGTAAGAAATGTTATAAGCCATCTCCCCGAAAGATTCAATAATCAACAGGTTATCGCTTACTATACATACAGCGTTGAAGAAAAATAAGGCAGATATAAAAAAGGCTCCACGAGGGAGCCTGATATTATTTTGTGAAATCCAGCGGCGCATGGTCAGTGCGTATTTGCAGCGCGACGTTATCAAAGGTGATCATCGTCGATTTACAAAAAATGCACTTTGCTCCTAAAGGATTTCGCTCCGTCACATCGAATGCCGATGTGCGGTACTGTGAACCATGGCAACATGGACAGCGGAAATGGAGATGTTGAGTAATAACGGCAACCTTAGAGCGTAACAACGTTCGCTGCCGCGGGACCACGTTGCCCCTGCTCAATAGAAAATTCAACTTTCTGATTTTCGTTCAGCGTGCGGAATTCATTGCTCTGGATGGCAGTGAAATGGACGAAAACGTCTTTGCTGCCATCATCAGGAGTGATAAAGCCAAAACCTTTATCTGCGTTAAACCATTTTACTAAACCAGTCATTTTATTAGACATATTTTACTTCCTTCATTTTGGGCCTTTCGGCAAACAGGGCTTTAATACAGAAACTACTTAGTGTTCAGGAGAGAGACTCAAAAGAAGGGGATAATGCCTGATAATGAGAACTGCTTTAGTAAACTACTTTGTATGCTGTCTGTCTTTCAAACCGACGCAGCTATTAACGCATGATAATTGAGATTAAGCAAACTTTATTTTATTAACCCCGTATAGTGCAGCGCAGTATTTTCAGTAAGGAATTTGTTTGTCCCGTAAAAGGACAGGAATTGTCAAAACCTTTGATCGCAAAAGCGGCAAAGGATTCATTATCCCCTCCGACGGTCGTAAAGAAGTCCAGGTCCATATTTCCGCATTCACTCCCCGCGACGCAGAAGTGCTTATACCAGGATTACGCGTGGAATTTTGCCGCGTAAATGGCCTGCGTGGACCAACAGCGGCAAATGTTTATTTGTCTTGATGGAGAGCGCACGCCGGTATGCGTGCTTCATTCACGATTTGCGTAAAACCTGCCAACGAACACATGCCCTGCGCATTTCGCTCTTCACATCCTGCCAGGGTCAGTTTCACCTCTCCGGGCGGCGTATTTAATGACAGCGGCGTTTTATCACGCATCTGCTGTAAAGTCTGGAAGACCAGCGAAACCTGAATCCACTGGCTGTTATCGCTGAGCCGACGCCAGCGTTCAAACACCAGTTCACCACCTGGCGGCGTGTTATCCGGCTGACCTGGAAGTGTCCAGTTGAGCTCCAGTGCGCCGCCGAGATTTGCCAGATTAGTATCGTGTCCGGCAATAAACAGCACTGAAGTGGGTAATGTCACACCATACGCCTGTTTTTGCGATGGATGGGGCGTCAACGCTGCCATGATCAAATCCAATAACGGGGTGGCGCGACTGCGGGCAACCTCTGGTGTGCGTTGCAGCAAATAAAACTGCGCGTTATGTAGACTTAGCAAGGTGTTCCACTGGTGTGAATCGGTGATCCTTCCCCACCCCGGCTCCGGCATTCCCTGTGCTTGTTGCAGGAGAAATATCTCCGTCAGCATTGATGCGAGGCTTACCGCACCGGTTAATGAGACATTGTCGGCGCTCACCTTGAGTTCCGATGGTAATGCCTGCGTTAATGAACAGCTTTCGTCCTGTTTCTCACGGTTAAGGCACAAGTTTGATTGCGGGAAATTAAGCACCCGTTCCAGTTCACGAAACGCCGTTTGCCGATGCCCGGTAAAGTCAGCAATTGACCCTCCTGCCCTGCTGAGGATCGCGTCAGTCACGTTCGCGTTATCCAGTTGGCAAACGCCAGTTTTTAGAGGATTAAATAACGGATCGGGACTGGAGGTATCTGCCTGGGTATGTACGGTTATTGCACAGTCAGGTGCCAGCCCGGCGGCGAAGGCTTCGCCTGTTTTACGGGTACGCTCGTCGACATCAGCAATAATCGCGACCTGACCAGGCTGCGGGCAGCCCTTTTTCGTCAACAATCCGTCGGCTACCAGACGCTGGCGTTGGTAATGTCCGAGATAAGCGATTAACTCACCACCGCGCGGTGTCAGCCAACCCAGTTTTACCGGCCAGGTTGGCCATGCGTCTGGGGTGACATCCTGCATCAGTTGCGTGGCCTTGGTTGGTGCACGCACACCGTGACGACTGACAATCACCACACTTTCCAGCTTCAGCTCCGGCTCACTCTGAGCGAATGCAGATTTCGGTGTTAACGGAATCAGAAGAGATAAGAATGGGATCAAGATCGCTTTCATCGATATGTTTCCGCTTTTCATATCCGACATTATTGATTGCCTGATGCGACGCTAATGCGCCTCATCAGGCTTACCTTCGTTAACTTTTCAGACGCGGGTCCAGCCATACCAACACAAGGGTGGAGAGCGAACACATCAACAAAATGCCGACGAACCAAAGTAAATACCACATTGTTCCTGCTCCTTAGTACAGCTCGTTTTCGTTACGGCGGAGAGTTTCTGTCGTCATGCGCCCCCACATTTTGTAGTAGCTCCAGAGAGTGTAGAGCAACACAATGGGCAAAAATATCAGCACGATTACCAACATAATGCTCAGCGTCAGCTGACTGGAAGTGCTGTCCCACAACGTCAGGCTGGAGATCGGACTCACGCTTGACGGCATGACAAAGGGGAACAGCGTGATGCCTGCCGTGAAAATCACGCCAAATTGCATCAATGACGCCATCAAAAATCCCCAACCCGGGCGACCACGAGAAATCGCCATCACCGTCAGCAATGGGCAGAAGAACCCCAGCAGCGGGAAGATCCACAAAACGGGCGATTCGACGAAATTATTCATCCAGGCACCAGGTAGCACTGCCACCAGTTTCATTAACGGATTGGAAGGACCGTTAGCATCCTGGGCGAGCAGTACAAAGCCATCAATACCAACCCACAGCCAGTAACCCGCCAGCAAAAAGCACAGCATCACCAGTAGTGCGGCGCGTTTGGTCGCCAGCTGTGAACGCAGATGAATCACACCAACAGTTTTCAGTTGTAACCAGACGCCACCTTGCAAAATCACCATCCCAAGACTGAGCAATCCACACAATAAAGGGAATGGCGTCAGCAGTTGCCAGAAGCTGCCGAGATATTCCACGCGTAATTGCGGTGTGAAAGCAAACGGCACGCCGAGCAGCAAGTTGCCGAATGCAATACCGAAGACTACCGGCGGCACCAGACTGCCGATGACCAGTCCGGCATCCCACATTTTACGCCAGCGTGCATCGGCGATTTTTCCGCGATAATCAAAGGCCAGCGGGCGGAAGAACAGCGAGCACAGCACCAGAATCATCGCCACATAAAAGCCGGAAAACGCCGCTGCATACACTCTGGGCCAGGCGGCAAATAATGCCCCACCTGCGAGGATCAACCAGACCTGATTACCTTCCCAGTGCGCGCCAACGCTGTTTATCACTATCCGACGTTCATCATCATTACGCGCCACCAGCGGCAGCAGACAGCCGATCCCCATGTCAAATCCGTCGGAGATCATAAAGACCACCAGGATCACGCCAATCAGCAGCCACCAGATGAAGCGCAATGTTTCATAATCAAACATGATTTTCTCCTTTACCCCTGTTGCTGCGTCGGTTGTTCACTCTGCATCGCGCTCGGCCCCAGACGGGCATATTTCTGCATCAGGTAGACTTCGGCGATTAAGAACAGGGTGTAAAGCCCTACGATCATGATCAGTGAGAAAGCCAGTTGTCCTGTGGTTAAGGCGGAGTGCGCGGAGTATGTCGGTAAGATGTCTTGTATCGCCCACGGCTGACGACCAAACTCGGTCATAAACCATCCGGCTTCAATCGCAATCCACGGCAGCGGCAAACTCCAGAGCGCCATTTTCAGCACCCAGCGATGCTGGTCGATTTTGCCACGCAGCGTCTGGACAAGCGCAATCAGCATCACCAGTAGCAGCAGGGAACCACAGCCCACCATGATGCGGAAACTCCAGAATACCGGCGCAACCTGAGGTATCGCGCCACGCATCGCCGCCTGGTACTGTGCGGCTGTGACATGATTCATATCCGGCGCATAGCGGGAGAGCAACATGCCGTAACCCAGGTCGCCTTCCAGCTCCCGGAATGCCTGCAACACATGCGGCTCACGATTGCCTTGCGATATTTCCTGCATTAACAGCCACGCCATACGTCCGCGTTGCAAGCGTGGGTAGGTTTCAGCCATCAAATTCTTCAGACCCGGCACGGGTTTATCTAATGAGTGAGTGGCGAGGATCCCTAGCAGCGCGGGAATTTTGATGGCAAAGGCGTTACGCTCTTGATCCTGTTCCGGCCAGGCAACCACATGGAACGGTGCAGGTGCAGGTTCTGTTTGCCACTCACCTTCCATCGCCGCCAGTTTTACCGGTTGTACTTGCGCGACTTCATACGCAGAACTGTCTCCGAGTTGCAGCGTACCGATAATCGCCAGAGTACCGAAGACGGAACCGATGGCAAACGAGCGTAATGCGACATCGCGCTCCCGTCCGCGCAGTAAATACCAGGCGCTGATCGCCATAATAAACATGGCCCCGGTCACGTATCCCGCCATTACGGTGTGCACAAATTTCACCTGGCTGACCGGGTTAAAGACCAGCTCGCTGAAACTGGTCATCTCCATACGCAGGGTGTCGATATCAAAATGCGCACCAGTCGGGTGTTGCATCCAACCGTTGGCATTCAATATCCACAACGCAGAGAGATTTGAACCGAACGCCACCAGCCACGTCACCAGCAGGTGCTGGTATTTATTCAGCCGCTGCCAGCCGAAGAAGAACAGCCCGACAAAGGTGGATTCGAGGAAGAAGGCCATTAATGCTTCCATCGCCAGCGGTGCGCCAAAAATATCGCCCACATAGTTGGAATAGAATGACCAGTTAGTACCAAACTGAAACTCCATGGTCAGGCCGGTAGCCACGCCAAGAGCAAAGTTGATACCGAAGAGCTTACCCCAGAAGCGCGTCATATCGCGGTAGATTGTTTTGCCGGTGACCACGTAAATGGTTTCCATGATAGCCAGCAAAAAAATCAGCCCCAGGGTAAGGGGTACAAATAAAAAGTGATACAGCGCGGTCAGAGCAAACTGCCAGCGCGATAAATCAATGACATCCCACATGCGCACTCCTGTAGGCGAAGAGAGAAAAATAACCCGTTAATGGTAGATCTCCCTCTTTATCCTGAAACTCTACGACCAGAGGTATTCGCCGATTGCGATATTCATAAGCCTGAAAGCGATACTTACCGTCTTTTTACGTCGGTGCCCCCTCCGCCAGCCACTGGCATACCTCGCTAAGCCGCTGCGCAGAGTCGACCAAATCTTCTGGCGCTGCCAGCACCACTTCCGGTATTGGGCAGATTTCATAACTTTCCAGTAACGGGCCTTTTAAGGTGTCCGTACAGCGTAAATGCCAGACATGGCGTAACCCCGTGGCGTTGATATAGCTCTCGCCATAGCCAATGGTACGAATCTGAATATTTCCCGGCCCACAGAGACGTGAGAGAAAAAGCCGGTCAGCTTCGCTGATGGGTAATTGAGTCAGATTAATGCTGTGCGGCTGCGCGTCGGGGTTACGTACATGTGCCAGTAATTCATGGGCCAACGGTAGGCCATTCATCAGGCCATCAATGGGCGGCGGTAACAGCGAATCTGTCGGCAAGACGTTTTGCGTTGCCGCCTGCCACAACGCCAGCGGTGCGCAGCCAGCCTCCAGTTTGTCTTCCAGCAACTGTTCGCCGTGACGTCTGCGCACCCGCCATAATCCGCAGAAGATCGCCTCCTGAATTTCACTTTCACTGTCGTTAGCCTGCTGAATGCGCACTGACACTTCCCCTTCCCCGAGAAGCGTATTGATAAAGTGACGATCGTCGGCGTTGAGATTTAACAGATCGACTGCCAGTACCTCACCCAGCGGCGGCTGGCGTTCGCTTAGTTGATGTTGTAACTCGTTTAACAGCGCAATCACCTGCGGGCTGTGAGCACATTGCTCCAGGGCAGCCATACTCGGTTCACCATTCACCCGACAGGTGATCGGCAGTGGATTCATGCTGAAACTGTCATCGTTCGGTTGCGTTCCTGGCCCCAGCAGATGGAAAAAAGTTTCGCTCATGAAGCACGCTCCTGTTGCGGTTCGACAAGCCCGCGCATCAGGTTTATCAGTTCCGCCCACGGGTGAATACCATTCCGCACGCCGCGATAGTTTCCGCC
>OCAK01000982.1_pt1 | contig 19564 bp, 17 predicted proteins | sample 1538301 | NCBI WGS metagenome assembly OCAK01 (sample SAMEA2580285, study PRJEB22360) | human gut metagenome | biome: human gut; feature: human-associated habitat; material: faeces | place: Denmark | collected 2008/2010 | reverse complement strand
AGGTTCGGATTATCGGATGCTTTCTGCAGCAGAAATAAAAAATGTGGAAAAAGCGGTTTTAAAAACGGTCGCCGTAAAAAAGACGACAGCTTCCATCAAAGCGGGAAAGAATACAAAGATACAGTTAAGCAGTAAGCTTGATCTAGATAATGTAAAAAAGATTACATATACATCTGGTAAAAAGTCTGTTGCAGCAGTAGATAAAAACGGAAAGATTACAGCAAAGAAGAAGGGAACCGTCACGATCAAAGCAAAAGTAACACTGAAGAACGGAAAGACAAAGACAGTTTCCATGAAAATTAAAGTAAAATAACATTGTGAGGACAGTGGTTCTGTGATAAAATAAAAAAAAGAAATTGTATTCTTTGAGACTTATCCGGGTATCTTAAAGGATAAGACAGGTGAAAAGGATTTGGGGATTAATTACAAAAGGAGATGGAATCATGTCAGCAACGGGGTTATTTATTTTTCTGATTGCGATTATCGGGATTGCGGTACTTGGGGCGTTGATCGCAGTGATTGCAGCAGTATCCGGGGCATCTGCAGCTATTTCGGATGAAGAGGATGGACTGGAGTCAGAAAATAACGGACAAAGTACAGGAAAGAAAGACGTTCGGAAACGGATGTCTTTTTTTTGTTTCTAAAAAGAAAATAAAGCTTTCGGAAATCCTCTTGTAAAAAAGAACCGATTATCGGTATAATGAAAAAAAAGCAGGTGCTGGGAACTGTGTTCCACTTCCAATGTGTCTGCTTTATTCAGCAGAAGAAAAATTTACAGGAGGAAAACATGATTTCAAAGTACAGTGTGAAACGTCCTTATACCGTGCTTGTGGCAGTTGTGCTGGTCATCGTGCTCGGTGCGGTCTCGTTGTCAAAAATGACGACAGATCTGCTTCCGGATATGAGTTTTCAGTATGCGCTGGTTATCACAACCGATATGGGAGCAAGTCCGGAACAGGTGGAAAGTGATGTGACATCACCGATTGAATCGGCGATGGCAACAACGTCCAACATTAAAAATATCAGTTCTGTTTCCTATAACAGTTATTCCGTCGTAACACTGGAATATGAGCAGAATGCAAATATGGATTCGGTGGTGATCGAAATTCAGCAGAGTCTTGATCAGGTATCCGGGCAATGGGATGATTCCATTGGAACACCTATGATTATGAAAGTCAATCCGGACATGATGCCGGTGCTGGCTGCAGCGGTGGATAAGGATGGCATGGGTGCGAACGCACTTTCCGGTTATGTGAAGAATGATCTTGCGCCGGCACTTGAAAGTCTGGAAGGAGTGGCTTCTGTCACTACGACCGGGCAGCTGGAAGAAAGCGTAGATGTAACACTCGATCAGGACAAGATAGACGCATTAAATAAAAAGATTCAGAAGAAGATCGATGAACAGTTTGAAAAGTCCCAGAAAAAAATTGATGCGGGGAAAAAGAAAGTAGAGAGTGGAAAGTCTTCCATCAGTCAGGGATCGGAGCAGTTAAACAGCGCGATTAATCAGACGATGGATCAGCAGAAGAAGCTCTACAAGACGGAACAGGATCTGAAAAAACAACTCGCAGAGTTAAAAAAACAGAAAGCTTCTTTGGAACAGATCCAGACCGGTATTCAGACCTTTACGAAGTCGGATGCCTATACCGGAATCGTGACGGTATTAAAAGATAACCCGCAGCTTGCAGAGAGCAGTGAGATGCAGGCACAGATCAAACAGGTTAATGCGGTTGTGAAAAAGCAGTTTTCGGCGTTGTCCTCGCTTGGAATCACAGTAAATACCTATGAGGATCTCCCGGCGGCATCCGCAGAAGTGGGAAAACTCCTGACCAAAGTCAATACAGGAATGAAAACCATTGAACGTGCACAGCAGAAGGTAGAGAGCGGAAAAGTCAGCCTGGCCTCGGCTTTAGATACGCTGAATGCCAATGCATCCATGACGGCACTTCAGGTCAGTGCTTCTTCTACCGAACTGGCCAATGCAGCCTCCTCCTTGGAGAGCGCACAGAGTAAACTGGATGAAGCCAAAGATACGGCACATGATTCCGCAGATCTGAATAAAGTGCTGAGCAAAGATACCATCACAAGCCTGCTTGCCGCGCAGAATTTTGATATGCCGGCGGGATATGCCATGGACGGGGATACCCAGTATCTGATCCGCGTAGGAGATGCCGTGCAGGATGTCGATGAATTAAAAGATCTGCCGCTTATGGATATGGGAATCGACGGAATCGATACGATCCGTCTTTTGGATGTGGCAGAAGTCAAAGTGACGGATAATTCCGATGAGACGTATGCCGTGATTAATGGCAATCCTGGCATTATGCTTTCGATGGAAAAACAGACCGGGTATTCTACCGGAGAAGTTACGAATCGTATCCTGGATAAATTCAAAGCGTTAGAAAAAGAAGATTCTAAGCTCCACCTGAATGTATTGATGAATCAGGGCGTATACATTGACATGATTGTAAACTCTGTAATGCAGAATATGATCTGGGGGGCAATCCTTGCTATTTTGGTATTGCTGCTGTTCCTGAAAGATATCAAACCGACAATCGTGATTGCATGTTCCATACCGCTTTCCGTTGTCGCTGCAATCGTGCTGATGTACTTTACCGGAATTACCTTAAATATTATTTCCATGTCCGGACTGATGCTTGGTATTGGTATGCTTGTGGACAACTCAATTGTTGTCATCGAAAATATTTATCGTCTGCGCGCAGAAGGCTATTCCATCCGGAAAGCAGCGGTAGAAGGATCAAAACAGGTGACGGGTGCGATCATTGCGTCAACGCTTACCACGATCAGCGTCTATGCGCCGATTATTTTTACAGAGGGAATTACCCGGCAGCTGTTTGTGGATCTTGCCCTTACGATTGCATATACCCTGGTAGCGAGTCTGGTCGTGGCATTGACGTTTGTCCCGGCGATGGCTTCTGTTACACTCAGAAAAACAAAAGATATCCGTCATCCGTGGTTCGATGCCGTCCGGGAATGGTATGGCAGAGTGCTGGAGTGGTGTCTGCGTTTCAAACCACTGGTACTGATTATTGCGGTGGTTCTTCTGATCGGAAGTGCAGCACTGTCACTTTCAAAAGGCTTAAACTTTATGGATATGGATATGGAGACAAATCAGCTTTCCGTCACGATTTCTGCAAAAGAGGGTGAGAAACTGACCTTTGAGGAATTAACACAGGCATCGGATGATGTGATTCAGAGAATCTCAAAAATCAAAGGAATCAAGACGGTCGGAGCGATGGCTGGTGGAGATTCCACGATGAATCTGATGGGTGGAGGAAATGACAGCGTCAGCATGTATATTCTGCTGGATGAGGACTCCAAAGTCAAAGCATCGGATGTGGAAGAAAAAATTGTCAGCAGGACGAAAGATCTGGACTGCAAAGTAGAAACCAACAGTTCTTCCATGGATTACAGCAGTTATTTCGGCAGCGGTCTTTCCGTCAGAATTAAAGGAAATGATATTGATACGCTGCAGAAGCTTGCCAAAGAAGTGGCAGATGTGATGAAGCAGACAAAGGGAACCGTGGATGTGGACGATGGTCTGGAAGATATGGAACCACAGCTTACCATTTCCGTGGATAAAGAAAAAGCTGCGGAATACGGATACACGGTTGCACAGGTATATCAGCTTGTCAGTGCGAAGATGGCAGACAGCAAGAGCGCAACCACGATTTCCACAGACATCAAAGATTATAAAGTCTATGTGCAGACACAGGAACAGACGGATACGAAACTGGACGATATCAGACAGATGACATTTACCCACACAGACAAAGACGGAAAAGAAAAAGAGATTCCTCTTACGAAAATCTGTGAGATGAAAGATACGACAACACTCAGCACCATGAAACGGGATGCACAGACACGTTATATTACGGTATCCTGTGGTGTGGATGAAGATCACAATGTCACACTGCTTGGCAATAAAATTCAAAAGAGTATGGATAAGCTGCATGTGCCGGAAGGCTATCATATCGAAATGACCGGAGAGGACGAGACAATCAGTGATTCCATGAGCCAGCTGGTTCTGATGATGATACTGGCAGTTATCTTTATTTATCTGATCATGGTGGTACAGTTCCAGTCACTCGTTTCTCCGTTTATCATTATGTTCTCGATTCCGCTTGCCTTCACCGGAGGATTTATTGCTCTGCTTCTGACAGGGCAGGAAGTCAATGTCCTTGCAATGCTTGGATTTATCATGCTGGCAGGTCTTATTGTAAACAACGGTATTGTACTGATTGATTATATCAATCAGGCAAGAAAAGCGGGTGTTTCTAAGCATGAGGCGATTATTTCATCCGGAAAGACCCGTGTTCGTCCGATTCTGATGACGGTACTGACCACAGTTCTTGCAATGCTGACTACGGCTCTTGGAATCGGTGACGGTTCCGACATGATGCGTCCGATGGCAATCACACTGATTGGAGGACTGGTTTATGGTACCGTTCTGACGCTGATTGTCATTCCATGTATCTACGATATGTTCCATCGGGAAAAGAACATGGTAGAAGAGGAATTATAGTGAATTTCACAGAAATCTTCTTGACAAAAAAGAGAGCCGCAAGTAAGATTAAATTATGTATAAAAAAGTGATGATGGAGAGGAGTACACATGGAATTCCTGAAAGAGAAGGATATTCATTGAAGTGGAGCATTGGCAGAGTTTTCGTGCAGAATGTTCCTGCAATGGCTGTAAGATATCCACAGGATGCAGTGTGGAAGGTAGCTCTGGAACTGGAATGTTGAATGTGGTATATTGCCCTGTAGGCATTCCCGGATCGTCCCCGTTAAAGGACATGATGAGTATTACAAAGGTGGTACCGCGAGAGTTTTCGCCCTTTGTGCAGAAAAAGAAAAGGCTTTCTGTACAGAGGGCGTTTCATTTATATTAAGGAGGAACACATGAGCAAAGAATTAAGTAAAACATACGATCCGAAAGATATAGAGGATCGTCTCTATAAGAAGTGGGAGGACAATGGGTATTTTCATGCAGAAGTAGACCGCAGCAAGAAACCGTTTACCATTGTGATGCCACCGCCAAATATTACCGGTCAGCTTCACATGGGACATGCACTGGATAATACCATGCAGGATATCCTGATCCGCTACAAGAGAATGCAGGGATACAATGCACTGTGGCAGCCGGGTACGGATCACGCATCCATCGCTACAGAGGTAAAGGTGATTCAGAGTTTAAAAGAGCAGGGCATCAATAAGGCGGACCTGACCCGTGAAGAGTTCCTGGATAAGTGCTGGGAGTGGAGAAAAGAATACGGCGGACGTATTGTAAAGCAGCTGCGCAAACTTGGTTCTTCCGCAGACTGGCAGCGTGAGCGCTTTACGATGGATGAAGGATGTTCCCATGCGGTACAGGAAGTATTCACCAAGTTATATAAGAAGGGCTGGATTTATAAAGGTTCCCGTATTGTCAATTGGTGTCCGGTATGTAAGACTTCCATTTCCGATGCGGAAGTTGAGCATGAAGAGCAGGATGGATTTTTCTGGCATATCAATTATCCGGTTGTTGGAGAGGAAGGCCGCTTCGTAGAGATTGCCACCACACGTCCGGAGACACTGTTTGGTGATACTGCGGTGGCAGTAAACCCGGACGATGAGCGTTATAAAGATATTGTCGGAAAGACTTTAAAGCTTCCGATGACGGACCGCGAAATACCGGTGATCGCAGATGCTTATGTAGACAAGGAATTTGGAACCGGATGCGTAAAGATCACTCCGGCACATGACCCGAACGATTTTGAGGTTGGAAAGCGTCATAATCTGGAAGAAATTGTTGTCATCAACGACGATGCAACGATGAATGAAAAAGCCGGAAAATATGCCGGAATGGACCGCTACGAGTGCCGGAAAGCACTGGTGGATGATCTTAAGAAAGAGGGACTTCTGGTAAAAGTTGTTCCACATTCCCACAATGTCGGTGTGCATGACCGCTGTCATACAACGGTTGAGCCGATGATCAAGCAGCAGTGGTTTGTAAAGATGGATGAGATGATCAAGCCGGCTGTGGAAGGTGTGAAGAACGGAGATATCAAACTTCTTCCAAAGCGTATGGACAAGACCTACTTTAACTGGACCGACAACATCCGTGACTGGTGTATCAGCCGTCAGCTGTGGTGGGGACACCGCATTCCGGCATGGTACTGCGATGACTGTGGCGAGATGGTAGTATCCATCGAAAATCCTGGCAAGTGTCCGAAGTGCGGATGTACACATATGACACAGGATCCGGATACGCTTGATACCTGGTTCTCTTCTGCACTGTGGCCATTCTCTACGTTAGGCTGGCCGGAAAAGACCGAGGATCTGGATTATTTTTATCCGAACGATGTGCTGGTAACCGGATACGATATTATTTTCTTCTGGGTTATCCGTATGATTTTCTCCGGATATGAGCAGATGGGTAAGGCACCGTTCCATACCGTACTGTTCCACGGACTGGTACGTGACTCCCAGGGACGCAAGATGAGTAAATCACTGGGCAATGGTATTGATCCACTGGAAGTCATTGACAAGTATGGCGCAGATGCACTTCGTCTGACACTGATTACCGGAAATGCACCGGGAAATGACATGCGGTTCTACTGGGAGCGTGTGGAGGCATCCCGCAACTTCGCCAATAAAGTATGGAATGCATCCCGTTTTATCATGATGAATCTGGATGGATTTGAACTCCATACGCCGTCAAAGGATGAGTTACATGCAGCAGACAAGTGGATTCTTTCCAAGGTGAATACCCTTGCAAAAGATGCCACAGAAAATATGGATAAATTTGAACTCGGAATTGCCGTACAGAAAGTATACGATTTTATCTGGGATGAGTTCTGTGACTGGTACATTGAGATCGCAAAAGTCCGTACCTATAAAAAGGATGAAGATCCGGTATCTGCCAATGCGGCACTGTGGACCTTAAAGACCGTACTGACCGAGGCATTGAAACTGTTACATCCGTATATGCCATTTATCACGGAAGAAATCTTCTGTACCTTACAGTCAGAGGAAGAGACGATTATGCTCTCCAAGTGGCCGGAGTACAAAGAAGAGTGGAACTTCCCGGCAGAGGAAGCAGCCATTGAGCACTGTAAGGATCTCGTTAAGGGAATCCGTAATGTCCGCACAGAAATGGATGTTCCGCCATCAAGAAAGGCAAAGCTTTATATTACATCTGAGGATGCAGGGCTTCGCACTGTTTTTGAAGAAAATAAGGAAGTATATGTAAATCTTGCTTCTACCAGCGAGATTATAGTACAGGCAGACAAAAACGGTATCAGTGAGGATGCGGTTTCCGTTGTGATTCCGGGAGCAGTTCTTTATCTGCCGCTGGAGGATCTGGTAGATTTTGAAAAAGAAAAAGAGCGTTTGCATAAAGAAAAAGATAAGCTGACGAAGGAACTTGCACGTTCTAAGGGCATGCTTTCCAATGAAAAATTCTTAAATAACGCAAAACCAGAAAAGGTACAGGAAGAGAAAGACAAGCTGGCAAAGTATGAGCAGATGATGGCTCAGGTAGAAGCGCGGCTGGCACAAATGAAATAAATGGTTTCGGATTTCTATAGCAGAGAGGGGAAAATGCCATGGAAGATATTTCAATGAGAGGTGCGGTTGTCCGGATTTCACAGGATAGTATGGAAGCATATTTGACATTGCAGCCGCCGGAGGCCGGAGAGGGATACACATTATCAGAGCTGGTGCGGTATATCCGCACCCAGCGGGTAACCAATGGAATTGACGAAGCGGCGATCCAGGAGATGATCGATGGCGGAGTGTACATGAGAGATGTATGTATTGCAAAAGGACAGCCACCGGTCAATGCAGAAAACGGCCGCTATGAACTTCATTTCAATCCGGATGTGGATGGAAAACCAAAGGTCAAGGAGGATGGTTCCATAGATTACTGGAGCATCCGTACAGTGGAGATGGTAAAAGAAGGTCAGACAATTGCCACCTACTATCCACCAACCGAGGCGGTAAACGGGATGAATGTTTCGGGAAAGCCGATACTGGCAGTCCGTGGCAAGCCATTGCAGCCACTCCGCGGAAAAGGATTTCACTGTACAGAAGACGGAAGTACTTATATTGCAGACCTGTCTGGAAAGATTGAAATGTCAAACGGAAAGATCCGGATATCCGCAGTTTATGAAATTCCCGGTGATGTGGGAATCGGTACAGGAAATGTGGAATATCACGGAGATGTTATAATCCACGGTGGAATCAAACCGGGGGCAAAGGTAAGTACGAGTGGAAGTCTCACGGTAGACGGTATCTGCGAGAACTGTGTGATTGAAGCGGGAAAAGATATTGTCCTGCGAAGCGGTGTTCTCGGTGGAAACAAGACCAGTATTCGTGCAGGTGGGAATATCCACGCAAAATTTTTCGAATACTGTAAGGTGAAAGCCGATGGCTTTATTGAAGTGACTTATGCATTAGACAGTCATATGATCAGTTTTGATCATATTTATGTAACCGGAAAAAAGGGAAGTATCATTGGCGGATATGCCTACGCAATCAGTGGAATGGATGTGAATGTAATCGGAAATTCCACGGAAGTAAAGACACAGGTGCATGTCGGAGTCAGTGCGCAGATGCGGCAGGAACTGTCGGATCTGCAGAAATCCATTGAAGAAAATGGGGAAGTGATCAAGAAGATTACCACCGGGCTGAAACAGTTTGAACTGGTGGCTGCGCAAAAAGGAATTGATGTATCGAAAGATCCGCGCAGAACCGAGCTTCTTCGTGCCAAAATGAAAACGCAGGCAGATATTGCTGAAAGCCAAAAAGCGGTAGATCGTCTGGAAGAACTGGTCAAACGCGGGGAAAATGCAAAGATCAGTGTCGTACGCAAAGTGTATTCCGGATGTGTTGTAACCATTGACCAGCAGACGCTTACCGTAAAAGAACTGCAGGAATCCGTTTGTTTTCAGAAGAAAAAAGAAGGGGTTGTGATGATCTCTCTCAAGTAAACAGATGCAGTTCCTGTAATATTTCCGAGAAATAATGCGAATAAATTTACTTGCATATCCAATGCATTATATTATAATTAAGATACATGGGAACGCAGAACCTGTATATCGCAAAAAGGAGCAGGAGAAATGATTAATTTTGAAAAGGAGCTGAAAAATTTTCAGCCGAGTCTGGAAGTGGAAGAAGCCGAGGCGGCGATTTATAACCATGATCTGACAGACGTAACGGATATTATTACCGAAATATTGCGTGATGTACGTCAGAATGGCCAGCAGTTAGGACAGTAATGAAAAAGAGGAAGAAATGATTTGTTATAAATGTGGACAGGAGGTTGGGAATGCAAAGCGCTGCCCGAATTGCGGAGCAGATCTTTCCGTATTTTTGAAAGTGCGTCACATTTCCAACGCGTATTATAATCTGGGGCTGGAACAGGCGGGCGTGAGAAATCTTTCCGGAGCGATTGTCAGCCTGAAAAACAGTCTGAAGTTTAATAAATATAATATTGATGCACGAAATCTTCTGGGATTGATTTATTGCGAGACAGGAGAAGTGGTAGATGCCTTAAGTGAATGGGTGATCAGCCGCAGTTATCAGCCGAAGGACAATCTTGCCAGTCATTATCTTGATGAGATCCAGCAGGACCGGGGAAGATTGGATTCCGTAAATCAGACGATTAAAAAATATAACCAGGCATTGCACTATTGCAAGCAGGACAGTCGGGATCTGGCAATTATCCAGCTGAAAAAGGTACTTTCGCTGAATCCGAAGCTTGTCAAGGCACATCAGCTGCTGGCGCTTCTTTATCTGCAGGACAATAAGCTGGAACTGGCAAAAAAAACTTTGCGCAATGCGGGAAAGATTGATACAAATAATACAACCACCCTGCGTTATCTGCGCGAAGTGAATGCAAGACTGAAGGAAAAAAGTCCTTCCAAAAAGCCGAAGGATGATGATCTGATTTCTTATCAAAGTGGAAATGAGACCATTATCATGCCGAAGCGGTTTAAGGAATCTTCGATTGGGGCAACATTGGTATATATCGTGATCGGACTAATCGTGGGTACTGCGATTACCGCATTTCTGATCGTGCCGAGCGTTCGCAACAAGGCAAAAGAAGATGCACAGAGAAAACTGGTTGAAGCGAGTGATACCATTTCCACGAATGGACAGACAATCAAAGATCTGGAAGGACAGATGGAGGATCTGAAAAATCAGCTGGAAGAGCAGACGACCAACAACGAAAAGGTCAAGGTTCAGATATCCACTTATGAAAATCTCCTGCAGGCATGTGTTTCCTATTATGGATCAAAGGATGTGACGACTGCGGGAAAGACACTGGATAAAGTAAAGACGAAGTATCTGTCCGACAAAGCTAAAACCATATATGATGATATCAATGGGGAGGTACAGGATAAGTATCTGAATCAGCTTTACAAGGAAGGCTATAGTTTGTACTCCCGTGGAAAGTATAAGGACGCCATCGATACATTAAAACAGATTACGGATGAGCAGGAAGATTTCCAGGACGGATCAGCTGCCTATTATCTGGCACAGTCCTACCGGAAAAACGGGGACCTGAAATCTGCAAAACCGTATTATCAGTATGTAATTGAAAATTATCCGGATACGGAGCGGGCGAGAACGTCACAGAATTATGTAGACGCACAGGAATAAAAAGGAACACATTGCATTACAAAAGACACTACAGTACAGGTTACTGTCGGTGTCTTTTTTTGCTTATTTATAAAGAAGTAAGGGAAAGGAAGAGGTTTTATATGGAAGTAGCATATCGAAAGGAAGCGGACTGCATGATTGTGCCGATGCCGCGGGAGGTGGATCATCATGTGGCAGGCAATATGAGCAGGGAAATAGATCTGCTGGCGGAAAGCTGGCATGTTCACAGGATTGTATTTGATTTTGCGGGGACTGATTTTATGGACAGTTCCGGAATCGGTATATTAATAGGAAGAAAAAAGACGATGGACATGCATGCAGGAAAAGTGACAGCGGTAAATCTGGGAGAACGGGTGTATAAAATATTTGAAAAATCCGGGTTGTTTCAGATTATTTCATTGGAAGAGGAGGAAAAATAAAATGGTGCAGGAAAATCATATGCAGGTTCATTTTGATGCAAAATCCGTAAATGAGGGATTGGCACGCATGGTTGTGACCGCATTTATGACAAATATGAATCCGACGCTGGAGCAGATTGCAGATGTAAAGACAGCAGTGAGTGAGGCTGTGACAAATGCCATTATCCATGGATACGAAGATGAAACGAAACAGGTGGAACTGACCTGTGACCAAAACGGTCAGCAATTGGTGGTAACGGTGGAAGATCACGGAGTCGGAATTGAAGATCTTGAACAGGCATTGCAGCCTTTTTTTACTACAAAACCGGAATTGGAACGTTCCGGTATGGGCTTTTCCTTTATGGAGGCATTTATGGATCGGATTGAGGTACGGTCAAAAAAAGGAGAAGGAACACGTGTGGTTATGTGGAAATACATAGAAAGGGAACGTGAGCAGTAAGATACCGGCAAAAGAGGAAAATGGACGACAGAACATCCAGAGGGCGCAGCAGGGAGACCGGAAGATCAGGCAGCAGATGATAACCGAGAATATGGGGCTGGTTTATATGGTGGCGAAACGATTTGCAAACCGGGGAACCGATTTGCAGGATCTGACACAGATCGGAGTGATTGGTCTGATCAAGGCGATCGACCGGTTTGACACTTCGCTATCCTACTCTTTTTCTACCTATGCGGTTCCGCTTATTATGGGGGAAATCCGGAGATTTTTACGGGATGACGGTATGATTCATACGAGTCGCCAGATGAAAGAACATGCAAGAAAAATAGCAATTGTCAGAGAACAAATGATAAAGACACAAAATAAGGAGCCGACATTGCAGGAACTGGCGGAAAAGACAGGAATTGCCATTGAAGATCTGGTGGTGGCAATGGAAGCAGGAAGAGAGGTGGATTCTTTTTCACGACCGGTGACGGAAAATGACGGAAAAGTGCTGACTTTGGAAGAAAAGCTGGAGGATAATCACCGGTTTGAAACTCCGCTTCTGAATCATATTGCATTGAAACAGGCGATCGACCAGCTGCCGGAGGAAGAAGCACAGCTGATAAAATTTCGCTATATGGACAATCTTTCCCAGGCAGAAACAGCAAAGCGCATGGGGAAAAATCAGGTATCCGTATCGCGCAGTGAGCGGAAGATACTGGAAAAACTTCGCAGAAAAATGTTGTAGCTACCATTTACAGGTACAGGGAAAATCTGGTATAATTTGCACGTAAAAGATCACAAAAGGGAGAAATTAACATGGGAGAATATTTGCAGGAAGCCGTGTTGCCGGTGCAGTACGACAATTATGTGTTTGATCTGTACGGGACACTGGTGGATATCCATACAGAGGAGGATTTTCCAAACCTGTGGGAGAAACTGGCACTGTTTTTTGGATATTACGGAGCTGTTTATGAACCGGAGGAATTGCAGGGACGCTATGCGGCACTTGTCAGCGACTATGAGCACGCACTGAAAAAGACGCTGGAAGAAGACAGGCATTATGCACATGAGGCATCCCCGGAGATTGAGATCGGGGAAGTATTTAAAAAACTGTATCAGGAAAAAGGAATCATGGCAGATAAGGAGCTTGCCATACATACCGGACAGTTTTTCCGGGTACTGTCTACCGATTATGTCCGTTTGTATCCGGGGACAAAGCAGATGCTTGCCAGCCTGAAGAAAATAGGAAAAAAGGTATATCTTTTATCAAACGCCCAGCGTATTTTTACCGCATATGAAATGAATGTTTTAGGGATTACACCATTTTTTGATGATATTTTGATCTCATCGGATTATCAGACGAAAAAACCGGACGAACGTTTCTTCCATATACTGTTGGAACGGCATAAGCTGGATGTGACACGTTCCCTGTATATCGGAAATGACAGCCGTTGTGATGTCGGTGGTGCAAAAGGTGTCGGAATGCAGGTGTTTTATGTAAATTCCAATATTTCCCCGAAAAATGATGACGGAAAAGAGGCAGACTATATTGTAGAGAATTTTTGTGCCTGGAAGGAGGTAACCATATGAGTAAATTAAAACCAGGAAAAGTAGCAATTATCGGATGTGGTTTTGTCGGGTCTGCATCTGCGTTTGCCCTGATGCAGAGCGGATTATTTACCGAGATGGTGCTTTTGGATGCAAACCATCAGAAAGCAGAAGGGGAAGCCGAAGATATCGTACACGGAATTCCGTTTGGAAGACCGATGCAGATTTATGCCGGAGATTATGATGATATTGCGGATGCAGCCATTATTGTAATTACAGCAGGTGCAAATCAGAAGCCGGACGAAACCAGACTGGATCTGGTGCACAAAAACATTGCAATTTTCCAGTCGATTATTCCGGAAATTACAAAAAGGGATTTTGAAGGAATTCTTCTGATTGTCGCAAATCCGGTAGATATTCTGACTTACACGGCGCAGAAACTGTCCGGTTATCCGGAAAACCGGGTAATTGGTTCCGGAACTGTGCTGGATTCTGCCAGACTGAAGTATCATCTGGGACAGCATCTGGGAGTGGACAGCAGAAGTGTACATGCTTTTATCGTGGGAGAACACGGGGACAGTGAGATTGCGGCATGGAGCAGTGCGAATATATCCGGAATACCGCTGGACAATTTCTGTGAGATGCGGGGGCACTATAATCATGTGGAAGCAACGGAACGTATCGCCGCGGAGGTAAAACAGAGTGCCTATGAGATTATTTCCAAAAAAGGAGCCACATATTATGGAATTGCCATGTCAGTTAAGCGCATCTGCGAAGCAATCATAAGAGATGAAAAATCAATTCTGCCGATTTCGACCATGCTGCACGGAGAGTATGGAATCTCAGACGTGGTGTTAAGTCTGCCGTGTATCGTTGGCCGCGATGGCTATGAAACCAAGGTTCCAATCGATCTGGATCAGGAGGAAGTTTCCAGACTGCATGAGTCTGCAAATACGCTGAAAGAAGTTCTTTCGGAGTTCTTTGCCGAAAATTAGTTTTTTTGTGCTTGCATTTTGGGGAAGAAAGGGGTAGAATACCACAGTGGGTAGAGCAAAGGCGTCGTAATGTATGTACGACGCCTCTTTTTATATATAAAGTGTATGACCATGTGAGAAATATACAAATATGACATATAGTTTATATAAAAAAAACGTTTTACTTTTTACAATATGACAAATATAATAGCTTTTGATTCAAAAGTTAAGAAAGGAAGTGAGACTGTTGGATGCGTTGGTAAAGAATCTGATGGAGGAGCTGAATTGCGATACCGTCTTTACAATCCCGCTGTTTGGTGGCATTCCGATCTATGAATCGGTTGTTGTTACATGGATCATCATGGCGGTCATTCTTCTTTTGTGTCTGATCCTTGTCAGAGGACTTAAAGTTGAGAATCCAAGCCGTAAGCAGGTAGTACTTGAACTTGCTGTTTCAAAACTGTATGGATTCTTTGAGGACACGATAGGAGAAAACGGTAAAGCGTACATTCCGTACCTGGCAGCAGTTGCCATCTACATAGGAATTGCCAACCTCATCGGCCTATTAGGCTTCAAGCCGCCGACAAAAGACATGAATGTCACGGTAGCGCTTGCATTGATGAGTATCATCTTAATTGAAGCAGCAGGAGTGAGAAAGAAAGGTACCAAAGGCTGGTTAAAGAGTTTTGCGGAACCGATGCCTGTAGTTCTTCCAATTAACATTCTTGAGATATTCATCAAACCATTATCACTTTGTATGCGATTGTTTGGAAACGTACTTGGTTCCTTCGTTATTATGGAGTTACTGAAGATGGTGGTTCCACCCGTACTTCCAGCAATATTCAGTTGTTACTTTGATATTTTTGACGGACTGATTCAGGCATACGTATTTGTATTCCTTACAGGCTTGTTCATCAAGGAAGCAACGGAGTAACACACTAATTAACTGAGAAAAGAAAAGGAGAAAACATTATGTCAGCATCATTATTTGTAGCAATCGGAGCAGGAGTAGCAGTATTAACAGGTATCGGAGCAGGTCTTGGAATCGGTAAGGCAACAGGTTCCGCAGTAGACGCTATCGCAAGACAGCCGGAAGCAGAAGGTAAGATTTCCAAAGCATTACTTCTTGGTTGTGCACTTGCCGAGGCAACCGCTATTTACGGTTTCGTTATTGCATTACTTATCATTCTTTTCTTAAAATAATGATTACCTGCGTAATTATTACATTAAGAAAGGAGCAGTAAACTATGCTGAGTTTAAATCCATGGGATATCTTGTGGACGATCGTAAATCTGCTTGTTTTATATGCAATCTTTCGTAAGTTTTTGTTTCAGCCGGTCATGAATATCATTCATGAGAGAGAGGACATGATCAACAAACAGTTCGAGGATGCCCAAAAACAGCAGGACGATGCAGCGCAGATGAAGAGTGAGTATGAGAACCAGTTAAAGGGTGCCAGAGAAAAGGCAGATCAGATCATTCTCGATGCGAAGACGCGTGCACAGGAAGAATATAACAATAAAATGGAAGCAACCAGAGCCGAAGCAGATCATATGCTTGAGAAAGCAAAGAGTGATATTGCAAATGAGCAGGAAAAGGCAACAAGAGATGCTCAGGCAAAGATCGCAGAGCTTGCTTTGCTGGCTGCTAAGAAGATTATGAAGACGGGTGAAGCACATGACGCAGGCAGCAGTAAATAGTGCCAAGGTACTATACCGGCTGTCTGTCAGCAGAGAGGATGTCGAGAAAGCGGAAAAACTTTTCTTTATGACACCGCAACTGCAGAAAGTTCTGACGAGCCCGGTCGTACCGGCAGCAAAAAAGTATGAAATTATCGATCAGGTATTTGCACTGGAAACGACAGAAGATGTGCTGGTCCGGTACATGAAGATCATGTGCAGGATTGGTAACATGACCGAGATGCAGGATATTTTCCAATATTATTATAAATACTGGGATCAGATGCATCATGTGGTTCGTGCGGACCTGATTTATGCCGAGACTCCGAGCAAAGAAGAGGAGGCCGAGGCGAAAAAAATTCTGGATAAAAACTATCCGGATAGTGAGATTACCCTGACGCAGAGTGTGGATGAGTCGCTGATCGGTGGCTATGTTGTTAAGGTGGGATATAAAGAATATGACCACAGCTATGAAGGACGTCTGCGTCAGTTACAAAGAAAACTTACAGGGAGGTGACCCCTTTGGGCGCTATTAGTGCAACAGATATTATCTCCATTATTCAGGGTGAGATCGAAAATATCAACTGGGATGAACAAAGCCGTGAGACAGGTGAGGTCATCTGGGTCGGTGATGGAATTGTTACCGTATACGGAATTGATCATGCAATGTATGGCGAGATCGTAGCCTTTGAAAACGGAGTCAAAGGAATGGTTCAGGATGTCAGACAGAATGAAATCGGTATTATTCTTTTTGGTCGTGATACCGGAATCAAAGAAGGAACCAAAGTGGTTCGTACCAAGAAAAAAGCCGGTATTCCGGTCGGTGATGCGTTTGTAGGAAGAGTAATCAATGCACTCGGTGAGCCGATTGACGGAAACGGTGATGTAAAAGAGGATGATTATCGTCCGATCGAGCAGGAAGCTCCTGGTATCATCGACAGACAAAGCGTAGACACACCAATGGAGACCGGTATTCTTTCCATTGATTCCATGTTCCCAATCGGACGTGGACAGCGTGAGTTGATCATTGGTGACCGTCAGACAGGTAAGACATCCATTGCAACAGATACCATTATCAACCAGAGAGGCAAAGATGTAATCTGTATTTACGTTGCCATTGGTCAGAAGGCATCTACCGTTGCAAAGATTGTAAATACATTAAAGAAACATGATGCCATGGATTATTCCATCGTAGTATCTTCTACAGCCAGTGATCCGGCATCTTTACAGTACATAGCTCCATATGCAGGAACTGCCATGGCAGAATATTTTATGCACAAGGGCAAGGATGTTCTCATTGTATATGATGATCTGTCCAAGCATGCGGTTGCATACCGTGCAATTTCCCTTCTGCTTGAGCGTTCCCCGGGACGTGAGGCTTATCCGGGTGATGTATTCTACTTACACTCCAGACTGCTTGAGCGTTCCAGTCATCTGAGTGACAAGTTAGGTGGCGGTTCCATCACCGCACTGCCGATTATTGAAACACAGGCCGGTGATGTTTCCGCATATATTCCTACCAACGTTATTTCCATTACCGATGGTCAGATCTTCCTCGAGAGCAACCTGTTCAACGCAGGTATGAGACCAGCCGTAAACGTAGGACTTTCCGTATCCCGAGTCGGTGGTGCAGCCCAGACAAAGGCAATGAAGAAAGCCTCCGGTAGTATCCGTATCGATCTGGCACAGTACCGTGAGATGGAAGTGTTCACACAGTTTGCTTCTGATCTGGATGATGCAACAAAAGCACAGCTGCAGCACGGAAAAGCTCTGATGGAGCTGTTGAAGCAGCCGCTGAGTCATCCGCTTTCCATGCATGAGCAGGTATTAACCCTGTGCATGGCAACGGACGGTGTATTCGATAAGATACCTACCAGACAGGTAAAACAGTATCAGAAAGATATTCTGGATTTCATGGATCTGAAACATCCGGAGATCGGAAAAGAAATTGAGCAGACAAAAGCTTTATCCGATGAACTGAGACAGAAAATCAAAGATGCTGCAGCAGAGTTCGCAGCAGAACAGTAAGCAGGTGTTACGATGGCAAATGCAAAAGAAATTCAGGATCGAATGAAGAGTATCAATGATACATTAAAGATTACAAATGCAATGTACATGATTTCTTCTTCGAAATTAAAGAAATCTAAAAAAATGCTGACGGACACAGAACCGTATTTCTTTACCCTGCAATCTGAGATGAGCCGTATTCTGCGGCATTTGCCGGATCTGGACAGTATTTATTTCAGGTCCACAGATGAGATTCCGGAAGAAGAAAAACGGATCGCTTATATGGTGGTTACGGCAGATAAGGGACTGGCAGGGGCCTTCAAACCCCAATGCATCGCATTACAACCACAATATTTTAAAAATTGCGGAAGAGGAACTTGCAAAGCACCCGAAACGTCAGCTGTATGTGCTTGGTGAAGTCGGAAGACATTATTTTGAAGAACGTGGAATTGAGATCAATAAACAGTTCCATTATACGATTCAGAATCCGACATTGAACCGTGCACGAAATATCTCTGAGGAACTTCTCGAAGGTTACCGTCAGGGAGATTTTGATGAAATCTATATCATTTATACCTCAATGGTCAATGCGATGCAGGAAGAAGCAGAGATGCTGCAGCTGCTTCCACTGAAAAAAGCAGATTTCCACAACGTGGAGATTCCGCTGGATGTCAGACGTGAGGAGCTTGCCCTGCGTCCATCGGCAGATGCAGTGATGAATCGTATTGTTCCGGACTATGTGGTAGGATTTGTTTATGGTGCGCTGGTAGAATCCTTCTCCTGCGAGCAGAATGCCCGTATGATGGCGATGGAGGCAGCAACCAACAGCGCAAAGGATATGCTTCATGAGCTGGATATCATGTATAACCGTGCCAGACAGGCAGCGATTACCCAGGAGATCACAGAGGTAATTGCGGGAGCAAAATCCCAGAAGCGCAAGAAAAAGAGATAATGGAGGCCTAGGATGAAAACAGGAAAAATCATACAGGTTATGGGACCTGTTGTGGACGTTGAATTTGAAGACGAAGAATTGCCTGCAATCAGAGACGCTCTGGAAGTACAAAATGGTGACAAAAAATGTATCATGGAGGTTGCACAGCATATAGGAAATAATACGGTACGCTGTATTATGCTTGCAGCCAGTGAAGGACTTCACCGTGATATGGAAGTCATTGCAACCGGAAGCGGTATCAAGACACCAGTTGGTGAGGCAACACTGGGACGTCTGTTCAACGTATTAGGAGAAACAATTGATGACGGAAAGCCGATCGGGGATGCTCCAAAGTGGGTGATCCACAGAGAGCCGCCAGCATTTGAAGATCAGAACCCTGCAGAGGAAATCTTAGAGACCGGTATCAAGGTCATCGACTTACTTGCCCCATATGCAAAGGGTGGTAAGATTGGTCTGTTCGGTGGTGCCGGTGTAGGGAAAACCGTATTGATCCAGGAGCTGATCAGTAATATTGCAACAGAGCACGGTGGATATTCCATTTTCACCGGTGTCGGGGAGCGTTCCCGTGAAGGAAATGATCTGTGGACCGAAATGGGCGAATCCGGTGTACTTGAAAAAACAGCCTTAGTGTTTGGACAGATGAATGAGCCGCCAGGGGCTCGTATGCGTGTCGCTGAGACCGGACTTACCATGGCTGAGTATTTCCGTGATGAGCAGCATAAAAATGTGCTTCTCTTCATTGATAACATTTTCCGTTTCACACAGGCCGGATCAGAGGTATCCGCACTGCTTGGACGTATGCCGTCAGCCGTAGGTTATCAGCCGACACTGGCAAACGAAATGGGTGAACTTCAGGAACGTATCGCTTCTACAAAGAACGGATCTGTA
>OCAK01000980.1_pt1 | contig 19586 bp, 15 predicted proteins | sample 1538301 | NCBI WGS metagenome assembly OCAK01 (sample SAMEA2580285, study PRJEB22360) | human gut metagenome | biome: human gut; feature: human-associated habitat; material: faeces | place: Denmark | collected 2008/2010 | reverse complement strand
GCGGTGAGGAGCTGTCTGTGCAGGATGTGGCAGAGCAGGTGGGGTACCGGGATCTCAAATACTTTTCCAGATTGTTCAAAAAGCTTACCGGTGTGAGCCCGTCAGATTATAAGAAACTTTATAAGTAGGTGATACCATGTGGCCGTGGACGGACTGGAAACTGCGGCGGGCGCTGCGGCGCTACCGGCGGGAGCGGGACCTGGAGGCCGTTTTGCAGATGGACTGGCACCGGGATTTGGATCTGAGCGCATTTTTCACAGATGTGGAAGAGCGGCTTCACGGAGAGGAGATCACCAGACTGCGGCAGAAACAGGCGGAATATCTGGCGCTGCAAAACCAGATCAACCCCCACTTCCTCTATAACGCCCTGGAGGCCATCCGCACAGACGCCCTGCTGGCGAACTGTCCGGATATTGCCGAGACCACGGAGGCTCTGGCGACCTTTTTCCGATACACCATCTCCAATGTCCAGGAGTATGTGACCTTTTCAGATGAGCTGGACAATGCGGAAAACTACTTTACCATCCAGCGCTGCCGATTCGGTGACAAAATCTCTCTGGAACTGGAGCTGGAGAACGAGCGGCTTTTGGAAGTGCGGATGCCGAAGCTCATCCTGCAGCCTCTGGTGGAGAACGCAGTATCACATGGGCTGGAGGGCAAACTGGGCCACGGCACGGTCCGCATCATTGTGGAAAACAGCGACCGGACATTTTTCCTGCGGGTGCGGGACGACGGCGTAGGGATGCCGGACGAACAGGTGGAGCGGCTCAACGCGCAGTTCGGCGGAGTTGGGGGCGCGGATATGACCCAGCCGTGCGGAGGAATCGCCCTGCGGAATGTCAACAGCCGCATCCGGCTCATGTTCGGAGAGGACTACGGCCTGCATTTGTTCAGCGCCGCGGGCGTTGGCACGGAGTGCTGCGTGACGTTGCCGCTGCGTTTCCGGGAGGCGTAGAACCGTGAGAGAGGAATTGATCCGGGTGGAGAACGGCTGCTTCCGCAGGGAGGACGAATTCTACCGTTTTGAAATCTCCATTTCCCGGGGGGAGTGCATCGGGGTCTATGTGGACGACCATTTTACCTCCGGCACCGCATATCTGGACCTGTTCAAGGGCGGCACACACCTGGAGCGGGGACGGGCCTTTTCCTGCGGCCGTCGGGTGGGCCCGCTGGAACTGGAACGCTGGATCCTGCAAAACGCCAGGATCGTGAACTGGCACCGGTTCCATTCGCAGGAGCTGACGGTGCGGGACTTCCTGCTGGCGCTGGACCGTCCGGCCGGCTGGCCGCAGAGATGGGGCGCGGTCCGGCGCCTGCACAGTCCGGAGAGCCAGGAGATCCGGCAGCGGATGGAACTGCGTGTGCCGCTGGAGAGCCGGCTTGCCGACCTCTCCCTGCTGGATTATTACCGCCTCTGTGTATTTCGGGTGTGGTTCTGGCGGGGAGAGTTGCTGGTCCTGGACCGGATCACAGAAATCCTGCGGCGGCGGGATGTGGAAAAACTGATGGAGTGCGTACAGCTGCTGCTGCGCCAAGGGACGGCGGTATTCCTGCTGGATCTGGACGAGACATTCATGTACCGCTACTGTGACCGGATCGACGTCATCCGGGACCGCAGGACCTGCTATCGGCTTTACCCGGAGGAGTACGGGGAGCAGCTCTATGCAGTTCTGGGCTGGAAGCCCCGGGACCGCGGAGCGGAGCATACAGAGTGCCGCTGGGAAGACAAGCAGGTGCTGCGGCTGGAGGGGGTCACCTTTTCGGGGATGGCGCGTCAGGTTGGAGGGTCTCACTTTTCCGGGAATGGCGCCGCTGACCTGCCAGATTCACAGCGGAGAGATCGCCTACTTCCGGGACGAGAACTACACGGCTGCTGCCAGACTCCGGGAGTGCTTTCTGGGCGGCAGGAACTGGCTGAGTGGGATGCTGTGGCTGAACGGGCAGGCACAGACACATGAAGAGATGACAAAGCAGATCGGCACGGAGATCGGGATTCAGACCGAACGGCCGGACCGTCCCGGCGGTGTATTGTTTGACAACCTCACCGCGCTGGACAACCTGACGACCTGCCTGCTTCCCAAGGCCGGATACCGTCTGGTTCGCCGGCGGGTCGCGGAGAATATTTTGGAGGAGGCCTCCAGATGGTTTCCCCGAGAGGATCTGCTGCGGCCTCTGCGCACTTGGTCCTTACCGGCGCGCCTCCGGTTCTCCTATTTCAAATGGTATCTGCTGAATCCGCAGCTGCTGGTCTGCTTTTTTCCCTTTTCCGGGCAGGAGACGGCGCATCATGAACTGATTATCGACCTGCTGGTTGCCTGCGCAGAACGCGGGATGGCGGTTTGGGTCATCTCCTCCAACATTGACGCGATCTGCGAAAAGACGGAAAACCAGGAATTTCTCCAGCGCCTGCGAACCATCAACTGACTTCCATGGAAAACCGGCGGCAGACTTGTGGCACAAAGACCTCCTTTTTCCTCCATCCAGCATTTTTTGCTGCAGGACGAAAGGCATCCGCAGAATTTTGCATGGCGCGGCAGTTGCCCGCCGGTGTCGGCACATGCCCGTTGGCGGTGCCCCGGCCCGCCATGCAGCGCTATTCATGGGTTTTATCCCCATTTCAGATACCCGCCGAAAAGCGTTTAGCTGCCTTGCGGCAAGCCGGACGCTTTTCTTTTTCCCCAAGCGGGTGAGAAATCGTTCCCAGAACCACCTTCCCAAAGACCAGCAGGGCGGATTGCAGCTGCCGTAATACTGCTCCCAGCACACTGCGTACACCTGCCACCCGGAAGCTGCAGGCGCCGCTCTCATAGATGGGCGCCCGCACCATCTCCCAGGGCGGAGTGACAGAGGAAAAGGTCTGGTTCTCCCTGGTGGTGGTCAGTGTGTCCGGTCCCATGGGAGCAGATCCACATTTTTATCCCTCCGCCAGTGAGATCCGGATACAATACCGCCACATGGGATGTGGGGGCCTGAAGCCCGCGTACTTTGGCGCAGTGCCCTCGTTCTTCTGGCGCCGGTTGTTGGACCAGTTCACCGCCACAGCGCCGCCCTGACGGAGCGTGATGGTCCGACCGCTCTGTGGGATCACCAGGAAGGGAGCCTGTCCCACAGCAAAGTTAAACCGGAGGGCGGTGCTCTCTGCGTCGGGAAGGCGCGCCACGGTAAGGCCATTCGCGTTTTCCACATTCTGGCCACCGTTGAGAGCCACCAGGGCAATGCCGGCACGGCCGGGAGGAGCAGCCCTGGCATACATCCCACGTCCGCGTTCTGTGCCGGTTCAGTGTGATGGTGATTGATGGATATGGAGAGCTTTGCTTTTCGCTCCGGTCTGCTCCACCTCCACATCGGCCCGCGCTCCCTGTAGTCGATGCCGGAAGGCCCCTCGTCCGTCAGGGCGTTCACCATCAGCGGCTGGATGCCGCCGGTGAAGGAGATGTCACCATTGTCCCAGGGGTCGGCCGGATTATAAAAGCTGTCCCGCTGTTTCTCTGCGATGTCCCGCTCTGTAAAGTAGGCAGCCTGGACATGGGCCAAGTATTTTTCGATGTCCAGGACCAGTTTCAGCTCCTCCGGAGTGTAGTTCCCCCATCCACGGTGATCTTCTTATCTGTAATGAGATTGCCCCGGCTGTCCACCAGTCCATGGAACTCCAGCATGCGGTTGCGCATCAATCAGCCTCCACCGCGGCGTAGGCCGGGGGCAGCAGCGCCAGCGGGAGGAGATGGGGAACGGCTGGCCTGGCTGGCCCCTCAAGTTTACACGGGCCATTCCGCCATCAATTCCATTCCGCAGAGCACGGCCGCTGCCGCGCAGCGTCAATGTCCGGGGTACTTGCCGCTGGCGCAGATCCGCCTCCGGGGCCTCGGCCAGCTCCTCCCGCTGCACTGGTTTAAAGAGATATTGAATGGGGTGGCCTGATAGCCCGCCTTCAAATATGCGTTGCTGCGGTGGTGATAAAAAAGACTCCCGCCCTCTCGTCCCAGGACCGCAGCTCCCAGGCAAACTCCATGCCGCTCTTGCCAGCCATACAGATGTCCAGACAGAACAGGTTGAACCACGCCCCCTTCCGCATCGTGGCTTCCAGATTCTCCGTGCTGGAAAAGGGCCTCCCCTCGTGCTCCACGTTCCGTCCCCGCAGGATATCCTCCTGTATGGCGCAGATTCCTCCCTGCATGGGTGCCGAAAGAGTCCGCAGCATACAGCAGGTCGATGCAGAGGAGAAATTGTGCCCGTCAAATGGGTCAAAAACAGCGTCAAATTTACCGCCACGCCAGACTACCCCAACGCCATTTACATCTGCAACACCAGCGGGCAGACCTACAGTCTGGTGACGATTCTGGAAGTGGACGAATAAAAGGGAAGCCCCCCGGAAATCCGGGGGGCTCCGCTTTGCTTGAGAAACTTTTGAAGCTATACTGCTTAGTCAGCCTGGCTGAGATTTACAGTATACTCCACAGAAGCGCCACTGCCAGCGTTCTCAACCGTGACAGTAATCACGATGGGAGTAGGCGTCAGATCGCTCACATTACCCAGCTTCGGAGTCAGCTGAGCAGCTGCCGCAGCTGCATTAGTACCCTTATCAATCCGCTCGGCAGATCCATCCGGGAAAGTAATCAGGATGGAGTTATCCTCCAGCAGATCTTCTGCCAGAACAAACAAGCCAGTGCCGCTTACATCGGTCCAATCAGATACGGTATTGTTGAGAACAATGTTCAGAGTGTCGCCGCTCCGAGTGATGGTCGCACCAGTGGGAGTACCAGGATTATAGGCATCCACAATGTCCGCGATATCTTCCTCAGTCATGTAGTTGGAAACACTCCTCACCATGATGGCCTCGGTCGCCTCGATCTCATAGGTGTCGTTGGCAGCCGCGCGGACCAGCTCACCGTTCACGGTGTAGTCGCCAGCGGTGGTGAAGGTCAGCTCCACAACCTCACCGTCGGCAATGTAGTCGCCGTCGGAAACGGTCTTGCCGTTGACCTCGGCGGACACATCGGAGGTGATCGTGCCGTCAATATCCAGCTCGTAGGCGGTGACAAACTCACGGTCCTTGTTGGTGTTGCTCACAGTCACCTTGCCGGTGCTGGGAACGGTCAGCAGACCTCTGTTGCTGCCTCCAATGAAGCCATCGGGATTCTCATTGATGTCGAAGTAGTTGCCAGCGGGAATGTTGGTCAGATTGGCGGCATCACCCTTGTCGGGATAGCTGACAACCTCGCCGTCAATGCTGATGGCCACGACCTCGATCTGAGTGAAGTTCACGCGGTACATGTCGCCGTTCTCCAGGGTGACATAGCCCATGAACTTGTTCAGGCGATCCACGGGAGCGCCCAGCAGGTCCTCGATGGCGGCCTTGATCTCGCTGTCGCTCATGGACTTCTCATAGTAGCGCAGCTCGATCCCCTTCGTAGTCGGATTCCAGGAAGCGGGCAGGAACTCACCCTCGGGAACCGTGGGATTGCTCACATCAGAGCCAGCCTTGGCTTTGTCGTTGATCACGATGCTGGTGGCCACGCCGTTATCCAGGATCGCGCTCACCTCGACCACGCCGGTGCCGAAGGTGCCCTGGGCATTCATGTCGCGCAGAGCCTTCTCCAGGCCGTTGTAGCCGGTGTAGGAGTCATCCACATCATCAAACTCGTTGCCCTTCTTGTCGGCCAGGGACAGAACCACCTTCACCTCGGGAGACACGGAGAAGCCCTTGGTGGCGTTCCGGTCGGTGTACAGGGTGCCGTTCTTGAAGGTCAGCTTCTCAACAGTGTTGGTGTCGGACAGCAGGACGGTGTCGAAGTCCTCAACGGCGTCCTCCACGTCCTCGACCTCGTCGACGAACTTGTCAGCAGCCTTGGAGAAGTCGATGGCCTCGACCTTACGGACATTGCCGTCAGCGTCATACTTGACCTCGAACCACTCGCCCTGAGCCATCTCACCCTGGTTCTTGGAGGCGTTGCCGATCCACTCCAGGGAGTCGCCGACCTCGGAGATCTCCACGAGCTCGCCGTTGACGACCACCTCGCGGGTCCAGGTCCACTCGGTCTCATCGTCGTAAGCCTCGCGGTTCACGTTGCTGCTGGTGACATAGACGTAGTTGGAGGAGGTGCCCTCGTTCTCGCCGATGGTGACAGCGGCGATCACATAGCCGTCATCATTGTAAAGGGTGTAGATCTCGGCGTCGGGAGCAATGTAGGTGTTGGGATCCTTATCGGGCTTCACGTTCTTGAGGTTCTCCATCACCAGGTTGACGTTCTTCACGCCGGTGGTGACGGACTCCACATCGTCCACGATCTGACGATACTCGCCGCCAGAGCCGCCAGTGGTATCCTCGACCTCAACGTTCTTCAGCTCCACGTTCAGGTAGACGGAGTCGTCGTTGCCGTAGACGTAGCTGCTGTTGTTGGCGGCCTTCAGGGACACGTGCTTCTTATCGATGGTAGCGCCATTGCTGCCCACATCCTGGGCATACTGGGCCACATCGGTGTCATCGTCGATGACGTTCTTGGAGGTGGACACAGCCACTTCCTTCAGGGTATACACGTTGTCGTTGTTGACCGTGTAGGTGCACCAGGTGTTCAGCTGAGACAGGTTCTTGCCAGTGGTGTCGATGTCGCTCTTGGTCATGTTCACGGTGACGGTATCCATGTTGCCGTCCATGAAGATGACGTTGGCGTCAGCGTTCCGCACAGACAGGTTGCTGTTCTTGCCGTCGATGCCGGTCAGGAACACGTACTGGTCGGGATCCTCGTTCTGCTCAATGCCGATCATGTAGCCGTAGGCGTCCAGGATCACATTGTAGGTGACGTCCTTCATATTGGCGTCGTCATACTGATCCAGCACTTCCTCATCATACATGACGGTGTCAGCGTAGTCATACTGGGTACCACCGGCGGTAACATACTTCTCCAGGCGGAAGTTGGAGATGCTGGTGTCGGACAGGACCTCGGGAGCGTCCATGGTCTGGATCACGCCCTGGGCGATGGTCACCAGGAACAGGTCGTTCTCAGCCACTTCCTCGATGGCGAAGTCCTCGCCGTCCACAGAGATGGTCTGCTTCTGGGGCTTATCCTCGTCAGCGGTCTTCATGTAGACGGGCTTGCGGCTGGTGCCGTTGTTGTCCACATAGTAGACATCCAGGTCCACGTCGTCGTTCTTCTCGTCGTAGTCCTCGGCGGCCTTGGCCAGATAGGTGTTGATGATGGCCACGGTGATCTCGTCGTCCTGGGTGTCCAGGAACACCTGGGTCAGCACGCCGTTGCCGGTCCGGCCGATGGTCTCGTCGTTCTTCTTCACCATGTCGGCCTTGCCGAAGGCGGCATCACCCAGATTCTCATCCTCGCCGTCCACATAGACGAACAGGGTGTTGTCATCAATGGCGGTCTTGCCCAGCAGGTTGTACAGGTCCTCGCCGGTGACCTTGGTGGTGTACTCGGCCACCATCTTGTCGAAGTCCACATAGGTGCCGATCTCGGCCTTCTTCCAGGTCCAGGTGTGGGCCGGACGGCCGAAGTCGTCGGCGGTGTCCTTCAGAGCCAGGTCGGGCTGATACTTCTCAGCGAACTCAACCGTCCAGCCGTTCTTCACGTTGTCGGTGGCGTCGTTGATAGAAGTGGCAGCGTCGTGGATGTTGCTGGTCACGTAGGTGGGCTTGGAAGCGCCGATAGCAACAGTGGCGCCGTTGACGGTGACGTCGGTGCCCTTGTTTTCATACTCCACCAGGGTGGCTTTCAGAGCGTTGACGGCATACAGGCAGGCCTCCTCACGGGTGGCGGCACGGGTGCCAACAAAGTTCTCATTGCCCTTAGTCAGACCGGCCTCGATGGCGCGGGAGGCCACATTGACGGTCCAGTTGGTGCCGGTGAAGCCCTCGATGGCGCTGTCATAACCCAGAGCGGTCAGCAGCATTTTCAGGAAGGCAAAGCCGGTCAGCTGCGCAGAGGGCCGGAAGGTGCCATCGGCGTAGCCGTCGATCAGGCCGGACTCCACGCAGTAGGCGATGTAGCCGGCAAAGGTGGAACCCACGGGCACGTCCTTAAAGGGCGCGGCCTGGGTGCCCAGGGCCTCAGCCGTGGTCTTGCCAAGCATCATGCAGGCGATGATCTTGGCGGCAGCGCCACGGGTCAGGGTTCCCTGGGGCTGGAAAGCACCGCCGGCATAGCCGTCGATGATTCCCATTTCGGACATCACGTTGACAGCTTCCGCATAGGCTTCGCCGCTGAGGTCTTCGCTGTCTGTGAAGTCCTTGGCACCGGCGCTGACAGTGACCAGAGACATGGTCATCACCAGAGCAAGCACCAGAGAAAGGAACTTCTTCATTGGGATTTCTCCTCCTTTTGAAATTTGCGGTGGTCCGCCGCGGCCTCCGGGCCCATTCGATGCCTCCGCCGGCGCTAGCCCTGCCGGCGCATTCGCCGAAGAGTCGCATCCGCCCCGGCGTCCCCGCTGAGGCAACTCTATCCAAACTTCTCTAAAAAGTCCACAGTTTCAGCCCGTTTTTAATCCAAACGAAAACTTATGGACGCAATACGTTTTGAATTTGTTATATTTTGTAACCTTGGCGCGGAGAATAAAAGAGGCGGCGAAGCCCTTCGCCGCCCCTCATTGAATCTGCTTCTGCCCAGGCTGCTTCGCCAGATAATACCGCTTTTCAAACTGCAGCAGCTGGCCGTCCCTCACCATCCGCCGCAGGATACCTGCCGTCTTGCGCTTTCCGACGTGCAGGAGCTCCGCTACATCCTGGCAGTAGGCAAACCCCGCCTCCTGCAGATAGGCTGAGATCACCTCCCACTGCTTTTCCTCCGGCACCACTGTTCCGGGGAGATAGTATTTCTTGCCCACCTGCTCCAGCTCCCGCCGGCCAACCAGCCGGCGAAGGCGGAGATATGCCGCAGTGTCCGACAGATTCAGCAGCGCCATCACATCCCGCCGGGTGATGCTGCCATGGGCCCGGGTCCACTCCAGCAGGGTCTGGTCGTCCTCCCGCTGTCCGCCTGCCGCCCGGATGTCCCGGAGCGTGATATTTTCCAGACCTCCCCGGATCAGCGCCGTCTGCACCACCTTGGACAGCCGGGCCAAATCCATAGGCCGCCGGGACTGGGGGGAGAGCAGCACATGGGGATCCTCCCCAGGGGAGCGGACCTTCTGCACTTTTTCCAGCAGCCGCCGCACGGCATTGGTCAGCAGCATGTCCCGCTCCGGCAGATGCAGCAGCCCCCGCTCTAAATCCACCTGGTCCCAGGTGAGATTCACCAGCTCCTTGCCCTGCACGCCCATTTGCCAGCTCATCCACAGAGCAATGCCCGCGGCGGAGCTGTCCTCCTTTTGAAGGACCTGCCACAGACGGAATTCATCGAATTGCTGCCCTGCCTGTGTTGAACGCTTTTTGTGCGGGGTGTCTCCGGCAAAGCAGGCTTGGAAGGTGGAGACCGACAGACCGCTGACCCGGACGGCATAGGGCCAGTCGTGCTGCTCCAGCTGGCGGAAAAAGTAGTCCCGCCGCAGATCTTTCAATTGGAGCTGAGGCAGGCCTCCCGCAGTCAGGGCATTTCTGGCAATGCGGGAGACGGACTCCGGCCGCAGAGGTTCCCGGAACTTATCGGAGATCACCACATAAGGAGACACCGCGCCGCCATTTTCGAAGCGGGCAGCGAGGCATCCGGCAGTCTCTTCCTCCAGCGGGACCGTCCGGTCCTCCAGAAACAGACTCCTCTCCTGGAAATCCACTTGGGCCCATTTCAGGGCGACGATCTCCTCCCGGCTGAGCCCCTGAAGCCAGGCCAGGCGGAGGATGAGCCCCGGCAGGTCCTCCGGATGCTGGTGCAGGAGCTGGCGCATATTCTGTTCATCCGGCTGGCGGAACTCGTTTCGCATAATGCCTCTCTTGGCGGGCGGCGGCAAAAGGTTATCCTTATGTAACAAATCAGAAGAATGATTTGGATTTCCGGATAACGCAAACGCTGCCCTCTCCCAGCCAATGGCTGGAAAAGGGCAGCTACCTTTTATCATCCTTCACCGCTTCCGCAAAAACTAAGTATATTACACTTAGAATTATAAGCATAACATTTCGTTTAAGTCAAGCATTATTATGCGTAAACTGATGATATTATATTGAGGAGTATATCATCATGCAGGGAAAGAAGCCGCTGAACATCGCAATCGGAAGACGGATCCAGCAGTCCCGGGAGCAAGCTGGGCTGACGCAGGAGGAACTGGCAGAGCGGATTGACCGTTCCACGCAGTTCATCTCCACAATCGAGCGGGGGTTGGCCGGCCCCTCTCTGGAAACTGTGATTCATCTTTGTGAAGTTCTTGGAACCTCCACAGAGTGGATCCTGCGGGGCAGGGCCCTCCTTCCGGACTCCAATCTGCTGGCAGCCTCCGTTATGGAAAAGCTCTCCGGGCTCTCCCCTGCCCAGCTGCTTCTGGTTGACCGAATGACCAGCGATCTAATCAAATTGCTGCAAATGAAGGAGAGCGGTGACGAATGAGCTCCTCTCCCTCCAATATGGAGGAATTGATAGACGCATCGCCTTCCCCGCAGCACCGCTGCATGAAGTTCACAGGCCGGCTGCAAAGTCTATGGCCGTTGGCCTGTCAAGATAAGACCGGGAGCCATTCTCCGGTGTTATGCCCCCCGGAGATCATCAGTCCGGAAGTATATCCCATCGGCCAGCCGCTCTTTACAAACGCTTCCTTACACAGAATGCTGAAACATAGAATTCCTTAGAACAAGAAACGCTCAGATGGGTGCATAGAAGCAGCTCCTCCAGCTTACAGCGTGATCCGTACAGCAAAAGCCAGCACCGGACAGGAAATATCTTGCCCGGTGCTGGCTTTTGTGCTTCTTTACTATCTCTGCTTGAGGTGGGTCTGTCAGAACCATGTTGTCTGTCCGCAGCAGCTCTGCCCGGCTTTTTCAGGGCCTTTCGCCCGGGTCTTCACCAGAGTGCTCTTATCGGATGCCCGTTCCCATTTCTGGTACATATCTGATGGTATGCCATCTCTCACATCAGCCATCTGCTCATGTCCGCCATTATTCACGCTCCGCCTTGCTATGCGGCTGAAGAGCCGTGGGATGCTTTGCCTCAGAATACGCCCTGCTCCATCATGGCCTCAGCCACCCGCTTGAAGCCGGCGATGTTGGCGCCTGCCACCAGGGTGCGCCGGAGTGTAAACCGGCGCCTTTTGATCTTGTGCCCACTCTGGCTGGAGTCTGCAAAAGTATTCCTGCTCTGATGGCGGCAATGCAGCCCCCCCTTTCAGGACGGCAGTTCTTTTCTGCCCAGAAATAATGAAACAGGCCGTCGGCTGCAGCCGGCGGCCTGTTTTCAGTTTCTCCGGTTATTGATACAGCTTCGGGATCCGAAAGCTCTGCTCGCCATTTGCCTCATCCGTCACGGTTCCGGCCGGGAAGTAAATCACCGGATTTCCCTCCTCGTCCACCTCGAACTTCGTGGTCCCGCCGATGGTCACATAGTCGCTCAACGGCGTGTTGTCCTCAATCGGGAAGTAGCGGACCTCCGGGTCCTTGTCCATGCGGTTGGCCATCTGCATCGTGATCGTCTCCGTCAGGTAATTCACATAGTCCTCTCCCAGGAGCTCCTCCAGCGTGACGTCCTCCTGCTGGGCAGACGGTTCTTCCGTCTCCGGCGCAGCCGCCGATTCCTGCGGCGGAGTCTCCGGATCCGTCCCCTCACTCTCCGCGGCAGACGCGCCGCAGGCAGTGAGAAGCAGCATACAGAGCAGCAGTGTGAGGAGCGTGGAAATCTGCATCCGATTCTTTTTCATGATGAATTCCTCCATTCCATATTCATCCGCAGCACCCGTCCGGGCGCCTGTTCCCTTTTGATACCGATACCATAAGCCCTGTTTCCGGCAAAGCAGCCGCAAAAAGGCATCATTGTTGCATCATTTCCCTTCTGCGGCACGGGAGGCCGGTTCCTTCCCGGAGAGGTCCCACACAAATCCCATCAGCTCCACACTGACGCGCCCGCTGCGGCCCTCCACCTTCCATCTGGGGCCGGGCCGTACTGTCAGATCTCCAGCCTGAGACCTCTGCGGAAGGCCTGTCCAAGCGCTTCCGCCGTGCCCAGGGAACCCCTTGCCGAGCGGAGTGTGGAGTCGATCCACACCGGCAGCCCCGTGCCCTTGTCCACCATCATCCAATGGTCATCCCGGTGCTCCGGGCCGCCCCGCAAATACAGCATACCGGCGGCCAGACTGCCGTCGGCCTGGATATACACCACGCCGCCTCCGCCTAGGCCTTGCTATGCTCCTCCGTCTGTTCCAGCAGTTGGGTGGCGGAATAGACGTCCAGCTCCGGATACCGGATGGTCCTGCCCAGCCGCTCCAGCTTTTCCGGCAGCGACGCCTCCCCCGCCGCCAGCCGCCTTTTGTCCCCTGCGGAAGAGCAGGTCAGTAATTTATTCCCACAATGGCCAGTCTGCCATCGACAACACTGAACACCACATTGGGCCTGCCGCTGGCGGACAGGGCAAATCCTGCCTTGCTGGGGGCCAGCCCCCCGGGGTCCGCCCCGGCGATCTCAGAGACCAGCTCTTCTGAGAAGATCCGGTCCGCTTCCAGTGCGATCAGGTCCTCCCGGGACTCCACAGATTCCCCTCCATCGGAAAAGCCGATGTACAGCGGATACGACGCCAGGTCCGCCAGCGCCTCCAGATTCTTTTCCGCCACTGCGGCCTGGATCTGCTCTGCAAATGCTGTAACAGCCTCCGTATCTATGGAAAAATTATCTGTATACTGGGGCGCTTCCGTATCCGCACCGTCCTCCTCAGGGGTCCGGCCCCCATCTTCTCCAGCGGTCTCCTCCGCGGGCTGCTCCGCCTGCGGAGAGCTGCCCCCCTCCGGCGAGGTACTGCCGCTCTGGCCGCAGCCTGCGAGGGACAGGCACAGGAGCCCTGTTAATGCCAAGAAAATGAGCTTCTTCTGCATCGTTTATGATCCTTTCCTCAAGATGTTTGCCGGCGTCATCCTCTGTGGGACTCCGGCTGTCTTATAAGACGCCCCAAAGGGCAAAAAAGTTTTGGCGGCCGCTTTTCCTCTTCCACCTCCGGAGGATCACGCCTCCGGAATGTCGCCGGCGCGACCGCTGGCCACGAAGAGTCCCGATGCGCCATCGGAGGCCGTCAAAAGGCCGTGGGAGAGGCAAATGCCTCTCCCACGGCCTTTGGGGAATCAAATTCTGCCAGAGTACGCGCTTACTTGGTCACCTCGCCGCCGGGGGCAGAGTGAGCCGTAGACCAGGCGTGCTCCAGAGCCGCCCAGTCGCGCTGTTCCAGCTTCTCCGTCCACTTCTCGACCTTGTCACCGCTGACGGTCACCCAGGTGTAGTCGTGGCTGTTGGTCGCCTCCTGCATGTCGGCATAGAACCAGTCCTCCGGATTGTTGTCGGGCCAGGTGATCATCTCGTCCTCGTCCAGCAGCCGATCCTCATCCGGGCTGCGGCCCAGGGCGCGGTTCACGATCACGCAGGCCTGTGCCCGGGTGATGTTGGTGTTGGGGCGGAAGGTCCCGTCATTAAAGCCCTCGATCAGGCCCACGCGGGCTGCCGCCTCTACGTACTCGGTGTACCAGGCGTTAATATCCACATCGGTGAAGTATCCCTGGTAGTCCTCCCGGGTGGTCTCGAAAAAGCCCACCGCGATCTTGGCAAATTGGGCGCGGGTGATCTTGGCATAGGGCCGGAAGGTCCCGTCCGAGAACCCGTCGATGATGCCCATGTTGGTCAGGGTGGAGATGGCGTTGTTGCACCACAGGTCGGAGCTGCAGTCCGTGTAGTCGTTGACCTGGCTCCAGTACTCCTCCCGGGTGTCGTCCGTCAGCAGGCGGAAGAAGATGGTGGCCACTTCGCCCCGGGTGATGGTGCCGTAGGGCTGCAGCGTGCCGTCGGAGTAGCCGATGATATAGGAGTAATGGTCCTCCGTGTTCAGGGTGGGCCGGCTGCCGCCTCCACCGCCGCCTCCGGTGCTGCCGCCGCCCCCGCTGCTCTCCTTCTCGTACACCAGCACGAAGGGAGAGAAGCTGCCGGCAGTGAAGACCAGATGGTCGCCGTCGCGGGTAGCTTGGATCTTTTCCACAGTATGCGCGGTACCAGCCAAGTCGCCTGTGTCGCTGGCGCTCTCACGGTCCATGCCGGTATAGTGTACCAGGTAGAACGCGCCGTCCTCGTCGGCGTCGGCGGGCATGGGCCAGTAGATGGTCAGCGCCTGCTGGTTGCCCAGGGTTACCACGGTGTTGCCGTTCTGGGTGTCCACCAGGTCCAGATAGGCCATCTCGTACTGGGGGGCGGATAGCGTGTTGTCCGTGGCCGCGACTTTTGCAAGGGCGTCAGCGCCCATGGCGGCGTCGAACGCGTCGCTGTTGGAGACGCTGTCCACTAGCAGCTGCACGCGGCCGGGATCCACCTGGACCTCACTGTCATTGACATAATAGGTCACATTGCCGTTGTCAACGGCAGTGATCTGGTTCGCGTCCACAGTGTCGGCGCTGGTCACGATCTCGTTGGTGGAAGTGCCCTCGTCTGTGACGCTCTTGACCAAGAGATGGCCGGTACCGATATCAACGCTGCAGACGAGCGTATCACCGCCGGCGGAGAACACCGCCTGAATCTCGCTCTGGTTCAGACCGCCGTCGTAGATGGTCATCTCATAGTTGGCAGAAACAACGCCCTCTTCCATTCGGATGTTGTCGGTAGTGATGATGTTGCCGTCATCTGTGAACTGGAGCCGGACCTTGACGCCTTCATTTTCACCCTCGATTTGGTTCGGGCTCAGGCTATATACATAGCGGCTCACGTTGCCGGTTGCATCTCTCGAGTAGACGCCCTGGTCCATCAGATCCCAGCGGCGGATCGCCGCACCAGTCTCCTGGTCATAATAGTAGAAGCTCAGGTAGTCCGCCAGGTTTGCAGCCTGCGTCAGGTCCACGCCATGGCTGGTGAGCCACGCTTCCACAGAGTCGGGCAGATCGATGTGATAACCCGGCTCCGGCAGGCCCTGTTCCGTGCTGCCGACAAAATCGCCCGCATCGTCCAGCACACCGCTGTATCCGGTTCCGCCGGTGTAGATCACAATGTCCGCCGGCGTGATGGTGATGGCATAGGGCTTCACCTCCACGGGGTCCGCCGGGACCTCCACCGGGGGATCCTCCGGATGTTCCGTGTCCGTGACTACCACGGTGTTCACGATCTTCTGGTTCACATCGTCCAGTGAGGTCTGATAGCTGGCGTACAGCGTTGCATAGGTCCAGCCTTCGACAATAACCGGATTGGTGACCGTATTGCCCTCCTCATCTGTCAGCGTCACACCTTCCAACTTGTCAGTCACATCCAGGGTCAACGTCTCATCCGTCATGCTGGCAATGGTGATGGTCCAAGTGATGGGATCGCCCACGGTGACAGAGGTCTGATCCGGCTCTTTGATCACCATAAAACGGCCGTCTCCGGGATCGGGCTCGGGCTCTTCGGGAGTCGCCTGGAAATCCCAGCGCCCGTACAAAGTGGTGTCGGCATCGATGGCAGAAATCGTTCCGCCGTAAGGGACACCGACTTTGTCATACCAGCCGATAAAATACCAGGTCCCCTGCTCGTCTGAAACCTGCAATTCACTGGGCGGCTGAATGGTGTAATTGCTGCCGGCAGCCAGTGTTTCCGTTTCAGGCAGTTCCACGCCCTCCGGGTGATCGCCGGCCCACGCATAGGTAACCGTGACCTGGGTCGGCACGACCCCTGCGGGGTGGAAGGTCACAACAAAGAGATCCCAATCCTCTACCGGGTCTCCGATCTTCGGAGCATCACAGTCCTCATAGTTGCAGGTCCAGCTGGGATCCCCATAGCCTGTATCAGGTGTTGCCTCCAAGATATCGCCTTCGGCCAGGCGATACTTGCCATCTGCATTAACCTCCACGATTGCCGTGTAGGTGGTCTGCTCATTGCTGAACGTGCCGTTTTCCGCAAGGAAAATCACCGAGATGGTATTCCCCGGCTCCTCTCCAGCTTTCTGGAACTTCGCTGTGAAGGTGGTGTCCTCGTCGTAGGGCAAGCCTGCCAGGGACTTCATTCCCGCGTTCGTGTCAGTTCTATGATAGTAGTCATCGGTCCACTCCACGAACTCACAGCCCTCTTCTGCTGTCGCCACAGCTCCCGTCGGAGAGGCCATGCCGGTCGTCTGGTCTCTGGTGACGACTTCTTTCTCCAGGCTTACAAAGCCCATAGCGTGATCGGCACTGACATAGGTGAAGACAATCTGGTCCTTGTCGGGGGTCCCGTCGGGTTCGTCGTCGGGACCCAGCTCGTCGATGTCATAGTAGACGTCGATGGAGTTATGGCCTGCTTGGAGAGTCTCACCGTCTACAATCTCGACATCGTTCAGTTCCGCCCGGTCAAAGATGTATGTGCTACCGTTATAAGACGTACGGTCAGTGTTATACAGCCCGCTGACCGGCGTGCCTGCCGTGGACGGCCTATCCTTGGGATCGGTCTCTGTTTCTTCATTCCCATCTCGGTCCACATAATGGTACACGACAGTGTATGTGCACTCGTCGGGCGTCACCGTGCCGTCGGTGGTTGCGGTGAAGACAACGTTGTGCTCAGGCATGTAGAACAGGCCTTCAATAATGTCGCTTTCCTGAAGGTCATTTGTAGTCCATTCAGTAGCGTCTTCTGCCTGCTTCTTGATTACAACGGTTTCCCCGTAGGTGTAGGACTCTGGTTCAGCGTAGAGAGTCCCGTCCAGATAATAGGTTACGGTAAATTCCCGTTCTGTGCGCGTATACTCCGCTCTATACGTAATGTCCCCGGTTACAGTATCCGCTATTTCAGGAGACCATCCGGTAAACTCATACGAATAAAGTTCGCTGGGTTCTTTAGTCGGATCCTCAATTCTCGGTGTCTTATCGCCGTAAGCCAGCCCGGGAAATACGGTCTGGGGACTTGTTGTTGTGCCGCCATTCAAGTCGTAAGTCACCGTATAGCTGTTGAGCTGAGAGAAGCTGCCCTCGATCACAACAGCATGATCGGGCATTGTAAATGAACCTCCACTCAGCGCAACATCTTCAGAATACCAGCCGCTGAAGCGGTAATCTGTGACATCCGGCATCTTTGCCAGTTCCACAGTCTCACCGTACTTGCAGGTCTGTTCACCCGGCACTTCCGGCGCACCCGCAGGGACTGTACCTTCATACTCATACGTCACTGTGTACTCGTTCCGGTCGTAGTACAGCTTCAGCACCAGCGTGCCGTCCTCGGCGATGATACCGGAGGAATTCGAACGGCTTTCATTATAAGTGAAGCCTTCGTATTCCTTGATTTCAGCAGTGGCAGTATCTCCGACAGTACCAGAGGGTGTCAATGTATCAGCTGCAACGATCGAGTAGTTATCATCTTTCAAATTCTGCTGATAGTACTCTACCCGATAGCTGGCCGTGGAGGACTTCCACTGGGCGTACAGGGTCACATCGGTGTTTTTGATAGTGATGGCACTCCCCGCCGCATAAGGCGTTCCGGCGCCGTTCTTCTCGGTGTTCCACCCGGTAAACTCATACCCCGGCCGGGTGAACATGTTTTGGAGCACCATGGCCTCGCCGCCGGTGATGTAGTACTTGGGGTCCGTGACCGTACCGTCGGCATCATCGGCGTTGGCAACATACAACACCTGATACGTCTCCACCGGCGCTTCGGGGGACTCCGTCAGCTCCAGAGACTGATTCGGCTTCTCATCCACCATGTAGCCGCTCAGACCGGCCTTGTGTTCGCCCGTGTCATTTGTCACATAGGTATCGGCGTCGCTCCAGCTGCCGCTCACATCGGGCTGGATAGGGAACGTCAGGACCAGCTTGCCGCCGGACCAGGTGACAGTACCGTCCTGATTGGTGGTCTTCGTCACCGCGTTGGCTGTGTAGTCAAAGCCCTTCACAGTGATGGTCTTGCTGTCGGCATTTACCACAGGGGTAACGCCTGTAAGCGTCTCTGGCTCATACCACGTATAGCTGCCGTCCGCGTCCTGGCCCTTGACCTCCGCATACTGGACCATCCCCCCGTCAGAACTGCCTGTCAGCCCCTTCGGGAAGGTGAAGAACTCCGACAGCGTGTCGGACAGCACCGTGTTCGCGCCGGCCGCCACCTTGGAGGTGCTCACGTTATCGGCGATGGTGCTGAAAGCGTTTTCCAGCTCCTCGGCATCGTCCGCCGCGAAGTAGTAGTTGCCTTCCGTCACGCGGGTGCCAAGATTGCAAAAATTCCAGCTTGCTTGTCCGAACCGATTTGTTGCCGTGGCATTGGGATAGTTGGAAGACACACCGTTCATGTACTTGTTGAAGTTGTCCCGTATATCATCGGGATCCGCATCCTCAAACATACCGATGGTGTACACGGTCACGCCGTTGTTCTTCAAATCGTGGGCCAGATTGACAGCGGTTGCTGCGACATCGTCATCAAAGTCATTGCCGTGGTTGGGCTCACCATCGGTAAAGACCACCACGACCTGCTTGGCGTCCTGCCGGGCGCCGGTCAGCGTCGGATCCTCGACCCACCACTCGCCGCCGTCGTGTCTCCACTGTCCGTCCAGGACGTCCTGCGCAAGGGTCAGGCCGTAGTCTACGCTGGTGGCGCCGGCGGGCTTCAGCGCTTCGATTGCGCCGGTCAGCTGCTGAACGCCCGCCGCATCGACGGTGGTAAAGTCCTTGACGATCTGTGTATAGTTGTAGGCATAATAGTCGTCTTGGCGGTCGTTTCCGACGCTGTCCGCGTAGGAGTCATCCGCAAACTTGACAATGCTGATTCGGTGGGTCACGTCATTGTCTGCACCCGCCGCGTTTTCGGCCACTTGATCAATGAAGCCGTTTACAGCGCTCTGCATGGCCTCCATCTTGGAAGTCGTTATCTCTTGGCGCGTGTAAAGAGTACCTGTCCAAAGGTTGGCATTCTGGTTCCTGCTGGTAGTACCGAGCTGATTCCAGTCCCGGTAAAACCCGCTGCCGGTATAATACCCGATGGAATATTGCCGGTTCCCCCAAGAACCATCACTTTCAGCTTCCACTTCGTAGTAGTTGCCGTCATCATCGCGGAAATAATACGTCGTCCACCGAGACCCGTTGATGTCGCTATACGACCATCTCTGTTCATCAGTGGGGGTATATTCCCACGTGCTCTCTCCCAGGTCATCATCCATCGACCCGGAGACATCCAACACCAGCACAATATCCAGCGGTGTGGTCTTGCTTCCCTTGGTCACCTCGTTGGTGACATAGGCCTCCAGGGTCAGGGAATAATTTCCGTCCTCATCATAGTTGACCGTCTTGTCCACCACGACGCCGTCGTTGCTCTCTGTGTGGACCCGGTCGCTCCCGTTGCCGCCGCCAGGGTCTTCTGCCGCCAGGGCAGCAGTGGGAACCATTGTCAGCATCATACAGAGGACCAGAAATGCTGACAAGATCCGTTTCTTCATCACTTCTCCTCCTTTTATATTTCAGTGATCTTATATGTAAACATCCTTATGGATGGAATGACCGGTTCCCTCCGCCCACCCGGCGGCCAGCTGCTCCGTGTCCAGCATCCGCTCGTAGGACTGCTCCGCCAA
>OCAK01000976.1_pt1 | contig 19671 bp, 13 predicted proteins | sample 1538301 | NCBI WGS metagenome assembly OCAK01 (sample SAMEA2580285, study PRJEB22360) | human gut metagenome | biome: human gut; feature: human-associated habitat; material: faeces | place: Denmark | collected 2008/2010 | reverse complement strand
CCGGACTGGTGACCGGCCGCGACCCGAAGGACATTGCCGCCGAAATCGGCGATGCGGGCGCCGGCGCGCTCAAGGCGTACGTGATTGAGTCCGTGAACGAGTTCCTCGCCCCGCATCGCGAGCGCCGCGCAGAGCTCGCCAAGGACATGGACTCCATCCGCGACATCCTGCACGACGGCAACGCCCGCGCCAACGCCATCGCCGAGGAGACCCTTGACCAGGTGCGCGAGGCCATGGGCATGAAGTACTGATTTTCCGGCAGTCGAACGCAATGATTGCATCAGGCCCCCTTCGTCACTCCGCCCCGAGGCACGCGACGAAGGGGGCCTTCCCATAACGGTGTCGCCCTTCGGGACAGAAAGCCGTCTGCACGCCCCTGCCCCAACCCGTCGAACTCGCCGAGATAAGGCTATCTGCGTTTCGAGGGGTTGATTTGGACCGCGCCGAATATCTATCTACGTTTCGAGGGGTTGGTGCCAAAGTATAAACGCACCTCAAACCGCATGACCCCAATGGCATTTCACCGGCAATACTCCGGGTATCGCGTTTCGGCAACCCCCTGAAACGCAGATAGATGCCCAGAGGACACCCAATCAACCCCTTGAGACGCAGATAGCGTCACAGAAGACGCCATCCGGTCAAGGCGCAGCCAGCTACAGCCCTCCGCTTCTCTTTCCAACGCAATCACATCAGCGCAATCGTGCGATTCCGCACCCCTGCCTTCGATCACGCGATACCGTCAAGGTCATCCGCGTCAGGAAAATCGGCATTGGCGTTCGGGACTCGCGGCAGCAATGGTTCAAACCCTATCCGCTCGTACAGTGGCTTGCGTCTCATCGCTCTGGCATCGCACACCTGTTGGATGGTCTTCCGCGCAGTGACGGGCACGGGAATTCCAGTGACCTCCTGGATCTTATCCGCGATCCGTCTGGCTAAAGCTTCCTCACTCCATTCATCACCGAGGTCAAGCTTGGTGACTTGGATATACCGCCACTTCTCGTCTTCGATTGCCTGCCGCCGGCGTGCATCTTCCAGCCATTGACCGGCGTGATGCCCTCCGTCGAACTCAATGCAGATCTTGTATTCCGGGTAAGCGAGGTCAAGATATACGGCCCGGTTCAGACGCTTCACTCCAATCTTGTAATTGACGCAGGGCGCGTCTATCCCGTATTTGAGGGGAACGAGTCGGGTGCGCGTTTCCATCGACGAATCCGTCCCCTCCTGAATCACACGCAACGCACGCCGGCAATTGGCATATCCGCGAAACATATTCGGCCGGCGGCCCGTCTCTTCAAAGACCGCTTCCGTGAATTCCCGCGCCGAATCCAGATACGCCGTCAGCTCCTCAATGGTCGTCCTGCGCAGACGCCCATCCCGGCGCATCATTGACTCCGCCAGTACGATCAGCTCTTCGAGATTCAGCCATCCGGCGAACATCGCCCATGTGCAGGCCGGAGACACGCACAAGCATTGCTCGACCATGACGACATCAACAGGGAAGGACCATGTCACTTCGTTTATGCCGACGAGATTGCGCCTTTCATTGGCACTCGAGACGACAACTGTAATACCGTTCAACATGGCGCGTCCTTTTGGCAGGCGCGGTATTTCAATCGCCTGAAGCTCCAGGGCCGTGGTCAAGGCGTATGGCGGCTGCCACCTGCTGCGCTGCTGGAATTCAGCGCACTGCTTCATACGCTGGTGCTTCAACTCCGTCAATTGCACCAGTGCGATTGATCCGCCCATGGTCGGCCGCTCCTTTGTGACTCGAATATTGCCGTGGAGCCGAGTGTAGGGAACCGGGCAGTTCCCCGTCTACCGCGCCTCAAAAAATGTGGACAAATGTGGATGAATGTGCGCAACGCGGTGGATAACTCACCTCGGCTCGGCGGAGACCGCGCATGAGGAAATCACCGGCCGCCTTCTTTCGCACGACTGTACACACCGGCGGGTTCTGTTCACAGAAGACTTGCATGTACACTGGGAAGACGATTTAAACGTGACGCCGAAGGTGACGCCACACAATTAGGGGGTACGGTGAAGGGGATTGGTGTAACTGGCCAAGCAACCGAAGCGCGAACGGATATGTACGATGTTTCTGTCACGTGCGCCCATGACCTTCTGATCTGATGCAGGATGGCAGGTACAGGCGATTATGACGATAATCACCAACGCGCGGTTCCCGGGCAGCGCCCGCTGCGTAGACATCGCGATCAAGGGCGGCGCGATTGCGGCAATCACGCCCGCCGGCTCCCGGATCTCGGTGACGGCAACCGGCGGCGCGGCGACTGGGCCTGACCGTGAGGGAGTCCGGTCTTGTGGGCGAGCTCGAATGGTTCGACGCCTACTGCAAGCTCGACAATGCGCCCGGAGCGGCGGAGGAGACGCTCGAACTGATTCGCAAGGCCGAGTCGGATGCCGCCCGCAAAGGCGTGGTCGGCATCCGCGACTATGAGATGGCGGAAAACGTCGACACGTGGACCCGCCGGTTCTCCGCGGCGTCTCCCCGCCCGCGCGACGCTAACGATTCCGCTTGGACAGGCATCGATTGGGATGGCTCATTCACCCACGGCATCCGAGGATTGCGCGTGGAGGCGGGCGTGTATCCCGAACGGCTGGAGGATGCGATTGAAGCCGGTTGGAAGACGGGCGTCGAGCTGCCCGGCAGCGATGGACTGAGCCATGTCGGCACGATGAAGATGATCTCGGACGGCTCGCTGAACACCCGTTCGGCGTTCTGCTCGATGCCGTATTCCGATATATTCCCCGACTTTTACGGCACGCTCAGTTACGCACCCGACCAGATCGAGACGTATTTCCACGTGGCGACATGCCATGGGTTCGCCATCGCGTGCCATGCCATCGGCGATGAGGCGAACACCATCGTGCCCAACGCGGCGGCAAGCACACACGCCCACGGTTCCATCGAGCACGCCCAGATGCTGAAAGCCGGCGGATATTCCCCGATTCGCGAAGCTCGGGCTGACCGCCAGCATCCAGCCACAGCACGCCATGGACGATCGCGATGTCATCACGAGGTTCTGGGCGAATCCGGGTGGAATCCCTTACGCATTCAAGGCACTGCACGATGCCGGAGTCAGGCTGCGCATGGGGTCGGATGCGCCGGTTGCGCCGCTCGACCCGTGGATGGCGATATCGGCCGCTGTGTTCGGCACGGAAAGCTCAGACCGCGAACCGTTCCAGCCGGAGCAATGCTTGGATGCGCGCACCGCGCTGGCGGCTTCCACAGCAGTCGGCCGCGACCGCCCTGAGCCCGGAGATCCAGCCGACCTGGTGCTCTTGGACCGCGACCCGTATGCTGTCTCCACGCCGGAGGAGATGCGGGCGATGCCGGTGGCGGCGACCATGCTCGCAGGCCGTTGGACGTACTCCTCTTTGCACGGCGAATGATTCCCGACAAGGAACGCATGAGGATTCCTCACACGAATCCCATCGGGAACCGTCCGCTGCGCAGGCAAGGCGTCAGACGTCATACCGCCATGACTTATCGGTGATCACGCGGGCCATCGCCAAACCTATCGGCAGGCAGATAATCACCATGAACGCTCGGAACGCCCAGTCCAGCGCGTGCAGCGTATCGAACTGTCCGAGGTAGAACATCGCCCGGTACATATACAGACCGGGCACCATGATGACGATGGACGGCACGGTCAGGCAGATGCGCGGATAGCCCAGATGCGGCGGCAGCAGGCCGTTGTGCACGGCGGTGCGCCATCCGGCAGCGAGCAGACCGGCCAGCAGCGCGCCGATGAACGCCCCGGCCTCGGCCGGCACCCCGAAATCGACCAGCGTCAGTCGCAGCGTGTCGGTGATCATGCCGATGGTGGCGGCGACCAGGCACATGCGCTGCGGCGAATTGAACATGATCGAGAAGCCCCACACGCCGAGGAAGGCGGTGACGGCCCGCAGCCCCGTGTTCACCCACGGATTGAGACCCAGCGGCTCGAACCCGGTCGGGTTCAGATGCACGATCATGGCCACTCCCCAGCCTGCCAGCGTGGCCATCAGGATGATGCACAGCACGTATGCCACTCGTTGGATGCCGGACGGGAAGTCGATCTTCGCCATATCGAGGCCGCCCGTTATCAGCGGGAAGCCAGGGATGACGAACAGCATCGCGCCGATGTACGCGGTGTCATGCGTCAGCGCGATCGGGTCGAGCAGGCCGATCAGGCGCAGAGTGCCCGTGCAGGCGAGCGCAGCCAGGGCCACGCACACGAACGTCACGAAGAACTGGTTGAGATGGCGGGCGAACAGTTTGCGGCGCAGCCAGTGGCCCAGTCCGGCGCCGACGAACGCGCCGATCATGTCGTAGGGGCCGCCGCCGAGCAGGAACACGAAGGATGCGCAGGCGACTGCGGAGGCGAAGCCGGCGAACGCCGGGGAATAGAGCGGCTTACGGCTCTCGATCAGGTCGAGCCGCTCATGCGCCTGCCGCACGGTGATGGTCTTGCGCCCTTCGCCCGCGGAACGGCCCACGTGGTCGAAATGCTCGGCGTACTCGCCGGTCAGCGGTTTTCCGGCGTTTCGCGCCCAGCAGCGCCTCCGCCGACATCGATGTCCCGAATTCGTTCAGGTTCTGGTCTTCCGCACTGCTTGCGCCCGCGCCTGCGCCACCCGCCGCCGCGGCGGCCGCGTCAAGATCCGGCGTCTCCACGAAATCATGCTTTCCGGAGCGCTGCTGCATCAACCGGTCATGCAGCAGCTTGGCCTCGCGATCCTCTTTCAGGGCGGCCTCGGATTCGGAGCGCAGCTCGTCGTCCGTCGAACCTTCCGCGGTGATGTCGGCCGCGGCCGCGCGGACCATGGAGACGGGCACGGTGACCTCGGCCGCCTCCAGGGCGTCGAGCACCGGGTCGTCGGAGGCCTCGCCGCTGAGCTCCTTCTGTGCCTTCTTCTCGGCGCGCAGTTTCTTGGCCAGCTGCGCGGAGACCTCGGACATGTCGCTTTGCTCAAGGTTCTGCACCACACCTTCGGACACGTCGCCCGCGCGATGGTACATGGAATCGAGCCCGAGGTTCACGCTGAACCAGTCGGTGTAATGCTCCAGCAGCCAGATGCGCTCGGTGTTGACGCCGGTGGTGGGCAGGTCGATGACCTCGGTGATGCGGTTGGCGTCATCGGTGCAGGTGGCCTCGATGTCCGTCAGGTTCACGTCGGCGCGCACGTGCACGCCCAGGGGGTACGCGATGCGGTGCATCATCTCGCGCACGCGGAAGCTTCCGGTTCCAGCACCCAGGTCCAGTGCGCCGACGCGCACGACAACGCTGGTCTTGGCGGCGAGGCCGGCCTCGGAGATCGGCTTGTCCCAGTCGCGTCGAATGTCTTCCATGTCAAGGGGAACGGAGTGGGTGTGGAAATGACTCACCGCCGTCGCCGCGTCCTGATGGGGCGCGTCGCCGTTCTTGTGCTGCTGCATGTTCTTCTCTATCCGTATCATGCCGTTGTTTTTGCCGCCCTATGGGTGTGCTCGGGCGTGTTTTCGAGATGGTTACAGTAGTCATTCTTACTCCGCGCCGTGAACTCATGGGGTATGACCGAAACCGGCGTTCGCATGATGGACTACCTTCGACAAGATTATGGACGATTCGGCGACGAGGATATTCAGGACGACATTCCCGGGCCATCCAACAGCGTGAAGATATAGTGAAGGTTGCATGTTTACCAGTAATCCTTCAGAGAAAAATTGGACTTCGTAATACAACTTGCGATTTCAGGGCAATAGAATGGGCACACAGCTTTTGGCGCAACCGGCTGTGGGCTCGCAACTGACGGCCAACACAACCGCGGAGGAGCCGCGGAGGACCGACTGACCGAGCAACCGGACCCAAAAGACAAAGGAGGTTATGAATGACCGATACCGATCAACAGATCACGCCCGCCGACGCGACCATCGTGTCGACCGGCACCGGGACCAAGGGCCCCGAAGAGCGGGAGCTGCCTGAGTCGCTCAGCAACGACATGAGCCTGTGCCTGCGCATTCTGCGCGACGTACTGGGCGAATATGACCCGCAGCTGCTGGCGACGTTCGACACCGTGCGCAACTACGCGGTGAAGGCAAGCGCCGAGCATTTCGCCGGAGCGACGGCGGATCCGCACCCCGATGAGGATGGTCTGGCAAAGGCCGTCGCCACCATCGATGCGATGAATCTGCACGACGCCCAGCTGCTCGCCCGCGCATTCGCCACATATTTCCACCTCGCCAACCTGAGTGAGGAGAACTACCGCGTTTCCGTGCTGCACCAGCGCGAGAACCAGGTGGAAGACGACGAAGCCGTTGACCCGGTGAACGAACTGACCACCGCCTACCATCAGCTGCTGACCGAAATGGGGCCGGCCAAAGCCAAGGCGTTGCTGGAGAAGCTCGAATTCCACCCGGTGTTCACGGCGCATCCGACCGAAGCGCGCCGCAAGGCAGTCGAAGGCAAGATCCGCCGCATCGCGGAGCTGCTGGAAGAGAACAAGCGCCTCGGCGGCTCCGACAAGAAGGAGAACGTCCGCCGCCTCTACAACGAGATCGACGCGCTGTTCCGCACGTCCCCGATCGCGCTGAAGAAGCCGACGCCGGTCGAGGAGGCCGATACCATCCTCGACATCTTCGACAACACGCTGTTCACCACGATTCCCAAGGTCTACCACCGTTTCAACGACTGGCTGCTGGGCGACAAGGCCGGTCTCGAACAGCCGCAGTGCCCGGCGTTCTTCCATCCGGGAAGCTGGATCGGCTCCGACCGCGACGGCAACCCGAACGTCACCGCCAAGGTCAGCCGTCAGGTCGCCCGCAAGTTCAGCGACCATGTGATCAGCGCCCTTGAGGAGGCCACCCGCACGGTCGGCCGCAACCTGACCATGGAGTCCGAGACGACCCCGGCCAGCGCCGAGCTGAAGAGCCTGTGGAGCCACCAGAAGGAGATGAGCGAGCGCCTGACCGACAAGGCCGCACTGATCTCCACCAAGGAGCTGCACCGCGCCGTCATGCTGGTGATGGCCGATCGCCTGCGCTACACCATCGAGCGCGACGCCGACCTCATGTACCACAGCTGCGACGATTTCATCGCCGACCTGCAGGTCGTGCAGCGTTCCCTGGCCGAAGCCGGCGCCAAGCGTTCGGCGTATGGCCCGCTGCAGGATCTGATCTGGCAGGCGCAGACCTTCGGCTTCCACATGGTCGAGATGGAGTTCCGTCAGCACTCCGTGGTGCACGCCCGCGCGCTGGAGGACATCCGCGAGCACGGCCTGCACGGCGAGCGTGGCGAACTGCAACCGATGACGCACGAGGTGCTCGACACCTTCCGCGCCCTCGGTGCCATCCAGAAGCGCAACGGCATCAAGGCCGCCCGCCGCTACATCATCTCGTTCACGAAGAGCGCCCAGAACGTGCGCGACGTGTACGAGCTGAACCGTCTGGCGTTTTCGCACCCGGAGGATGTGCCGGTCATCGACGTCATCCCGCTGTTCGAGCAGCTTGAGGACTTGCAGAACTGCGTGAACGTGCTGGAAGAGATCGTCAAAATCCCCGAGGTGCAGGCTCGTCTGAAGGCCACCGGCAACAAGATGGAGGTCATGCTCGGCTACTCGGATTCGTCCAAGGACGCCGGCCCGACCACCGCTACGCTGGCGCTGCATTCCGCCGAATCGCGCATCGTCGCTTGGGCCGCGAAGCATGACATCGACCTGACGCTGTTCCACGGCCGTGGTGGCGCCGTCGGTCGAGGCGGTGGCCCCGCCAACCGCGCGGTGCTCGCCCAGCCGAAGGGCTCCGTCAACTGCCGCTTCAAACTCACCGAGCAGGGCGAGGTCATTTTCGCCCGCTACGGCAACCCGGTGCTGGCCATCCGCCATCTGGAATCCGTCGCCGCCGCGACGCTGCTGCAGTCCGCTCCGAGCGTCGAGAAGACGAACACGGAGATGACCGAGAAGTACGCCCATATGACCGAGGTTCTGGACAACGCCTCGCATGAGCGCTTCCTCGACCTGCTGAACACGCCGGACTTCGCCCCGTGGTTCTCGATCGTCACGCCGCTTACCGAGGTCGGCCTGCTGCCAATCGGCTCCCGCCCGGCCAAGCGTGGTTTGGGCGCGAAGTCGCTCGACGACCTGCGCACGATTCCGTGGGTGTTCTCCTGGGCTCAGGCGCGCATCAACCTCGCCGCATGGTATGGCCTTGGTTCGGCCTGCGAGAAGTTCGGCGACCTTGACACGCTGCGCGAGGCGTACGAGGAGTGGCCGCTGTTCTCCACGTTCATCGACAACATCGAGATGTCGCTGGCCAAGACCGATGAGCGCATCGCCAAGATGTACTTGGCGCTCGGCGATGACGAGAACCTGTCGAAGAAGGTGCTCGACGAGATGAAGCTCACCACCAAGTGGGTGCTCAAGATCGTCAACGACGAATGGCCGCTGCAGCACCGTCACGTGCTCGGTCAGGCCATCCGCATCCGCTCCCCTTACGTGGACGCGCTGTCCGTCACTCAGGTGCTTGCGTTGCGTTCGCTGCGCAAGAAGGTGGACAAGGAAGAGCTCAGCAAGAGCCAGCAGGCGGGATTCATCTATCTGATCCTGTGCACCGTCTCCGGTGTCGCCGCCGGCCTGCAGAACACGGGCTGACGTTTTGGCCGGTGTTGGGCCGCATGCGCGGCCAACACCGCTTGGAAAGCCCACCGGGCTTTCCAAGACCAAAACGTAGCGGTGGGCTTTGCGCAATAGCTTTGCGCGCGCAAAGCCCACCGCAGCACGGAGCCTCCGCGACGAGCGGAGGCTCCGTTTTATATCAGCACATATCGTGAAAGCCCTGCCCTACACGGGTGGGGCTTTCACGCCCCCCCCCCTATCAATCACATTGATACGATTTCATAATCATTTCCGATGTGAATAAGTTCACGGATCAAGACCGCAATCATCGGCAATCCCACCAGCGAAGTGGCGTTATAGTAGCGCTGTCGGCGTCGACAAGAGCTGGAACGCTGATAGAATGCACACCAATGATGTTCAGTGATTGTTCGCATGTTCACGAACAGTCCTGCATGATGTGCCTTGAGTGAGCGATGCGGTTCTTGTTCAGGCCGGCAGGTCATCGTACAGCCAGTTACGAAAGGATCCTACCGAATGGCAAGGTTTACCGAGAATCGTTGGACCAGCGCAATCATCCCCGCATTGCTGATTCATATCCCAATCGGTACCGTCTACTGTTGGAGCGTGTTCAAGCAGCTCATCGCCGACAGGCTCAACGCCAGCCCGGCCTCCGTGGAATGGGGCTTCTCGCTCGCCATCTTCTTCCTCGGCATGTCAGCCGCATTCGCCGGCCCCATGGTGGAGAAGAACATCAAGAAATCCGCACTCGTCTCCATGGTCTGCTTCGTGGTCGGCTTCGCCGGCACGGGCGTGAGCATCGCACTGGGATTCCTGCCGGGTGTGTTCATCTGCTACGGCGCGATCATGGGCATCGGCCTGGGCGTCGGCTACCTGACCCCGGTCAAGAACCTGATGCTCTGGTTCTCCGATAACAAGGGCCTCGCCACCGGCATCGCCGTCGCCGGCTTCGGCCTGGCCAAGGCCATCGCCAGCCCGTTGATGGAGTACCTGATCGGCACGGTGGGGCTGGTCAACATGTTCTTCATCCTCGCCGTGATTTATGCGGTGATGATGTTCTTCGGTTTCCTGCTCATCAAGCGTCCGGCTGACTGGGTCTACGATCCCGCGACCTCGCATGTAAGCCGCGCGGAGATTCTCAGGAAGCCCGTGTTTTGGGGCATCTGGATCGCCTTCTACATCAATATCACCTGCGGCCTGGCGCTTATCAGCCAGGAGAAGGACATCCTGCACGATGTGCTCAAGGCCTTCCCACAGTATGCCGGCCTGAGCCCCGCCAAGTTCGCCGCCGCCATCGCCGGCATCATCGGCCTGGTGCTCGCCGTGGACTCCGTGTTCAACACGGCCGGCCGCGTGGGCTTCTCCACGCTCTCCGACCACCTGAAGCGCCGCGAGACCGTCTATCAGATGATCTTCATCATGTCGATCGCGGTATGCCTGCTGCAGATCTTCACCAACAGCATCAACAATGCGCTGTTGTGGGCCGTGCTGGCCATGCTGTTCCTCATCAACGCTGGCTACGGCGGCGGTTTCTCGACGCTGCCGGTGCTGCTCGACCAGCACTTCGGCACCAAGACCGTCTCCACCACGCACGGTCTCGCGCTGAGCGCCTGGGCGTTCGCCGGCCTGTCCGGCAACCAGCTGGCCTCGTTCGTGGTCACGCACACGCCCGATCAGGCCCATCGCTACGCCGCGCTGATTCCGGTGCTCACCGGCCTGTTCGCCCTGGCTCTGATCAGCATCAGCCTGGTCAAGTATCTCGGCGGCAGGAACGGCGAGGGCAAGAGATCCATCGGGGCCTGAACCGTAACGCAAGGCGGAGGGCTTCAGATACTGAAAGTAAATCACTTTCCTGAATCGCCCCGGACAGTATTCGGCCAAGAACGAGGTAACTGCCCACATCCGCGACAATATCTCATAGTTGACTGATCCGGGGGCCTGCGCCTAGCGGGCCCCCTTATTGATGCCGTGTGGCGCGTCGAAAGCACCATGTCCGCCGGCCACGGTCAACGAAGTTCTAACATGTTAACGGAGAATTCTAACATGTTAGGATTATTGAAAGGGGATGAAAGGACAGCGCCGGACACAGCGCCGGACACAGCGCCCGCTATGCGCCGAGCAATGTCAACATCTGCGGGACACTCTTCTTGCCGAATTCGACCTTCTGCTCGCCGCCGGGCTGGTTGATGACGATGCAGGGGACGCTCATCGCGCCATACTGGTCCTTGAGCTCGGGGAAGTGCGCGACGTCGTAGGCTTCGGCACGCACGTTCGGGTTCAGCGACGCGATGCGCTGCGCGGCCAGTACGGTTTCCGGACACATCGTGCAGGTGAGCGAGACGAGGATCATCACGTCGATCGGCGTGTCAATGGCCTCGGCGCGAGCCTTGAGGTCATCGTCCAGAGGCTGGCCCGGACCCGCGGCGTTGTACAGGCCGAGCACGAACGAATTGAACTCGTGACCGGACGGTACACCGTGGAAGGCCAAGCCGGTGAACAGCAACGTACCGGCGTCGGAATTCTCGGCCGGCACGCACATGCGCACGACCGGCCGCGCAGACGGCAGCACCCCTGCTACGTCGAACTGTGCGCGACCGGAATCATCCAGCGAACCATATACCGGCAGTTCGGCGCCATCCGGCAAGGTGACGGCCAACGGCTCGCCGACCGTCAACGACGTTGGCGCGCTGGAACCGTCCTCAGCGGTGATCACGCCCACCGCATCGACCGCTACCGAATTCAGTTTGCCGTTCGACAGCGCCACCATCTCGCCGATGAATCCCTGCAACTCCGTCGACAATGGCGTATCGTCCAGTTCGAGGACGAGCGTGACCGGGCGGGTCATACGGCCAAAGACCACGCCGAGCTGCTGCTTGATGGCGGCGGAGAAGAGCTCGCCGGGCTTTTTGGCGGCGGCCGTCGCGGCGGCGGTATCGGCGCTGCGCTTGGCAGGAGCCGGGGCGGGCGTGGTGCCGGCAGCGGCAGCACTATTGGCGGCAGCCGCGGTCTGCGCTTCGGCCTGCTCATATGCGGATGCGGTCGGGCGAGGCGGCACAAGACCGGTTTTCTCGCTCATCTGCTTGGCGTACCGCTCCAGTTCCACTGCGGCGATGGCACCGTCGGCGGTGGCGGTGACGACCTGACGCAGGTTCTTGACGCGCAGGTCGCCGGCCGCGTACACGCCCGGCACCGAGGTCTCGAGGTATCCGCGCGTGACCACGTAGCCGTGGTCGTCCAGTTCGACGACACCGCGCACGAGCTCGGTGGCCGGCACGTATCCGGCGAACACGAAGACACCAAACGTGCCGTCGTCGGATGGCTTCCACGATTCCGTCTCACCAGTTCGGCGGTCGAGGATCGTCGCCTCGCGCAGCCCGCCCTGGCCGGCGGTGACGCCTTTGAGCTCGACGTTGTAGCGCACGTCGATTTTCGGGTTGTTCTTGGCTTCGGCAGCCACCGCCGCGTCGCAGGTGAAGTCCGGTTCGCGGACGAGCACCGTGACTTTGGAGGCGTATTTGGTCAGGAACACGGATTCCTCTGCCGCGGCGAAACCGCCGCCGACGACCAGCACCTCCCTGCCGGTGAAGAATTCACCGTCGCATGTGGCGCAGTAGGCCACGCCGCGGCCAGCGTACTCGGCCTCGCCGGCGAAACCAAGCTTGCGTGGGCTGGCTCCGGTGGCAATCAGGATGCCGAACGTTTTCAGGTCACCGCGCGACGTGTGCACGGTCTTGATGTCACCGTTCACGTCAAGGCCGGTAGCCTCGGCTGAGAGGAATTCCGCGCCGAAATCCTTGGCCTGGTTGCGCATGGTCTGTGTGAGCGCACGACCGGACGTACGGCCGACGCCCGGGTAATTGACGACTTCATCGGTGATGGTGATCTGCCCGCCGAAATCATCCTTTTCGAGAATCAGCACGCGATAGCGGGCGCGAGCGAAATACGGCCGGGCGGGGAGTCCCGCAGGGCCGCCACCGATGACAACAACGTCATACAGATCGCTTCGGTTGATCTGGGTCATGATATGGAACTCCTTACATATGCATATGCCCCCTGCCGACAGGGCTCCCGCGAAGCGGGTGGGGTAGTTCGCCTATCACCGCGACCACCCCCAGTCGGCTGTCGCCGCCAGCCCCCGCCAGCGGGGGCGAGAGAGGCCACTCGCCTTACATCGCTACCCGCCAGCGGGGGCGATAGAGTTGGCGATCCCCAGTCAACTCTGACCGCTACCGACAGCCCTCCAGCCCCTGCAATCGGGGACGGCCTCCAGCCGCAGCCTGTTGTGCTTGCCTGTCGGCTCGCCTTCGCCTACAAACAGCTCTGCTGTTTGCTTGACAACTCAGCCCGTCAGTGAGGCGGGAAATCAGAGGAGACCGACGAGGTCGAGGCTCGGCTCGATGGTCTCCTCGCCGGGGGTCCACTTGGCCGGGCACACCTGGTCGCCGTGCTCGTAGACGAACTGCGAGGCCTGCACGCGGCGCAGCAGCTCGTCGGCGTTACGGCCGACGTTGGAGGAGATGACCTCGTAGGCCACGACCTTGCCCTCCGGGTTTACGATGAAGTCACCGCGCTCGGCCACGCCGTCGGCCTCGTTGTAGGTGTCGAGGTCCTTCGCGAGCAGTGCGGTGGGGTCGGCAAGCATCGGGTACTGGATCTTCGCGATCTTTTCGTTGGCGTCGTGCCAAGCCTTGTGCACGAAGTGGGTGTCGCAGGAGACCGAGTAGATCTCGCAGCCGATCTTCTTGAAGTCCTCGTACTTGGCAGCGAGATCCTCCAGCTCGGTCGGGCACACGAACGTGAAGTCCGCCGGGTAGAAGAAGAACACCGACCAGTGACCGAGCACGTCCGCCTTGGTCACCTCATGGAATTCGTTGTTCTGAAAAGCCTGCACCGTAAAATCAGTGAGTTCATGCTGAAGCAGTGTCATCATCGTTCCTTTCCACGCAATCCGGTCATTGCGTCTCCCCATCGTAACGTCAAGCGGCTTTCGCCGATACGGACGCACGAGGGTTTCTTCATGACAATCATCACAGTTTGCGCTCACAAACCGGTAAAAACAGCCGCGCCCGATCCGCGGTTTCGCTATGAGCAGAGGTGATGAACGTTCCTTGGATATTTCATACTTATCAAACAGGTTTCCGCTATGCTCACACATACAGGCACATACACGCCGACCCGACGCGAACCTGAGACTCGGAACGGAGATGTCATGGCAGAGGAAGACCCGGATCAGGAATCCACCGCGAACTCGACGCTTAGCCGCATGCTGGCGGGAAACCGGCGATTCGCCGAAGGGCACAGCGAGCACCCGTGGCAGGACATGCAGACTCGCGAATCACTGATCGACCGGCAGAACCCCGACGCGGCGGTATTGTCATGCTCCGATTCGCGCGTTCCGCCGGAAATCATCTTCGACGCGGGGCTCGGGGACCTGTTCACGATCCGCACGGCCGGGCAGATCATCGACGACGCGGTATTGGCATCGCTGGAATATGCCGTGGATCATCTGCACGTCATCCTGCTCATGGTCATGGGTCATGAAGGCTGCGGGGCGGTGGCGCTGGGCGCCGAACAACTTGACGCGCTGATCGCCGACAGCACGAGCGACCCGGAGAGCTCGTTGGAGTCCGCTGATGCGATGGCCGAATTGGATGAGCGCATCGCCAGCTCGGATTCGATTGTGCTGCGCTCGGTCGGCATGTCGGTATGGCAGGCGCGGGAGGCCGAGTTGGATACGAGCGAGGACTTCGAACGCGTACATGTGGCGCGTACCATCGAAGAGCTGGTCACGCGCAGCGAAATCATCCAGGCCGCGCTGGCGCATGATCGACTGATGATCGTAAGCGCCCGCTACCAGCTGTCCACCGGCAAGGTCGAGGTACTGAGCTTCTGATGGGAGCGTGACTTATCGCCGCATTTCGCGTCACTGTGTGCGGGTAGCGTCACGCTGTGCGGCCCCGCACACAGTGACGCATCAGTAAAACCCTTATTTTCCAATAGTTATACAATATGCGTCACGCTGCAAGGGCGCACACAGTGATGCACCCCGCACAGCGTGACGCATTCGAGACGCCGCATCCGCAACGGCAACGCGACACCCGTTTCGACGTGGCGCGTCCCGCAGGCGTCTCCACCGCCGTCGTCAGCTACGTGCTCAACGGCAGTCCCAAGATAATCTCACCGGACACCGCGCAGCGGGTGTTCGACGCGGCGCAGCGGCTCGACTACCACCACAACTCCGTCGCCCGAGCCCTCAAGACCGGCACCACGCACACGCTCGGCGTCATCGTGCCCGACTTCTCGAACCCATACTTCGCCGAATTCACCGACCAGCTCGAAGCCGCTGCATCCAAACGCGAACGGGCGCTGATCATCAACCTGCCGCGAGGCGACCCGCAAGGCGAGCGCCGCCGCATCAACGAACTCGTCGAGCGCAACGTCGACGCGATGTTCGTCTCCTCCGCGCAGACCGATGCCGAACTCGCCCGCTGCGCGGTCAACGCGGCGCTCGACCCCGCGCACACGCCCGACGTGCAGCTCATCGCCGCCGAACTCGTCACCAGGCAGTCCTGCGGATGCAAGTGACCGGCCGGCAAGTCGCAGCGAACGGTTCTCAATAAGAAAGGTGCGAGGATTTCTCACATTTGCGCACAAGCGCACAAAACCATAAAGGGCGGCATCTCGGGACTTTGTCGATTTTGATGTTCGTTTCGGGCGTAGGCAGGCTCGCACCTTTCTTACTGAGAATGATTCGCTGCGACAATTGACGTGCCACCCCCCTACAGTAGAGTCCATGTCACTTGGTTTAAACATCCTTCTGATCTTCATATTCCTAGTGCTCGGATCCATCTTCTCCGGCACCGAATTGGCCTTGGTCTCCCTGCGCGGATCCCAGATCGATCAAATGGAACAGGAGGACGCCCGTGGCGCACGTGTGGCGGCAATCGCACGCGACCCCAACAAGTTCCTGTCCACCGTGCAGATCGGCGTGACGCTCTCCGGCTTCCTGTCCGCATCGTTCGGCGAATCGTCGATTTCGCCGTTCATCGTGCCCGTCGTGAAAAGCTGGGGCGTGCCGGCGAACATCGCCGCACCGCTGACCACCATCGTGCTGACGCTGATCATCTCGTACTGCTCGATAGTCATCTCCGAAATGGTGCCGAAGCGCATCGCCATGCAGCGCACCGAACAGATCGCCCGCGCCGTAGTGCCCGCGATCGACGTGTTCGCCAAGGTCTGCAAGCCGATCATCTGGCTCATCGGCAAGAACACGAACGGTATCGTGCGCCTGCTCGGCTTCGACCCGAACGAGACCGAAAGCGAGGTCTCCGACGAGGAGCTGCGCGTGCTCGTCAACACGAACACGTCGCTGAGCAAAGACGAGCGCACGATCCTCGACGACGTGTTCGACGCGTCCGAGACCATCGTCGCCGAGGTCATGCGTCCGCGCGCCGATGTCGTGTTCCTCGACGGTTCGCAGAGCATCAAGGACGCGGCGGCGTACGTGCGCGAGATGCCGTACTCCCGCTATCCGGTGACCGGCAGGGATTTCGATGACGTGATCGGCTTCGTGCATGTGCGCGACCTGCTGGACGTGCGCGACCCCAACGCAACGACCGTGGCCGACGTGACGCGAGAAGGCATTTCGCTGCCCGGCACGTCCAAGCTGCTGCCGAGCCTCGAACTGCTGCGCAAGCGCGGCATCCACTTGGCCGTGGTCATCGACGAGTACGGCGGCACCGACGGCATCGTGACGCTGGAGGACATGACCGAAGAGCTCGTCGGCGACATCCGCGACGAATACGACCTGCCCAGCGAACCGGGCGGCGAGCGCAAGGAGCAGCCCGCATTCGTGAGCGGCGTCGCCACCATCGACGCGAGCATGACCATCGAGGACTTCGCCGATCTGACCGGCATCGAACTGGAGGACGGCCCGTACGAGACCGTCGCCGGCTATTTCCTCGCACACACCGGCAAGATGGGTGCCGAGGGCGATGTGCTGCACTCCGACGACGGGTACGACATGACCGTCACCAAGGTCGACGGCCGCCGTATCGAAACCATCGAGGTGCGCAAGGCCGGCGCCCCTGACCACGCGCCGGTTTCCGCCGAATAGCGCGGCGCGGGCGGGAGGTCGCCGGCCATTGCCGATCATCGGCGCTGCGAGGAAATCCACCAGTTGATGATCGAACCGGCTGCGACCAGCAGAGCGCCGCACCAGAACGGCAACGTCAAAGACAACCCCAGCAATACCGCGCTGGCTGCCGTGGACAGCACGGGCGTGGCGTAAGAGGCCATCGCAAGCGTGCTCATGCTGCCGTGCAAGATTCCATAGCCCCAGCAGGCGTATCCGCCAGCGATGACCGCCGCGGCCGCCACTACAGCCAAGTAGCCCCAAACCGACGGCGCGGCAGACGGCCAACCTTGGCCGGAAGCGAAGTGGATGATCCACAGCGCCACGGCCACAAAGGGGAAGAATACGGACGTACCGTCGAATCCCTTGGACAGCGCGGGCGTGAACACCGCATACACCGACCATGCGAGCGCGCCCGCAAATGCCAGCAGATACGGCAGTGGATTCGCCGCGACATGCCCTGCGGCGAGCGCCCAGTCCAAGCCGCTGTTGCCGCCGACCGCCAGTATCACGCCGGCGGTGGCGACGACAGCGCCAGGCAATACGCGGAGCACCGCGCGGCCACGAGAATGGCGGGGCGGCTTGCCTGCGCTGCAGTTTGTGCCGCACTGGACCGAGTCATCTTGAGCCTGCGCGTCGCTGGGCGCTGCGGGTTCCCGTCCTATCCCCTCGTTCCGCGCCGAACGCTTCTCGCCGCTCGGTACGAATGCCGCCGCCAGCAACACCATCATTGTAGGCCACAGGTAGTTCACCAGACTGACCTCCACCGACGAGGCCGCCGAAGACGCCAGCCCGATCGACAAGGAAATCGACGACTCATAGAACACGAACAGCAGGCCGCCGACGATCAGATACGTTCGCGGATACTTGCGCAACGGTGCCGGCCGGCGAAAAACCAGCAGCAGCACCGCGCCACAGGTGTATATCAACGCCGATCCCAGCGTCGCGCCGAACGCATCGGCGACCACGCGAACCAGCCCGGTCATCAGACTCCACAGCAGAATCGCCATCAGACCAATCATGGTAGCCTGCACGGATGGGCTGGGGCTCCGGCCGGCCTGGCCAGCCACATCGCGACGCGAATCGACCATATCTGCACGCTCCTTTTCGCCGCGGGGTCCGGCTGTTTACTCCAGTGTGTCCGCCGGCACCGACGCGGATGACGGCGAGTGGCGACTGACCGCGTTGACTGACGCGAATTGACCTGCCGTATTGTACCTGCTGAATGTGCAGCTACGTCCAGTCACGCCGTCTGCCGTGTTTCGTGTTGCCCCCCCGCTGCACATGCCTTGCCCAGTCGCACCGCCGCATGTCCCATCTCTCAGCCCAGTCCGTGCCACACCAGCGTAAAAACGGCGCGAAATCAGCCTGGTGTGGCACACTGATTCCACCCGACCTGTACCGCTGATGATCATCAGCCTACGTTTCTGTTACGTCGCTCACTGTGAGCGATAACTATGCTGGCAGCTGACACATCGCGCAGGCTTCATCGATAAACTGGAGGGTGACTGATATCCCAGAAGGAAGGAACGAATATGACACTTGCATTCGTTGTGCCGGGACTGGACGAAGCCGCCTCCGAGAAGGCCATTGCCATTCTGCAGAACCGACTGAGCCAGGAGCAGGAGGCCGCGCTGGTCCTGAAGCACGCTCACTGGAACGTGACCGGGCCGAACTTCATCGCCGTGCACGAGATGCTCGACCCTGAGGTCGAGGCAGTGCTCGCGCAGGCCGATGAGACCGCCGAACGCATCGCCACGCTGGGCGGCACGCCTGACGGCCGCGCCGATGCCATCACCCGCAACCGCACCTGGAAGCCGTTCGACGTCGACGGTCGCGCCGGCACCGAGAAGTACCTTGAGGCCCTGATCGAGTATTACGACGCATTCATCGCCGATGACCGCAAGGCCATCGCCGAGCTGGACGAGCTGGACGTGATCAGCTCCAACATCATCCAGGACCACGTGCAGGAGCTTGAGAAGTTCCAGTGGTTCATGCGTTCGCATCTGGCGTGACGCGATAGATCGCGGCAGACAGCAGGCAGCATGCATGGCGGGTGAATGCCCGCTCCCATGCACACCGGCATGGTCTGACGCAAAAGATGCACATCAATGATGGCGACGGTTCAGTGGCAATGCTGAGCCGCCGCCATCATTTGTTTTGCTGCCGCGACATGTCGGCAGCATGTTTCACGATATGTTTCACAGCAGTACGCGCTTGTTGAGTTCACGGCGCAGCTCACGCCAGCTCGGCAGATAAGCGCTCATCCGCCGCTGAAAATCAGCCCCGTGACCATTGGCCCACAGATGGGTCATTTCATGGACGAGAACGTACTCCAAAAATCGAGGCTCCATCAGACCAAGCTGAAGATTCAGCCGGATACGCCCGGTTTTCGGCGTGCATGACCCCCAGCGCGACGTCATGACCCGCAAGGTGACATGGCTCGGCGAACGCCCGACGATGGGCGCCCACTTGCGCAACAGCCCCGGAAGCGCGGCATCGATCGCGGCCGCGGCGGCATGTTTGCGCTCATCGGTCCACATGGCCGAACGGTCGAACATGGGGAGCTGCGGCTGATCGCCGCCCCGGCGGCCATCGACACCGGCATGCTCTCCATCCGGCTGAAGGGCGGGGGGGGGGGGCGCCACCGTCTCGGCCTGCCGCAATGACATCCGTCGGGCCTCGGCCATACGCCGCTGCTGTTGCACGATCCACGAGTGCCGTTCATGAGCGAAACCAATGATCTGACGCTGGCTCATGCGCATCGGCGCCGACACCTCGACGGTTCCCAGAGGCGGCTTGATACGCAGATAGAGGTTCTTGATGCGCTTGCGCGTCACATGCAATTGCAGGCCGTCCACCTCAAGCACGGTCGACGCGGCGGCGGTTGAGGCGGACGCGGGGGGCTTTCGGGCATCCTCGCGCTC
>OCAK01000964.1_pt1 | contig 19928 bp, 23 predicted proteins | sample 1538301 | NCBI WGS metagenome assembly OCAK01 (sample SAMEA2580285, study PRJEB22360) | human gut metagenome | biome: human gut; feature: human-associated habitat; material: faeces | place: Denmark | collected 2008/2010 | reverse complement strand
TTAAGAATTGAAGGAACCAAACCAGCTCATGGACATACTTTTGTATGGTTGCGTGAGATTTTTCATGTTCGGCCAAATAGGAGCGGTACTTCCTCAGGAGTTCATTGTAACTATTTTTCATAACTTCCACCTCTCTTAATATGATATAAACGTAGTATTCCTGAATCTTTTATACCGTATTCTTTGCGGGGGTAAAACGAAAGGATGAAGCAGCGCGTTTGCAGAGCTGCGCAGGGACGCGAACTGCCAAGAAGAAACCAGCGGGCGTATATGACATCTTTTTTATGGGGGCAGTAGAATAAGTCTCTAATCAAGAGTCGCCAGTTCTGGCGATTCCCTGGCAGGACGCACCAGCTTTACATTGAGGCCGTCGTAAATATCGTTCATTACATCACTCCAATCTGATTTTTAGGTAAGAAAAAAGCAGTCAATCCTAAGACTAACTGCTTTGTATATATCTGGTATATAGTTGTTAAATTGAGTTTATCAATTCTTGTACTTCATTAAAAAATCTGGATAAATGGAAACCATCTGCTACGGCATGATGAATATTCATTGTAAGAGGCATTATATATCTTTCTCGCTCTAATTCATATTTTCCCCAAGTAATAACTGGTGCAAGAAATTTTCCTTCGTCAAAAACATGAACATCAAAATGATTATATTTTACCCACGGCAAACAAGATACATCAAAAAAGTTCAAGGGTTGGTTTTCCACAAATGCACGTTCCATTTTATGTTTCTCTCTATCTAACATAAATCGTTCATGGAATTCAAATATGCTATCAGAAAAATCTGTAACCATTTTTGTGAAATTCTCATCTTCCTTATGAAATTCAGCATAGGACGGGGAAATATAGTCCCATTTAATTAAATTACCTTTATTGTCCCAACTATATTTAAACTCATCATGTTCATTAACAACCTTTGAAACAACCCATATCATAGCTGGATAAAATTTCAAATCATGACTCTTTGAAAATTCAATTAACTTTGTTACATCAATATCTACGGTTAAGCTCATAACGATACGCATATCATCAATGTAACTTTGAAACAATTTACCTCTATTCCATTTATTCAAATCAATTTTTGTATATTTATATTCCATGCCCATTCTCCTTTACATTTTGAAATTTAGTAAAATGCAAGGCTCTCTGGATAACATTTCACTCCATGCAAGTCTATTCCATTAAGCCTTGTATGGAGATAATACAATACCCAATTTCATAATATCCCTCCCTATCCAATAAACCTTAGTTTATTGTTTTCATACCTGCTCTTCAAAAAACTTCGCCTGAAAACCAATCCAGCGCTTATTCACTTCACCATAGATAGGATCTGTCTCCAATCCATGATTATTGGGATTCGCATGAAGATATCTAAACTGTTTATTTCCAGAGAGATTCTCATTGGCAAATAGCTGACGACATAAATCCTCAAACTTAAACCGAATCCCACGGGCATCATGATTATATGTACTAAAACTTTCCCAGTTTATTTGCATTTCTATCCCCTCACCTAATAAGTTCAAATCCTGGATATACCAAGTTTAGGCTTATTCTTTCTCTAAGTTACTTGCATGCGTATTATTTCATGAGATTTTCACTAACTATATTAGGGATAATCCCAATACCAATCTACATAGATTTTATCAACAATTTTTTATAACTTTTAAGTTCACTCTATCTTCCCATTTTATCAACATATTGCATAAAAGGGTCACCATTCTCTGGCAACCCGCCCATGCATTTCATCTTAAATTATGCGCCTCTTTTCCCATCTAAAGTACGCACTTCTTCCACTGTCAATTTTGAAAGTTTAGCAATCTGCTCATATGATAATTCACCCATCGCTAATAAATCTATTGCAAACCGTTTTCTCTCTTCCAACCGTGCTGTCAAAGCAGCCTCATTCCGCATATCTTCCATTGCCTTACACATTGCAGCCACTCCTTTCTCATCTTCCTTGAAATATCTTACACGTTCTGCCAATGTTCTATACTTCATATCCTTCGCATCTGTACACGAAAAATCACGCATCAGAATCCCTATGGGTGACTCATCCCGGTATGCACCGTTCACATATAAAATATATGCCTCATCGCCAAAATTCTCGCCGGTTTCTTTGATCACCCGGTGAATATGATAAATCGGCTGTCCCTTTCCCAGCACATCACGTTCTGCAATAAAGATCACATAAGTCTCTACCAGGTTCTCCTGCTTCTCTCCTGGCTCAGTCACATTGGCATCAATCAAACTGCTGTGATACCTGGCTCTCTTTGCTCCCGCACCACGATCTGCTCTCTGGATTTCCACATTGTACCTTTTCCCGGCGTGATCCGTGGCATAGATATAAAAAATAATCGATCTACCCTGCAAGTTTTTAAGCTGATGCTGCATCGCTACCTTTTCCACCTTCAGATCATCCCTGCCAAGCACAATCTACAATACCAACTCCGTACACCCAATATTTTTCTTCAAAACAATTTGACATAAAGTCATCATCCATCAGGCGCAATCCCCGAAGGCGCTGCAGATCTTCCGGCCTGAATTTTTCTTCCCAATACTTACTCATATCTGCTCTTCCTTTCTCTGCCTGTTTTTATCAGAAGGGTATACTTCCCCTATCATACCTAAATTTTATCACAGGCACACTTTTGTTGCAAGATTCATTCCAATTCGTTTTATGTTTTTTAATCAGGCGGTCCCCACACTTCTTCTCTGATATCATTTTCTAATTTCCCCATACATCCAGCCTCTGCACCATTACGATCCCCGACCGGAACTGGATCTCTATCTTATTCTGATTGACAACCTTGACCGTCTGGATCAGGCGCCACACCAAGTCGTTATCGAATTCTCTGCTCAGCACCCCTGCTTTCTTCATATAAGCATCCATCTCTTCCACTCTTTGGTCATACGCTTCCGCCAGACGTTTTTCCTCCATGAGCTGCTCTTTCTTCTTTCTCAGATCCTTCAGTTTCTCCGTAACGCTTCGGTATTCCCGGTCAAAGGCTTCCTCTTTGCAGTTTCCCTTGGCACTTTCCTTTTTGATTTCAGAAACAGAAGCAACTCGTCAAATGTTGTTTCATCCTTATCATCAAATGCCGCTATTAACACTTGCATAAGTTCCCAATGTCAATGCACATGAAAAAACATGACCACCATTATAGTCCGTATGTTCTCCAATCAGATTCACTTGACCCGGTGCAAAATAAGTACGGATTCCATCACTTGCACCGTATATCTTCGTAAATTCATTCACTAATTTTGTTCTCATATGTTTACTCCTTTTAGGACTGCCCAACCTCCAGCTCGCTTTGGAAATAGGGCAGTCCCTTTACACTTTTAAACTACATCCTCAAACATACGATATAATTTTTTGTTAATTTCTTTCACTTCGTCTTCGACAAATTTCACTTCATCTCTGTCGTAAGTGAAAATACCATTGATTTCTTCTTCGATATCGCTGGTCTGTGTATAAATTGTACTGGAAAGACCATTCACAAGATTTGGATAAATCTCATTTTCCCAAAGTCTCTTGTAATTAGAAGTCAGTTCTTCTTTTGAATGATAAGACTGATATCCGAACTCTTTTTCACAGGCCAGATAACCTGGCATAGCATATGAATAACCGCCAAATTCAGTCAGGGCAACAACTCGGTCTTCCTGTGGTTTTACAGTAAGACCCGGTTTGTAATTGTGGATACTGTACATATCACCACCCTGCTGGTCGAACCATCCACAGGCTTCATTAACAAATCTTGTCTTATCAAGACTTCGAATAAGTGCAGTTGCACGTCTCGCATCAAACTGTCCCCAGCCTTCGTTAAAAGGAACCCATACAGCGATAGATGGATGATTGTAAAGCTGCTCAATCATCGCTTCCAGGTCTCTGTAATACTGTGCTCTGCCTTCTTTGTCCTGTCGCTTAAACATGCCATAGAGGTTGTCACGAACTCCTCTTGTGAACCAGTCGAAAGCATTTGTAAGATATGTAACAAAGACCATATTGTAGTCTCCGCCGCCATTTGGCATATCCTGCCATACAATCATACCGATTTTATCGCAGTGATAATAGAAACGATCCGGTTCCACTTTAATATGTTTACGGATAGTATTAAAACCAAGTTCTTTCAGCTTTATGATATCGTATTTTAAAGCTTCATCCGTTGGATTTGTGAGAAGGCTTTCCGGCCAGTATCCCTGGTCGAGAATTCCGTTGAAGAAAAATGGTTTGTTGTTCATGAAAAATCTTAAGATTCCTTTGGAATCTTTCCCAACATGGAATTTTCTCATACCAAAATAGGACTGTACTTCATCTTCGCCAAAAACAACATTTAAATCATATAAATACGGATCATCCGGTGTCCATACATGCACCTGATCTAATTTAATAATAACATCTTTATTTGTCTCTACGATTTCTTCTTTCACAACATTTCCCTGTTCCAGAACACGAACTTTTGCTGTACCGGAAACATTGGTCTTGATATTAAGACGTACTGCCTTATCATCCAGTAAGGGAGTGATTTTAATCTTTTCAATATAATCTTTTGAAACACTTTCCATCCATACTGTTTCCCAAATACCACTTTGTGGAGTATAGAAAAGAGATCCATATTTACCTTTTTTGACTAATTTCTGTTTTCCACGTGCATGTGGAGCTTCCTCTGTCATATCTTTTACACATAAAGTCAGTATATTTTCTCCATCCACAAGATAATCTGTGATGTCAAAATGGAACGCTGTATATCCTCCAATATGCTCCCCTAAAACATTTCCGTTCAATAAAACGGTGCATTCCTGATCAACCGCACCAAAATGGAGAAGAACACGTCCTTTATTAAAATCCTCTGGAATCGTAAATGATTTTCGATAATGTAAATAATCTTTAGGCATTACAATCTTTTTAACACCAGACAATTCTGTCTCTGGTGAAAATGGCACTAAAATCTTCCCGTCATATCGATTTGTTGTCTTTTCCTGGTTAATGCAATATTCCCATTCGCCATTCAGGTTAATAAAACTGTCTCTCACAAGATTTGGTCTTGGGTATTCCGGCAGTACATTGGCGGCAGTTACCGTTTTGCCCCATTTACTCATCAATTGAATCATACGCTGTCCTCTCTCCCTTAGTCATTTTTTTTAGTCTTCTTTAAATTCTGGAATACTTCGGACTGTACACCTACAGAGATTAATACAAGTAAGCCCATGATTACTGACTGCCAGTGTACGGATACCTCTGGAAGATATGTGAAGATTGTATTAATTACGAAGTAAATCATAATACCAAAGAATGTTCCGGAGAATTTGCCCTCTCCACCGGATAATTTAACACCGCCAATCGCACACATAGCAATTGCATATGTCTCATAAACATTACCTGCACTAAGTGTTGCACTACCACTGCTTGATGCAAGAAGTACACCGGAAAATGCAGCAATGAGACCAGCGCAGATAAATGCTTTAATCTTAATCCTGTCTACATCAATACCCATCATGCGTGCTGCTTCTGTATTGCCGCCTACTGCATACATTCCCATACCGAACTTTGTATGTCTGCTGATAAACATGCATGTAAATACGAGGATAAAGAAGATTGGAATTAAGATGGACACACCTGCTTTTACACCAAGGAATCCTTTTAAGAACTTTGCGCTTGCAAAAGACATAATGCCTTCCGGAATTTCAACAGATGCTTTCGCAACGAGTGTAATCATACCACGAACCGCAAACATCATAGCAAGAGATGCAATCCAGGAAGAAATTCTCATCTTTGTATTCATATAACCAATAAGCGCACCGGATACTACACCAACCATAAGACCTGCAACAATACCAAGTACAGGATTAATCTGGCCGGTTGTACCCATAACAACACCACTTAAGGCAAATACAGCACCTACAGAAAGGTCGATTTCACCACAAAGGATAACAAAAGTCATACCAAGAGCAAGAAAACCACCGTTTTTCGCTGCTTTTAATAAAATATTTAAAACGTTTGGTACGGAAAGAAAGTTCTGATCCGCAAAAAGAATACTTGCTGCAATAACCAAAAGTAAAAATGCTAAAATAGTACTTTTGGAATAAAAGGAATTATAGAATTTTTTTATCTTGTTCATACTACCTAACCTCCTACTTCGCCTGTTCTCGCTGGATAAATACTGCGAATACGATAATAATCGCTTTGAAGATCTGTGCATATTCATCCGGAATGTTATTCATTACACAAGTAAGTGTGATCATCTGCATAATAAGAGCACCAATTACTGTTCCCATAACATGAGCTTTACCGCCACTCATCGGTGTTCCACCGATAACTACTGCTGCGATTGCATCAAGTTCTGCTAACTGACCTAAGGAGCTACCTGCGGCTACTGTTACTTTCGCTGCCTGGAATACACCTGCAAATGCTGCAAGAAGACCGGAAAGACCATATACGATCATTAATGTTTTCGCTGCATTGATACCTGCAAGAGAACTGGATTTGATACTGTCACCAACAGCCTGAATCTGTCTTCCAAGTACAGTCTTTTCTGCCATAACCCATACGATAGCAACCGCTAGAACGATAGGAACGATCTGAACAGGGATTACACCGCCGATTTTGTAAGAGCCCCAAAGTGCAAGCTGATCGCCAACTGCACCAAGTTTATTGAAGTAAATATCACGTCCGCCGCAGAGAACCTGCGCAGCACCACGCATTGTAAGCTGCATACCAAGTGTGATTACCATGGCCTGTAATTTTAATTTACCTACGAAGAAACCGTTGATGCATCCAATTGCAATACATACAACCAGCGCCATAATAAGGGCAGGAACCAGACCGAATTCAGTCATAAATTTTGCTGTTAATACACCGGAAACAGCCATGATAGATCCTACGGAAATATCGATACCGCCAGTGGAAATAACAAGAGTCATACCCATACCGCAAAGGATAGCAGGGCAGATCTGTGTGATAATGTTATTTAAGTTACTGATAGCGAAAAAATTCTTTGTAAATAAAGAGTTGAAAAGAACGAAGCATAAAAGCATCGCTATCGCGCTGTACTGCTTAATCAAAGCCATTTTATCTTCTTTTGTCTTAGCCATTGATCGTTCCCTCACTTTCGCTGCCTTTTGCAATCAGTTCCATAATCTTTGTCTGATCGATAGCAGTATCAATTACTTCACCAACCGCTTTACCATCTCTCATAACTACAACTCTGTCACAGTTACGTTCTAATTCTGCGATTTCGGAAGAAATCATAAGTACAGAGATCCCCTGATCGGAAAGTTCCTGAATCAGGATTTCAATCTCAGCCTTCGCACCAATGTCGATACCACGTGTAGGTTCGTCAAGAATCATTAATTTGGGATTCATGCACATCCATCTTGCAAGAAGAACCTTCTGCTGGTTACCACCACTTAAGTTTTTAATAAGCTGTTCCGGAGTTGGAGTTTTGATTTTTAATCTTTCGATATATGTTTTTGCAATTTCGTCCTGTTTTTTCTGATCAACAAAACCGTTTTTCTGTAATTTAGGAAGAAGGGCAATTGTCATATTTTCCTTTACGGAAAGGTTTGGAATAATGCCTTCTGTCTTACGGTCTTCTGTACAGAAACCAATACCTTTGTTAATAGCATCGATTGGTTTTTTGATGTTTGCAGGTTCGCCCCACCAGAATACTTCACCTGCATCCGGTTTTGTAGAACCAAATAATACATTAGCAAGCTCGCTTCGTCCGGAACCAAGAAGACCGGAAAGACCAACGATTTCACCTTTTTTGATTGTAAGGTCGATTCCATTCAGTCTCATGCCCTGTTCGATGTTTTTCATCTCAACAATCTTGTCTGCGTTTTCAAAAGCATAGCCTGTTTTCTTTCTTTCTAATTTAACAGTGTCTTTTCCAACCATTAAAGAAATCAGTCTGAACTGATCCAAATCTTTAATGTCATAATCGCCAACATACTCACCGTCTTTAAATACAGTAAGTCTGTCTACGATTTCAAAGATTTCATCTAATTTATGGCTGATGAAGATAACACTGATTCCGTCCTCTTTTAATTTCCTGATAATACGGAATAATACCGCAACTTCCTGTTTATCTAAGGAAGATGTTGGTTCGTCAAGGATAATTAATTTTGCATTGATACTTACAGCTCTTGCAATAGCAACCATCTGCTGGATCGCTGTGGAATAATTGCTGAGAGGTTTTGTAACGTCTACATCAATTCCTAAATCTTTTAAGATTCTTTCCGCTTCGGAAATCATTTTCTTACGGTCAACAGAACCGAACTTTGTTCTTGGCTCACGGCCGATGAATAAGTTCTCATATACAGTCTGAAATAATACTAAGTTTAATTCCTGGTATACTGTAGAGATACCTTCCTCGTTTGCTTCAATCGGTGTTTTGCAATCGATTTCTTTTCCATCAAATACGATTGTACCGCCATTTTTCTGGTAAATACCTGTTAAAACCTTAATAAGTGTAGATTTACCAGCACCGTTTTCTCCCATAAGAGAATGAACTTCTCCCTTGTTTACTGTAAGATTAACGCCTTTTAAGGCACGTACACCAGGGAAAGTCTTTTCCAATCCTCTGATCTCCAGTAAAGCTTCTGACATGTCTTTGCTCCTTTCTCTGCCTGTTACCTTTTTCATAACATAATTTACATCGTTAAAAATGTGTCTGCGACACTTCAACTCCCTAACCCTCAATTTTGAGGGAATTAGGGAGTTCCTTTTATATCATTTTTCCTTTTTTCTCAAAGACCTCTCTCTTTTGAATTGTCTTTTCTCTGCCGTCCGTAGTGTCATTTTGCGTATGTTCCACAAAATCAATAAATCTAAAAAGTTCACACCCGGTATCATTTGTGTCTTACATACTTTCGGGCGTTTCTTACAATGGAATCCCCACATCCACTGTCTTGTTTCTGAAGGTGGTGTTAGCGATGATGGGTTCTGGCGCAAAATCGATTTCTTCAGCTACACTTATCTTCGCAATGCTTTCTGTACTGCTTTATTAAATATGATGGAAACAAAGCTTGGTCCTTCCTTCAAAGCAATGAAAGGATATATTTATAAGCATTGTAAAAATGGCTTCTATATTTGGGGTAAACCTAATCTTTGTGACCCTAAAACAATTACTAAATATATTGGCCGATATTTAGGACGTCTTGTTACCGCCACCTCGCGCATTGATGCTTATGATGGTGAATATGTTACTTACCATTACAATCGTCATGAAGACAATAAACTGATTTTTCGTAAAATCCCTTCTATTGATTTTATTGAATTACTTATCCAACATATCCCTGAAAAGCACTTCAAGATGATTCGCTATTATGGCATCTATGCCAGACATCGCGATTCTGACAATAAACTGTACCGGGCCGTTTCAAAAGAAGCACATAAAATCTTTTTAGATTTTAATCGTTGGAGAACTGCAATTCTTTCTGTGTTTGGTTACGATCCACTAAAGTGTCCTCACTGCGGAAAGGCCATGCTTCTCTCTGAACTCTACTACAACCATAAACCTATTTCTTTGCAAGAATTATATGAAAGGTCAAAAGCCAAACACCTATGATAAAATTTGAATATCATATTTTGAATGGAGACAATGACTATGGAAATCATTACGGAAGAACAACTTGCAAAGGAACTCAGAACTAAATACATCAAAAATCCGCCAGAAGGCATGACCTCATCAATGATTAAAGAAATGAGCGATAATGAACTTCTTGATATGGATTACTTTTTACATGAAGAAGACATCGATTTCGGTGGGGAATGTGAAGAAGGCTTTTATATCTTCTAATTCACATTACCTTAATTTTCTGCGCCCACTTCCACGCAAGCTTTTTTTCATCCCTAGTCCTCCGCCAGGAGAACTTTCCTATTAAAAATAAAAAAGGACCACTGCAAAATGAACGTATTCCTTTTGCAGCAATCCTTATAGATTATGTTACAATCTTAGAATCCAACAGATACGTCTACATTATCAATTGTATAAAGTGTATCAGGATTAACAATATGTGCGTCTACTGTTTCACCAGCGATAATTTTTCCGATTGTTTCAACTACGATAGGTCCGAAGTATGGTGTACATGTACAAGAAGCTAGCTGTGTTCCTCTCTGTACTGCTTCTAATGCAGCGCGAGTTCCGTCTACACCCATTGTAAGGATGTCTTCACCTGGTTTAAGACCAGCTGCTGCGATAGCGTTCATTGCACCCTGAACCATATCATCTGTTACAGCGTAAACTGCATCGATGTTTTCTCCACCCTGAGCCTGGATGATGTTTTCCATAACTGCCTGAGCTTTGTCCATTAACCATTCGCCGTCCTGTTCAGCTACGATATTGAAAGCGATGCCGGATGCTTTTAATGTATCAACGAAACCGTCCTGTCTTTCTGTAGATGTAGAAGAGTCATAACCACCATTGATAACTACAACGTTTCCACCTTCTGGAAGAGCTTCGATTAACGCTTTTGCACACTGTTCGCCTTCCCATACGAAGTCAGATGCGATAGATGTTGTGAAGTGAACACCAACATCACCTTTGATTGCACGGTCAACTAAGATTACAGGGATTTCTGCTTCCATAGCTTCCTGAAGTGCGCCCTGAAGACCATTGTCTTCTAATGGAGCAACTACTAAGTAATCAACGTTTGCTGCTACTAAGTCACGGATATCAGATTCCTGAGTAGCGATGTCGCCACCTGCATCTTTAACGATGAATTTTCCGCCTGCTGCTTCAACAGATTCTTTGATACTGTCTGTTTCCGTTGTTCTCCAGGAAGACATGCTGTCTGAGAGAATCCAACTGTTTTTCCTGCAAGAGGGCCTTCATTGCCGTCAGCCGCATCGTTGCCTGCGCCTCCGCCACATGCTGCTAAAGAAAATACCATAACAGCAGCAAGTAAAAATGCTACGAGTTTTTTGAGTTTCATAATTTTGTCCTCCTTAGACACAATTGTTTATTTCATATTTTATGATACATAACTCCTCAAATCTTGACAATATTAAATCTTTCTTTTTCATTTTTTTCTACTTTTTCACTAAAATACTTGCATTTGTTTTGTTTTTATCTTATATTCATTATATAAATACTGTATCTATTTTCCATTTGAAATATTTTTGTTGCACAAAATAAGATAGGAGATACCATATTATGATAAAAAGGAGAAAACATAACATCACCATAAGTAAACCGCGCGACACAGTTCTATACATCGGAAATGAAGACCATACAGACAGAATAACCAAAATCGGCAAAGCAATTTCTTCTCCGATCCGCCTTCAGATCCTCGACTTAATCAAGAGTTCCCCCCTATCACTGCAGGAAATTGCAGACACTCTACACATTCCTCTCTCTTCTACTGTACTTCATGTGCATAAGTTAGAGGACGCCAAATTAGTCGTGACAGAGAAGCAGCCCGGCATCCGCGGCACTATGAGAGTCTGTGTCTCTGCATTTAACAGTTTCACATTAGCAAGTCTTAATAACACTTTAGATTCAGTCGAGAAAACGGTATCTGTAGAGATGCCTATCGGCAATTATTTTGCTTTCAATATCACTCCATTCTGTGGTATGGCTGACGAAAATGGTGCCATCGGCTCCTACGACTCTATATACAGCTTTTATTCACCACAAAGAACCAGAGCACAGCTTGTGTGGTTTACGAAAGGATACCTGGAATACCGTTTCCCAAACATCATTAATCCTCTGCTCAGGCTCAGTGCCATCTCCTTTAGTATGGAGCTTTGTTCCGAAGCCGCCGGATTTTCAGAGCATTATCCTTCTGACATCACTATTCTGATTAATGACATCGAGATTGCCACTTATACAAGTCCCGGTGATTTTGGCGCCCGCAGAGGTAAAATCACACCAAAGACATGGGCAAACGGGCAGACACAGTACGGTCTTTTAAAAACATTCTTCGCGCGAAAAGATGGCTGCTATATCGACGGACATCTTCAGAACATGAAGACAACACTTAATGATCTAAATCTGAAAGATTACCCTTACATCTCTTTGAAGATTGCTATCAAAGACGATGCAAAGCACATTGGCGGAATTAACCTTTTCGGCAAAACATTTGGTGATTATCCGCAGGATATTATTATGAATATTATTTATGAATAATCGAGTAGGAGGGAAAATTCAAAATAAATTTTCCCGGCCTCTGCTTTTACATCGTTTTCTTTTAAATAGCTGTTCATCATTTCGCGGAGAGCAGCCTTTTGTGGGGAATCCTTTTTTCTTGACATAAACTAAACCTCCAAACTAAGTAATTTTATCTTACATCAGTTTAGAGGTTTTCATAATCTTTGGGATACTCCTGATTTAGGGACGTTGGTTGCTCGAACAATCATACGAGCCATGTTGAAGTAGGACAGACCAAAGTATCCTTGGCAATGCTTTTGAAATTGGCTTTCGTCTTAGAAAAGGATTTTGATTTCTTTTTACTTGATACGCCTTATGCAAAGTGTGACAGCATAATCAACGTTGAAATTGCTGATAAGTTGAAACAATATAACGCAGCCACGTTAATAACAGTAAGCAAGATTATAGATGCACTGATTGAACAGCAAAATATGTTACCAATAGCTTAGTACCTTTTTTGTAATATCATATATCGAAAAAACTCCAGCACACGCATCTAAAACAGATGCCAGTACTGGCGTTTTTTAATCAGTATTCAATTGTGAATTACATAGCTTTAACAGTAAATCAGTTCACTCAACATAATCTCTTCTGCTGCATTTCGGATATTATTACACGCACCGGCCCATGCCATTTGGTCACGCGCCTTCAATGTTTCATTTACGCCCTGACGCTCCTGCATTTGCAGGGTCAGTAACTCCATTCTCTGATTAGCGGTATCTGATGGACTTCATATGCCTATTCCTCCTTGAAATCAGCAATGACCTTTAGATCATTGCAAAATGTTCAAGAGCAGCTCGGTGAAGTGACTCCAAAAAGTTGGACAAGAGTTATACGGCAAAGCCGTTTTGAATTCTGTATTGGACAGGGCTTAACCCGTTCAGCTTTGCTTTAATCCGGTTGTGGTTATAGTATTCAAGATAAGCGGCCAGTTCCTGACAAAACTCATCTAATGATTGGAATGCCCGCAGGAAAGCAGCTCCGATTTTAACAGGCCGAAGAAGTTTTCCATAACCGCATTGTCCAGACAGTTCCCCTTTCTGGACATACTTTGTCGAATGCCCTTTTCCAACAATCTTTTTTGATACCGGGCATTTTGATATTGCCAGCCCTGATCCGAATGGAAGATTAGTCCGCTTCCGTCTGGGAGCCGGGAGAAAGCCTTATCCAGCATTTCCTCCAACTGACGGTATTGGGCGTGTTCACTGATGGCATAACGAATGATTTCACCATTATACAGGTCAAGCACGGGCGAGAGGTAAAGTTTTCCCCCGAACAGGGAAAACTTGGTCACATCGGTTACCCATTTCTGATTCGGCCCTTCCGCATGGAAATCTCTTGCCAGCAGATTTGGCGCAACCTTGCCGGCCTCTCCACGGTAAGAACGATACTTTTTCATTCGCACCATACATTTCAAGCCTGATTCCTTCATCAGCTTTTGCACCGTCTTGTGGTTCAGACAAAAGCCCCTGTTGCGTAATTCCATACCAATCCGCCGATACCCGTACCGGCCTTGATTCTCCTGAGAAATTGCTATGATTTCTGCCCTTTCTTTTGCGTATTTATCCACTGCATTGGCTTTTCGGAAATGATAATAGTATGTACTTCGTGGAATGCCGGCCAGTTTAAGTAAAGCTGCCAGAGGATACTCCCGCCTTAATTCTGTAATGGCAGCCGCAACATCGCTTATTCGGGTTTTTCCCGCTTCTGAATTAAGGCGTTTAATTTTTTTAGGTAATCATTCTCCATTCTCAACCTGTAATTTTCTTCTGACAACCGCTTGTTTTCCTGCTGCAGCTGCGCCTGTTCCTGCTTCTTCTGCCGTTTTCCGACTCCTTTTGCCATCTGCTTTTTCATAAGTCCCTGTGCACCTTCCTTTTGGAATTTTTTCTCCCGCCGGCACACGGTTACAACATCGAGGCAAACGTGCATAGCTGTCTGTGTACAGGATAAGTGATGTTCCTGCTTGTATTGTAGCACTTTCAGACGAAACTCGCCATCAAAGCCTTTTTGTCTGCCCGCCAGATTTCGGCTTAGAAGTCCTTTTGCGCCATGCAGCTTATACAGGTTTACCCATTTTTCAATCGGCGTACAGGATACACAAAATTTCTCTGATGCCTCTTTGCGTGTATGTCCTTCCAGCACGTATTGAACAACCGCTAATTTTAATTCCTCGCTGAACAATTCTTTCCCCATAGATTTCTGCCCCCCTTTCGTTGGCCCTCCTGTCCAACGTTGGGGGGCAGTTCATAGCAAAAGATTAGATTTGTTTTTGAGATACAGGTCTGACTGACCTGCGCATGATTTGTATTCTGCTCTTTCTCTATGGTCCACCTATCCCGCCTGTAACTTCTAGGATATTGTACCATAGATTGCTTATTTCGGAAATTCCTTTCCTATAACAATGGGCAGAAGAAAACCTCCAAATCTTTTGGGAATTGGAGGCTTGATTCCATCCATTTTGTATGTCAGAAACTATTCTGTATTCCTAACAAATAATTCTATATCAATACTATAAGGCACTTTATAATCGGTTATTTCGAATCACTTAAGTACTTCCCAATAACCACCTCGATTTGAGCCAATCCTTGAAATTTCACCAGCACTTATCATTTCTGCCATATTCTGCTGAATCTGTCTAAAGGATACTCCCAGCTTACCCACCAACTCTCTTTGTGTAACTTTTGGATTCTCCTTAATTGCTTCTTTGATTTGACTCCAAACATTGACATTACTATTGACATCACTGATGTCAATGTTTTCTACGCCATAATTCAAATTAGGCATAACAACCGTAAACTGATACCTATCAAAACGGAAAGAAGGTTTCTTTTCTTCACTATAATTAACCTGGAACTCATACCCGGATATTATCTTTTCAAATCCACTGCCTTTTCTCTCCATATATCCAAGCCGGTTAAATACATCAGCTAATACGGGATTCCTTCTTGTTGAGGGAACCGACAACGGATCTCTTTCCTGAATCAATGAACCGTCCGGCATTCCTCCCGGAGAATAAATCTCCATTCTGTCATCATAGATATCTATATGAACCTCACTGCCATTCACTAAATAATCTCTATGTGCCAGTGCATTTACCAATGCCTCATGATAGCTTCGCTCAACATATTCCGGCATCTCTATTCTGGAATTCGGTGTCTTTTTCCACATCTTTTTAGCATTTCGCTTAATAAATGCTTCTCCATTTTCAATTAGCGATATAACACTACCCGTATACTCCGCATCATCCAGAGCATCTACTGTACCACCACTCTTGTTTAAACCATTCCATCTTGTGCAAAACAGTCTTGACCATCGAATAGGACTATCATCAACAAGCAGTGCTCAGGCATTGGTCAAATATCCATCTTCATTTACAATTTCAAAAGATACCAAATCTTTTTCGTCAAAACTATTTCTGGTCCATTTTTTATATCTTGCACGAAGTTGTGAATATGCGAAATCCTCAATTCTGTAAGTGGAATTTTGAGAATCATGCGATGTATTCTTTCCTCTAAGCACAAGTCTTTTTAATTCCGTTGGTGTCGCTTTTACACTCTCATTTCCAACACGGACATATGCTTCAAGGTCTCCATCTGCTGAATAATAATATGGTGTCTCTTCTCCTTTGAAAATATCAAGTATAATCAAAACTTTTTCATCTTCCGTTTTATGAAATCTAAGTTTAAACTCCGGAATGGGATTCAGTCTGTTTTTGATAATCTCACTTATCTTCTCAGCATCACTACTCGGATTTACCAAACCTACGATTTCGTCCTCATTAGATATCCCAAAAATCAACACACCACCAAGTGTATTTGCAAATGCACTTACGCTTTTACACCAGCTCTTAGGTTTCCTTTCCTCAAGGGCAAGTTTTTTGTCATATTCTGTTGCCTCGCCTATCAAATCCTTAATATCCATAATGCCATCTACTTTCTGTTATTTACTGTGCAATATTTCTTTACAACATCCCACTCTAAACATTTATATTATATCATCTTACCTATTAAAAAAACAATCTATTTGCACACATATCTACATCCCTTGTACCATGCCCATACTCGGTTCTTCTTCCATTGCTTCCGACAGCACTGGGACTCTATCCGTATACTGAATAATTATCTGGCTGTAATCATAACCGATAGGCTCCAGTACCTTTTTAACCATCACTGTCAGTAATGCTTCCGTATCAAATTTTCTCTCAAAGTATAATCCCTCATCAATCTTAAGCGGAACATCCACTTCCTCTGCTGACTTGCCAAGTATAATTCTCTGTCTGCCTGCTACCTTTCCATTTAACTGCATAAGTCTCTCATGCATATCCGGCTGGCTGTTGCAATGCTGCATAATCGTTTGAACTACACTTTTCCATGTAGGTGTCTTCATGCTTACTCCCGAAGCAAATTTCAGACCTATTGGGGTTTTCCCTTTTAATGTTGCCGATGCAATCCATGCCAATTTATTCTCCATTACTCTATTTTCTGAATACATACTCTGACTGCCATTCTGATACATCTGAATCATGATGTCACATTTTTGGTTAACCATCTGTATCAATTCTTCTCTCATTTTTTCCACCATCTCTATATAATCCATGTACCTCAATCCTCCTTCATCATTCTGTTTATGCCAACAATAAAACGCCCGAACCATCGAGCATTTTATTCTTACCATAAATTTAGGGAGGAATTCCGTTTCCTCATTCAGTTGTCATCCCTGCCTGTCATTTACTCATATCTGATTTCCTGCTCCATGACGATTCTTGACTGGAACTGGATGATCAGCTTCTCGGCAGAGACTACCTTGATGCTTGCTATCAGCCTTCTTACCTCCGTTCTCATCCGCCACCACAAGGATTTCCCTGTAGAGCTGCTGCAAAATCAGAGAGATAATAAAATACTTAATATTATCCTCTTCCGGCATAACCAAAAATACCGCTGTCTTCTACTTACAAAACATTTCAGCATCGATAGCGGTATCAAAGCACAGTATCTGCTCCAGTTCGGAATTGAGGAAGGAGTTCAGTCTGGAGAGCGCTGTGGAAAGAACAGACTGCATGGACTGCTTTGCGGTATTTAAAGCTGTCCCGGCAAACCATTTTGCCTTATGGGTATCCGGAAGCTTTGACATAAGCAACTGGAACTGATTTCTCCCTTTTACCTTGGATGGCGCCAGCAAATCCTGAATCAGTTTAAACACACTGATGATGTGTCTTTTCTCCTTGGGACAGAATTCTGCGATTAACAGAATAACTGCGGTCAGTACACCTTCTGCGGCATCGTAGAAGAATGCGTTTTGTCCATAGCTGGCACTGTCGGCTCCCCCGGAGGATATAATAGTCTTGGCAGTAATCTTGGCATATTTTTCTGCCTTTGCCTTGGCGCTTAAGTTATTATGGTCTGCGAGGTACTCATCCATATACTTGTTTACCAAATGGAGCATGTTATCCCCATCGCTTCTTGCCGGGTTTCTTAAGTCAATGACTACGGTCTGGTACCCATAGTATTTCTTGGCGATGCCTGCATAATTTCGATAAAGATCACCTTTGGTATCCGTAGTCAGAAAACTCATTCCCCAGGCACAGGCATATTCGATGTTGAGATAGAGAAAGTGTGCGGTCTTACCCACACCTGCTGCTCCAATCATCAGACAATGCACATCCCCCGTATCCACAAGGGCATATAACTTTCCTGCCCTTTCAATGCTCCCCAGCACAAGTCCTTGTGCTGCCGGCAGAGTCTCTCCTTTCCTCCACTTCTCCGGCTCATAGGCTACTTCCACATAGGTTTCTTCGATTTCCTTCTTGGCAGCAAACCGGGCAGTACCATGCTGACCATCTCCTACGGTCTTGCTTTTGATTCCATTGAGCGTATAATAATGTGCCAGCAGAGAAAGTCCTCCAATCACGGAAAACATAATCACCCCGGACACCAACAATATTACGACTGGCTGCATTCCATCCTCACCTCCTTCCTTTGTATGGGTTCCTCATATTCTGTTGCAACAAAATATGAGCCTTGATACATTCCATCGTCAGGCTCATACACTTCTTCACAAACTCTTCTTTATTCTCTTTTATGGATAAATGTGATAAACTCTGTCGCATTCTCCTTTGTTGGCTTCTGGAGATAATCATAATACTCATGCATACGGTCTGCATCCTCTATCTTTGACAGGATGTCTGCTATCAGTTCCTTTTGCTTAACTGTAGCCGGAAGCAAACCGCAGGTATTGTCTATCTTCTCCACACCTTCACGGGTGCTGATGTAATTCATGTAATTGGCAAGATGTGAAGGTGGGGCATTCTTGAGATAGTTGCATCGTAAGATTAATTTAGACATCTGCCCTCCTTTACAAGTTAATAATCCTCTGTTTCTCCAAAATATTTCGCGGCACCTTCTTTAACCAGATAATTCAACAAGAAAAATGCTGTTTCTTCATAAAAGACAAACAACAAAACACCTATTCCCTGTATGTCATGAAATTCTCCATAGATTGACAATCCTACAGCTTCAATGCATAAAAAGATTATTTCGAATAAGTCTGTTTTTTTCTCTACACCAAACCAAAATTTGTAAGCAAGCACTGCTAGAACACCTGTAAGTACTGCTCCAAAAAAAGTTCCCCATATTGTCTGAAATGATAACATGGTAACAAAAACGCTTTTTATAATTAGCAGCAAACTTTCTGTCGTACCGCCTGTGTCTTCACAGCTTTCTGCCAATCCATAAAAAATGTAGACAAAAGTTAATATAATAAGCATTACTGCTGCATTATCATCTAACCCCGCTGAATTCATACTGCTCCAAAATATTGTCAACCCAAAAACAATCCCTATATCTTTAAGAATTGCCTTAACACGCATTTCTGAGTCCCGTATTTTGTATTTTAATAATCCAAAGCGAAACAGAAAACCTATTCCAGCAGGTAGCCAATACCACCATACACTAAAAAACCAATCTAGTCCTTGTGCAGTTTTTTGATATAAAAGTTCTTCAATTACTTGCATCTTGTATCCTTCTCATTTTTTCCATTGTAACCTGTTATCAGCACCAAAAAGATATTAACAAATTCTGGATAATTGTTATAATCTGGTAGTGAAAATAGACGTTCAAATATTCTTGCCACATCCAATATATTTTTTGCGATATCAAATTTATCCATTGACCGGTCAAGAAATTCTATTTTATCTACAAGCTGTTCATACATTACTTCATCAATATTTTCATTGTCCTTTTCACTTTTTAAATACTGCATGGCATTCTCTTTTTCCCCATTTTTAAGATATGCCATTGCTAACTTATCTATTAGCATTATATTGCCTTGATCCTTTTGTGAAACTCTTTCTAAGATATATATTCTCTTACATGGCGGTAAGCTACTTAACATTGTCAGGACTGGTGGTTCCGTTCCAACTGGATGATTATAAAAATACTCTATTACAACTTCTTCAACAATTTTAGTTGCAATCCCTATTCCTTCATTAATATCCTCTGTCAATACCATTTCTTCTGTATTATAATGAGAACTGCCATTTCCAATTATTCTCAATCTACAGAATTCTTGCTCAATTCTTTTACTGTAATACTTTCCAATTGCTTGAATTCTATTGTTTAGATTATAATTATTCCATTTTTCTTCGGGTAATCCTGCTGCCAATACCTTATCCTTAATTAATAAATCTATGGCTCCTTCTAAATATCTTCTCAAACAATTTGCTCTCACAACATTTCGCATTTCGTTATTGATAAAATCTCCATACTCA
>OCAK01000962.1_pt1 | contig 19960 bp, 18 predicted proteins | sample 1538301 | NCBI WGS metagenome assembly OCAK01 (sample SAMEA2580285, study PRJEB22360) | human gut metagenome | biome: human gut; feature: human-associated habitat; material: faeces | place: Denmark | collected 2008/2010 | reverse complement strand
TTATGGATATAGATTATACTGTGGGAGAAGTGGAACTGTCCTACAAACCCAAATTTAAAAGTCTGCATCAAGTAAGTTGTTCAGAGGATGCTTATAAATACTTACTTCCTACCTATAAGGAAGGAACTATCTGTTACAAGGAATATTTTAAAGTCTTGTTTCTAAACCAAGCCAAACAAATTTTAGGTTACACTCTCATATCAGAGGGAGGAATTACTGAAACTTGTGCTGATGTAAGAGTAATTTTACAAGCTGCATTGCTTACCAATTCAGTAGCTATCATTCTTGTACATAATCACCCAAGCGGTAGCATGAAACCAAGCAGGCAGGATATGGAGATTACTAAGCAGGTCAAAGAAGCTGCAAGACTAATGAGAATTACAGTCTTAGACCACATCATATTAACAGATGCAGGATATTACAGCTTCGCAGACGAGGGAGAACTATAATAAGGTAGAGGGCACTCAATTTTTAAGTTGGGTGTCCTTACTTTATAAATATTCACTTTGGATAAAAATAAATGTTTCTTTAGTAATCAATGAGTTAGTAAATCCAACTCTGAATTAATATTCACTTCTATTCATTAATTTATAAAACAGAACATTATGTCACTTAAATATTCAAGCACAACGGCAGACTATCTTATATGGTCTGATGCAATGAACCTCATAAGGAAGTTAGCCAAAGACGAGAATTATAAAATCTCACTTCTTATAGCTTTAGGATGCTTCACAGGATTAAGAATATCTGATATTCTATCTCTAAGATGGAAGCAGATATTAGATGCTGACGAGTTTACAGTAATTGAGAAGAAGACAGACAAAGTAAGGACTATCAGACTGAACCCCCAATTACAACATCATATTAAAGAGTGCTACGAGCATATAAATCCTGTTGGAATCAATGCGCCAATTCTTATAAGTCAGAAAGGCACTATCTTCACAGTTCAGAGAATCAATATCATTCTTAAAGAGGTGAAGAAGAAGTACAGGTTAAAGATTAAGAACTTTAGCTGTCATTCGCTTAGAAAGACATTTGGTAGGCAGGTCTATAACATGAACAGCGATAATGCTGAACTTGCCTTAGTAAAGCTGATGGAACTGTTCAATCACAGTTCTGTAGCCATTACTAAGAGATACTTGGGATTAAGGCAGGAAGAAATCTTGCAGACTTATGACTGTTTGAGCTTCTAATGATTGGGACAGGATTATTAAGATACATCTTTATAGTGGTCTGAACGGTTCTGTCCCAAATCAATGAAATATTGAGTTTAGATATATCTAAAGTCCAATCTTGACAGTTCGGCATTTCAGCCTTATAGAAGTAAGTCAATTCCATAAGTTTACAGATTTTAGGATTATCTCAACTCTTATTAAGCATGTTACAGATAACACTTCTTAAATATCCAACAATATACTGACTTAAAGATGATAATTCAAGGCAGGTAAGAATATTCAGAATTTACTCTTTATATGAGGAGAAGTGAATTTGATACCCACATGGATTTAGAGAGTTTAGATGCGACTCTGCTTAAATACTCCATTAATTCCCTGTTTTGTAACACAATAATTACTATTTCTCCTTATTCCATGCCTATTAATTTAGAACCTTTCGCTATCTTTGCACCAATTCCAATGAACTAAGGAGATAGAGAGTTGGAAGGACATATTTAACGAAAGGTGTTATTGAAATTATCTTCTGTTTCTTAGATTCTCGCAAAATTTAAAAACGGTACGAAGATGATAACAATAGCACCCACACATTTGATATATATTCATCGCTTAGGTGAACTATATACCTTTTGGTGTGGGGCTATTGTTTTATCCGTACCAAAAGGCAATGCGAGAAGCCCAAGAAACAGGATAAGACAAATATAGTTCCCACACCTCTTTTATTTTAACAGCTTATCCATAGGGAACAGATAAGCACTAATTATCAAACACTATGGGTTTATTTGGTGGTATCAATGCTGTAAATGAAATCAATTCTCTTATTGCTCAAATAGAGAGAAACATGAATGCTTTAGCTCCTATGATAGAATTGAATGGGATGAAGCATACCACACAATCTAAAGAATTAACAAAGTTAGTCCGCAGGGATTTGGATAGAATTAAAGACCTGTTGAATCAACACAGTTCTGCCAGAATAGCTGTTTACAGACTTAAAGGCGACAAGGTGGATTCTACAACATTGGTTGGATTCCTTGAAATGTGTCTTAAACAAGCTGAAAGTCTTATATAATTATGGATGCAAATGATATTAAGTTAGGACTGTTCATTTTAGTTATAGTCCTTATAGGTGCTTTCATTGGCTATTGTTTGGCAAGTTAAGACAGATTACTAAAACAGCTATCACATGAAAATATTTCATCTATTAGGGTTAGTGGTACTGCTATTATCTTCTTGCGATGATACTTCTGGTACATATATAATTTCTGAAGTCGCATTTAAAGTTAATAACCTGTCTGAACAAGAGAAACAGAAAACTATCAATGAGTTTATCAATCAAGAAGTGTTACTTACAGTTCTTAAAGGAAAGATAGAATTAACATTATCTAACAAACCAACCACTTCTAAGATAACTCTACAACGCGTGTCTAATAACTGTTATTCAACGACTGATGGAAATATAACCATTAATTTAGAATTGGAGAAAAAGAACTTTGTACAGACCAAATATAAATTGATTGAATATGGTGGCACAGATGACAAGTTCTTTAGCTTACATATGACTTTGGATAAACAATAACAAATTTATTGCATAAGAATCAATGAGAACATTTAGATTATTAGCAACTTCATTATTGGTTGCATTGAGCATGGGAGTTAGCTCTTGTAGTGAAGAATTGGATAGCCAACCAATGGAATCTTATCCAGAAGGTGGTGAGCCTTTAGATGTAGTTTGTAAAGAATATGGCATTAGTGACTATGAAGACATAGAATTACTTTCTTACTATAAGAACAATTTGGAGCAAGCTAACTTCTCTGGCTTACGAGAAGAGAAGCTATGGCTTGCATCATTCAATGTAAAAGATAAGTCGCCTATTATTAATTGGACTGACGAATTACCATTTAATAGGAATCGTAAGATTTACAAAGGCTATGGAGAATATGAAGATGTCACCATTCAGCAGATAACCATGTTGCAAACCATGTACTTTAATCCGAAGGAGTTTGTAGCATCATTAAGCTATTACTTTGGTAAAGATTATGGTTACCTCGCTTTACTCTTTAGGCATGATACACAAACTAAAGAAGTTCAAGTTAAGCGTAGTGAGATACTTGCTGGATTTCAATATTCTATAATAAACAATGATTGTTGTTACTCATTGTCTGGCGATACGCTCTATATAGCAGAGAAAGGCTTTGGATATTCCAATGTAGGAACTCTCTATACTTCTGAATTTATATCTCACGAAGAAGCAATATACACCCATAGAGATAATAAAGGCTTCTTTGTAGGAAGACGGAATTTCAAATTGGGAGAAGATTTATGGCATATCCAAGTACCACAGCTAAATGATGAACCTGCTGATGCTAAGATTGAGGTTAGTGTAGAAGATAATTCCAAGAGAGTTTGGAAGTACAATGTCAATATTATACATTATGATGGAACTAAGAAGAATGTAACATTTGAAGTGGATATTGACAACGGTACAATTAAAGGAGAGAATGATTATACTTCTCTCATTATAGGTAAATGGAAGAAGACAAGCGGTGATGCTGTTGCTACCCATGTTACTTATAAGAATGATGGCACATTTGAATATACAAGTACAGAAGATAGCTCTTACAAGGAAGTGGGCAAGTACAAGATAGACGGTAACAAGCTCTATGAAATGTACAGCGATGAAGAAGAATGGATTATCAATGATATTCTGTTACTTAATTCTATGACCTTATCAGTGCAGGAATTGGAAGCAGACGGAGTTACACCCACAGGTCAGAAGTACTCTTATCAGAGAGTGGAATAAAGAACTTATTCATACTAAAAGTAGGCAGCATTTGAGGAAACTCTTATGCTGTTTTCTTTTTTATATAAGCACTACGAATGTTACATACTAACAACCCAATTCTTTGGAATATAGGAAACTAATATTTAACTTTGTACCGTAGGTTTAGCTGTTGACTAATTGTTGACTGATAAACTTCCAATGAGATTATTAATACGTTGACATATTGCAATTTAATAGGATGAAATTTAGAGCCTCATAATCTGGAGGTCCCTGGTTCAAGCCCAGGCTGGTCCACAAACAAGAGGCTCATTCTTAATAGAATAGAGCCTCTTTTAATTTTTGGACTCCGCTATACAAGCCCGGTATTTGTGTAATAAAACAACCTTCATCATGAAATACGGAGTATCTCCAAATACACTGCTCATAACTGCCGGAACCATATGGTCATTGGCAGGAGTCAATATTCTGCGTATAGGCCTGACCTGCTGGATAGATGACAGACATTATTGGCTATTCAAAGTCTGCGAAGCCAGCCTGGTATTCCTTCTGTTCTTCGGCATTATTTTCCATAGGCTATACAAGAAACATACTCTCCGTATCTCACAGAAGAAAGGGAAGCACTGCCCCTTTTCCTTTTTCGACGTAAAAGGATGGATTGTCATGATAGGCATGATTGCAATGGGAATTGTAATACGTACCTACCACCTTCTGCCCGACTCCTTCATCGCAGTGTTCTATACCGGACTTTCTCTCGCGCTTCTCGGCACCGGGCTACGCTTCATCTGGTATTGGTGGAGGAACAGATAACTCCGGATTCACCGATTCCCATCCTATGCAGGCTCCGGCAAAGTGCTGACCGCCTCGCTCTTTATCCTTTCAGGCTTATTGCTATTCCCCGGCAATTTCCAAGCCATGCTGTGGCCCTTGGCCCTTATCCTCATCGGCATCTTCCTTCTCAGACATCACCATAGGAGAAACTGGACACACCAAAGGACAGTGCATCGCCGTGCCAAGATGGTACAACGGATGATGAACAAGAGAATGGGAGAGCAAGAGGAACATAGCACCCGGAGAAACCTACATAGACCTGGACTGCAGTTGGGGAGGAGTGGAACTGCACATACCCGCCGACTGGCAAGTACGCATAGAATGCAGTTGCTTTTGCGGCGGATGTGAAGACAAACGCTGGCAAGGCACACCTGCCAAACAAGCATTCCTTTCCGCCTCTTGTTCGGTATTCCTGCCTGGACAGCTATCCTTTTGTGGTATCATCTGCAGATTGTGGCAGACACTTCATTACAAACAGAAAAATTCACCGCCCCCGAGGTAGAAAAGGCCGCTCCCCTGCCACAAGAAGAAAGTATTGACCGGATCACGATAAAAGACGGCTCCCGGATTCACATCATCAAAGTGGAAGACCTATTATACATCCAGGCTTGTGGGGACTACGCAACCCTGGTGACATCCGACGGAGAGTACATCAAGGAACAGACCATGAAAAACTTCGAGACACATTTGCCAGCAGATAACTTTGTCCGCATCCACCGCTCGAGCATTGTCAACGTAACCCAGATATCACGAGTAGAACAGTATGGAAAAGAGACCTACCAAGTGACGTTAAAAAGTGGCGTCAAGCTACGGGTAAGCCTCTCCAGATACCGGTTACTGAAGGAACGGTTGGGCATATAAATGCCGCAACCAGTCCTTCAGAATACTTCCTGCAGAGGAAAAAGACAATTAATCTTAAAATACAGCGGAATATATAACTTTGTCCAAAGTTATTTGTTCCTTTATCTTGCTATGATGAAACATCTGTATTACATACTTATGTTTACCTTCCTCTGTCTGGGTTTGACTACCATCTCCCAGGAGGAACAGCCAGACTCACGGAATACTACCGGGAGTCCGGCGGGAATAGTTGTCGGAAGTCCGGCCTCCGAATGCTCCTTTACCGCCTACACACAGTGCGCATCGTACACAGCCACCCACCGTTCACTATTCAATGACGAAAATACCGACTGCTGGACCAACGAAGCGTTGTGTCCGAACAGCCTATACACACATAACCACGCCTCTCCGAAATTCCTGAAGATGAGAATTCTGAAACCAGCCGGGCAACTGGAGCATCTGCTTTCCAGCCATCTGTCTGCCGGAGAGAGCGCCAACCTTTCATTCAATCCCAATGCTCTCCGCTATTCCTGCGGATACTATATCTATGCACTGCTGCATATCCTGATTTAGACTTTATCGGACTTATTGCAAACCATTACCGGAGGTGTACTGCATGTACATCTTTCGCTTTTTTATTATCCATTTCATCACATTAATATCATAACTATGTCCGATTTATTCCTCCCCACCCTTGAGATGATGGGGCTCACTTTTGCAATCGGTTTCTTTGTGGCATTCATCATCAAACTGATAGCCAGCGCAGCCGATTCACTCGATTTCTACAGTTCCCACCAGCAGGAGTTACTCCGCCTGCACCGCATAAAGAAGTTCCGCCAGAAGATGGAACTGATGCTACACACCCCCTCCATGCACGGAAACATCTTCGGCAACGACACGCGCGAAGACTACAGCCGGGGTGTGGACCGTGAAAACGAAAAGCCTCGAGGCTATTACCACGGAGTAAGCCACGGTGTCTCCAAAAGAAACCTGGTAGACTACTTCTACCCAGAAGATACCCTTATGATGTATCTGGAAGATGCCATCAGCCACCGTGACAACAAGAACAAGACTAAAAAGAACAACGACACCAAAAACAAAGACTAATTATGGAGAATATAGATTTTGCAACCTTGTTCCAAGGATTCGGAACAATGATGGAAAGCGGCTGGCTACTCTCCTCTGCCCGTGTATTTCTAATAGCCCTGGGCCTGCTGCTCATATACCTGGGATGGAAAGGCGTACTGGAGCCGATGGTCATGATTCCCATGGGACTGGGTATGGTCGCCATCAATTGCGGCACCCTTTTCATGCCCGACGGCACATTGGGGAATCTCTTTCTGGACCCGATGCTTTCGGATACGGACGACTTGATGAACACCATGCAGATAGACTTCCTGCAACCGGTCTACACCCTGACCTTCAGCAACGGATTGATTGCATGCTTCGTATTTATGGGTATCGGTACCCTGCTCGACGTGGGCTTCCTGCTACAGAAACCGTTTGCCAGCATATTCCTTGCCCTATGTGCCGAATTGGGAACTTTCCTGACTGTACCCATCGCATCTGCATTGGGACTGTCCTTGAAAGAAAGCGCTTCCGTAGCCATGGTAGGAGGTGCGGACGGGCCGATGGTGCTTTTCACTTCCTTGGCCCTGGCCAAACATCTGTTTGTACCCATCACGGTAGTGGCCTATCTCTATCTGGGACTGACATATGGCGGTTACCCCTATCTGGTGAAGCTGCTGGTGCCGAAACGCCTGCGCGCCATCAAGATGACGAGCAAGAAGCCGCCCAAAAACTATGATGCCAAAGTAAAACTGGCTTTCTCGGCTATATTGTGTGCTGTACTGTGTTTTCTGTTCCCGGTTGCCTCACCGCTGTTCTTCTCCTTGTTCCTCGGAGTGGCAGTACGCGAGTCGGGGATGAAGCATATCTACGATTTTGTAAGCGGTCCGCTGTTGTATGGTTCTACTTTCATGCTCGGCCTGTTGTTGGGCGTACTTTGCGACGCACATCTGCTGCTCGACCCTAAAATTCTTAAATTGTTGGTATTGGGCATGGGCGCACTGTTGCTCTCCGGTATCAGCGGAATCATTGGAGGGTACATCATGTACTTCATCAAGCGGGGCAATTACAATCCGGTCATCGGAATTGCAGCCGTGAGCTGCGTGCCTACTACGGCGAAGGTTGCCCAGAAGATAGTAAGCAAGGACAACCCCAATTCCTTCATCTTGGGAGATGCCTTGGGGGCTAATATTTCAGGAGTAATCACTTCGGCCATCATTACGGGTATCTATATTACTATAATTCCCTATCTGTAGCCTGCGTAGTGGGTTTAGGTGACGGAAAGAGGTTGTGGCAATCACAATCTCTTTCTTTTTATGATACATGGGGCAAGCTGTTGCATTTCAGATAAAATCCTTTACCTTTGCCGGCAAACACATTTATCAAGATATCAGGATGAAGAAAGTACTTAAATTGGCCGGAGGATTCATGGTCGGGGCATGCATCGGTTTCGTAGGAGTAATAGGTGTAAGAGTCCTGGTTTTGGGAGACTCGTTCGACGGTTTACACAGCAAGTTTGCCGAAACCGGCATGCTGGAGACGGTAGGAATTTCCCTGTTAGCCATACTGATTCTGCTGTTCTCCATCTTCCTGCAAGTACTTCTGCACGAAGGCGGGCATCTTGTCTGCGGACTGGCAACCGACTACCGCTTCGTCTCCTTCCGCATCTTCAACCTTACCTTCATACGGAAAGACGGGAAATTATGCATCAAGCGTTTCAGCCTTGCCGGAACGGGAGGCCAATGCCTGCTTACCCCACCCGAAAGGCCTCTTGAAGATATCCCAACCACCTTGTACAACCTGGGTGGAGTGCTTGCCAACCTGCTGACCGCCATCCTTGCCTTCCTCCCCCTGCTGACCGTAGACGGGCTGCCTTACCTGCTGAAATTCTTCCTTCTGATGCTCTCTTTGATTGGCATTCTCCTTGCAGGGATGAACGGCATCCCCATGAAGATGGGCGGCATCGGCAATGATGCCGACAACATGTGCCTGCTTCTCAAGGACAGCAAGAGCAAGCAGGCACTGGTCACCCAGCTGCGCATCAACGCATTGGTGCAAGAGGGCATGCGTCCTAAGGACATGCCTGCCGAATGGTTCAGCCAAACGGAAGACATCAACTACAAAGATGCCCTGCAGGTCACCATAGCCTTGATGAGCGCCTCGCGCCTGCTCGACTGCGAAGAATGGGAAGCCGCCTACAATGCATTTGAGAAAATAATGAGCCACCGGCACGAAGTCATCGGGCTTTTGATAAAGGAAACCGCTTGCGAGCTGCTCTTCACCGCATTGGTGACAAAGAGGACCGCACGGGCAGAAGAATTATATACCGATGAGCTGGATACCTACATCCGGCAATATAAGGATGTGACGTCTTCCAAACAGCGGCTGCTCTGCGCCCTGGCACTCTACCGGGACAAGGACACAGCAAAAGCAAAGGAGATTTACGAAGCCACCTGCCAACGGAAAAACAAATACTTGATGCAGGGAGAAGTCAGTTCGGACATAGCCTTGATGAAATCAATCCTTACCGCCAAGAATGCCTTGTAAGATGGAACGATATTTCTTTTACTTGTTATATCTACTGCTTGGCTGCTCACTATGCGGTTGTAGCAGAAAACAAGCGCCAAAGCAGACACAAGACCCGGATACGGAGACCACCATCCCGTACGCCGACACCATAGCGGCACCCGTCCCTCCGGCTCCGGCTAAAAGCCGGACAGCCCGCTACCTGGACTCCCTCGGTTTCGTCAACATCGCCGAAGCGGACAGCAGCATCGCCATCGACTTGATGTACACCCGTGCCGACAACTTCACCGGAACCCTATTGTACGAAGACCTGAAAGAAGCCTACCTGCACCCCGATGCCATGAAAAGCCTGAAGCGGGCACAACGCCTACTGAAAGAACAGTACCCCGGCTACAGCCTCATCGTCTACGACGCAGCGCGCCCCTTGTCCGTACAGCAGAAGATGTGGAACGTAGTGAAAGGAACCTCCAAATACATCTATGTCTCCAACCCCTCACGCGGCGGCGGCCTGCACAACTACGGATTGGCGGTGGACATCAGCATACTCGACGATAAAGGAACTCCTCTGCCCATGGGCACCCCGGTAGACCATCTGGGCAGGGAAGCCCACATCACAGAAGAAGCCGTGCTCGTGGCACAAGGCAAGCTGACAGAACAAGAACGTGAAAACCGGCTGCTGCTCCGGCAGGTAATGAAAGAAGCCGGATTCCACCCGCTACCCAGCGAATGGTGGCACTTCAACCGCGTCAGCAGGCAGACGGCAAAGGAGCGATACCGGGTCATCCCTTAACTCTCACCCCCAGCTTGTCCGGAAACTTAAATTTGCTATCGCTTTGACGCGGATGACGCAGATGACGCGGATGACGCGGATTTTTAATATTCTTAATCTGTATTATCAGCGTCATCTGTGTCTGAAAAATAATCAGACAGAAAGCTGCGAATTTATGCCCCACTTTGTCCTTTTTGAGATAACTTTGCATCAGAATAAATAAGCCAAGCCATGCCTTTATCCCAAGACACCCTCCGCTTCATCCGCGAGCATCGCCGCGACGACGTGCGCAGCCTTGCCTTGCAGGCACGCCGCTACCCTTCGGTAGACATGCCCGCCGCCATCACACAGATTTCCGGCTGGCAAATTGCCAAAGAGAAGATACCCGCATGGGCCGAGAACGAGCATATACTCTACCCCGCCCACCTTTCTCTGGAACAATGCTCCTCCCAAGCAACGGCACAGTATAAAGCGGAGATTATAACTAACCTGCTACATACAGAACAAGAACATCCCGCGCAGAACAGTACCCCCGCATCAGCCGGCACCTTTACCGACCTCACCGGAGGTTTCGGCATCGACTGCGCCTATCTCTCCTCCCGCTTCGGGCATGCCACTTACGTCGAGCGCCAGGAAACCCTCTGCCAGATAGCCGCACACAACTTCCCTGTCCTCGGCCTGAACCACATCTCCGTCTGCCACGCAGACAGCGTCCGCCATCTGCAAGAGATGGAGCCCGTGGACTGTATATTCATAGACCCTGCCCGCCGCGACGGACACGGTGGAAAGACCGTAGCCATCGGCGACTGCGAACCCGATATAGCCGCCCTCGAAGAACTGCTGCTGCGCAAGGCAAGACACGTACTGGTAAAACTCTCCCCCATGCTCGACCTCACCCTTGCCCTGAACGATTTGAAGCATGTACGAGAGGCACACATCGTCTCCGTGGGCAACGAATGCAAGGAACTGCTGCTCTTGCTGGGACAAGGCGAAGGAGTGCCGGCAGACGACATCCCCATCCATTGCGTCAACTTCACCGGTGTACCGGCTCCCCAAGCCCTCGTCTTCACCCGCCGGCAGGAGAAGGAGCGTGCATGCCCCTACACCCCTCAACTGAAATCATACCTCTACGAACCGAATGCCTCCGTGCTGAAAGCCGGTGCATTCCGCAGCCTCTCCTCATTGTATAAGGTGGAAAAACTGCATCCCAACAGCCACCTCTACACCTCGGACCACTTCCTGCCGGACTTCCCCGGCCGCAAGTTCCGGATTACCTCCTCCTGCGGCTTCGGCAAGAAAGAAGTGAAAGAGATGCTGGCTGCCGAGAAAAAGGCGAACCTCACCGTGCGCAACTTCCCCGCCACCGTGGCCGAACTGCGCAAACGACTGAAATTGGCCGAAGGGGGAGGCACTTATCTCTTTGCCACTACTCTGGCAGACGAGAAGAAGGTACTTATCCGCTGCCAGGCTACGGGATAAGACACCAACCCCTATACCTTCCTCTGCACGAGATGTACATCTCATGTTGCTCGAGATGTACATCTCATACAGTCCGAGATGCACATCTCGTGCATCTTTAGCATCAGTCTGCCAGATGACGGCAAAGGGAGATACCGCCGAAAAGGTACTACCTCCAAGAATTTATGTAACCTCATTGTAACTGAATCGTTATCTGTTCTTCAACGCTCCGCAACCTCCACGTAACGGCAACCCTCTACTTTTGCGGCAGATTATTAACAGATAATAACAAGTATGAAACAGATTTTGAGAGCATTCTTATTCTTACTCCTATTCACCGCCACCGTCAATACGGCCATTGCCGACGAAAAAGCAAATGTCACGAAACAAGGAACTGTACGTGGACGCATCATCGACGCCACTAAACAAACTCTCCCGGGTGCATCCATCTACATCGAGAAACTACACACTGGCGTGACGAGCGACGTCAACGGCTTCTACACTTTCTCCAACCTTGACCCGGGAACCTATACAGTAAAGGTGAGCTACGTGGGCTACTCTCCCGTAGAACTGAAAATCACCATCCCCGCAGGCCGTACACTGGAAAAAGACGTCGTGCTGAATGAAGGCGTGGAATTGCAGGAAGTCGTAGTAGGCGGCGCCTTCCAAGGCCAGCGCCGCGCCATCAACTCACAGAAAAACAACATGGGGATTACGAATGTAGTCTCTGCCGACCAGGTAGGCAAGTTCCCCGACTCCAACATCGGTGACGCCCTTAAACGTATCTCCGGCATCAACGTGCAGTACGACCAAGGCGAGGCGCGCTTCGGGCAAGTGCGGGGCACGAGTGCCGACCTCAGCTCCGTCACCATCAATGGCAACCGCGTTCCCTCTGCCGAAGGCGATACACGCAACGTACAGCTCGACCTCATTCCGGCAGACATGATTCAGACCATCGAAGTGAACAAGGTAGTAACCGCCGATATGGACGGCGACGCCATCGGCGGCAGCATCAACCTCGTCACCAAGAACTCCCCCTACAAGCGCACCATTGCCGCCACTGCCGGAACCGGCTACAACTGGGTGAGCGAGAAGGCGCAACTGAACCTTGGCTTCACCTATGGCGACCGCTTCTTCAACGACAAACTCGGCCTGATTGTATCGGCCTCCTATCAGAACTCACCTTCCGGTTCCTACGACACCGAATTCGTGTGGGAGCAGGATGACAACGGCAAGACGTACGTCAACGACTACCAAATCCGCCAATACTACGTCACCCGCGAACGCCAGAGCTACTCTGCCGCACTGGACTGGGACATCAATGCCAACCACAAACTGACCTTCAAAGGCATCTTCAACAACCGCAACGACTGGGAGAACCGCTACCGCACCACGCTGAAAGACCTTGACCCCGACGGCAACGCCACCGTACGCATACAGACCAAAGCCGGTACACCGGACAACCGCAACGCCCGCCTGGAACGCCAGCGCACCATGGACTTTGCCCTTGGCGGCGAACACCTCTTCGGCGCCCTCTCCATGGACTGGCACGCCAGCTATGCCAAAGCCAGCGAAGAACGTCCCAACGAACGCTACATCGACTTCCAACTGAAAAAACAGAAGTTCGACATGGACCTGAGCGACGAACGCGAACCGTTTGCCAGCCCCAAAGCAGGCTCTACCATGACATTGAACAATGAATTCAGCCTGAAAGAGCTGACGGAACAGCAGGAAGACATCAAGGAGCAGGACCTGAAGTTCTCTGCCAACTTCAAGCTTCCTTTCAAGAACGGCAACAAGCTGAAGTTCGGCGCAAAGGTAGTACGCAAGACCAAGGATAAAGAAGTGGATTTCTACGAATACTCTCCTCTGGACGAGGACGCCTTCATGACGAACAGCCTGGCAAATACAGTGGACCAGACCAACAAGAACTTCATGCCCAACAACAAGTACCAGGCAGGCATCTACGCCAGCAAGGAATACACCGGCTCTTTAGACTTGAACAACGCTTCCCTATTTGAGAAAGAGCAGGTGCAGGAAGAACTTGCCGGAAACTTCAACGCCCGCGAAACCGTGACTTCCGGCTACCTCCGCTTCGACCAAAAACTGACAAAAGACGTGGAACTGATGACCGGACTCCGCATAGAGAACACCAACCTTGCCTATACGGGACGCACCTACGATACCGACGAAGACCTCACCAGCAAGACCGACCGTCAGCGCAACAGCTACATCAACTTCCTGCCGTCGCTGCTCGTAAAGTGGAATGTAAACGATGACTTCAAAGTACGCGGTTCGTTTACCCAAACCTTGTCACGCCCCAAATACTCGGCCCTCGTGCCCAGTGTGAACATCAAACGTTCCGACAACGAAATCACCATCGGAAACCCGGAGCTGAAACCTACCGTCTCCTACAACTTCGACTTGAGTGCCGACTATTACTTCCGCAGCATCGGTCTGATAAGCGCCGGCATCTTCTACAAGAAGATAGACGACTTCATCGTAGACCAGGTGAGCACCAACTATGAGTATCAAGGCAACACCTACACCCGCTTCACTCAACCCAAGAATGCAGGCAACGCCAACCTGGTAGGTGTAGAGTTATCCTACCAGCGCGACTTCAGCTTCATTGCTCCCGCTCTGAAGTGTGTAGGTTTCTACGGAACGTACACCTACACCCATTCCCGTGTGGAAGACTTCAACTTCGAAGGACGCGAGAACGAGAAAGACCTGAGCATGCCCGGCTCGCCGGAGCATACCGCAAATGCTTCCCTATACTTTGAGAAAGGCGGTCTGAATCTGCGCCTGAGCTATAACTTCGCTTCCGACTTCATCGATGAAATGGGAGAAAGCACCTTCTACGACCGCTACTATGACAAGGTGAACTATATGGACGTAAACGCCAGCTATACCTTCGGAAAGAAGTTCAAGACTACCTTCTACGCCGAAGCCAACAACCTACTGAACCAGCCTCTACGCTACTACCAGGGCACGAAAGACCGTACCATGCAGGCAGAATACTACGGCGTGAAAGTGAATGCGGGAGTGAAGATTAATTTCTAAACAAACCATCCAATGCATTAAGTATCTCAACTTCCCCTCCTCCGGGGAGGAGGGGTGCCCGAAGGGCGGGGTGGTAGGGAGCATAAAGCTATAAACCATATAATACTCCTCTGTGTATATCGCTACCACCTCCCCCTACGGGTACTCCTCCTCCCCGGAGGAGGAGAAGTTGAGATACCATCAGATTATCAACTATCAATACTTTACTATTTAATCAAAAAACAAAATGACAATGAAGAAAATATTCCTTTTACTGTTTATTGCCCTACTCGGCAACGCAGCCATTGCCCAAATCACCGATTACTCCATCTTCGACAAGAAGTTCAACTTCTACGTAGCCAACGACCTCGGCCGTAACGGCTACTACGACCAAAAGCCCATCGCCGAACTGATGGGACAGATGGCAGAGAACGGCGCAGACCCCGAATTCGTACTTGCCACCGGCGATGTACACCATTTTGAAGGCGTACGCAGCGTGAACGACCCGCTTTGGATGACCAACTACGAACTTATTTACAGTCATCCGGAGCTGATGATAGACTGGTTCCCCCTGCTGGGCAACCACGAATACCGCGGCAATACGCAGGCTGTGCTCGACTACAGTAATATCAGCCGCCGCTGGACCATGCCCGCCCGTTATTACACCAAGACGTTCGAGGACAACGGCGCTACCATCCGCATCCTTTGGGTAGACACCGCCCCGATGATTGACAAATACCGCAACGAAAGCGAGACCTATCCCGATGCCTGCAAGCAGGATTACCAGCAACAACTTTCCTGGATAGATTCCGTACTGACTGCCGCCAAAGAGGACTGGGTTATCGTTGCCGGACACCATCCCATCTATGCCGAAACCCCGAAGGACGAGAGCGAACGTGCCGACATGCAAGCACGCCTCGACCCCATCCTGCGCAAGCACAAGGTGGATATGTACATCTGCGGACACATCCACAACTTCCAGCATGTACGCACGGCAGGCAGCGACATCGACTATGTCACCAATTCTGCCGGTTCGCTCGCCCGCAAGGTGAAGCCCATCGAAGGGACCGTATTCTGCAGCCTCGAACCGGGTTTCTCCATTGTATCGGCCAGCAAAAAAACACTGGAACTGCGCATGATTGACAAGAAAGGGAATGTACTGCACACGGTGACGCGCAGCAAATAGTCTAAAGCAGCACGCAAGCAGACACACTCCCTAAAGCCTTGTCCAACAACCACTTTCCTCCCACGAAGCAGAAGAGTATGTTTCGTAGGAGGATTTTTCTATCTCATACGACAAAAACAAAGCCTATCCGCAGGAATACAAGAAAAAGCCCTATATTTGCATTTGTCAATACATAACTATGATGAAGAAGATACACTTCCTGATACTAATCAGCCTGCTACTTGCCGCTTGCAGTGACGACGACAAAGAAAAACAACCCGCTTTTGTGACCAATATCACCATATCCGATGCCGGAAAGACCTTCAATCCCGGTGATGCCGTGACCGTCAAAGCCGACGGTTTGCAGGCTATCGTGAAGGCGACTTCATCGAAACTTATGATTTCCAGACAAAGGAATGGAGGATGTTTATGTTCTACGTACCGTTTGCAGAGATTTTACTGGCACGATAACCGGCCCCGTTACTGCTTTTTCTCCCTCAAGTCATCCTTCGGTATCGTCGTCTCACTGCCGTCCCTCGTCGCCATGTAGTGGGGCGACATTATCTCCACGCCAGCCTCGTTGAACTTGTCCTGAATGTTCTGGTGCAGGTCGGAGTAAATCTGTGCCAGGCGGTCGGCATCCTTGATGTAGGCATTCACCTGATACACCGGATACCAATCGCTGAGCGAAGTCTCAAGCACAAAGGGACGCGGGTCGTCCACCACGCCGGGCGTGCTCAGCGCAGCTTCCGTGAGCAACTGATGCACTTGCCGCCACGGGGCGTCGTAGCCTATCGTCACCTCGGAGTGGATGATGAGTCCATACTCGCGCGCCGACTGGCTGTAGTTCACCGTGTGGGAGGACATGATGAAGGAGTTGGGGATGGTCACCACCTCGTTCTTCGGAGTGCGGATACGGGTGACGAGCGGTGTTTTCTCAATGATGTTGCCCGTAGTGTCATTCAGCTTGATGCGGTCACCCAGCTTGAAAGGCCGCATGTAGGTTATGACCAGGCCTGCAATGATATTGCCGATAACCGTACTGGAACCGAGCGAAACTATCAAGCCGACAAACACGGAGATTCCCTGGAAGACTCCCGACTTGGAACCCGGCAGATAAGGGTAAATCATGGCAATCATAAACGCATAAAGCAAGAAGCGCACAATGTGATAGGTAGGAATGGCCCAATCCGGATAGAAGCCGTTTATCTTCAGCCGTTCAGCCTGCACCTCATTGGCTAGATAGCGCACCAGTCTGACCAGATACTTCACCGCATAGCATATCACAAAGATAGTGAACAGATTGGGAATATAGTCGGCTATTCCATTCAGGATGACCTTTATAGGATTCCAAATGTAGGAGAATAAGGTATAAGCGAAATTCTTGGTCTGAGGGAAAATGGAGAATAATAGCGGAACCGTCAGCAGCAACTGCAACAGCATGACTACATAACGCACCAGGTTGGCAACAAACACCAGCAGGTTGACCTGCTTCTGCGTGTCCAGCAATTCATAATCCTGAATGGAGATCGGTTTCAGCTTGGTATCCTTCAGCCTCTGGATGCGTAGTTTGAGTTTTCTGAACAGCCAGTTGGTAAACTTGAACAAGAAGAACTGTCCCACAAGCACCAGGATAAAGTACAAGATACGTTTACCCAACTGCCACAAGCTATGCTCCTTCTGCATGGCTTTCAGTTTGTCCACCACGACATGCCTCTTGCTGGCGGCCAGCTGGTCACGGGTACAGTTTTCCCACAAAGCATCCTGATCGGTAAAGGAAGCGATGACCTTCTCGCCATACATCAAATCCGTAACAATATCCGTACTCTCCAAATAAACAGAGTCCGGACGCAGATTGAAACGCGTGCCCAATGCTTCGATGACGCTGCTTACATCCTTGGCCCGCTGTTGGGGCGTATGCCCTCCACGCTTGGCATACAGATAGAACAAGGTGTCCTTCTCCACCACCACCGGAATGCCCGGCGTCACTGCCCGCAACGAATCAATGCGTTGTTTCTGCAATGCCAGCTTCACCGAATCGACCGCATAGCTCGCCAGCCTCATCTGCTCCATTTCCATCCGCAGGTTGGCCTCGTTCAGCCGGGCTGCCTCCAACTCCTGCCGAACAAGCGACAGCTGAATCGAATCGGAGTCGGTCCTTGCCACTGTGACACTCCCCACACTATCCTCACCTAAAACACTGAGCACTTTATCTACCAGCTGAGCTGACACTCCGCCTGCCAGCATCAACAGCCAACAGAGACAGAAAGCACGGATAACCTTCATATATAAACTTCTTGATTTAATTCTGGTTGCAAATATACCCAATAAATGCTTCAAACATACGGAATGTTTTTAACTTCCTATCCTAATCAACATAACTTTTTCATGCAAACATGAAAGTTCTGTATCCGGTTTGCATTATCTTTGTACTCAAAATTAACATACCTATGGATATATTGTTTCTTGTCGGAGGACTGCTCCTCATTCTTCTGGGTGCCAACGGGCTGACAGACGGTGCCACATCCGTTGCCAAACGTTTCCATATACCGTCCATCGTCATCGGGCTTACCATTGTCGCCTTCGGTACTTCCGCACCGGAACTCACCGTCAGCATATCCTCTGCCCTAAAAGGCAGTGCAGACATTGCCATTGGCAATGTGGTGGGAAGCAATACGTTCAATACCCTGGTGATTGTGGGTTGTACGGCCCTTTTTGCCCCGATAGCCATCACCCGCAATACGCTGAAACGCGAAATCCCTCTTTGTATTCTTTCGTCCGTCGCCCTGCTGATTTGTGCCAACGACGTCTTTCTGGACGGCAGTGGCGAGAACATACTCAGCATCACCGACGGCCTGTTGCTGCTATGCTTCTTTGCCATTTTCCTAAGTTATACTTTTGCCATCGCAAAAAGGGATGGAAGCATGAAGGAACCGGAAAAGGAGCCCCTGCAGGAAGAAGACGAAATCAGGCTGCTGCCCGCGTGGAAGTCTGCCCTATACATCGTCGGCGGACTTGCCGGCCTCATCATCGGAGGTAATTTCTTTGTAGACGGTGCCAGCGGCATAGCCCGCGGATTGGGTGTCAGCGAATCCATCATCGGGCTGACGCTCGTGGCAGGCGGCACTTCACTGCCCGAACTCGCCACCTCCATCGTAGCCGCCTTGAAGAAAAACCCCGAAATAGCTATCGGAAACGCCATCGGAAGCAATCTCTTCAATATATTCTTCGTGCTGGGTTGTTCGGCCTCCATCACTCCATTGCGCCTGACGGGCATCACCAATTTCGATTTGTGGGTACTCGTAGGGGCCAGCATCCTGCTTTGGCTGTTCGGTATCTTTTTCGGGAAACGCATCATCACCCGGGTGGAAGGAAGCATTCTGATTCTCTGCTACATTGCCTACACAGCGGTACTGATATACAACCTCTAACAGCAAATTTACAGACACTCTACGCGGTATTTTAAAGATTATCACGTTTCTTTAAATAAGGCAAGCTGCACTTCGGCATAAAAAATAAGCAAGCTTATTTTGTTCTGCCCTCAGTTTGCATTACCTTTGCTACCTCAATATTGAACAACTATGGCAATTACAATCAAGAAAGTAACCACAAGACGGGAACTGGAGCGCTTTATCCGTTTCAACTACCTGCTCTACAAGAACAACCCTTATTCCGTCCCCGACCTTTTCGATGACATGCTCAACACCTTCAACAAGAAGAAAAACGCCGCATTCGAATTTTGTGAAGCCGATTATTTCCTGGCTTATCGGGAAGGTAAAATCGTAGGACGCGTAGCTGCCATCATCAACCACAAGGCAAACCGGACCTGGGGCAAGAAGGAAGTCCGCTTCGGCTGGATAGACTTCATCGACGATGCGGAAGTCTCCGATGCCCTAATCCGCACCGTGGAAGAATGGGGAAAAGAACGGGGAATGACACATATACAAGGCCCGCTGGGATTCACAGACTTCGATGCCGAAGGTATGCTCATCGAAGGATTCGACCAGCTCAGCACCATGGCCACCATTTATAACTATCCCTACTATCCGCAACATCTGGAACGCATGGGCTTTGAGAAGGATGCCGATTGGGTGGAGTATAAAATCTACATTCCCGACGCCATACCCGACAAGCACAAGCGCATCTCCGACCTCATCCAGCGCAAGTATAACCTCAAGGTAAAGAAATACACATCTGCCAAGAAGATTGCCCAAGACTATGGCCAGGCCATCTTCGAGCTGATGAACGAAGCTTATCAGCCACTCTACGGCTAAACTTCCCTGAGCCCACGGCAGGATGAAGAGCAGTG
>OCAK01000961.1_pt1 | contig 19996 bp, 16 predicted proteins | sample 1538301 | NCBI WGS metagenome assembly OCAK01 (sample SAMEA2580285, study PRJEB22360) | human gut metagenome | biome: human gut; feature: human-associated habitat; material: faeces | place: Denmark | collected 2008/2010 | reverse complement strand
ATCGTCAAGATCCCCCCAAACCCCCCCCCCCCCCCAGCGCCTCCATTTAGTTCTCTCACACGATAATTATCCACTATATATCTTACAGAATTTCTGGGAAGATGTTTAAGAAATGTTCTTCCTATCTTTCCTGCTCCAAAGAGAACTATGCCTTTTTTGAGATGAGTGATTTCAAACAAATGCATATAAGCATATCCTTTCTAAAATAATGTTCTTTCCATTTCAATCTTCTTACTTGCAGTTAAACTATTATTCAGGTAATACAAGAAAAACCACAACAGTTTTATGTTAATATGTATTTCAAGTAGTTATTATGATCCCGATATCGCTTCAGTTTCAAAACTTCTTTTAATTTTCCTACATCTGGACTGATTTCTCGATATACTTTCACCGCTTTTTGGTAAATCTCTGCCCTTTTATCAATTTCCTTTCCCTCTATATATAACCTTTCATCTCCATTTTCCAGTTGAATAAAGGTGGCCTTTTCAGTTAAAATTCCTACAAATCCAAGCGCATACTCCTCATTTCCATATCTTACTAGTTCTTTAATTCTTGTCAGATTATAAATAGGCAGAGATTCTAATTTTATATAGCGATCTTGATACTCCTCCAACTTTTCCTTTGTAATCGAGCATTCTAAAATCCCCTCAATTATAAAAGCTAAATTATAATTTGCAACCAAATGTTCATTTTTTCCGTTTCCTAAAAAGTTATCTGAAATAATACATGCGGGGTTACGCATTCGCTTATCCCATCTATGAATATCTAACTTCTTCTCAACTGCAGCATCAGAAACTAGCTTATATTTAGTTTTTAGATCCATACCATGATCACCCATAAATATCTGCGTTACCTGACCACACTTCAACAGTCCATAATAAAACCACAAAATATCATCTACATATCTTTGACTACTATTATATTCCTCCACAATCTGCGAAAAAGTACAATTGTATTTTATAATCTGAAGCAATTTGTAAGCATTTATCAATCAGCTCAGTCATATGGCAATAATCACAAATAAATAATAATCCTAAAATAGTATCAAGCAAGTTCCTAGGATTACCCGTTTAAACAAATTTAATATACTCATGATTGATAAGTTTATATTTACCTAAGCTGTGATACAAATAAAACTCTTCTGCAATATCAATCCCCTGCTCCTTGAGCCATGTATGAAGTCCTATCACTGTCCCATAAAACTCGCCAACTTTCAGCTTCTGCTTGATATCTTCTTCAGATTTTTTTGAAGGAATCAATATTATATCAAGTGCTTGGGATTCTATCTTATCTGGCTTAATTACAGGTATATACTCTAATTTCCAATAGATTGGTTCACTTTCTTTCTTAATCTATAATACAAACAACATTTTCAGGAACATACCCCAAACAGTAAAAAAACTCCTCTGTCAATTTTCCATTTCCATAAATACCAACACGATATTGGCTTAATTTTATTTCTAGAAGACATTTAAAGCTGCGGACAACCTTATCATACACTAACATTTTCTCTACAGTAGGCTCTTTTTCAAACTTGTTATCCAACAGAAACTTATCTAAAATTTCCTGCATCTTTTTCCTCAAATCTAACAAGCGTTTCTCCTCCTCATACCACTTTTTAATATATTCAAAACATACCGCACACTCTCTTTCTCCATTGTAAAAGTCAACTATTTTTCTGAAATGTCCCTGCAGTTTTATTGCAGATCGATTCATAAAGTCTTTTAGCATAATTGAATTTTTCCAGCTTACTTATATCCAAAAATGTTGTTCCTGCAATTTCCTTTAACCACGTTCCAATTTCAGAATTATCAAATTCTATCTCTTCCTCTTCTCCATCTATACGGTAGTAATACTCCCGGCCAGTTCCATCTATCACATATTTATATTGATATGTAACAGCTCCACGATAAGAAATTGCATATTCCGGCTTTCCCCTTAAGATATGCATATCTGCCAATGCTTCCGAATAAATATCTACATCCTGAAAAACCCCATAGTCCTCTAGTGCTCTCTCCAAAGGATATTGTTCCTTCTCTAAAATCCATTGTACTAATTTATAAAAATTTCTTAACTGCAAAAATCTTTTCTCTCTAGATTTTTGCATTCCATCCCAAACAAAGCAATAGGCATGAATCTTTATCTCAGACCAGTAATACTGTGGGAACTGCAAATGCTCCCCATGATCACTCATAAAAATCTGTGTTCTTTGTCCCAGCAGCTTATGCCAAAACATAATACTTCTGTCTGCATATCCATAAGAAGTCTTCATTTGATATCTCATCCAATATAGGACAAACCATAGGCGGATGTGTCTCAGCCAAAAAGTGCAGTATATAAAAAACCGGCTGCATGCTATCCAACATATTAATTAATGCAGTCCAAAGAATCATATTGCAGGAAGTATTTGCCCTCATATTAATAACATATTCATCTTCCATCCCTCTGGTTCTTTCTCCATCGCAGCCTATCATTTTAAATGAATAACCCTTTTCTTCTAAATATTGTAAAAGAATACTATTATCTCTCCCTATGAGTCTCTGACTTGATTCAAAGTCATCAATAGGAAGAATGCCGGACATCATTGCTCTCTGTGTTTGATGTGTCCATGGAGTGTTGGTATAAGTCCGTTCAAAAAAAACCGATTCCTCAGACAACTGATAAATACCCGGTAAATATTCTAAACGATGATAAGAAACAGCATCTGTCCAGAACAGCCATATGTCCTTCTGTTTCCGTTCCTTAAGCTTACACTCTATCAACTTAATTAAATCCAATGTCAGTTTTTCCGTTTCAAACACAAACTCTGGAATATCCGGCATCCCTTTCCGTTTTTCACACAATTCCAATGTCATTTGAAAATCTTTTGCCTCAATCGTAGCAATCAATAATTGACGCAGCTTTGTGTCATCTTTTCCTCCGCTCTTAAAATAGGCTTGATAATAAAAATTTAGTATCTCATGTGCTCCTACCCCACTGCAATATTTATAAAAAGGAGCATTTATCTCATATCCCTCCTTCTCCAAAAGCCCACATATATCAACTATCTCCCCCCTCTCCCTTTCATTCAGCATATCCTGTACAATTTCTTTATGTCTGTTAAATGAAGTTATCAACACAACATCAACCGGCAGATGTTTCATCTGCTCCAGAGTGTAGCAGGAAACTCCCTCCAAAGGAACCTGTGTATCGCTTTTATCAAATATCCCTACTATATTTTTCTCCCTAAAGTTTATCAATCTCAAAAAATATGCAGTAAACTCTCCTCTGGGACGAAGGGCAATATTAGCATGAGCCGGCAATTTATCTACAATTCCCTGTACCGTATCTATCAGTCTTTTGCTGAACTCTGCTTCCTGGTCTATATCTGTCAACATATTATGAAGCTTCTCATAATACCGTATTACCTCTGTCATCTTAGCCTTCCCTCCGCTCTACAATTGGTTCTAAATTACTCTAATTTAATAAACACAAGTTTTCCCAAAATTAATTCAGGCCATGTACGCATTCATTGTGAAAACTATAACGTTCCAACTTTAAAACGCTTTGCATCCTACTTATATCAGATATAAGCATTTGTCTATATTGTGCTGCTTTGTTAGAATATACAGAACTCTCTAAACCCACTTCTTCCTCATCAATATATAATTTTTCTTTACCATTTTCCATATGAAGAAATGTATCTGTAGCTGTCAAAATTCCTACTGCCCCTAACGCCCTATTCATTTGATTATTTTCAACTAATTTCTGAAGGATTTGAGGATTATAAGTGGGAAGAATTGCTAATTTTACATATTCGTCAATATAATTCTCCAGCACTTCCTTCGTTATAGTTCGTTCTATGATTCTCCTAAAAATCGCCGCGAGATGATAGTTAGCAATTAAGTTATTGTTACTGCCTCTACCTAAATGGCTGTCTGAAATAATACAGGCAGGATTCAACTGTTTTCTATTCCATCTATACTCTTTCACTTGAGATCTCACATAAGACTCTAAAACAATTCCATGATCTCCCATAATAATTTGTGTGACAGAATCACATTTCAAAAGATTATAATAAAACCATAAAATCTCATCAATATACTTTTGTGAGCTGCGGTATTGTTCTGCAAATTCTTCCAATGTCCAATCGCAAGGATATTCCTGCAGCTTTTTATAATATAGCGGATTTAAAAATGGTGAATGAATCTCAGCAAGATTATGCATGTAAGTAAATGTGTTGCCTCTGGCAGCACTCATTTCACATAATCCAGAAAAAAACACTTCCGGAGCAATAATACTGTTGCACTCTTGCTTAGCTTGATCCATCTTGGCATAAGCATAGCTGCGCTGTTCTGCTAAAAACTGAAACCTGAAATTTTCTTTGTTCAGATACGAAAGCAATTCTCCATCATTATTCGTAAAATAGACTCTCTCATATAATCGATCTTTCAATATTTGATATCCCGTCAAAAGAGACATTGCAGTCTCTCTGCTTCTGCCATACTGATTCATAACCTTTTTAAGCGAAAAACTTTCGGCTTCGATTTTCCTTAAGTTAGGCATATTTTCCAGCGCTTCACAATTTAAAGAATCTACCAAAAACAGCATCACACTCCTTGTCTCTTTATTCAATAACTCCTTTCTGAACCTAGCAAACACCACTTCTATATCCACTTTAAGCTTTGCCAGCCTCTTGCTCTCATTCCATCCGGATTTCAAATACATTTCCATCATCATTAGAGCATGACAGTAATCATGAATCAAAAGCAATTCTATAATAACATTCAGCAGATATTCCGGCTTTCCCGTCTGAATGTACTGAACATAATTGCTATTGATACATTTATATTTCCACAATCCGCTATACCGATCAAATTCTTCTGTAATATTAATTCCCTGCATCGTAAGCCACGAGTGAATCCCTATTACCTCTCCAGTAAAACCTAACCGCATTAATCCATCTCTAATTTCCTCCTCATAGACTTTAGATGGAATCAGAATTACATCTAAAGAAAAATCTATAATTTCCTCAGGATAAATCACAGGAATATTCTCCAGCTTCCAAAAAAGCGGTTCATGCTCCTTCCTATCAATAATACAAACAATACTTTCAGGAATGCTGCCTACAACGCCAAACAGCTTCCTGGTCATCGATCCATTTCCATAAACCGCAACACGAGACAACTTCAATTTTTCATTCAGCAGAACTTTTAGCTTGCTGCTAATCTGCTTATATACCCCCCCCCCCCTATCGCCTATATGTGTAGTCGTACTTTGCTCCAGCCCTGTATCTTTTAAAAATTGCCCAACAATGGCCTCTAACTTCTGTTTTAAATCAACCATTCGGTGTCATTCTCCTCTTCTTTTTCAAAATCCAGCCATTAAATAACCCGTCCGCCACCCCATCCTCATATGGAATATTTCGCACAATTTCCAATCCGCACCCCATCTTGCCTGCTATATCTTCAAAAAATGAATCTTCAAACCATTTTTCCCAGCTATCCATTTCCAGAAGCCCTCTGGCTGATTCATTTTTATCAATAATTATTACTATACCGTTTTCGCAAGTAACTCTCAGTAACTCCTTTACTGCATTCTCCTGGGCAATGGCATGCTCTAATGACTCTATAGCATACACCATCTCGAAGCTTTCATTTTCATAAGGCAAATATGTAAGGGACCCCATTTTGATCTCTATGGAAGAAGGAATATTTCCTGTGGCCTTTTCCGAAATATCAGAACCTGAAAGCTTTACCTTTGGCGCATCCTCCATGAGATTAATCAGGTATCTGCCTTTTCCGCACCCAGCATCCAGAACCTTTGCTCCGTCACCAAGCTCGCTTACTTTATCAAGTATCAGGCGATATCTTCCATCCTCTTTGCCAATATATTTCGGAAAATAGGATGCCTGAACCTCAAACTCCCCCTTGCACTTGTAATATAATGCATCCAGAAAATACTTTACCGCCCAACTGATTTCCTGATTTGAAAAATAATCCGGATACTCCTTTCTGTCTGTTCCCTTGGGACTTTCAGAGGTAGGATAACTGCCAAACCACCCTCCACTTTCATTTTGTAAGGACATAGAATAATGAAATGCACGGTTTCCATGTTCCAAGTCTCCCAGCTTATACCAAACCAGCGCAAACTGCATTAAACCAGTGGAGCATACCCAGTTAACATCCCGATAGGCAGGAACCATTCCGTTTTCCCTTTGAATGGCTGCAATCCTTTTCATTCCCTTATCTGCCAGTTCCTTCTGCCCTATATCCCACAAAGCTTCCATAACATACCCATAAAAGTGAGATAACAGCCCGAATTCCATTATTTCATCCATCCTGTTTTCCAGATAATAATTTGCTATGTGCCTGGCTTCTTTTTCATATCCGGCATCCATAAGGGGTGACAGGCAGTAAAGATGAATTAAGTCTGAGCACTGGCAGCTCCCCCATGCTTCTGTAGATGGAGTAAACAACTTTCCCTCTTCATTAGCCTGCCCTAAAATCCATCTGCAGCCTTTTCTGATGCATTCTTCCGCTTCTGGCAGCATATTACGCACAGCCAAAAGCCCTTTTAAAATCTGTGCCGTATCAAATATATATGGTGACTTTCCTTCTGTATCGTTCCATGAACCATCTTCATTCTGAATGCTGCAAAGCCATTTTCCGTAAGATAAAGCTAAATCACGAAACCCCCATTTGAGCAAAGAGGGAATGAAATATCCAGTTACTTCTGGATATGCAAGGTTTAATTCTGTATTATTAATAATACCTTTCCCTGACACTGTATGCTTCTCTATCCACTCTGACGCTTTTTGAAAGCCTTTATGCCAGTCACAATTCTTCTCTTCCGGTTTTTTCAAACAATATGCCTGTTCCAGGTAGGTTGTATAAGTATTTATTCCCATTGCATCCAACACTTCTGCAATTACAGCCGTTTTCCTGGCATCTGTAGAAATTACAACATTATAATCCTGGTAAATATTTTTAAGCTCTTTACGTGACAATACCCGTTTCCCTTTAATTAGGGAACCGACCTTCTCCTCATTGCTATCTACAAAAAAAGCTACCTTATCCGTTCCAAAAAAGCGCAATGCCTTTTCTCCAAATTCCCCGGCGCCATACAGAATAATCTTTTTCTCTGAATCCATACCAGCACTCCTCTCTATCCATTGAATCCCTTCCGGCAGAATTTTTGTCCCAAAGAATTTCTGTCTAAATAAATCCGCTGTTTCACGACTCTGAAACCACATATCCATAAACAGCATTTCCCGGACCTTTTCACTTGAACGTTCCAGCAAAAAATCCATATATTTTAATCGGAGTCTGAACAGCTGACGATTAATCTCCCAAGCTCTGGTTCCCGTAAGGCTATGTGTATGACGCCGATAATAATAATGAATTTCCGGCAAGTGACAAATTCTGTACTGACGGCTGAGCCTAAGCCAATAATCATAATCCTCCACCAAAAACATATCTGGATCATACTCTCCGACTGTTTTTAAAACCTCTGCACGGTACATAAAGCAAGCGCCTACACAATCGTTAAAGTATAGCTGTTCCTCCCCTGTTGATATCTGACCTGTTACCCTGCCTGATTCATCAATATAATACATATCACAGTAGACCAGACCCACATCACTCCTTGATTCCAGTGCGTAATACATGGTCTCAATTGCATCTGGCATATATAAATTATCATCCGAGGTCCATGTCAGATATTTTCCAGATGCCTCCCTAAAGCCTACATTCAATGTATTGGGTAGATTCAGGTTTTTTGGATTAGAATAAATGCAAATTCTCTCATCCATTTTTGCATATTCTTCCATTATCCATAATGATCTGTCTGTAGAACAATCATTTACTAACAACAGTTCCCAATCCTGAAATGTCTGATTCCTTATGCTTTCGATAGACTCTCGCAAATACTGTTCTCCATTATAAATTGGCATTACAATACTTACCTGTTTCATATTCTCTCTCCGATCCAGCTAGGAAGCTCCATTTCCAGCAAATGTCTGGTAGAAATTACTTCTATTTTTTTTCGGACTCCTCTTTCTCTTAGTTCAGATTCAACCGCCCGTCCCACTTGCTCGTTTAAAATAGCCACGATTATACAGTCATATTCTTTTTTCTCCAACGCGGACAACGGCTCCACCCCCATCTGCCTTATTTCATCCTCTTCGGCACGCTGGTCAATCCATCCGCTCACAATATAATCGCCCCTTTTTTTCAAGGTTTTATACACTTCCCGCCCAAAACCACCTGCTCCATATACAATCAGCTTTTCTTCCCGTTTTACTCCAGAGTATGGAAATATCTGATTTGCCTGAATTCTTCTGACGTCTTCGTAGCTACGCAGCAGTAGCACAAACCAAATAAACAGTTTTAGCTGTACATTATCGGTTTTTCCCTGCAGCTCTCTGTAAAGCCTGCAAATACTCTCTTTACTGACGCAAAGCGTATGCAGACCTTGTACATAATTATCCTGACAATAGTGGTAAGGAGCATCAGCGCACACCTGTATGCAGCAAGCCTTTTGAACCGCTGCAGTCAATGCAGCCACATCCTCGCCATACTCCACCTTGTCATCCTGTTTCAAAAAACCCGAATCCAGTAACAGAGTTCTCCGAAAAAGTTTCGTACATAATGAAGGGCAAATGCCAAAAGAAAAAAAATCCCCCAAGCAAAGACTATGGCGCTTCAGCTCCCGAAGAGCTTCTCCCCTATATATTCCATCAGAAACTCTATTTTTAACCTGTTTGGCCCTATCCGGCCATTCTTCCCACAACCCGAATGCAACTAGATCAGCTTTAGAATCATTCATTTTCTGTATCAAACTCTCATAGGCATCTTCTTCGACCCAGTCGTCTCCATCTACGAAGGTTACTATACTTCCTGTCGAAATCTCTAATCCTCTCTTTCTAGCATATACCCTTCCATAATTTCTTTGATGCACAACTATAATACAACTGTATCTGGATGCAAACTGATCGCAGATATCTCCTGAGCCGTCATAGGATCCATCATCAATTAAAATTATTTCTTTGCTGCCATAGGTTTGCCTTGCCAAGCTGTTAAGACATTTCCTTAGGTGCTTTTCTTTATTGTATATGGGTACGATAATCGAAAGCCTTTTCTCCTCCATTGCGTTGAAATCCTCTTCCATGTACCTTCTCTCAACTCCATTCAATTCACATAATCCATTATTACTTCCACCGTTTTTTGTCCGCAGCTGCCTTTTGGATTTGCAAACAATTTACTATATGCCTCAGCAGTCTCTGAGGAAACAATACGCTCTGGCCAGGCAATCATCTGATCAAGCCTGTTTTCCTTTATTTCCCACAATATATGACCTGATGGCAGAGTCGGAACATGATTACCTGTTATCTGCGCAAAGGGACTACCCGGATTTGGCAGGCGATCCCCTTGAAGTTTGGGTATCATTTTATTTTTTATTGTGCCATCCTTATTAAGGATAATGGTTTTCGCACCTTTGCCACCGACTCCTGTTATGGGAATTTCAATTTCTCCATTGGCTAATTCTTTTATCGAATAAAACTGAATAACTTGAGCTTCCTCCAGATTCAGCACCTCATCGCTTCCAGATTCTAAATTTATTTTCAACATTCCTTTTCCAACTGAAGGTATCATGTAGGCTGTCTGATTCATCACATAAAGACCAACACATCCTCCTCTCGCAAAAGGCTCCGGATATTCCCCCACTAACTCCAAATGATTCTCATCCTTCTTCCAACGATAAAGTTTTCCCAAACGGTCGCGGGATGCCAAATACGCCTCACCTTCGTTGTAATCAACAAAAGAGAAGCGGTTATCCTTTTCACCAAGCCTGTAAAACTTTACTTTACCATTCTGGAGGGAATACTCGATCACGAAATTCGTCCTATGTAATGGCAGTAATAGGCTGTTTTCCTCTTTTAACACACAGGAATCATAAAAATATGGCGCTTCCAATCTCACCCCATATTTCTTTTCCAGCCGCCTCTTCCAGAAATCATCAATCTGCCATGATTCCGTTTTTATATTAAAAACTGCAAAAAAAGGCTGTTCCGCGGGAATAAGGCATAGCTTATCATACCCCAACCAAGCTGAACTGAATTTAATATCTCCCGCCTGTAGTTCCAATTCGTTTGGAAGCTCATATCTAACAAAACTCTTTTCTTTTATATCATACTTAACTAAAGCTCCGCCCCTTCCGGGAATCATCCATATAGAGTTACCATCTTTTATCATGTCAATAAACAGGTAGGAAACCTTATTCTTTTCACAAGGTACTTCCCCCAGGTAATCTGCCTCTTCGTAATCACCACTTGTATGAAATAGTCCGTTGAAGTTTCTAGCACTAAACCAGATATCTCCATTCTCTTCCACACTTGCCGTATAAAGAACCGTTAAATCAGTATCTCCATCACGGCTTAACACTGATTTGTTCTGCATCACAACCGGCTTTCCGGTCAGCCCATACAGTGCAGTCAAAGAACTGCTGTCTCCATAATAAAAATCAGTCCACGCGATAGCTCTGTATAAATCAGGAGTGTCATCATAAATCCCGTTCTTTTCCTCCTTATAATTCGTAACTAGTTCCTGATAACGTTCCAGAAGCTGAGGGCGCATAGAAGCACAGGTAGTCTCACTTAGAGGATGAGGACGCCACCACAGGACTGCGTCCTCTCTCCTGCGAAAGCTTTCAATCACATCTTCAATCTTATTTAACTCCTGCTCATTCCCCTGCAAAATTCCGGCCACGCCAGTATTATAAAGAACCGCCCGCTTTCCTTCTAAAACCCTTCTCCATTTCTCAGGAAGAGAAAAATCCTCTCGTTTTGAACTTAACGCTTTATCTGCCTTTGGAGATCCCAACGCCTGAAATCTCTTTTCCAGGATAGAACGGCTGAAAATCCCCTTTTTTCCCATATGCTCCATCCATTCCTCTGTTGCCTGTATGTAGGTTTCCCGAAAGGATTCCGACTGAACAATAACCAAATCAGATAATAAAACAGCCGGCGTCTGGCAAAACTGAAATGTTATTTCGCCATTTATAATAAAATATGGTATATAAACTAAAAGGTCTGTATATTGTCTCAGTTTGCAGGCATAAAAGCGCGGATGCACTGATGTGATATAATTCATATCATCATATGGATTATGGATAATGATCACATCTGGATAATGTTCAGCCAAATCATAATTCCCATAATATGTAACATTCAAATCTTTCGGATAAAGCTCTCTCTCATAATATTCCTGCCCCAAAGAACCATCCGGATTTTTAGAATAGTATGGAATCGGCATAACAGTACACTGGCAGTCTTCCCGTTGGCCAAAGGCTTTGTAAACGCTTTCCATACTATCCCACATACTTGCCTTATATGGTAAAAACAGGATTTCACAGACTTCAGTAAATTCCTCTTGAATTTGTTTTTCAACAGCATTTCTAGTGGACTGAATTTCTTTCAGAATATTTTGTCGAGCAGAGCCAGGAACCGCATCGAGGCATTCCCATAACAACTCGCAATACCGCTCCAGTAGAGCAACGCTTCGAGTTCCCTCACCTTCTGTGCTTTCAATTGCTTCCCCTATCTGAATACCGCAACTTTGCATCTCTTCCAAAAGAACAACGCATTGTTTCTGCCCCTCACGATTCTGGCATAGTTCCTCTAGGGGACGCTCCGCTTTTTTTAAAGTGTCAATCAGATTCAGCAGCTTCTTTTTCAAGTATTTACGCATATTTATTCCTCTCAATCAGCAATTATCACCTTCTGATTCTTATCTCTCAACTCTTCCCTCTTTCCGACCACTTCATTCTGCTCAATATTCCGTCATAGTACATAGAGGCTCCCTTCATTTTCGCTTTGCTTTCTTCGTCCAGCCAACTTCCATTAAAATGATGAATCGAATGGGTGTTCTCTGTCAAATGTATCCGGCCGCTCATATAATCTCCAGGATGAAAAAACTCCGGCGAATAGATTACCATATCGTCTATCTCTTGTGTTGTACAGTCAAGCCTCATACCTCGTTTTATAAACGGAGAGGTCTCGTAATATCCGCAGGTAGTCATATTTACTGAACCATCCGGCAACAAAAATCTTTCACCCGACCGGAATGCAAGTATCTCGCCAATCAACTCATTCCCCTTCACAGCTCCGCTGCAGCCGCCAAAATTAATAATACCCCATTGTTCCATACTACAAAAAGCAGGCGCATACAACAGGTCATCCAAACTTTTCAGCAATTCCACATCTGTATCCATATAAACACCACCGTACCGATACAGCAAATCCAATCTGGCAATATCTGGAATAAAGCCCCACTTTCCGCATTCATAAGCCTGCTTCATATATAAACTCCATGAGACATCATAATTGCTCTCATCCCAGCAAATGATTTCATAATCTGGACAGTACTTTCTCCAGCTTTCCACGCACCTTTTGAGAGAATCGGGCATGGGATTCCCGGAAAACCAGCAGTAATGAATTATCTTGGGAATCAGCGGAACTTTACTGCTATGTACCGTTCCAATTTTCTTCTCTGCCTTTCTGTGCGTAACAATCATAACAGGCAGAATGTAAGTCTCCTGATTATCTAACTCCTTTATCTGATCCAAATACGAAACCACCGGTTCCAAACGGCTGTTAGTAATCAGTAGAATAAAGCGGCTGCATCGGTTCAGAGCCTCCTCCAGCGAGCATATCGGAACACTCCTTTCTTTCGTCAAGACAGCATATGTTCCCTGCTTATGGGGATCTGCATCTGCAAAGCAAGCTAATTGATCGTCCAGGCCGTATTTATGAACAAAATAAGGAAGAACTGTCTGACCAATTACTCCCGCTCCGTACGCAATTACTTGGCATCTGGATGCTTTAATCTGCCCAGCCAATTCCTCAAATGAAGCATTTTTAAGATTCAGCATGCTTCCCACCATTCCCAGGCTTCTCCACTAACGTAATGCAGTCAAGTGACGGTATACCCCAATTAATAACCTGCTGTTCCAGAATTTCAAAGCCTGCCCGGTAAGCCAGATATGCAAAAGCCTCCTTGCTCATAAAGCTCCTACCATTTACAGCAGTTCCAAAACTTGCTTTATAATTACTTGTATTATTTGAGTGGTGGAACAGGGCACGCCCTCCCTGCTTTAGAACCCTAAAAATATCATTTAAATAAGACCAGACATCCAGCATTTCAAAATGTACCATGGCATCATATGTAAATAATGCTGTGTATCTGTCTGACTCCAATTTTTTCAGATCATAACCATCATTTTTATAATAATGAATCCGGGAATCCTCATGAAATCTCTCCCGGCAATAGTCTATATTTTTCTGCAGTATATCTACCAGGGTTATACGATGGGCTTGATGAATATATCTTTGAACATGTCTTCCATGACCGCATGCCAATTCTATGACATTTGTCAGATCCAGTTCCTGAAACATCCGATAAAAAACGCTGTCATCTCCCCAGAAAACATCCAAACTACCTTCCGCTTCCTGAAAATACCTGTCCATATCCTCAATATGGGCAAAGGCACAAAAATCTCGGTTATATTTAACCCGATCCAGCCCCACCATGTCTAACAGCTCTGAAACACGAATGATTCTATATCCTAACAGCTCTTTGGTAATTTCTTTGACTGCAATCTCATCAATAGGCGTAACACAATACGAACAGTCAAACCCCTGGCTTTGAAGTTCCTCTAAGGTCCAGACCTTTATCCCTTTATTGCCTATGGCACCTATCTCCTTTGCACGCTTATCGCAAAATCCATATATTACGTCAGCCTTTCCCATACTTTCCAGATAGCCATAGATAGCCCTTCCCCGTTCTCCTGCTCCGTACAATACTATATGTTCCATAAGAAATAGCAATCTCCCTGCTCTATTTTACCTATGATGGTAAATTCATTACATTACACTTATCGACATATTTCGCCAATTACATAATAGCTTTTTCGCTTTAAATACAGTTTGCATTTCTTCTTATTTCTTCCTTTTTGTCGGCGACTTACCTCTTTACAGCTTCTTCCCCAGTATGTTACACTTGTCATAGTTAGAAATATATGAAAAATAACCGATAAGAGAAAGTGAAAAGCTATGGAACAAAATGAACGCAGATTTGCAGTGCTGATTGACGCAGACAACGTCTCCCCCAAGTACATCAAATATATATTGGACGAGGTGTCTGATATTGGAATTGCTACCTACAAGCGTATCTATGGAGACTGGACAGATAATGAAAAAAAGAGCTGGAAAAATGTGCTTCTGGACTGGTCTGTCAATCCTATACAGCAGTATAACTATACAACGGGAAAAAATGCAACGGATTCGGCTATGATTATTGATGCTATGGATATTCTCTATTCTGGAAATGTAGACGGCTTCTGCCTGGTTTCCAGCGACTCCGACTTTACAAAGCTGGCGCAGAGGCTGAGAGAGGCCGGTATGTTCGTCATGGGAATCGGGGAGAAGAAAACACCCAAGCCCTTCCGGTCGGCATGTGATACCTTTAAACTGCTGGAAATTATTTCTTCGGAGGATGGGGCTGAGACACCGGTGGCTGCAAAGGGCCGCAATGGGAATACGGCTGTGGCAAAAGCAGAGGTAGCTGCCATTGATGAGATTCAAAAGACCATTACCGGCATCGACGAAATTCAAAAGGCTATTACCAAGCTTCTGATTGAAAACAACAGCCAGAATCAGCCCATTATTCTGGCCAGAGTTGGCAATTTTCTTACCAAGCGTTTTTCAGATTTTGACGTCCGTAATTATGGTTATTCCAAATTATCCACATTTCTGGAAAGCCTGAATAACAATGACTTCCAGGTCGTAAAGCTCCATGGCGGATATTTTGTTCAGGAAAAAAGCGCAAGCATTTCCAAATCTGAGATTGAGAGAGAAATTACCCGGATTATCCACGACAACAACGGTGTGGTGGATAACTTAAGCATCATCCATGATGAGCTGAGAAAGTCTCATCCCTCCTTTGATGTTAAGCAGTATGGTTTCAGCCGTATCTCCAGCTTTATAAGAAGCTTTGGAACCTTTAAAATCAAGGATAACGTGGTACAGCTAAAATAATATCTGCAACAAAAAAGCCGCTGTCCCCTCAGTCATCCAACTGGCAGGGACAGCGTTTTTTTCTATCTATTCAAATCTCACGATCTCCTTTTTCAGCCTCTTCATTATCTTTTTCTCCAGCCTTGATATGTATGACTGAGAAATACCTAAAAGGTCGGCTACCTCCTTCTGTGTCATCTCCACACCATCCTCACTGGTAAGGCCATAACGCAACTCTACTATTTTGCGCTCCCTGGGGTTTAAGCGGCTGATCGCATTGTTTAAAAGGTTCTTCTCCACCTCCTCCTCAATATCATGATAGATTACATCTTCATCGGTTCCCAGAATATCCGATAACAGCAGTTCATTCCCATCCCAATCCACATTTAAGGGCTCGTCGATCGACACCTCCAGGCGCGTTTTATTATTCCGCCTCAAATACATCAATATCTCATTTTCAATACAGCGTGAAGCATAGGTTGCCAGCTTAATATTTTTATCAGGATTAAAGGTGTTGATGGCCTTGATCAGTCCGATGGTGCCGATGGAGATTAAGTCCTCCACTCCTACACTGGTATTATCAAACTTCTTAGCTATGTATACAACCAGTCTTAGATTATGTTCGATCAGCATGGATCTGGCGTCCTTGTCGTCTTCGCTGCCAAGAAGTCCAATCATCCGGCTTTCTTCCTCTGCCTCCAAAGGCGGCGGCAGTATATCTGCTCCACCTATATAGTGAACCTCGCCCTTCTTAGGCATAAGAACCGTTCGAAAGCTGGGGACGGTTTTTAACTGAAAACGATTGGGTATGGAAACTTTAACTATCATGGGAATGTCCTCCTGTATGTTGTGTATTATCTAGGTGCGTTATTCCATCACATCACCCTGCAATATATCCTTTCTTAGGTTCTGTACTGGTTCCTTCATCAGCTTTTTGTATTAAAATCTGATACTCTCCTGAGGGGGAAAGAGGCTGCTTTGAAATTGCCAGCAGAGGCCGGGCAATACAATAGCTTTTTCCCTCCTGCTCTACCTCCATTCTGTCTATAAACACAGCCGGTAGGATTCCGTTAGCCGTCCCTACTGACTGGTAGGGGACATATACCACTCCTCTTACCACAGGACACAACCGCTTGCAAAGCTCTTCCGTTACAACATGTACCGGCCGGCCGCTTACCGGCTCTCTAAGACGGTTGCCTGTGTCAATAAGACCTGTAATCCGTTCTTCCCTGTCTCCGTATTTCAGTGTGACTGTACACAAATCCTTCCTGTGGGCCATGGATGATATAAGCTCTTTTACTCCTTCTGAAAAGCCGTAGCAGCCTGCCGCCGCTCCTGCAATCATGAAAAAGCAAGCCTTAGCAGACAGACCTCCTATAGTTCCTCCATTCATAAGCAAGGCCGCATAATATCCGGCTCTGGTGTGCTCGTAGATAACCAGCATGATTCCTCCTATTACTACGGACACCAGATAAATACCTGCCACTGATTTCACAATCTCCCTGACGCTTTTCAGGCCATAGGCAGCCACAGCCATCAGGCTGCTCACTGCCACATAGGTTACGAATCCCGTCATTGCAGCCGGGAGGCCAGGATATATGCTTACCACACAGGACCACACCCCGCCAATCATTGCGCCTGCTAAAAGCCGCCCTTTGGTTGTCCTGTATGCTAACACCCTGTTCAAGATTACCAGCACTGCCATGTCCATCATGGTGTTGACTGCAAATACTACATCTATGTACACTGTATAAACCACTCAGTCCGGCCTCACCTCCCTATCAACTTATCTGTAGGCAATTATAGTAATTATGACATGCAAAATCTGTCGAAAGAGCAGAGAAAAAATACTATATTTATCGACATAATTTCCATATGCAACAAATATTGTATCTTTCAGGATTATTTTATCGCAGAAGCTTAGAAAAAAATGCATAAAAAAACCTGCGGATCACAGCAATTTTACTGTAATCTACAGGTTCTGTAGAGTTTCGCATATCCCTAGGCAAATATGAACTATCTCTTATTTTTCAGAAAATCAGGAATATTGATCTGCATTTCCTTATTGGCTGTAGGACGGAAGGAGGGAGGCGCCGTGGGCGCAGATGCCCCCGTACTCCCACCGGCATTGTAGCCCTGGTTTGGATTATACTTAGGAGGATTGTAGCCCTGGGTGCCGGAACCAGTGAGATGATAGCCGCCAGCAGGTCTCCCATAGGGAGAAGGAGCTGTAGCCGCCGCCTCAGGGGGCGCCTGATGAGCGGCAGCTGTTCCTCCTGCCGGTACTTTGGTCTTGAAGTTCGCAAAACCGTTCATAGCCTTGGAAATGGATGGACTGGCCCCACGCTCGTCCAGTCCAGTAGCTATAACGGTGATGGTAGCCTCATCCTGAGCGCTCTCATCATACATAGCGCCAAAAATAATATTAGCATCATCTCCTGCCAGCTCCTGAACATAACTGGCAGCTTCGTTTGCCTCAATCAGGCTGATATCGCCGGAGATATTGATAATAACATGGCTTGCGCCTTCGATGGTGGTCTCTAACAGAGGGCTGGACACTGCCTGCTTAACAGCCTCAATAGCCTTGTCATCACCCTTGGCTTTACCAATACCGATGTGAGCGATACCCTTGTCAATCATAACCGTCTGAACATCTGCAAAGTCCAGGTTGATCAGACCCGGAACATTGATCAGATCGGTAATTCCCTGAACTGCCTGCTGAAGCACCTCATCTGCTTTCTTGAGGGCGTCAGGCATCGTAGTACGCCTGTCCACAATCTCCAGAAGCCTGTCATTTGGAATCACAATTAAGGTATCGACACTGTCCTTTAAGTTATCGATACCGGCTAAAGCATTACTCATACGTGTTTTCGCTTCAAAACGGAAGGGCTTCGTCACAACACCTACCGTAAGAATACCCATGTCCTTTGCAATTTTGGCAACCACAGGAGCCGCGCCTGTACCGGTACCACCGCCCATGCCGCAGGTTACGAATACCATGTCAGCGCCTTTCAGAGCCTGCGAAATCTCCTCGGAGCTTTCCTCTGCCGCCTTCTCGCCTACATCAGGCCTTGCGCCTGCACCCAGACCCTTTGTCAGCTTCTCACCAATCTGCATAGCTGTAGGGGCTTTACAAAATTGAAGGGCCTGTTTATCAGTGTTAACTCCAATAAACTCCACCCCGGCAATGTTTTCATCAATCATGCGGTTAACCGCGTTATTCCCTGCGCCACCCACACCTACAACAATAATCCTGGCGGTATTTTCCGACTCATTTATCTTAATCTCTAACAAGATTCATATCCTCCTTTTATTCCCTCATGCCCCCATGGCATATCTCTTCTTATTATATATGTCAATCTCTCGTCAAAGTCTGATCTAACTAATACTATATTTGATTTTGCAAAAAATATCAATAGGTTTTTCAAGAAAATATTGGATTTTAAGAAATCCTTTTATTGGAGTTTTTGTTTTTATTCACCTTTTATGTATAATTCAGTTAACGACAGCTATACCGCCTTATTTTGCCATTAACTCAGACCTCTCATTGGCTCTGGCTCGTACCTCCTGCAAATCCTCAAAAATCTGGCTGTAGATCTCGGATTTTGTGCCATTCTCCTTTGCCAGCATCGCTGTCAGGGCAGCCAAGAGCAGGAATACTGCTGCTGCAAGGACGGCTGTCCCCATGAATCGAAGAAGAAATAGTATATATACTATTATAAATGCAAAAAAACATATCATAAGGGAGGCTGCTCCAAGGCTTTTTGCCTTCTTATTATAGTAATCCCGTTTCTCTGCTAAAAACTGCGACGCTACGTCTAAGAACAATTTCATAATAATCTCCATATTATAGTAAAATGTTATATTTATTTTTTTGACATTTCTCTCATTTTTCGCTATATTAAATATAGTAACAGTGGTTTATGCCTTGAGAGAAAAGAAAGGAATGATACATTATATGAATTTTATCTATAATCAGAATCAGATTTCTTGCTATGATCCCAATGGAAAGCTACTGGCCGAAGTTACCTTTCCTGATACAGACGCCCATACGGTCGCTATCAACCATACATTCGTGGATGAATCACTGCGGGGCCAGGGAGTGGCCGGTCAGCTTATGGAGGCAGCAGCGAATCACCTTCGTTCTCAGAATAAGAAAGCAGTTTTAACCTGCTCCTATGCAGTTAAATGGTTTGAGAAGCATCCTGAATATGATGATGTAGTAAAGTAAACTCCTGTATCCCTGATAATAAGCCAAATATGATCCCGGAGGTAGCCCATATGAAAAAGCTGTACACAATTCTCACTCTTGTTGCGTCCCTTTCTCTGTCATCCCTTACCACTGCTTTCGGCGGACAGTGGATTGGAGATGCCTCAGGTTGGAAATACCAAAAGGACGATGCCTCCTTCCACACAAACGGCTGGCAATGGATTGACGGCAAATACTACTATTTTACGCCTGAGGGATATTGTCTTATGAATACTACCACTCCCGATGGATACACAGTGGACGCAAGCGGCGCCTGGACGGTAAATGGTGTTGTACAGGTTAATAAGGATACCGGCAGCTTTGCCTACAATGTATTCCAGATTGTCAATCAGGAAAGAGCGGAAAAGAATATAAGCGCTCTGGCATGGGATGATGGGCTGGCTGCCTGCGCACAGGCACGGGCCTATGAAATCCAGGAAACATTCAGCCATACCCGTCCTGATGGTTCTAGCTTCTTCACCATTCTTGCAGAGTCAGGCGTCTCCTATACCTCCTGCGGCGAAAACATTGCCAGCGGGCAGAAAACACCTGAGGCTGTTATGACTGCCTGGATGAATTCCCCTGGCCACAGGGAAAACATTTTACAATCTGACTTTGGACGCATGGGAGTAGGCTGCGCTTATATCGACGGCATCTACTATTGGGTTCAGCTTTTTGCAAACTAATGCTTT
>OCAK01000950.1_pt1 | contig 20147 bp, 16 predicted proteins | sample 1538301 | NCBI WGS metagenome assembly OCAK01 (sample SAMEA2580285, study PRJEB22360) | human gut metagenome | biome: human gut; feature: human-associated habitat; material: faeces | place: Denmark | collected 2008/2010 | reverse complement strand
GAGCCAGATATAAGGTTTTGGTGATGGAGAAGGAGAAAATAGGAGGCCAGATTACCATTACATCGGAGATTGTCAATTATCCGGGGGTGGAGCAGTCCAGTGGAAAAGATCTGACTCATTCTATGAAGGAGCAGGCGGAGGCCTTTGGAGCAGAATTTGCTATGGCGGAGGTTCTGGATCTGGATCTGGATCAGGATATAAAGGTGCTCCATACCACAGCAGGAGAGTATAAGGCTCTGGGTGTGGTGCTGGCCACAGGAGCTAATCCCAGAAAGCTGGGCTTTAAGGGCGAAAAAGAATTTCAGGGCAGAGGCGTAGCTTACTGTGCTACTTGTGACGGAGAATTTTTCACAGGGCTGGAGGTATTTGTTATCGGCGGCGGCTTTGCCGCGGTGGAGGAAGGCATTTTCCTGACGAAATACGCAAAGAAGGTTACGCTGATTGTGCGGGAGGATGATTTTACCTGTGCAAAAACCGTAGCGGATCAGGTGAAGAATGAGGAGAAGATATCCGTTGAGTTTAATACGGAGATTGTAGAGGCAGGCGGAGACAATATGCTTACCTTTGCCAGATTCAGGAATAATAAAACCGGCCGTCAATGGGTCTATGAGGCTGGGGAGGACGGCAGCTTTGGGATCTTTGTGTTTGCAGGCTATGTACCTAACACAGCCTGGTTAGGCGGTAAGGTAGCCTGTGATGAGCGGGGCTATATCATTACTGACGGAAACCAGAAAACGAATGTGGACGGAGTCTATGGAGCCGGAGATGTATGCATAAAGAATCTCCGGCAGGTAGTTACGGCAGTATCCGACGGAGCTGGGGGGGGGGCCGCCGATAACCTCTCTGGAAAAGCATGTGTCCCTTATCCATGAGAAGCTGGGCCTGCCAGAGTTTCAGAGGGAAAAGGCTCATATGGAGCGGCTGAGGCACGGAGCAGGCAAACAGCCGAAGGACGGGAAAGCCCAGGGTGGAGAGAGGAACGCAGAACAGGCCAAGGGCGAAGGACAATCAGGTCAGGGCTTCCTTTCTGATGAAATCAAGCAGCAGTTGGAAGGCTTGTTCCCTAAATTTGCTGGAAAGGTTATCATAAGGGCAGAGCTGGATGACAGCCCTCTGGCTGGAGAGATGAGCGGCTTTTTAGGGGAACTGGAGGGGCTTACCGACAAGCTGGCCTGTGTAAGAGTTACGGTTAGCCAGGAGGAGAAAGCGGCAAGAGAGGCGAAGGGAGAACTGCTTCCTGCCTTCTGCATAGAGCGGGAGGATGGAAGCGGCGGTAATATCCTGTTTCATGGCGTACCGGGAGGGCATGAGTTTAATTCCTTTATTATTGCCCTTTATAACATGGCGGGGCCTGGACAGGCCATTGACGAGAGCCTTAAGCAGCGCCTTTTATCCATAAAGAAGGACATTAACGTTAAGGTGATGGTTTCTCTGTCCTGCACAATGTGTCCGGAGGTGGTGATGGCAGCCCACAGAGCTGCGTCACTGTCTGATAAGGTAAAAGGAGAAATGATTGATTTGATGCATTTCCCTGATTTAAAGAAGAAATATAAAATTATGAGCGTTCCCTGTATGGTTATCAACGACGATCAGGTATACTTTGGTAAAAAGAGCTTGGAGGAAGTAACTCAGCTTCTGGAGGAAGCCGCTGGTAAAATATAAGGAGAATTAAATTTTGAAAAGGAAAAGGAACCGGGTACAGGCCGAGGGAAACAGACTGGGCCCCGGTTCTTTTTGATTTTATAGGAACGATCGACATTGGCACTTTCTTGTATTAGGCTGTAAATGGATAAGCTATCTCAGTTTTTGTCAAATCCATTACTGGATCAAGCGTTTCAGCTCATCTAAATATTTCAGAGCGAACTGGCTCAAATGAAGCTTTGGATTGGAGAGCCAGCCAATTTCCATGGATTCCTCTGTGTTTAAGGGAACTGCTGTAATGGTATCCCCGTTTAAGTTGCGGTTCAGGATACCGCTGCAAATCGTATAGCCATTTAAGCCAATGAGCAGGTTAAAGAGGGTTGCCCGATCGCTGACATAGATAACCTTTTTTCTGGGAACGGTACTGAGGATTTCCTCTGAAAAATAGAAGGAGTTATTCTCGCCCTGTTCAAAGGCCAGAAAGGGATAGGGCTCCAAATCCTCAATGGACACAGATTTTTTATGTGACAGGGGGTGGAAGCAGCTTATAAATATATGAGGATCTGCGTGAAACAGGGTGTGAAATACCAGACCGTTTTCCGTGAACAGCTTTTTTAGAACCTTCCGGTTAAAATGATTCATATACAAAATCCCCAGCTCGCTGCGGCAGTTTTTCACATCATCGATAATTTCATAGGTGCGTGTTTCCCGAAGGGTAAATTCATATTCGTCAATATTCTGCCGCGATACAACATTGGCAAAGGCATTTACCGCAAAGGCATAGTGCTGTGTAGAGATGGAGCAAATCCGTTTCGCCGGAGGCCTGCCTGTATAGTGCTGCTCCAGCAGCTGCGCCTGCTCCAGAACCTGCCTGGCGTAGGAGAGAAACTCCCGTCCATCTGAGGAAAGGGCGATTCCCTTAGGGCTGCGGTTGAAAATAGAAATACCCATTTCCTTTTCCAGCTCCTTAATGGAGTTGGACAAGCTGGGCTGGGTGATAAAGAGCTGCTTGGCAGCTTCGGATATGGAGCCGCAGGTGACGACAGCTACAATGTAGCGCAGTTGCTGTAAGGTCATAAAAAGTCCTCCTTTTTTTAATGGGATGAGGGCGGTACAATATCTGGCGATATTATACCATATACAGACATAGCTTAAAACTATGGATTCATATAAAAACTAAAAATTATACTCCTTTTTCTATCTGTGCTATGATTACACCAATCAGAATACAATCAGTGAAAGGGATAAAAGCTATGAAAACATCAGTGATCGGATATCCGAGAATCGGAGACTTAAGGGAATTAAAGTTTGCCCTGGAAGCATATTTCAGAAAGGAATTGCCCTTGGGAGAGCTGGAAGCAACAGCAAAAAAGCTGCGCCGCCACAACTGGGAGCTGCAGAAGCAGGCAGGGATAGATTTGATTCCCAGCAATGATTTTTCATTTTATGATAACCTCCTTGACACTGCCTATATGCTGGGGATTGTCCCGAAACGGTATCAGGAACTGGGGCTTTCCCCATTGGATACATATTTTTCCATGGCTAGAGGCTATCAGGGAGAGTCTGGAGATGTGAAGGCTCTGGGGATGAAGAAGTGGTTTAATACCAATTATCATTATATGGTACCGGAAATTGACGATTCCTGCTGTATCGCGCTAAAAGGACGGAAGCCTTTTGAGGAATTTTTAGAGGCCAGGGAGTTGGGGATTGAGACAAAGCCTGTGATAATCGGAGCCTATACCCTTCTTAAGCTGGCAAGATTTACCGGACGTAAGAGAGCGGAGGATGTGAAGGGCTGTGTGGCAGAGGCCTACAAAGAGATATTGAAGCAGTTTAAGGAGCTGGGGGCAGTATGGATTCAGTTGGAGGAACCGGCGCTGGTTCAGGACATGAGTGAAGAGGACATCTGGCTTTTCGAAGAGCTATACAGAGAGATTTTAAGAGAGAAAGACAGTCTGAAGGTTCTGTTGCAGACCTATTACGGAGATGTGAGGGACTGCTACCAACGGCTTGCAGCCCTCCCCTTTGATGGAATCGGACTGGATTTTGTGGAAGGGAGACGTTCCCTTGATTTACTGGAAGCATACGGCTTCCCGGAGGATAAGCTTCTGTTTGCGGGCCTGGTTAACGGTAAGAATATCTGGAAAAATAACTATGAGAAAACCCTTACTGCAGTGGACAGGATTTTAAAAGCTGCAAAAAATGTGGTTCTTAGCTCCTCCTGCTCCCTTCTTCACGTACCCTGCACGCTGCGCAATGAGACAAGGCTGACACAGAGCTATAAAGGCTATCTGGCATTTGCGGAGGAGAAGCTTTGGGAGCTTCGGGATTTAAAGGCGGTTCTTGGGTCAGATTCCCCGCTGCTTCATGAAGCATATCAGGAGAATACGGCTTTGTTCCGTCAGGAACGATGTGGATGCAAGGAAGAGGTGCGCAGCAGGCTGGAAAGCCTGACTGATAAGGATTTTACCCGCCTTCCTGCATTCGAAGAAAGAGAGAAGATACAAAAGCAGGCCTTTCATCTTCCGCTGCTGCCAATTACCACCATCGGCTCCTTTCCCCAGACAAAGGAGGTGAGAGCCAACCGTTTTGCCTTCAAAAAGGGAGAGATTGGAGAGGAGCAATATAAAGAATATAACCGGAAAAAGATCAAGGAGTGTATTCGCCTGCAGGAGCAAACCGGTCTGGACGTTTTGGTTCACGGAGAATATGAGCGCAATGATATGGTAGAGTATTTTGGAGAATGCCTGGATGGTTTCCTGTTTACAGATAAGGCCTGGGTACAGTCCTATGGAACCAGATGCGTGAAGCCGCCTATCGTTTGGGGGGATATATCCAGAAGCCGGCCTATGACAGTGGAATATTCCGTATATGCTCAGAGCCTTACGGACAGGCCGGTAAAGGGGATGCTCACAGGCCCTGTCACTATTTTGAACTGGTCCTTCCCAAGAGAGGATATTTCCCTGAAGGAATGCGCCTTCCAGATTGGCCTTGCTATACGGGATGAGGTGCTGGAGCTGGAGGCCAACGGAATCAGGATGATCCAGATTGATGAGGCGGCTCTGCGGGAAAAGCTTCCCTTGAGAAGGCAGGACTGGCATGAGGAGTATCTGGACTGGGCGATTCCCGCATTCCGCCTGGTACACAGCGGTGTAAGGCCGGAAACGCAGATACATACCCACATGTGCTACAGCGAATTTGGAGCCATTATAAAAGACATAGATGACATGGACGCAGATGTGATCACATTTGAGGCTTCCCGTTCAGATCTGACCATTCTGGATGATTTGAAGGCTTGCGGATTCAGAACCCAGGTGGGGCCCGGCGTCTATGATATACATTCTCCCAGAATTCCTTCCGTTGAGGAACTTCTTATAGCTTTGGAAAAAATGCTGGAGAAGCTTCCTGCCGAAAAGCTGTGGGTGAATCCAGACTGCGGCTTAAAGACAAGAGAAGAGAAGGAGTCCTGGATTAGTCTAAAGCATATGGCGGAGGCCGCTTGCTTGGCCAGGAGGAGCTTAAGAGAATAGAATGAAGACAGTAGATTTATTCAGGCAAAAGACAGTGCTGTCCTTGGAGGTGTTCCCGCCAAAGAGGACAGCTCCGGTAGGAACCATTTATGAGACATTAGATGAACTTAAAGGCATCACACCGGATTTTATCAGTGTTACATATGGAGCAGGAGGAAGTGAGAACAGCGGCGCAACGCTGGAGATCGCCTCCTCCATCAAGAACCGGTACGGCATAGAGAGCGTAGCCCACATCCCATGCTTAAATCTGACAAGGGAGGATGTGCTGCTGATTTTGGAACGGTTAAAGAAAGAGGGGATTGAAAATATTCTCGCTTTGCGGGGGGATCTTGTGCCGGGGATAGAACCGGCGGGCGAGTTTCAGTATGCCGCTGATCTGATTCGGTTCATCAGGGCCCATGGAGATTTTAATGTAATAGGAGCATGCTATCCAGAAGGACACCAGGAGTCAGGAAGTCTTGTGAAGGATATTCATTATCTGAGAGAAAAGGTGGACGCAGGGGTAAGCCAGCTGATTACCCAGCTTTTCTTTGACAATGAGTATTTTTACCGGTTTCGGGAGCGGATGGAGCTGGCAGGCATCCGGGTGCCGGTAGAGGCCGGGATTATGCCGGTTGTAAATAAAAAACAGATCGAACGGATGGTTTCCCTCTGCAGCGTACACCTGCCCAGCAAGTTCACATCCATGATGGAGCGATATGGAGATAACCCAGAGGCTATGCGTGATGCGGGGATTGCCTATGCAGTGGATCAGATCGTGGATCTGACTGCTCATGGGGTGGAGGGAATCCATCTGTATACTATGAATCGTCCTTATATTGCTAACAAAATTTACGAAGCAGTATTCCGGCTGATGGCGTTTTGAAGCTATCAGCCTGCTTTTTTAAGATATCCACTTGTGGCAGGACTGGTTTAGTGCTATGATGGATTACAGGTACGGTCAGAAGAGACGGATTCTCTACAGGCCGATCAGACAAATGAATATAGGAAAGGAAACAAGAAAGTGACCTATAAAGAAGCAAGGGTATATTTGGAGAAGGTTTCCAAATACGGAAGTGTACTTGGCTTGGATACAATCCGAAATCTGCTTAAGAGGCTGGGAAATCCCGAGAGGGATCTTAGCTTTATACATATCGCAGGAACCAACGGAAAGGGCTCTGTGCTGGCGTATATTTCCAATATATTAAGTGAGGCTGGCTATAGAACCGGAAGGTATATCTCTCCCACAGTGCTGTCTTATCTGGAGCGGATTCAGGTGGACGGCAGATGGATAGAAGAGCAGGAATTTGCGGAAGTGATAGGAGAAGTTCGAAAAGCGGCTGTAAGCATGGAAGCTGACGGTGAGGCAGGCCCCACTGTGTTTGAAGCGGAAACGGCAGCGGCTTTTTTGTATTTTAAAAAAAGGGAATGTGATATTGTAGTGCTGGAGACCGGACTAGGTGGCTGCCTGGATGCTACTAATGTAGTGGAGCGCACAGTAGCCGCTGTATTTACTTCCATCAGCCGGGATCATATGGAATTTCTGGGGGATACCCTGGAGGAAATTGCCAGGCAGAAGGCGGGGATTATGAAAAAGGGCTGCGTGGCTGTAACTGCGGAGCAGCAGCCGGAGGCTATGACGGTTCTGAAGGAGAAAGCCCAGAGGCTGGGCTGCCCGTTGTATGGGGGGGGCAGCCCATTATGGGCATCCGGCAGGCAGAGGTGGAGGCAGAGGGATTTGAAGGATTAAGGCTTTCCTTTGGAAGATGGAAGAATATAGAAATACCCTTGGCAGGAAGCTTCCAGATCATCAACAGCGTGACGGCTCTTGAGACGGTGGAGGCGCTGAAGGATGCCGGATATGGAATTAGTGAGGCAGCGGTGAGAAGGGGCTTTTCCAAAACCGTGTGGCTGGGAAGATTCACCTGTATCAGCAAAAGCCCCCTGTTTATTGTAGACGGGGCCCATAATGAGGCAGCGGCCTTAAGGCTTAGAGAATCACTTTTGGAGTATTTTCCCGGAAAGCAGCTCGTCTTTGTCATGGGAGTATTTAAGGATAAAGAATATAAAAGGATTGCAGAGATTATGGGACCTCTGGCAGAACGGATCTATACGGTCAGCCTGCCGGATCAGAAACGAACCCTGAAGGCTGACGCTTTGAAGGAAGAGCTGCGGCCCTATTGCCGCCTCACAGAGGCCGCGGATACAGTTCCTGAGGCGGTGGAGAAAGCCCTGGGTGCAGTGAGTCAGGATGGGGTGGCGGTAGCCTTTGGCTCCCTGTCCTATCTGGGGCAGGTTATGGAACTGGTGGCTGCCGGAGCAGTGGAGGGAGCGGCAGAGCCCTTCTGCTTTGCAACAAACGGGCCCATCAATGAAGAAGGCCCCACTGCCGTAAAAAGAGGGAGGAAAGAATAGGATGGATCAGGAAAAAATAAAAGAAGGAATACGGCTTCTGTTGGAAGGAATCGGAGAGGATATAAGCCGGGAGGGATTACGGGAGACGCCGGATCGCATTGCAAGAATGTACAGGGAGCTGTTTTGTGGAATGGAGGAGGATGGAGCCATGCACCTGAAAACGCTCTTTCATGTGGATAGCAGCGAGCTTGTGGTGGAAAAGGACATTACCTTCTACTCCGTCTGTGAACACCATATGCTTCCCTTTTATGGAAAGGTTCACATTGCCTACATTCCCTGTGGAAAGGTAGTGGGATTGAGTAAGCTGGCCAGGACTGTGGAGGTGTTTGCCAGACGGCTGCAGCTGCAGGAGCAGCTAACAGGGCAGATTGCAGATGCACTGATGGAGCATTTAAGCCCGGAGGGAGCCGCAGTGATCATTGAGGCGGAGCACCTTTGCATGACCATGAGAGGCGTCAAAAAGCCGGGAAGCAAAACCATAACCGTAGCTAAGAGAGGCGCCTTTCTCAATAAGCAGGAGCTTATGAGCCTGTTTCTTCAGATGATAAGGCAGGAATAAGAAGGATGGGACTGTCGGGATGGACGTGATAGAAGGAGGGGGAAGAACAGAGATGGAAAGCCTGGATAGAATCAGATGCCATCCTTTGTTTCAGGAATGCTGCCGTAAACTGGAGGAGGCTGAGAAAAACAGAGCGTTTTGCAGGCACGGGCTGGAGCATCTGCTGGATGTAGCCAGAATCGCCTATATCCTTAATCTGGAGAAGGGGCTGGCTTTGAAAAAGGAGGTTATCTACGGGGCTGCCCTGCTTCATGATATCGGCAAATTCAGGCAGTATGAGGACGGCACGCCTCATGAGCTTGCAGGAAGGGAGCTTGCAGAGAAACTTTTGTCGGACATCTCCATCTTTTCTGAGAAGGAGGAGAATATGATCCTGGAAGCAATCCTGGAGCACAGAAGGCAGACAGAGCATATGAGCCCTCTGGGCCGGATTTTGTATCAGGCAGATAAGCTGTCCAGGGCCTGTTATGGATGCAAAGCAGAGGGCCGGTGTAACTGGAACCAAGAGAAAAAGAATATGCGTATCAGATATTAACGGAAATTTTGACTTACAGGAAGGAAAACAGAGCATGCGAATCGGAAAGAGGGAATTTGACACAGACAATCACACATACATTATGGGAATCCTGAATGTCACACCGGATTCCTTTTCTGACGGGGGAAGGTATGAGAAACCGGAAGCAGCCTTAAGACATGGGCAGGAAATGATAGAGGCAGGGGCTGATATACTGGATGTAGGAGGGGAATCCACCCGGCCGGGCCACCAGCAGATATCAGAGGAGGAAGAGATACAGAGAGTGGTTCCTGTGATTGAATGCCTGAGAGCTGAATTTGATGTTCCAATCTCGGTAGATACCTATAAAAGCAGGGTGGCGAAGGAGGCCTTGAAGGCAGGGGCTGATTTGGTCAATGATATCTGGGGCCTTACGTATGACTGTGAGCTGGCAGCAGTAATTGCAGAGGCAAAGGCCGCCTGCTGCCTGATGCACAACCGGGAGAAGGCGGAGTATAAGGATTTTCTGGGAGATATGAGACGAGATTTGGAGCGAAGCCTAAAGCTGGCTTTGGACGCAGGAATTGAGAAGGACAGAATTATCCTGGATCCGGGAGTGGGATTTGGAAAGACGTATGAGATGAACCTGGAGGCCATAAAGCACCTGGGCAGTCTTAAGACCTTGGGCTATCCCCTGCTTTTGGGCGCTTCCAGGAAGTCGGTAATTGGACTTACCCTTGATCTGCCTGTGGATCAGCGGGAGGAAGGAACCCTTGCGACTACCGTATTGGCGGTGTTGAGCGGCTGCTCCTTTGTACGGGTTCATGATGTAAGGAGCAACAGGAGGGCTATAAGGATGGCAGAGGCTGTTATGAGAGAACATGAGGTGTGAAGATGGATCAGATAAAAATAGAAAATCTTGAGGTATTTGCCAAGCATGGAGTGTTTCCTGAGGAAAATGTGCTGGGTCAGAAGTTTCTTATATCAGCTTGCTTGCACACGGATACCCGAAGGGCCGGACAGACAGATGATTTGAAGGAATCCATACATTATGGAGAAGTATGTCATTTTATGGACAGATATATGCGGGAGCACACCTTCCGGCTGATAGAAAGGGCTGCGGAAATGCTGGCTCAGGAACTGCTTCTTACAATCCCTCATTTGGAAAAGCTGGAGCTGGAGATAAAGAAACCCTGGGCGCCTGTAGGGCTCCCGGTGGAGTATGTTTCCGTGAAAATTGCCCGGCAGTGGCACAGAGCCTATATTGCTTTGGGGTCCAATCTGGGGGAACGCAAGCAATACCTGGACGCCGGGGTTAAGGCCTTGGATGAGGCCGGAGGATGCAGCGTGGTAAGCGTTTCCTCCTGGCTGGTGACGCCTCCCTACGGCATGACGGAGCAGCCGGATTTTCTCAATGGGTGTCTGGAGCTTAAGACACTTTTGGAACCGGAGGAGCTTTTGGAGGCTCTTCACCGGATTGAGAAGGAGGCGGGAAGGGAGCGAACCCTTCGCTGGGGGCCCAGAACTCTGGATCTGGATATTATTTTTTACGATGATCTGGTATGGGAGTCGGAGAACCTTTGCATCCCTCATGTGGACATGCACAGGCGAGACTTTGTGCTGAGGCCTCTTTGTGAAATTGCTCCCTATAAGCGCCATCCAATTACAGGAATTACAGTGAAGGAGATGCTGGAACAAGTAGGTGAAGCTGCCTGCGGATAAACGTATGCCTCAACTTCCTGCATATGCTCCAAGCAATAAATAGCTCTCAACACCGTGGGTCAGAACAGGCGGTGAGAGCATGTGACAATCAAATGACGGTATACACAAAAGGCTGCTGCGCCAATCGCCCCGGTGTAGGGAGAGTAGGGCTTTACGATAAGCTGCTGGTGACACGGCTGCATGAATAAATTAGGCTCATAGGAGAGCTGCTTCTTCAACAATGAAACAATTCTTGAATCATTAAATATTTCTCCATGAATAAAAACACGTGAGGCATCCATCAGCATATTCAGGTTTGTAATGGTCATCCCAATGCCTTTGATAGCTAAATCCACCAGCTTAATAATAGAGGTATCCCCTAAATGATAGGCGTTCATGATAATGCTTAGGTTAATATCACCTGAATGGGAAACCAGATGTCTCAGATAGGTGCTGGGAGATGTCTGATATAAAAATCTGGCTTTTTTTATCAGCCATGCTTCACTGGCATAGGTTTGCAGGCAGCCCCGCCGCCCGCATTCGCACAGCTCTCCATCCGGATGGACGGTTATATGCCCCACCTCGCCAATTTTAATATTATGATTGCCATACAGCTCATTGCGGTACATGTGAGTACAATGGATTCCCCTGCCTACATGAAAAAAAATAAAATTTTTATCGCTATCTGCCGGGCTGGAATAGAAAAGAGCTTCAGCCCTAGCCATGCAATGGACATTGTTGGAATAATAGGCAGGAACAGGAAGCCTGGCGGAAATCTCGTCAAGATCAAAATTTTCCCAATAAGGATTATTGGTCAGTATTCGGCCCTTCTTGGATTCAGAGTAGTGGCCGGGAATTGCTATGCCTACCGCACTCACTTTATAATTCAGCTGCTTCATGAAAGACAGCAGATGCTCTATAAAAAAAGCTGTGCTCATCTGGCTTGGAGCATCATAAAAAATATGATCCTTTTGTATGACATTGCCTGCGTTGTCTGTTAAAACAAATGAACAAAACTTTTCGGATATCTCTGCTCCGATGTAGTAGGAATGGGAGGGACAGACTGAAAGCAAAATTTTTTTACGTCCAGCCTTATCCTGCAGACTGATTTTCGTGCCTGCCTCCTGAATCAGCTTTTCGGATAGCATTTCCGCTGTAATCAAACTGACGGTAGAGGGAGTGACTCCTGTTTCTTTGGCTATGTCAATTCTTGAAATAGTATGTTTGGTATAGATCTTGTGTAATATGGTCGAGTACAGCAGGAGCTGTTTTTTTGTCTGCTTCATTGACATTGCATATCCTCCTGAAACAATCGTTCTATTATTTGATTCTCATTATACCATATCCTCCGGCTATGGTATCCCTCCGGGGGGGATGCGCATGGTTCGGAGCGGTGTTTTGACCCGCTTTCGCGTGTCACCGAACCAGCGCGGTATAATATCTAGCGATATTATACCATATCCTCCGGCTATGGTATCCCTCCGGGGGGATGCGCATGGTTCGGAGCGGTGTTTTGACCCGCTTTCGCGTGTCACCGAACCAGCGCGGTATAATATCTAGCGATATTATACCATATCCTCCGGCTATGGTATCCCTCCGGGGGGATGCGCATGGTTCGGAGCGGTGTTTTGACCCGCTTTCGCGTGTCACCGAACCAGCGCGGTATAATATCTAGCGATATTATACCATACAAATTTCATGTTGAAAGTAAAACATGACAATTGAGAGATGGTTATAAAATAAAACCAATCACTCCAGAAACTCTGAGATCAAGGGCAGGTTTACCATATCTTCTGGATGAATATGTAAATATATATAAAAAATCCACTCAAATTTTATGCAATATTGATATAATTGATTATATTTTGAAAATAAATATATACTTTCAAGGAAAACTTTGGTATGATGGCTTTGGAGAGATATGATTTTTAAAAGCTGATTCTGATTCAGCATAATTTTAAGAAAAGGAGACGGATTATGAACAAATTTTTATCAGAAAAGCTGCTTCCTGTAGCTGCGAAGATGGGCAACAATAAGTTTTTAATTGCGATCCGTGATGGTATCACCTTAGCAATGCCTCTTATTATTATTGGTTCCCTTTTCATGATTATCGCAACAGGTTTTGCCATTCCACCTCTTGAAGCCTGGCTGGGAGAGGCAGGGATTGCAGATTATCTGTGGAAGGGGACGGACAGCAGCTTTGGATTAATCGGTCTGGTTGCAAGCTTCGGCATTGCCTACAGCCTGACAAAGCAATTTAACGTGGACGGTATTCCGGCAGGCATCGTATCCCTGTCCTCATTCATTGTTGTTACGCCTTTTATTTCGGGAGACAGCGGAGCGGGTATGCCGACTGCCTTTATGGCCGCCCAGGGACTGTTTGTGGCGATTATTTTGGGCTTGATTAACGGATACATGTATCAGTGGTTTATTAACCATAATATTCAGATCAAACTGCCGGACAGCGTGCCTCCGGCTGTATCTGAGAGCTTCAGCGCAATTCTTCCCGGCGCTGCGCTTATAAGCGGCTGGCTGATTGTATATGGCGTATTAGATGCCTTAGGACTTCCTAACCTGCATCAGATTGCCAAGACGGTTCTGGGAACTCCCTTAGGACTTCTGGGAAATAATGTTGCGGGAGTGGCAATTCTGGCATTATGCAACAGCATGTTCTGGTTTGTTGGCTTACATGGAGGCAATATTCACGCTGTCCTAATGGAGCCGATTTGGCTGGCTAATCTGGGTGAAAATACAGCCGCTTACCAGGCTGGCGAACCCTTAAAGCACATTTTTACCACTCCTTTTATCGATAACTTTGTTTATATCGGAGGAGCCGGAGCCACAATCGGCCTGGTATTGGCTTTGGGATGGCTGGCCCGCAGAAGGAACGCAAGTAAGCAGGCCAAAGCCCTAGCTCCTCTGACAGTAGTGCCTGGATTCTTTAACATTAACGAACCCACCATGTTTGGAATGCCTGTTGTGCTCAACATTTTACTGGTTGTCCCCTTTGTGCTGGCGCCTATTATGAACCTGATACTTGCCTATTTGACCATGGCTGCAGGCCTTGTGCCCAGGACATATACAGCGCCGGGCTGGACGACTCCGCCAATTATCAGCGGCTTTCTGGCTACCGGCAGCCTGCGGGCCTCCCTGCTCCAGCTTGTCCTTGTCGTTTTAGATATCCTTTTGTATCTTCCGTTTGTGGCTAATGTGGAAAAGCGCTTTAAAGCCCAGGAAGAGGCGGAGAATATTCGGAAGTAGTAAAAGCAGGAGGGAATACATAATATGAAACGTTTGATTAGCGCAAATACATCTGAAATCCTGGCGATGAGCGCGGCGGAATTAAAGCAGAGCATTAAAGCCAGCGAGGGCCGGGTGATTCTTTCGGAAAATGTCGCTGTGCGGGAGTCCTTTGTAGGGGACATTACAAATGCGGAGATTGCCCGTGCCTTTGGAGCAGATCTGATCTTGTTAAACTGTGTGGATGTTTTAAAGCCTGAAATCTTTGGCCTTAAACACGACAAGGATAATTTTGTATCAGAGCTGCGCCGCCTGGTGGGAAGACCCATTGGTGTGAATTTGGAGCCTGTGGACAGTCAGGCGGAAATGCTGGAAGACAGGCTGGAAATTCCCAGAGGGCGTCAGTTGAATCTGGAAACGGCTAAACGTCTGGAGGAGGTTGGATTTGATTTTGTATGCCTGACCGGAAACCCCGGAACAGGAGTGACAAATGAGCAGATCGCAGAAGCGGTTAGGTTGACAAAAGAGCATTTTTCAGGACTCATAATTGCCGGAAAAATGCATGGAGCCGGCTCTAACGAGCCTGTTGCAGATCTGAAAACTGCTGAAACCTTTGTTGAAGCAGGTGCGGACATTATCCTGGTTCCTGCTGTGGGAACGGTTCCCGGCTTTGATGAGGCTGAATTAAAAGCAGTGGTAAAAGCCGTTCACCGATGCAGCGGTCTGGTTATGTCTGCTATTGGCACAAGCCAGGAAAGCTCTGATATTGATACCATCAGAAATATTGCAATCAGCAATAAAATCTGTGGTGTTGATATTCAGCATATTGGAGATGCGGGGTACGGCGGCGTTGCTCCGGTGGAAAATATTTTGGCAATGAGCAAGGCACTGCGGGGCGTCCGCCACACAGTGTCTGTAATTGCACGGTCTATCAATAGATAAGAAAGGAGTTATATTAATGGGAATGAAAAGGATTATGCTTGCCTGCGCGGCCGGTATGAGTACCAGCATGCTGGTGGCAAAAATGCAGAAAGCGGCGCAAGAGAAGGGACTTGATACGGAAATTTTTGCCGTGCCGGCTTCGGAAGCCCAGAGCCGGGTTGAACAGGAGCCAGTGGACGTTTTGCTGCTGGGGCCTCAGGTAATGTACATGGAAGCTGAATTTAAGAAAAAGCTGGAGTCGAAAGGGGTTCCGGTAGGCGTGATTCCTATGATGGATTATGGAATGATGAATGGCGCAAAGGTTCTGGACTTTGCGGAAAATTTGGTGCGAGGTCAATGATGGACGAGAAAAAATTGCAGGAGATTATGGAACTGGTAATGTATGGAGGCGGCGGGAAAAGCTACGCAATAGAAGCGATTCAGGCAGCCAAGCAGGGTGATTTTGACCTGGCGGATTATAAACTTTCGGAGGCGGAAAAGTCACTTCTCCGCGCACATCACGCTCAAACCGATATGCTTTCTCAGGAAGCCAATGGCAATTCCTCTGAGGTTTCCCTGCTTATGGTACATGGGCAGGATCATTTGATGACAGGAATTGCTTTTAAAGATCTGGCAAAGGAGATAGTGGAGCTGTACCGTTTCATCAGAACGCCTCAATAGCGGCGAAGGATTTTTAACCTCCAGATAGAATGACTCAAAGCAATCATTCACAATCAAACCAGCTGAAGGGCTGATAGGCAGAATTGAAGAATGCCGGGGGGTTCCGGCTTCAAGAAATAAAAATGCTGCCTCCCATTGAGTATCTTTTTAATGGGAGGCAGTATTTTTTTCATACAGCCTATATTGAGTTTCCTTCCATTGAAAAAGCAGCCCAGCTCTTTAAGCTTATAGATCCTTCAGATCTTCTAGCCTAATCGACTTCACATTCGGGGTCCTCTGATCCTCGGATGTGGGTATGGAAAGCTTTCCTTCCTTTACCAACCTCGCGGCTTTCTTATGATCCTCCTCGTTCCAGGAGATGCCTGTAAGACTCCAGTTATGATCCGTTTCAGGAACGATCACGCCGCCTTTGACATTCACAATGTAATCTGCGATCAGCTCTCTGACGCCTCCAATATTTCCCTTTACATCCATCTCCAGAAGCTCTGGAAGCTCCTCGCCCTCCTGGTATACGGTGCCATAATTTAAAAGATTGGTTGCGGCCCTGTAATTATTTACTGCAACGATGAATACATCCTCATCCAGAACCGGTGTCCCGTCCCGTTTAGTCAGATTTTCTATCCGGCTGCCTGGCTCCTTAGATAGATTGATCTCATAATTGACGCCAGCAAACATATCATAATTATACATGCGGATATCCGGGTTAAATGAGATGGTTAAATCCCCATCCTTGTAGGTATTATAGTAATTGGCGCTCCATTCCATGTAGGACTTTAGCTGCCTGCCGTTCATCCTCAGCTTGTATAAGGTATTTGTAAATTTATAGATCAGGGAAACGTCAGACTTTTTAATATCTCCGGCCTTCAGATTTGAATCTGCCTGAAACAGGGCCGCGGCTGATACGTCTGCGTCTGTGTAGTGCATCTGAACCCTGTTAATCAGATCCAGCATAGCGGTATCCTCAAGAGTTGCCTGTGGGATTCCTGGGATTTCATTTTCCGGTGCCAAATCGCCTCCCTCCAGTCTTCCGATCACTGTATTGGCCACATCCTTGGCTCGCTTGTCATAGGGCTCCAGTTCAGCTGTCAGATCCGGATCGGGCGTGTATCCGCTGATTTGGATGCTTTTTGAAGTTCGATCCGTAACTTTATAATGACCGTCCGCCTCTTTGGTCAGCGTAATGTTAATCTGCGCCATGGTCTGGGCGCTGTTCAGGTTCTGCACCACAAGTACATCATTTATCAGCTTGCCTTCGATCAACTTATGCTCATGGGCAGACAGAATTACATCTAACTCAGGGCACTTATTGGCAAGATCTGTGACTCCGGAATCTGGAACATCATATTCATTATGTTCTCCCATGTGAGCAACTCCGATTAAAAGATCAACCTGGCCGTCCAGCTGTGAAATGGCCTTTTTAGTCTCGTCCACCGGATTAGTAACGGTACAGCCCTGTAGATTGACAGAGTCCCATCTGGTGATATTAGGAGTTACCACGCCGATGAGACCGATTTTAACCCCTCCCTTTTCAATGATGGTATATGGGTCTGCAATGGCTTTTCCCTCCTTATCATATACATTGCCTGTAAGAACCTTGGCGTTATATTGGGAAAGAGCCCGTTCTAATACATCCATTCCATAATTGTATTCATGATTGCCTGTTACGCATACATCATAGCCGATCTTGTTGATGGCCAGTATCATCGGATGTAGATCGTCGTTAATAAATAAATCAGCTGAATTATCCTGAATTACATCTCCCGCGTCGATTACGAGGGTATTTTCATTGCGCAGCTCCTTGACAGCCGTAGCAATCTGAGCCATGCTTCCCGTCATGCTTTCCTCGTTCAAGGCATAATCATAGGGAACAAATTTACCATGTGTATCGCTGGTTCCCAAAATCTGGATATTTACCACGTCGCCTGTATGCTCCTCCGGCTCTTCTGCCTGTGCCGTCTCTGCCGCTTTCTGCTGATGCTCCAAATTCGTGCTTGACGCTGGCTTTTGTGCACATCCAATAACTGGGAATGCCACTGTTAATACTAAGACCATACTTAGTACAGCTTTTTTCATGTCGTTTTCCTCCATAAATAAGTATTTTTTGTGGTAAATATAAATTATAGTCAGACATGCAAGGCCCATATCTTCTCTTTCATCCTCTGGATGCCTGATTCTTTTGCTGTTAAATCTCTGTCAAGCCATTCGATCTGGTCCGGTATAGAATTCAAGCTGGCTGTGCTGCCTGGGAATTGTCCGGTCTTTACTCCAGAAGGTCCGGCAAATTCAGGATTTACAGGGGTTTTTGAAGAATCAATATAAGGATCGGGAGGATAGAAAATTTAATTGTTCATAAATTGCGTTCCACTGCCTCTGAATATAATAAAAATTACCATAAGAGCTGTTGTATATATTAAAACATATATGCATTTTTTAATAAATGACTGGTGTCCGCATTTAAAAATAAATTATTAATACACTATTATATAGAGAAAAATTATCGTTTTATTGTGTATAAATGCTGATATTTGCTGCTGTGTGAAGCCTGATATGTGAAATTTAATATCTGGATGTCTGCGCCGGTTTTTTCCTCCAGGTGGGGTGGGAATATCAGCGTGGATTTTGGGGAGTCTGATGGAGATGGAAGCTCATTGGGGTAGTCCGCATTGCATAAAATAGAAAGAATGTGTATAATTAAATCCGTATTTATTAAAAATAGAAAGAAAGACGCGGAATGAAGGGACTATGAAACAATCGAACAGTCCAGATGCGTCAGCTAGAGGGGTGGCAGATTCGGATGGAAAAGGCAAGGACGGGAATCGTTGTGGAAGGCGGAGGCATGCGCGCAATCTATGCGGCAGGAGTGCTGGATGTATTTATGGAACAGGATATACATGTGGACGGAGTAATTGGAGTATCTGCGGGAGCCATTCACGGCTGCAGCTTTGTATCGGGACAGAAGGGCCGTTCCCTCCGGTGCAGCCTGAAATACTGCCGTGATCCCCGGTATATGAGTCTTAAATCCTGGATTAAAAATGGGGATATATTTGACGTTGATTTTTGCTACAGAGAGCTTCCGGAAAATCTGGAGCCCTTTGATAACGACGCATTTGAGGCCTCCGGCACTGAATTTTATGTGACCTGTACAGATGTGGAAACAGGAAAGCCGGTGTATCACCGGTGTCCCACCTTAAGGGGAGAGATGATTGACTGGATACGGGCCTCCGCCTCCATGCCTCTTGCTTCCAGGATGGTGGAGATAGAGGGGCAAAAGCTGATGGACGGAGGCGTGGGGGAATCCATTCCCGTAGGGGCCTTTCGGAGGCTGGGCTTTAAGAGAAGCGTGGTGATTCTCACCCGTCCCGAGGGCTACCGCAAGAAGCCTAACAGCTTGATGCTCCTTATGAGAAAGGTGTTTCGGGAGTACCCTGAATTTCTGGAAGCTGCCAGGTGGAGGCATCTGGAATATAACCGGGAGCTGGATGAGATCAGGCGGCAGCAGCAGGCCGGAGAAATTTTGGTTATCAAACCTAGCTGCTACATGAAAGTCAGGCGGACAGAACGCAGTCCTGAAAAGATCCGCCAGATGTATGAGCTGGGATACCGGGACGGGAAGCAAGCGATCCAGGAGGTAAAAAGGTTTCTGAGTCCTACAGTTGACCAATAAGATAGCAAAGAAATAGTTGACATATGCTTCTAAGTGTGATAACTTTTTTTTGTCAACGAAAAACAACAGATGATGTTTGTAGGAAAAAGCCAGAAGGCTTGCCGAAGGAGTAACACTCTCAGGCCCCTGAGACTCAGGGAAAGACTATAAACGGATGTGACTCTGGAGAAGCCCGCGTGATGCGGGGGCCGAAGGTGCAACGTGCGGCGACGTACGAATCTCTCAGGCAAAAGGACAGAGAAAGAACCAAATGACGAGAGCCAGTATGGGTTCTTTTATTCCTTGTTATAATGTGTGAGATTGCTCCGGGTTCAAAATTGGAGCAGTCTCATTTTTTATGCTGTTTTTACGTGGACAATTCAAACAGAGAGGAATTAAGGTATGTGGCAAAGATTGAATCAAGGGCTGGAATGGATTGATAATGTTGTGTGGGGAGTTCCCCTGATGGCGCTGATCCTTTCGGGAGGTATTCTTCTTACGGCCCGTCTGGGACTTTTGCAGCTTCGCAGGCTTCCCCTGGCTTTAAAATGGATGGTAAAAAATGAGGAGGGCGGAGAGGGAGAGGTTACTTCCTTTGGCGCTCTGTGCACCGCTCTTTCTGCTACCATTGGTACAGGAAACATTGTGGGGGTAGCTACGGCGATTACCGCCGGAGGGCCGGGCGCCCTGTTCTGGATGGAGATCGCGGCGTTTTTCGGAATGGCCACCAAATATGCAGAAGGCCTTCTGGCAGTGAAATACCGGGTGGTAGACAAGGAGAATCATGCGCTGGGCGGTCCCTTTTACTATATAGAGCGGGGCATGGGAAAGGGGTTTCGGTGGATGGCCCGGATGTTCGCCTTCTTTGGCGTGTGCGTGGGGCTTTTTGGCATTGGCACATTTTCGCAGGTCAACGGTATTTCCTCAGCTGTAAACAATTTCTTCGATCCTGAAGGCAGGTGGGCGGTTGTGATTCCCGGTATCGGTACATATTCCTGGACTGTGGTTATAGCGTCCCTTATCTTAAGTGTCTGCGTAGCATTGGTGCTGATTGGAGGAATCAAGCGCATTGCCAGCGTTTCACAGGTGATAGTGCCCTTTATGGCCGTACTTTATGTGGCGCTATCCGCCGTCCTTCTTATCTGCAATGCAAGGGCTATTCCCCAGGCCGTTGCGCTCATTGTAAAGGGAGCTTTTTGTCCGGAGGCAGTGACTGGAGGCGTGGTTGGAACCATGATAGTGGCAATGCAGAAGGGAATCGCAAGAGGTATTTTTTCCAATGAGGCAGGTCTTGGATCGGCTCCCATCGCGGCAGCCCCCGCCCCCACCAAAGGTGTAAGGTAT
>OCAK01000948.1_pt1 | contig 20167 bp, 16 predicted proteins | sample 1538301 | NCBI WGS metagenome assembly OCAK01 (sample SAMEA2580285, study PRJEB22360) | human gut metagenome | biome: human gut; feature: human-associated habitat; material: faeces | place: Denmark | collected 2008/2010 | reverse complement strand
AGGCATCATCCGGTGGTACCACCGTGTCTATCTCCGATGCGGATGCGCAGGATGACGGCAGGGATGCATATTTTGATGAAGCAGCACAGATTATCGTAGATAAGGAAAAAGCATCCATAGGTATGCTGCAGAGATATTTAAAAGTGGGATTCAACCGTGCTGCCCGTATTATGGACCAGTTGGAAGAAGCTGGTATCGTTGGACCGGAGGAAGGAACGAAACCGCGGAAAGTTCTGATGACTTCCGAAGAATTACAGGCAGTAAAAGAGGATTTATAAAAAACATTTCAGGAGGAGAAAATTATGAAGACTGATATTCAAATTGCACAGGAAGCAACATTGCAGCCAATCAAAGAGGTAGCCGCAACAATTGGAATTGAAGAAGAAGATCTGGAATTGTACGGAAAGTACAAAGCGAAGATTTCCGATGAACTGATTGCACGAAGCCACAACAATCCGGACGGAAAACTGATTCTGGTGACCGCCATCAATCCAACACCAGCAGGAGAAGGAAAAACGACAGTCACCGTGGGATTGGGTCAGGCATTTGCAAAACTTGGGAAAAAAGCAATGATTGCGTTGCGTGAGCCTTCCCTTGGACCATGTTTCGGAATTAAAGGCGGTGCCGCAGGTGGCGGATATTCCCAGGTTGTTCCGATGGAGGATTTAAATCTTCATTTTACAGGGGATTTTCATGCAATTACTTCTGCAAATAATCTGCTGGCAGCTCTTTTGGACAACCATATCCAGCAGGGAAATACGCTTGGAATTGATCCAAGACAGGTGGTATGGAAACGCTGTCTGGATATGAATGACCGTGTCCTTCGTAATGTGGTTGTGGGACTTGGAAATAAAATGGACGGAATGGTGCGTGAGGATCATTTCGTAATCACGGTAGCATCCGAAATTATGGCGATTTTATGCCTTGCCGAAGATATGAAAGATTTAAAGAGACGTCTGGGACGGATTATCGTGGCATATACGTTTGACGGCAAGCCGGTAACTGCAGAAGATTTGCAAGCAGTCGGATCTATGGCAGCTCTGTTAAAAGATGCGTTAAAGCCGAATCTGATCCAGACACTGGAGCATACACCGGCGCTCGTTCACGGAGGACCATTTGCCAATATCGCACATGGATGTAACAGCGTGCGTGCTACCACAACTGCTTTAAAACTTGCCGATTATGTAATTACCGAGGCAGGATTCGGTGCGGATTTAGGTGCGGAAAAATTCTTTGATATCAAGTGCCGGAAGGCAGGGCTTCATCCGGATGCAGTGGTACTCGTTGCAACGATCCGTGCATTAAAATACAATGGCGGAGTTTTGAAGGATGAATTATCCAATGAAAACCTTGAGGCATTAAAGAAAGGAATTGTCAATCTGGAGAAACATATTGAAAACCTTCAGAAATTCGGTGTGCCGGTCGTTGTCACATTGAATGCATTTGTTTCGGATACAGAGGCAGAAACCGCTTATGTAGAACAGTTCTGCAACGAGCATGACTGTGAATTTGCTCTGGCAAAAGTATGGGAAAAAGGCGGAGAGGGCGGAATTGCTTTGGCAAACAAAATTCTCGAGACACTTGAAAAGAAAGAAAGCCATTTCCATACACTCTACAGTGATGATCTTGGACTGAAAGAAAAGATCGAGACGGTTGCAAAAGAAATTTACGGTGCCGATGGAGTTACCTATTCTCCGGCAGCGGAGCGGGAACTGAAACGAATTACGGATCTGGGTATGGCAAACTTCCCGGTATGTATGGCAAAGACACAGTATTCCCTGTCGGATGATGCGAAGAAACTCGGAAGACCGACCGGGTTTAAGATCAATGTCCGGGAAGTATATGTTTCTGCCGGTGCCGGCTTTGTCGTTGCTGTCAACGGTTCGATCATGACGCTTCCGGGTCTGCCAAAGAAACCGGCAGCTTACGGAATTGATGTCAATGATGACGGTGTAATCACAGGATTGTTCTAAGGAGATAAGGACATGGCAAAGATCATAGATGGAAAGAAGATTTCAGCGGAAATCAAAGAAGAATTAAAGACAGAAGTTGCAGCATATGCGGCACAGGGGAAAAAATGTGCACTTGCTGTCATTCAGGTGGGCGCAGATCCGGCATCCAGCGTATATGTCAGAAATAAAAAGAAAGCCTGTGCATATATTGGAATAGAGTCGCTTTCGTATGAACTTCCGGAAGAAACCACGGAAGAGGAACTGCTTGCATTGATTCAGAAACTGAATGACAATCCAGATGTTCATGGAATTCTGTGCCAGCTTCCACTCCCGAAACATATCTGCGAAGACCATGTGATCCAGGCAATTGATCCGCAAAAAGATGTCGATGGTTTTCATCCGCAGAATGTCGGTGCACTTGTGGTTGGGAAAAAAGGATTTGTCTCCTGCACGCCCGCCGGTATTATCCAGCTGTTAAAACGCAGCAATATTGAAATTGCCGGAAAGCACTGTGTGGTAATCGGAAGAAGCAACATTGTCGGAAAACCGATGGCGCTTCTGATGCTTCGGGAAAATGCAACGGTTACGATCTGTCATTCACGGACCGAAAATCTCAAAGAAATCTGCAAAGAGGCGGATATTCTGATTGTGGCCATTGGAAAACCACGTTATATCGGTGCCGATTATATCAAAGAAGGAGCGGTTGTCATCGATGTCGGAATTCACAGAAATGAAGAAAATAAGCTGTGCGGGGATGTCCGTTTCGAAGAGGCAGAGCAGATCGCTTCTTATATTACACCGGTTCCGGGTGGTGTTGGACCGATGACAATTGCGATGCTCATGCATAACTGTGTAGATGCCATGAAACTTTATTCATAAAACAGATAGGGGATAGATGATGAAGTGTATTTATTGCGGTGAGGAATTAAAAGAGGGGAGTCTGTACTGTCCAAAATGCGGGAAAGCCGTACAGATTGTGCCGGACTACAATATTTACGATGATGATTATCTGAATCAGGTTCTTACGGAAGAATCCCAAAAGATTTCAGGTTCCAGACCGGACAGAAATAAAAAACCGGCACCTGCAGAGACAAAACATCCGGGGAAAAAACACCTCGACCCACGCCAGAAAAAAATTATCTTCCTGGTTCTCGGAATCGTATGCGTACTTATTTTTGCCCTGTTAATTCTTGGAGCAGCAATACGTTCCAATCATGCCAATTCCTTCGATTACCAGGTGGGACTGGCAGAGAAAGCACAAAAAGCCGGAGATACCAAAAATGCAATTGCCTGCTATGAAAATGCATTGGCATTGGATAAAAACAGTATTGAAGTCCGGCTGGCTCTGGCAAAACTGTATACCGAAGAAAAAGATTATGATTCGGCACTTGTTTTATATCAGGAAGTGATCCGTGCGGACAGGAAAAATCGTCAGGCATGCAAAGGACTGATTGCCATTTATGAGAAGCAGAACAATACCGATGCCATACTTTCTCTCTCCGAGGCTGTGGATGACAGTCTGAAAGATCTTTTCGCCGATTATCAGGTAGAGGGACCACAGTTCAGTTTAAAGAGCGGAAGTTTTGAAAATGCCCAGATACTACAGATGCTTTCCACAAAAGGCTATGAAATTTATTATACGGTAGACGGGTCAGATCCAAAAGAACGCGGATTGCGATACACAGAACCTGTGAAACTGGATGAAAATAATAAAACCTATACCGTAAAAGCGGTATGTAAAAACCAAAAGGGAGTTTACAGTGAGGTAACAGAGGCAAGCTATAAAATTTTAATCCCGGCACCGGATGAACCGATTGTTTCTCCGGACGGTGGAGATTTCGGCGTGGAAACTTCCGTAACGATTACCGTTCCGGACGGCTGCAGTGCTTACTATACCTGGGACGGAAGTACGCCGACTGCTGCCAGTCATCTTTATACGCAGCCGATCAAAGTTCCGGAAGGAAACAATATTCTTTCGGTTGTGATCATTGATCATACGACGAAATTAAGTTCGGATGTATATAGAGGAAATTTTATTTATTATTCACAGGATTATACAGCAGAAGATGATATAGATGATCCTGTAGACAATGCAGAAGAATAAAATAATATAGAAATTGTTAAAAATCAAACAGGGAGTGTGATTGCCGATGCTTTATAACTGCATGGACATATCAACACTCCCTGTTGTGGAAGAGGTGGTTTAATCTTCCAGAAATTCAATCTCATCTTTTGCCATATGGCTGATTCTTGCAAGTGGATACACATCAAATCCCTGAGAAACCAGTTTTTCATGTCCCGGCTGAAATGCTTTTTCGATCAGGACACCTACACCTGCAATGGTAGCGTGCGCTTTGCGGATCAGACGGATGGCTCCGGTAGCTGCTTCTCCGTTTGCCAGAAAATCATCAATGATCAGGACATGATCTTTTTCTGAGACAAACTTAGAAGAAAGCGTCAGTTCATAACTTGTTCCTTTGGTAAAGGAAGTGACCTCTGTCTGGAACAGATTGTCGTTTAAAATCTTAGAAGGCTGTTTTTTTAAGATAATCATAGGAAGACCCATGCACATAGCTGTCATAAGAGCCGGAGCAATGCCGGAACTTTCAATGGTTGCGACCTTTGTGATGCCCTGATCTTTGAAGTGTTCCGCAAAAGCTTCCCCGATGTGCTGCATCAGTACCGGATCTACCTGATGATTGATAAAACTGTCTACTTTTAAGATATCTTCATTGACAGCAATTCCATCTTTTTTAATTCTTTCCTGTAATTCTTTCAATTTCGTTACCTCTCTTGTATTTGTTGATTACAGTATATCATTTTTCACTACAAATTTACAGAGAAATATAGTAAAATAACAACATGAAAATAACAATTATCTGCGTAGGAAAAAAAAAGGAAAAATTTTATAGGGAAGCCGTCAGGGAATATTCCAAACGGCTCAGCCGCTACTGTACGTTATCCATTACGGAGGGGGCGGATGAAAAGACAAAAGAACAGGCAAGCGAAACCGAAATTGCCATGGTCAAAGACCGGGAAGGGGAGCGTATTTTAAAATCCATCCGCCCGGACGGCTATGTGATTGCGCTGGCGATCGATGGAAAACAGCCAGATTCGATAGAACTTTCCCGTGAAATTGAAAAACTCGGGCTTGGCGGAGTCAGCCATATTTATTTTGTAATCGGAGGATCTCTTGGATTATCCGACAAGGTTCTTAAGCGGGCAGATGCACGACTCAGCTTTTCGAAGATGACATTCCCCCATCAGCTGATGCGTGTGATTCTGCTGGAACAGATTTATCGTTCTTACCGTATCATGCATCACGAACCATATCATAAATAAAGAAGAAAGGATCATTTGATATGCAAAAAGCAATACGTCTGGTTACCCGGTTTTTAGCCAAATGCCAGAAAGACAAAATAAATGCTTATTCCGCACAGATCGCTTTTTTTATTATTTTATCCATCATTCCGTTTCTTATGGTGTTTTCTTCCATGCTTCAATATACCAGTATCACGGAGGATATGGTATTTGAAATCATAGAAAGAGTCATGCCGCAGTATGTTGCTCCGTTTCTGGTTACACTTGTAAAAGAAATCTATACAAGATCCATGGGAATCATTTCGGTCACGGCAATTATTGCCATATGGTCTGCCGCAAAAGGCATTCAGTATATGGCAGATGGTCTGAATGCGGTTCACGAATTAAAAGAGACAAGAAACTGGTTTGTACTCCGATTCTGGGCGGTTATTTATACCATTGTTTTTCTGGTTGCGATTGTATTTACGCTTGTTGTGCTGGTTTTTGGAAACAGTCTGCGGCATTTAGCGGCAGATTATCTTCCGTTTATTGCACATCTCGTAAAAATAATAATCAAATTCCGGGGGCTTATCATGTTACTTCTTCTGATCCTGTTTTTTGACGTGATTTTTACCGCACTTCCGAATACAAAGCTTACCTTTAAAAGCCAGCTTCCTGGAGCCACGGCATGTGCAGCTGCATGGTATGTTTTTTCCTTCGGGCTTTCCATTTATGTTGATTATTTTAATGGATTTTCCATGTATGGAAGCCTGACAACCATTGCCCTGATCATGCTCTGGCTGTATTTTTGTATGTATATTATGATGATGACCGTAGAATTTAATGTATTTTTGGAAGCGTACCGAAACGGATCCCTGAATTTAGAGACATAGGACGGGTTCGCTTTTCATATAGTGAAGTATGAAAAGCCATTCGAATCAAACCAGACACAAAATAAAACAGGAGCATCTCGTAGAACAAATGGAACTGCCAAAAGACATTTTCCTGGGAATGCCGCTTCTTTCCATGGAGGGGAACCGTACACTTTGTATCGTTAACCACCGTGGAATTATAAAATACTGTCCGGAGGTGATCGGAATTGCAACACAATCCTATCATATCCGGATCGTCGGAAGGAGTCTGTCCATCCGGAAATATTCGGCGGATCTTATCGAAATTTCCGGATATATGCAGGAGATCACATTTCTGCCATGATAGAAAGGTTTCTTCGATTCGTCAATGGCAGTCTTTTGGTTTGTGTATGCGGAAGCAACATTTCCCGTTTTTTAAATTTATGTGCACGTCACGAAATTATGTTCTGGAAGATACAGCCGGATTCTCCGACGCAGGTTTCTTTTTATATCCGGTTGCAGGATCTGTATGAACTGCGTCCATATCTGCGGAAAACAAAAACGAGAATCCACATCAGAAAAAGGATCGGCTTTCCGTTTTTCTGGCAGAAATACCGCGCAAGAAAACTTGGAATTTTTGTCCTTTTGTGTGTCATGGCAGGAGTCTGGGTGCTCAGTACGAGAATCTGGAGAATTGAAATCAAAGGGAATTCCTCTCTGGGAGAAGACGCCATTCTGGAATATTTAAGTGCACACAACGTTACCTATGGCATGCCGGCAAAGGAAATCGACAATGATGCACTGGAGCTGTCCCTGCGTCAGGACTTGGAACCGGTGATCTGGGCAAGTGTATACGAAACGGGAACCCGGCTGGTTGTACAGATACAGGAGAAAATTTCTTCTCACGAGGAAACGAAAGAAGCAGAGGGCACCTGTATGGATCTGGCGGCATCTGCGGATGCTACGATTGCATCGGTCATTACAAGGAGCGGGCTTGCCAAAGTGAAAAAGGGTGATAAAGTGAAAAAAGGCGATGTGCTGGTCTGTGGACGGCAGGAAATTCTGGATGATAACGGGGAAGTGCGGGAATACTATTATAAAAGCGCCGATGCCGATGTATATGGATATACGATGCATCCCTATGAGGACTGGATTTCTTCCAAAATGACTGAAAAAAAAGAAACCGGTAATAAACACAAACGATATTTTCTACAGGTTCTGAATTGGCGCCTGGTAACTCCGGCTTTGCATGCGGAGTATGCATCGGAGCGTTCTGTAACGGATACCCGGCAGTTTTGCCTGCAGGACAGTTTTTATCTTCCGGTTTATTTTGGAGAAATCACAACGTCTGAGCTGCAGGAAAAGACCGTTATGCTGACAAAAGAACAGGTAAAACAGCTTGCTTTGACACATTTTTCACAATTTCTTTCGGAATTGGAAGAAAATGGGGTGCGAATTGTCGACAAAAATGTTATGATTGAACAGATAGATAAAAACTATCATATCTATGGTCAGGTAAAGGGGTGTGAAAAAATCACAACTTTAGTACCAACCGAAAGGAAACGAGAGGAACCTGTAAATGAGTCTGAATGAAGTATCGCTCCGGATACCAACGGAACATATGGCAAATGTCTTCGGACAGTTTGATGCCAATATCAAAAAAATAGAAAGAACACTGGGTGTAACGGTTGTTGTACGCGATGATCAGTTGAAAATTATCGGTACTTCATCTGCCGCAAGCGGCGCACAGGAAGTGTTTGAACAGTTGTATGAGCTTGCAAAACGGGGAAATGTTATCAGCGAACAGAATGTAAACTACGCACTTGCTCTTTTGCAGGAACACAAAGGGTCTGAGATGGTAGAGATTGATAAAGATGTGATCTGTCATACCATACAGGGAAAACCGGTAAAGCCTAAAACACTCGGGCAGAAGGATTATGTAGATAATATCCGTAAAAAAATGATTGTTTTCGGGATGGGTCCTGCCGGAACCGGAAAAACATATCTGGCCATGGCCATGGCGATCACTGCGTTTAAGAATGAAGAAGTGGGACGCATCATTCTGACACGTCCGGCAATTGAAGCGGGAGAAAAACTCGGATTTCTTCCGGGAGATCTGCAGAGCAAAGTAGATCCGTATCTGCGCCCTTTATACGATGCCCTGTATCAGATTATGGGTGCGGAGTCATTTCAGAAAAATATGGAAAAAGGTCTGATTGAGGTTGCACCGCTGGCTTATATGCGTGGACGGACACTCGACAACGCATTTATTATTCTGGATGAGGCACAGAACACCACACCGGCACAGATGAAAATGTTTCTGACAAGGATCGGCTTCGGCTCGAAAGCTGTGATTACCGGAGATCTGGCCCCGGGAAGTAAATCCGGGCTGGATGTAGCACTTCGGGTTTTGAAAAATGTGGAAGAAATCGGAATCTGTAAATTAACAAGCAAAGATGTCGTCAGACATCCGCTGGTACAAAAGATTGTACAGGCTTATGATGATTATGAGTCCAGACAGAGCAGCCGGAGTGCGCGTAAGTCTGCCAGACAGGAGAAAAAATGAAACCCAAAGAGACAATAAACCTCTATCGCGTCATATCGCTTCTGGTGATCGCGCTTGTCACTTTTGGAGTGATGGGCGGGTTATGTGCCAAAAGCCACCTGTATCCGGATGAATGGCTCAGTATGTTTTTCCTGACCCTGATTTTTCTTCTGGCATGCATGTTTGAACTGGAATATGAACGAAAGCAGAAAGGAATATCGGCAAACACACAGACAACCTTTATCCGTCTTTCCGTTACCTATACGGTCAGTGGGGGATTGATCTATGCGATCAGTTATCTTCCGGAATTTTACCGTCCGGTGATGATCCCGGTGATTCTGCTCACCGCAGTGTCAAATTCCATGGTGGCGGTGTCTTTTGGATTGTTTTTTGATCTGGTGCTGGCACTGACTGTCGGGGGAAGTTTTTATGCCCTTGCTGCTTATATGATGCTTACAATGCTTGCTGCTGTACTGGCACAGGCATTAAAAGAAAAAAAATACCGTATGGGTGTATCCCTTCTGACTTTCTTTTTCAGTCTGATGATTCCGGAACTGTTTTCCTATTTATCAACGAAAGAAATGCAGAAATATTCGCTGCTTTATGCCTTTGGAACAGCATTCCTGACTTTTCTGCCAGCAGCTTTTCTGTTTCACCGGCTGCTTCATGAAGCGGATCAGGAAATTGAAAACCATCTGCTGGATATCGTGTCCGAGGATTATTCGGAAGTAAAAGCCCTCAAGGATTTTTCCATGGTGGAATACCGCCACGCAGTGAAAGTTTCTGACATTGCCTGCCGCTGTGCAAAAGAAGTGGGATACCGGGCGAACTTATGTCTTGCCGGAGGTTTTTATTACCGTATGGGGCGCTGGATCGGGGAGCCATATATCAAAAATGCGGTCAATAAGGCAGAATCCTTATGTTTTCCGGCGGAGCTGATCTCCATTCTGGCAGAATACTATGGAGAAGAGCAGCTTCCATCTTCACCGGAATCCGCTCTGGTGCACATGGTGGATGCGGTTGTGATCCGTCTGGAAGCGATGGAACAAAATGTGGGACAAAGTGTCTGGAACCGTGATATTGTAATTTATCAGACCGTGAATGATTTTTCCTCAAGTGAAATTTATGACCATTCCGGAATGAGTATGAACCAGTTTTTAAAGATTCGTGAATTTCTTGCAAAGGAGGAATTACTTCGTTGAGTTTTTATTTAGAAGAAACATGTAACATACCGTTTGATTTTGCATATGCTAAGCTTGCAGAGGATGTGATTGCCTTTTGTCTGTCCCATGAGAATTTTCCTTATGAAGCAGAAGTTAATCTGACACTTACAGACAATGAAGAAATCCATCGGATCAATCTGGAATACCGCCAGATCGACCGTCCGACGGATGTTCTTTCTTTCCCGATGCTTTCTTATGAGAAAGCCGGAGATTTTTCTTTTCTGGAAGAGGAGAGTGAAGATGATTTTAATCCGGATACGGGAGAAGTCATGCTTGGAGATATTATTATATCGGTCGATAAAGTGTTAGAACAGGCACAAAGTTACGGACACAGTCCGAAGCGTGAATTTGCATTTCTGATTGTACACAGCATGCTTCATCTGTTTGGTTATGACCACATTGATCCGAAAGATGCGGCCATCATGGAACCCAAACAAAAACAGATACTCGAAGAGATGCATATCGTAAGAGATTAAAGAATGGATGTGTTTTATGAAAAAGAGATGGAAAATGATAGGCATTGTCTGTGCGATTGCCATTTTATCCGCCGGATGCAAAAGTAAAGAATCGGAAGCTCCCACACCTTCATCCACACAGGATGTACCTGCAGAAACTGCCGAAACAGAATATCAGCCGGAACCGGTGGAAACCCACGAAGGAGAAGTCCGAAGTTTCTATACGGGAGAGTGGATGGATGAAAAAAAAGCAAAGAATCGTCCGGTTGCCGTCATGACAGAAAACACACACGTAACCCTTCCACAGTATGGAATCGGAAATGCGGATATTATCTATGAATGTCCGGTGGAAGGCGGCATTACCCGGCTGATGACAATTTATCAGGATTATGCTTCCCTCAAAAAAGTGGGAAATGTGCGAAGCTGTCGTCTGTATTACGTATACTTTGCCAAAGAATTTGAGGCGGTTTATTTTCATGCAGGCGAAAGTAAATATGCACTTGATGTTTTAAATAGTTCATTCATTGACAATGTGGATGGAATTACGGGAAAAGGCGGAGCCTTTTATTACCGGGACAATAGCCGCAGGGCACCGCATAATCTGTATACAACCGGAGAAAATTTAGCCTCTGCCATGAAGACATACGGGTATGATACAAAGCTTCCGGAAAATTATACATCTCATTATCGTTTTACAACAGAAGATTCCCAAAATCTGCTGGATCAGGGAGAAGTTGCAAAAAAAGTATCCTTATACTATGTTGACGCGAAGCCCTGGTTTGTATACAATGAAACGGATGGCCTGTATTACCGCTATGAATTTAGTGATAAACAGATTGACGGTTCTACCGGAGAACAGCTTGCTGTGAAAAATATTATTTTACAGAATTGTTACAGCAGCCTGAAAGATTCCAAAAACGGAACTTTAGATATCGACTATCTTTCCGGTGGATCAGGAATGTACATCACAAACGGAAAAGCTGTCCCGATTACATGGAAAAGAGCATCCGCAAATGATATTACACATTATTATACACAGGATGGTCAGGAAATTATTTTAAATCCCGGAAAGACATGGGTAGAGATCGTCGAAAACAGCCGTGCATCCCAAAATAAAATCAGCGCGGAATAAAAGAAACAAAAGCATTGAGGTTAGAAGATGGGTAAATCAAAGAATAACGGAACAAATTTTCTGGTTCAGGGATCAATTCTTGCGGTCGCGTCAATTATAAGCAGAATCATCGGACTGGTGTACCGTATTCCATTGAACAATATTCTGGGCGATGTAGGAATCAGTTATTATGCCTGTGCATTTGACGTGTACAACGTAATTTTGATTATTTCATCCTACAGTCTGCCACAGGCAGTGTCAAAGACGGTTTCCGCAAAAGCGGCCAAAGGGCGGTACCGGTCGGTATATCAGGTATTAAAAGGTGCACTTCTTTTTGCCCTGGTATCGGGAATTGTGGCATCGCTTGTTGTATTTTTCGGAGCAGAATTTTTTACCGGAACACTCTTAAAAACACCATACAGTGTGTTTGCACTTAAAATCTTAGGACCGGCACTGGTTGTTGTTGCGGTTCTTGGCGTTTTGCGTGGATTTTTCCAGGGACTTGGCACGATGATGCCAAGTGCCATTTCACAGATCATTGAACAGATTGTTAATGCCATCATCAGTGTATGGGCAGCTTATGTTCTGTATCGCTACGGAACAAGGATCGGAGCGGTTCTCGGTGATGCCGAACATTACGGGCCTGCATACGGTGCAGCCGGAGGCACATTGGGAACGAACCTTGGATCTGTCGCTGCGCTGATTTTTGTACTTTTCGTATTTTTTGCTTATATGCATGTCTTTAAGCGAAGAATGAGACGGGAAAAAGGCGTTAAGGTAGAGCCATTTGCCTATACCATGAAGATCCTCATTATCACAATTGTTCCGGTTCTTTTAAGTACAACTGTTTACAATATCAGCAGTATCATTGACCAGAGTATTTTCAAAAATGTTGCGTTATTGCAGGGATACTCTGAAAACAAGATTGATGTATGGTGGGGCGTTTTTTCCGGAAAATATAAACTGCTGATCAATGTTCCGATTTCCATTGCCTCCGCGATGGCTGCCTCTTGCGTGCCGACACTGACGATGTCCTTTGCACAGAAAGATATGAAAAAAGTCAGGGAACAGATCAATTCTGCCATGCGTTTTATCATGGTGATTTCTTTCCCTTGTGCCATAGGACTTGCTGTATTGGGAGAGCCGATCTGTCGTCTGCTTTTCCCGGGAACGGCACAGACGGCACCTATGGCAGGTACCATGATGTGGGTTGGGGCAATGGCGGTTGTGTTTTATGCAATGTCTACGCTTTCAAACGGACTGCTGCAGGGCATTGACCGGTTAAAGATTCCGGTTATCAATGCAGCGGTTTCGCTTGTCGCTCATGTGATCGTACTGATTATACTGATGCTGTTTTTCCGCATGAATATCTATGCGGTCATTATCGCAAATATGTTCTTTGCGTTTTTAATGTGTATTATGAATGCGCTGGCAATACGAAAATACAGCGGCTATCATCAGGAAATTCACAAAACATTTATTGTGCCGGGAATTTCCTCGGCTATTATGGGAATTATTACCTATATCGTCTATCATGGCAGCTATGCGGTCTTAAAAATCAATGCGGTATCTGCCATGCTTGCAATTCTTGCAGCGGTTATCGTATATGCAGTTGTCTTACTGTTACTGCACGGACTGACCGAAGAGGAGATTAAAAAATTCCCGAAAGGAACTCTGATTGTCCGGGTTGCAAAAAAATTACATTTATTAAAGTAAATGGTATAAAACGGAAATAAAATGCAGATGCTACTGTTAGAAGGTGATGATATGAATCAAAAAACAGGCATCTGCATTCTTCTTTGTCTGGTTCTGCTGCTGGTCTTTGGCATCTGGTATCAGAAAAGAGGTGTAGAAAATACAAAAAATACCCAAGAACAATATGCATCCGAAACAGAGCACACCGTTTTGACCGGAACTCCTTACAAAGAAACGGAAAATGCCTATATTATCCGTACACAGGACAGCCGGCTGGTTGTTTTTTTACCGGATGGAAAAACCGTATATATGGAAACCGGGATTCGAAGTGAGAATTTAAGTCAAAAACTGCAGAAACAGGCGGAAAATGGCATTGGATTTGCAGATGAAGAGAGCCTTTTTGACTTTTTGGAAAGCTATTCGAGTTGAATATTTTATACCCATATGATAAAATATTTAACTGGTTTAACAGATAAAATGACAGGTGGACTATGGATAAGAAAAAATCAAAACAACAGGATGTGCTCGTGATTGGCGCCGGAGCTTCCGGCATGATGACCGCAATTACGGCCGCAAGACGTGGATTGTCCGTTACCGTCTTAGAACATATGGATAAGCCGGGGAAAAAAATTCTGGCAACCGGAAACGGAAAATGTAATTTTACAAATCTTAAGATGTCTCCCCGGTGTTATTACGGAGACAGCGGACTGGTACAGGAAATTTTAAAGCAGTTTACAGTGGAAGATACCCTTGCGTTTTTCCGGGAGATCGGCATCTGGCCAAAAGAAAAGAACGGATATGTATACCCAAACTCCGGACAGGCTTCTTCCGTTGCGGATGCGTTGTCCGCGGAAATGAAACGAAGCGGAGTTTCCCTGGTCACTTCCTGTGACATCCGGCAGCCTTGTGAGACAAAATACGGATTTGAGGTACGGACATCCATGGGAACGTATTGTTCCCACAATCTTGTTTTTGCAACAGGTCTTCGTGCTGCACCGAAATCCGGAAGCGATGGATCCATGATTTCGCTGATAAAATCGTTTGGGCACCGGTTTGAGCCGATTTTGCCGGCACTGTGTGGATTTGAGGCAGAAGGAATGGAATTTTCCAAAGTATCCGGAGTCCGCACGGACGCACTCCTGTCTTTGTACATAAATGGGCAGAAATGCGAACAGGAACGGGGAGAACTGCAGCTTGCAGATTACGGGATTTCCGGTATTCCGGTATTTCAGATCAGCAGTCCGGCCTCGAAAGCGCTGTATCAGAAAAAACAGGCAGAGCTTACCATCAATTTTCTGCCGGATTTTTCCGAAGATATGCTTGCGCAGGAACTGCAGCGCAGATTTTCACGGGATGCCGGGATACAGGATGCCGCAGAATCACTTCGTGGGCTTTTAAACCATAAACTGATTCCGGTTATACTTAAGGCAGCAGGCATTCCGGTTCATGAACACACAGAACGGATTTCCAAAAAACAGACCGAAACGCTCTGCAGACAGATACAGACATTTCCTGTCCGCTTAAAAAAGGTAAGGGATTTTTCTGCTGCACAGGTGTGCACTGGGGGAATCCACACAGAAGAAATCCACACAGATACGCTGGAATCACGGATTGTCCCGGGCATCTATTTCGTTGGTGAACTTTTGGATGTCGATGGAATCTGTGGGGGATATAATTTGCAATGGGCATGGTCCAGCGGACATGTCGCAGGAAGTAAAGTAGGTTCATAATGATTAAAATCAATCAGTTAAAGCTTCCAGTAGGACATTCCCAAAAAGATCTGGAAGATAAAATCAGAAAAACACTTCGTATTCCATCGAAAGAAACATTTCATTACGAGGTGATGCGGCGTTCCCTCGATGCACGGAAAAAGCCGTCATTGTTTTATGTATATTGCATCTATGTAACGATCCGTCAGGAAAACAGCATCGTAAAAAAACTGCATCAGCCTTCCGTCAGCCTTGTGACAGAAACCGGTTACCGTTTTTCGGAAATGGGGCATGAGCGTTTAAACCGGCGTCCGGTGATTGTGGGAGCCGGTCCCTGTGGTCTTTTTGCAGCCTGGCAGCTGACACTTGCAGGATATGCGCCGCTTATTTTAGAGCGTGGAAAACAGGTAGAAGACCGCAGTGCGGACGTTGAACGCTTCTGGAAAACCGGTATTCTGCAGCCGGATTCCAATGTACAGTTTGGAGAAGGTGGGGCAGGAACCTTTTCCGATGGAAAATTAAACACGGTGGTGAAAGATCCATCCGGAAGAAACCGCTATGTACTCGAAACATTCGTGAAATTTGGGGCACCATCGGACATTCTTTATGATGCAAAACCACATATCGGAACCGATATTCTGGCGAAGGTGATCAAAAATATGAGGGATTACCTGATCAAACACGGTGCGGAGTTTCGTTTTCAGACCTGCTTAAAAGACATTCAGATAAAAGAAAATGCACTGCATGCACTTGTGACGGAGGATGATACGGTGATTCCTGCCGATGTTGCCATTCTTGCACTTGGACACAGTGCAAGGGATACCTTTATGATGCTGCACCGGCACCAGCTTCCGATGGAAGCCAAAAATTTTGCCGTGGGATTCCGCGTGGAACATCCCCAGCAGATGATCGATGATGCTATGTACGGAAAAAGAAACGCCCTGCGGCTTCCTGCCGCACCCTATAAGGTGACGTCCAATTTTCCAAACGGACGCGGGGTATATTCCTTTTGCATGTGTCCGGGCGGTTATGTCGTAAATGCTTCCTCCATGAAGGAAAAAACCTGTGTCAATGGTATGAGTTATTCGGGTAGAAGTGGTAAAAACGCAAATTCTGCCATTATTGTTTCGGTTTCCCCTGCCGATTACGGAGCACAGGATCCACTTGATGGCATGCACTTTCAGGAAACACTCGAACATAAAACTTATCAGCTGGGAAACGGAAAGATTCCGCAGCAGCTGTTTGGCGATTACCGGCAGAATATCGAAAGCCAGGGATATGGAGATTTTAATTCCCAGACAAAAGGGCAGACCTGCTTTGCAAATCTCAGAGGTCTGATGACAGAGGACATGGAACATTCCTTTTTGCTTGGAATGGAACATTTTTCGAACATTATTCCGCAGTTTGACCGGTCTGATGCGATTCTTTCCGGCATGGAAACACGCACCTCATCTCCGGTGCGGATCATGCGGGATACAAATGGAGAGAGCCGTGTGCACGGAATTTATCCGGGTGGAGAAGGCGCAGGATATGCTGGAGGCATTATGTCGGCAGCGATGGACGGTCTGCGTCTGGCTGATGATGTGATGAAACGTTATCATCCGGTTTATTAGAAAGAGAGAAAAAAGTGAAACAAGAAGTAACACCAATGATGCAGCATTATCTGCAGACAAAAGAAGAATACAAAGACTGTATCCTGTTTTACCGTCTGGGTGATTTTTATGAAATGTTTTTCGAGGATGCCAAAACAGTTTCAAAGGAACTCGAACTGACGCTGACAGGAAAAAGCTGTGGACTGGAAGAACGGGCACCGATGTGCGGGGTTCCGTTTCATGCCGCAGACGGATATATCAACCGGCTGGTCAAAAAAGGATACAAAGTAGCAATCTGTGAACAGGTGGAAGATCCGAAACTGGCAAAAGGAATTGTCAAACGGGAAGTCATCCGTGTAGTCACTCCGGGAACAAACATTGATATGCAGTCGTTAGACGAGGCAAAAAACAATTATCTCATGTGTATCGTATATATCGGGGATAAATACGGCATTGCGACGACCGACGTTACGACCGGAGATTTCTTTGTAACGGAAGTGGACAGTGAACGAAAACTGTTGGACGAGCTGAATCGTTTCAGTCCGACAGAAATCATCTGCAACGAGCCGTTTTATATGAGCGGGGTAGATATCGATGATATGAAGGAGCGCATGGGAATTGCGGTATCCGCTCTGGATTCCTGGTATTTCGGGGATGATCTGGCAAAGGAAACGCTGTTGTCCCATTTTCATGTACAGAGTCTGGAAGGGCTGGGACTGATGGATTACGACTGTGGTGTGATTGCCTCCGCGGCATTACTGAAATATCTGTATGAAACACAAAAGAACACCCTTTCTAATATTCTGGAACTCCGTCCGTATTCCATCGGGAAATATATGATCATTGACAGTTCCTCCCGGAGAAATCTCGAACTGGTAGAGACCATGCGGGAAAAACAAAAGCGTGGTTCCCTGCTCTGGGTACTGGATAAGACAAAGACGGCAATGGGTGCCAGACTTCTGCGCTCTTACGTGGAACAGCCGCTGATCGACAAAACAGAGATATTAAAACGGCAGGAACTGATTACAAATTTAAATGATCAGGAGATCACCCGGGAAGAATTGCGGGAATATTTAGGACCAATATATGATCTGGAACGTCTGATTACCAGAATTACATACCAGACCGCCAATCCGCGGGATATGATTGCTTTTTGCAATTCTTTAGAAATGCTGCCTCCAATTAAAACACTGCTTGAGGATTTAAAGGGAGAGCTTGCCACCGGAATCCGGGAACATTTTGACTGTCTGGAAGATCTGTGTGCACTTTTGAAGTCTTCCATCAACGATGATCCTCCGATTTCCGTACGTGACGGCAACATCATAAAAACCGGATACAATGAGGAAGTGGACCGGCTGCGGAACGCATCAACGGATGGAAAGAAATGGCTGGCAGACTTAGAGGGCAAAGAACGCGAAAAGACTGGAATTAAGAACCTGCGTATCAAATACAACAAAGTGTTTGGATATTATCTGGAAGTGACCAATTCCTTTAAGGATCAGGTGCCGGATTACTATGTGAGAAAGCAGACACTGACCAATGCCGAGCGCTATATTACGCCGGAATTAAAAGAACTCGAAGATACGATTCTCGGTTCCCAGGATCGTCTGGTCGAATTAGAATACGATCTGTTCCGCCAGATCCGGGATACCATCGCGGATAATGTTGCACGTATTCAGGCAACCGCACGGGCAGTGGCGCAGATTGATGTGTTTGTTTCCCTGGCACTTGTGGCAGGACAGAATAATTACTGCAAACCAAAGATCAACGAATCCGGCGTGATTGATATCAAAGGCGGCCGTCATCCGGTTGTCGAAAAAATGATTGTCAATGATATGTTTATAGACAATGACACGTATCTGGACAATCACAATAACCGGATTTCCATCATTACCGGTCCGAATATGGCAGGAAAATCTACCTATATGCGCCAGAGCGCACTGATCGTTCTGATGGCACAGATTGGAAGCTTTGTTCCGGCAGAATCTGCCAACATTGGAATTGTGGATCGGATTTTCACGCGTGTGGGGGCTTCAGATGATCTGGCAAGTGGGCAGAGTACCTTTATGGTAGAAATGAATGAAGTGGCAAATATTCTCCGCAATGCCACAGCGAATTCCCTTCTGATTCTGGATGAAATCGGACGCGGAACCAGTACCTTCGACGGACTCAGCATTGCCTGGGCGGTTGTCGAATATATCAGCAATCCCAAATTACTGGGAGCAAAAACACTGTTTGCCACACATTATCATGAACTGACAGAACTGGAAGGAAAATTAAACAGTGTCAATAATTATTGTATTGCGGTCAAGGAAAAAGGAGACGACATCGTCTTTTTGCGCAAGATTGTAAAGGGCGGCGCAGACAAAAGTTATGGAATACAGGTTGCTAAACTGGCAGGGATTCCGGAACTTGTGATTAACCGTGCAAAAGACATTGTCAACCAGCTTTCTGCAAACGATATTACGGAAACCGTGAAAAATATATCCGTGGAAGGACAAGCCTCCGGCAAAAAGAAAAAACCGCATCTCGATGAGGTGGATCTGACACAGATGTCATTGTTTGACACCGTAAAAGATGACGATATCATTCAGGAACTGCGGGACGTGGATATCAGCCACATGACCCCGATGGATGCACTCAATAAACTGTATGAACTTCAGAACAAAGTTAAAAACCGCTGGTAGGATATAAAAAAGGAAAAACGAATGAGCAAAATTGCGTTATTAAGTCAGGAGACAATTGATAAGATTGCAGCAGGAGAGGTCGTGGAACGCCCAAGCTCTGTGGTAAAGGAGCTTGTGGAAAACGCCATTGATGCAGGGGCATCCGCCATTACCGTGGAGATCAAAGAAGGGGGCATTTCCCTGATCCGCATCACGGACAATGGATGCGGAATTCCAAAAGAAGAAGTTCCACTGGCCTTTTTGCGGCATTCAACCAGCAAAATCCGCAGTGCAGAAGATCTGATGTGTGTACATTCTTTAGGATTCCGTGGGGAAGCACTCTCCAGCATTGCTGCTGTTTCCAGAGTGGAAATGATCACCAAACCAGCCGATGCCCTGACCGGCACCCGGTACGTGATCGAGGGCTCAAAAGAAATTGCAGACGAAGAAATCGGTGCTCCCGATGGCACAACATTTCTGGTCCGGGACCTGTTTTACAATACCCCTGCCAGACGCAAATTTTTAAAGACGGCACAGACAGAGGGCACCTACATCAGTGACATGCTGGAAAAACTTGCCCTGTCCCATCCGGATATTTCTTTTAAATATATCAACAACAACCAGACAAGACTGCACACTTCCGGAAACGGGAAAAAACGGGATCTCATTTACCATATTTACGGACGTGAGATTGCGGCGGCACTGTTAGAGGTAAACTACAAGGGAGAATATTTCTCCCTTTCCGGCTATATTGGAAAACCTGTGATTAACCGCGGAAACCGGAATTACGAAAACTATTTTATCAATGGACGCTACATCAAAAGTTCTCTGCTTTCCAGATCGATAGAAGAGGCTTATCATAATTTCCTGATGCAGCACCAGTATCCGTTTACAGTTTTGTATTTCACATTTCCGGGGGATACCCTTGATGTGAATGTACATCCGACAAAAATGGAACTGCGGTTTGGACACAATCAGGAAATTTACAAAGAATTGTGTGATGTTCTCTTCGGACTGCTTTCCCATAAGGAACTGATTCCGGAAGTTCCGGTAGATGAAGCAGAACAT
>OCAK01000929.1_pt1 | contig 20522 bp, 15 predicted proteins | sample 1538301 | NCBI WGS metagenome assembly OCAK01 (sample SAMEA2580285, study PRJEB22360) | human gut metagenome | biome: human gut; feature: human-associated habitat; material: faeces | place: Denmark | collected 2008/2010 | reverse complement strand
GCCGTTTCTTTCGTTTTGGTGCAGTAAAAAACAGAAAACCCGCCGAAGTCTTGCGACTTACAGCGGGTCTCGTTAACGACAGTTGTCGTTGAATTCTGTGGTGCCCGGGAAAGGACTCGAACCTTCACGGCCGTGAAGCCGCCAGCACCTGAAGCTGGTGCGTCTACCAATTTCGCCACCCGGGCACTGAGGAAAGAAATTATGAAGTGATCAGTTTAATTTGTCAAGAGAGCGATCCAAAATAACTTTTCTGTATCTTCGAGGTCGGCTGATCGGTGAGCGGGGCAACAGCGCTTTTGTGCTGCTCGTTGGGCGCGCTCGAGCACAATGATTTAGAGTGAGATCCAAATAATCATTTCATTCGGATTCAAGAATCCATGTCGAAGAAAAAGAGCAAACAGCTGCCGATCACGGAAGTTCAGCTTACCCCTGAGCAGATTGCCCAAGCCAAGGAAATCCTTGCTGGGCTTCAAAAGGATATTCAATACGCTGCGGCCAAAAAGAATCTCGTTCGCATGATGCCCTGCGTCAAATCCGTGGCGAACGCATTGGTCATGAAGCTCAGTGAAGAGGGATTTGAAGGCGGCGAAGAACATTGGTTTCGTCATCCCGATGCTCCCACAGCGACCGGCGTCGTACAGGGCGCTCGGCGTCCGAGCGACATGAAGGTGACGCCGCAGAGCGTCGATGGGACAGAGTTCAGTCTGACGGCATCGGCACAGGTCGTGCCTGGCGACGTGGTAGAGCTGCGTCAGACGATCAGCGGCTGGCGGCCTGCGGGACTGGTTTCGCGTCCGCAGCGTCGATGGGTCTGCCGTTGTGTGACTGACGCTGCCGCCAAAGAAACCGAGTGGCTGCTCTTTAAACCCATTTCTGCTTTTGCGCCGATTGAACTGCAGGTCAACGTTCAAGAGGTGCCGCCTGAGGTAGATCTCGAACGTGACGCCGTTGAACTGGAAATCAGCGCCGATGCGCCTTTTTTTGCCAAACGCCGCGAAGATGCATATTGGGGTTCGGACGAAGAGTGGCAGATTTTCCCGGCACATTTTGTTCGCAAAGTAGGCGTAATGAATGATCCGTTGGGTGAAATGGCGATTGCCTCTGCTCAATTCGGCGTTCCCATTGATTTTTCACTCGATACGCTGGCCGAGGCGGAAAAACTGCCCGAGAAAGTGGATCGCAGAAGTCTTTTGCACCGAGTGGACCTCACGGATCTCGCTTTTGTGACCATCGACGGTGAAGATGCGCGCGACTTTGATGATGCTGTCTACTGCGAGGAAACTCCGGAAGGCTGGCGGCTCCTGGTGGCAATTGCTGACGTCAGTCACTACGTTCGTCCGGGCACATCGCTCGACCGCGATGCGCAAAAGCGAGCCACATCGGTCTATTTCCCGTCTTCGGTTGTGCCGATGCTCCCCGAAAAGCTCTCCAACGGGCTTTGTTCGCTCAACCCCGGCGTTGATCGGCTGACGCTGGTTTGCGATGCTTTGGTCAACCGCAAAGGGGAGACTACGGCTTATCAGTTTTATCCGGCGGTCATTCATTCGCACGGTCGCCTGACCTATACCGCTGTATGGTCGGCGCTGCAGGGAGAGGCTTGGGGACTGAACACGGTGGGGCCGCGTTTAGGTGAACTTAAGCGTCTTTATGCGCTTTACGGCGTACTCCGTGCGGCGCGCTCTGAGCGTCATGCACTTGATTTCGAAACGGAGGAAAGCGCAGCGGATTTTGCGGCGGACGGCGAGATCATCGGGTTCCACGTGCGTGACCACAATGATGCCCATCGAATCATTGAGGAATGTATGTTGGTGGCCAATGTCTGCGCCGCGCAGTTTGCGATTGCCAAGAAGCAGACAACGCTCTTTCGCGTTCATGGTGAACCCGAGCAGACAAAGCTCAACGACTTAAAGAGCATTCTGGCGGGGTTTGGCATTTCCTTCAAACTGAAGGGGTCGGAGAATCTCGCCCCTGTATTGGCAAAGCTCATTGAAGATACGAAAGATAAGCCCTATCTGCAGACGGCCATTTTGCGCACGATGCAGCGCGCGTGTTATCAGCCGGAAAATATCGGGCACTTTGGTCTTCAGTATCCGGCCTATGCGCACTTCACGTCGCCGATCCGGCGTTACCCCGATTTGCTTTTGCACCGCACGATCAAGGGGATTCTCTCTAAGCGCTCCTATACGCCGGCCGTTGAATTTGACGATGCGGAGCTGATGACGGGGTATCACGCCCGCAAGCTCGGTTCCAATCCGGAGGCAAAACCTTCAGGGGCGGCAAAACCCTTGAGCCGTCAGGAGGCAAAAAAGGCCGTTTGGACGCGCTTAGGCATCATCTGCTCGGCCGCGGAGCGTCGTGCTGACGATGCGTCGCGCGAGGTGATGAAGTTCCTGAAATGTCAGTATCTGCTGTCAGCGGATCAGAAATCCTTCCAGGCAACCGTTACCGGTATGTGCCCGGCAGGAATTTTTGTGACGCTCAGCGACATGCCGATTGAAGGATTTGTGCATATCTCACAGCTTGGCTGGGGTTATTTTGTCTACGATCCCGCCAAACAGACGATGACGTCGCATGAAGAGATGACGGAAATTCGTCTGGGGGATCAGCTGACGGTACGGCTTGAAGATGTGGATCTGAAGGAGCGGCGGATAAACTTTACGCTCTTGAGCAATCAGAGCCGCCGTCATCCTGCCAAGGGCGGCGGACGCCGGCGTTTTGATGATGATTTCTGGTACTAATCGCTCAAACGCCACATAGAGGATGTCCGGCGCTTACAATGCCGGCCTTTCAAAATGCTTTTGATCGTTCCCTTTCGGGGAGCGCTTATTTTCACCGAGGCCTTTTCCGTGAAGCACTACGACGACAATTCTCAGGACGAACACTACGAAGGTTCAGGGCGCGTCCGCCGCAGCCGCGGCCGCGGCGAAGATTTCGGCCGCGAACGATCCGACCGCACGGAACGCAGCCGTCCAGCGAGGATTCGCACCGAGGCCGGCACCGTTGTGCTGGCGGGCTTTCATGCTGTCGCCGCTCGTCTGAAGCTGGATCCGGAGTCGATTCAGCAGGTTTATGTCGATCCGGAGCGTCGTGACAAGCGCATGCGTGAAATGCGCGAGAAGCTCTTTGCGGCCGGTGTACGCGTCATGAATGCTGATGCTGCGCGTCTTGACGGTCTGTCGCCCGACGTTCCCCATCAGGGCATTGCGGCGATTGCCGCAGAACGCGAGAACACGCTTGATTTTGCTGATCTGCTCGATCAGATCACAGACCGCACGCTGCTGCTTATTCTGGACGGCGTCACAGATCCGCGCAATTTCGGCGCCTGTCTGCGTGCGGCTGATGCTGCCGGCGTGCAGGCCGTGATCGTGCCGCGTGACCGTTCGGCCCGTATGACGCCTGCGGCCGCCAAGGCTGCCGCGGGCGCGGCGGAAACCGTGCCGGTGGTGTCGGTTACCAACCTTGCCTCGGCCATCATGGAACTGCGTGACAACGGTGTCTTTGTTGCCGGCACGGCGGGTGAAACGGATACAACGATTTATGACGTGGCTCAGGCGCGTGCCTTCGCATGGGTTTTGGGAGCAGAAGGCGAGGGCCTTCGCCAGCTTACTCGCCGCCGCTGCGACGTCCTCGCTGCCATCCCGATGGTGGGTTCGGTCGAGTCGCTCAATGTCTCCGTTGCCTCCGGCATCTGTCTTTTTGAGTCACTGCGTCAGCGCATTGCTGCGGGCCTCGTGCAGCCGGGTTCGCCCGACGAGCGTCTCTAAGACGAAACGCTTGGGTGCATTGAAAAGAAATTTGGCTTAAACACTTGCAGGGCCGCGGTTGGATCGGTACAATCGCGGCCTTTACTGTCCTTGCCGCACTGGAACGACGCTCTGGGCGGCTTTTTCCGCAAGGAGGCTAAATGCGTCACTACGAAATCTGCATCGTCGTGCATCCTGACCAGAGTGAACAGGTTCCCGCGATGATCGAGCGCTACAAGACCCTCGTCGCCGAACAGGGCGGCAAGATTCACCGCATCGAAGACTGGGGCCGTCGTCCGCTCGCCTATCCGATCGAAAAGCTCGTGAAGGCGCACTATGTGCTCCTCAACATCGAGTGCGGCCATGAGACGATCCTCGAGATCGAAAACGGCTTCCGTTTCAACGACGCCGTTCTTCGCCACCTCACTGTGAAGACGAAGCATGCCGAAACCGCTCCCTCCCCGATGATGAAGGTCATTGAGAAGGAAGAGGCCCGCAAGGTTGCCGCTGAGGCTGCCGCTGCTCAGGAAGAAGCCGCTGAGGCCTAATTCCTGCAAGCTGTCAGACGAAGTTCCATCCCATCCGTGAATTCAATCGATCTTTCCGGAACATTGATAGAGCGGGAAGCGGTGAGGTTTACTCCCGCGGGCATCGAAGTTTTCGAAGCCGTCCTGCATCATCGCTCTGAAGTGGTCGAAGCGGGCAAGGTCCGCAAGCTTGAGTTCGACTTCAACGCGGTGTCCTACGGGGCACTTGCCAGAAGACTGAACGGAATGGAGATTGGCGCAGAAATCCAGTTCAAGGGGTTTCTGGCTCCCAAGTCGATGAGAACCCGCCGTCTGACGGTACACATCACAGAATTCAAATAGAGGAGTCATCCAAATGGCTTTTGGTGCTAAGGGTAAGGGCAAGCCCCGCCGTTCGAACCAGCAAAATTCGCTTTTCAAGCGCCGCAAGTTCTGCCGCTTCACGGCTGAACACGTTGAACAGATCGACTACAAGGATGTCGACACGCTGCGCGATTTCATCCAGGAAAACGGCAAGATCATGCCGGCTCGCCTGACCGGTACGAAGGCGCACTATCAGCGTCAGCTCGACACCGCCATCAAGCGTGCCCGCTTCCTGGCCCTCCTGCCCTATACGGACAACCAGTAATCGACGGGAGAAAAGAGAAATGCAAGTCATTCTGCTTGAAAAGATCACGCATCTCGGCGATCTGGGCGACATCGTCAAGGTCAAGGACGGCTACGGCCGCAACTTCCTGATCCCCCAGGGTCACGCCAAGCGCGCCACGAAGCAGGCTATCGCCGAATTCGAAGCTCGCCGCGCTGAACTCGAAAAGGCTCAGGCTGCTCGCGTCGCTGCCGCCGAAGAACTCGCCGGCAAGCTCAACGGCGCTGAAGTTACGATCGCCAGCAAGTGCGGCGTCGACGGCCGTTTGTTCGGCTCCGTCACCAACGCCGACATCGCTGAAGCGGTGGACAAGCTCGGCTTCCAGATCAAGAAGTCGCAGGTTCGCACGCCGCTCGGCGCCATCAAGGCGACCGGCGAATACGTCATCACCATTGGTCTGATGACGGACATCTCCGCCGATGTGACGGTGAAGGTCGTCGCCGAGGAATAATCGGTTCGACCGCATCTGCCGTCCGCTCTGAGGGCGGCAGACCGATGAAAGCCCCGAGGAGTCCGCTCAGGATCTTTGGGGCTTTTTTCTGCATGATTATTGCCGCAGCGCAGGGATGCCGCAAAGCCTTTGAGGCAGATAAGGACGGCGACCCTGCGCCGATCGGTCATAATCAAAACTTTCTCAACGTTCCTTATACCTCTTTGAGGTCTGTGTCATGGCCGAAGAAAATATCGACGAAGCCGCTCAGGCAGTACGTCGTCCGCCCTCAAGCGTACTGAGCGAGCAGGCGATTCTCGCCGGCCTGATGATCGACAATTCGGCGCTCGACAGCGTGGTCGACATTATTCGCCCAGAGGATTTCTATCGGCGCGACCACCGCATCATTTTTGAAGAAATCGTGCAGTTGCTGCAGGAGGGACACCCTGCGGACTATCTGACGGTTTTTGAAAGTCTGAAGTCAAAGGGGATTGAGAACGATGCGGGCGGGCTGCCTTATCTCACCGAATTGGTGGGGAGCTCTCCCTCGGCCGCGAATATCCGCCGATATGCGGAAATCGTGCATGACAAGTCGGTACTGCGCCAGCTCATTACCGTAGGCGACCGCATCGTTACCAATGCATTGGCGCCAGAAGGCCGCGAGACACGTGAAATTCTGGACGAAGCTGAAAAGGAAGTGCTCGCCATCAATGAGCGCAATGCTCGTACACAGCGCGGCTTTCAGCCTTTGGTGACGCTCGTGCGAGACGTCTCCGCCCGCGTCATTGAGCTCTACAACACGAAGTCGACTTCCGAGGTGACGGGTGTTTCCTCGGGCTACCCCAATCTCGACCATGTGACGGCAGGTTTGCAGCGCGGTGATCTCATCATCATCGCCGGCCGTCCGTCGATGGGCAAAACGTCGTTTGCACTCAATATCGCCGAAAACGTGGGCGTTGATCAGGAGCTGCCCGTGGCGGTCTTCTCCATGGAAATGGGGGCGGATCAGCTCGCGCAGCGCATGATTTCATCGGTCGGCCGTATTGATGCGCAAAAGCTCAGAAAAGGTCAGCTCGACGACGAGGACTGGGACAACTTCACGGCGGCACTGCATCGTCTTGAGGGAAAGCCCATTTATATTGACGACACGCCGGGACTCACGATTTCGGAACTCACGAGCCGCACTCGGCGGCTGGTTAATCAGGCCGGACCGCTCGGTCTCGTCGTGATTGACTATATCCAGCTTATGTCCGGACAGCGGCGCAGCAATCAAGACAACCGCGCGCAGGAGCTCTCGGAAATCTCCCGCGGGCTGAAGTCGCTCGCCAAGGAACTCGGCGTTCCGGTGATTGCGCTTTCGCAGCTCAATCGTTCAGTGGACAGCCGTACCGATAAGCGTCCGGTGATGTCGGACCTCCGTGAATCCGGCGCAATCGAACAGGATGCGGACGTCATCATGTTCATCTATCGAGACGTTGTCTACAACAAGGAAACGGTCGATAAAAACTTGGCAGAAATCATTGTGGCCAAGCAGAGAAACGGCCCCATCGGGACGCTTCGCATGACGTTCCTCGGCGGCAATACGCGCTTTGAACCTTCAGCGGACGCGGGCTATTGGGGCGGGATTGAAGAGTAACCTTTAGCCGGACAAAATGGAATTCATTCAAAAGGGAATGCTCGCTCATGGAATGGCTGACAAGTTTGGATTGGTTTGCGCTGTCGTGCTGGTTCGGCGCCATTGTGCTCATTGTGCTTGGGTTTGCCGGTACAATCGTGCCGGCGATTCCGGGCCTGCCGATGATTGCCGCCGGCGGGTGGCTGATTGGCTGGGCTGATCACTATGAAAAAGTGGGGTTCTGGACCATTGCCGTCTTGATTGTGCTTGCAGTCATTGGCGTAGTGGTCGATTCTGTCGCGCAGACGGCCGGTGCGCAGCGGGCAGGCGCCTCAAAGGCCGGCATTGTGGGTTCCATCGTTGGGACCGTGGTCGGAATCCCCATGGGGCTTTTCGGCATCTTTGTGATGCCCCTGGTGGGCGCGGCTGTCGGTGAATTCTGGGCCAAACGCGACTTGATGCATGCCGGACGCGTAGGCGTCGCCACCTGGGTCGGCATGATCGTCGGCACGGCTGTCAAAGTGGCGCTGGCTTTTACAATGACGGGGTACCTGTTCTTCATCTATCTGATGAATTGATTGATCGTCGCAGCCGAATTTGAAAGAACATTTCAGCCGACAAAAGCTGAGTAGCTGCAATCGGTCGATGATTGACGCACTGATGCGTTAATCTTGGTGGATCAAAGGAGCGCTGAAGCCGTCCGCCTTCAGCAGACTTTCCCGTCTGCAGAAGGCATCTTGGAGTGGATGGCTTCAGCGCTCATCTTTTCGAAAAGAACGTTGAATGCGGTCGGAGCCTGCCGTCCATGATCCACACCATCTACTCCAACAGCTATGAAGTGCTGCGCGCAGTGCTTCTCAACAATATTGATGCGCTTCGTCTGCGTCCGGAGGCTGAATCGCTCAGAGCCGACGAATGCTTTGCCGGCGTCTTCGACCGTGTTCCTGTCATTATTCCGAGCAAGGCTGTAGAGACGGATCTGGTGAGAGCCATTGCCAAACAGGAATCCGTCTGCGCGTCCATGCGTTTTATGTTTCTGCGCGTCCATGCGTTTTATGTTTCTTTCGGAGTGGCTTGGGTTCTTCTCTCGCGAGCCGCTGGCCAATGTGATCGGCAACGAGGCGCGCTGGATGATCTGGCGTGAACTCCGTGCTACGGGACCGGGAAGCCTGCGGGAAGCGGTTCGCACTCGGACGACCCGCTTGGAGGACAGCCTTAAAAACCGCAGCGACCATGATCTTTTGCTGCTTGCTCAGCGCATTGCCGGCGTTTTTGTGGCCTATTCGAGCTATCGCCTCGACTGGATTCTGGCATGGCTGGGGCTGCATCAGGGTCGGCTCCATCCCACGCCGCAGGCTAAGCGAGAAGCGGCGGCGCTGGCCGAGGATGAAGACGCGGTTTGGCAGCGCGAACTTTTTAGGCGGCTTGCCCGCTCCAAACGTTGGCGCGGCCGCGGGTTTCTTGAGCATCTTCCGGAGTCGCTTCAGGCACTTGCTGATGCCCCCGCCAACGCCCGTACGCTCGTCTTAGGAGACGGTCGGGAGGTGTCGCTTCCCAATGCGCTCCATGTGTTTGTGCCTTTTGTCGTACCGCCGCTGATGCTGCCGGTTTTGAAGGCTTATGCGCATTCAGGACGGGAAGTCTGGCTTTATCTGCTTAATCCCTCGAGCGAATACTGGTTCGATTTGGTGCCGCGCCGGCTCTATGACTGGAAGCATCGGGATGAGACAGCGGGCCAGGCAGAGGTGGGTCACCCCATTCTCGCTGACAACGGACGAAGCACGCGGGCCAATATCGACCGTCTCTGGCGTTTTACGCAGGAGCGCGGCGATCTGACAGAATTCGACGAGGATGATGATGACGCTCGCAAACGTCGGCAGCTGCCCGTTGAAACGCATTCCCGCAAGCTGCTCGATGAGCGTGACTTCCTGAGGCAGTACCTGAGTGATCCCAAGGATCTTCGAGCAGATCTGACACTGGATACACAGAGCATCTACATTGAAGCCAACGAGCCGACGCTTCTGCGCCGCGTACAGGATTCGATCCTCAATCTCAGCCCGGATCTGCTCAGCTTGACCGCCAGACAGCAGGCTGCCGACGCTGGTGCGCCAGAGCTCTTTGACGAGGCCGATGACTCACTTCGCTTTGTCGGCGCGCCGTCGGCGGCTCGAGAGCTCGAAGGGCTCGTCGACTGGCTGCAGGCGCAGTTTCAGGCAGATCCGACTCTGACGCCCTCTGACGTTCTGGTGGTGACGCCGGACATTTCGGCGGCCGCGCCGCTCATCGATCAAGTTTTCGGCAGCCTTGCACCAGAGCGGCGGATTGCCTACCGCGTCTGCGGTGCGGTTTCGGCGGACTCAGACGTGCCGCTCGCAGTGCTCATCGGACTAAAGAACCTGCTGATCGGGGGGTTCACACGGGAGAAGTTTGTCGAATGGCTGTCGCTGCCGATCGTGAGCGAGAAATTCGATCTCGAAAGTGATGACTTGGCGATTCTCAATCGGTGGCTTGCTGCTGCGGGGTTCGAAGTCGGACTCAATCCGGCGCATTTGGATGCGCAGCGCGATGCGCAAGCCGCGGATCCCCGTCAGACGCAGGTTTATGCGCCGGCGGCGCTCCATGAGCTGACGCTCGAACGTGCACTGGAGCGTCTCGCTTTCGGCTGGATGCTTCCTCAGGACGAGGATGCTGCGCCCTATGGAGATGTGCTGCCCGTTGTCGGTACAGAGCTTGGCGGCTGGGATGCCACGGGCGAAAAGAGCGGACTGCTCCTCAAGCTCGCGAACCTTTACGCTGTGCTTGAAACGCTCCGGCTAAAGACTGCGGAAGGTGAAAAACTCACTGACGGCACATCCGCCCATTTTTGGACGCTTTGGATCGGCGAAATGCTGCAGAAGTGCTTTCCGGCGGAAACGCCGCAGCGGGACTGGCTCGCGATTCGACGAGCGGCTGCAGATCTGGCCGATGAGATCGCGCAGGCGCGCGATGAGGCGGAACGCATTCCCGACGTTTCCTTTGAAATTTTCATAGCGGCGCTAGAGGAACGTCTCAAGCGCGGCGAGACAGGCGCAGGGCGTCCGGGCAATACAGTGGTGTTTTCCGGTATGCGGCAGCTTCGCGGGCTGCCCTACAAGGTGATCGTGCTCTGGGGGCTCAATGAAGACTCAAGCTTCCCGGGGGCCTCTCACGCCGAGGAGTTTGATCTGATGAAGCGCTTTCCTCGGCGCAGCGACCGTGACAGCCGAACTGACAACCGCAACATCTTCCTTGATCTGCTGCTGGCTGCCCGCAGCAAATTCCTCATTTCCTACACCGAAGGCGCCAATCCGGCGCAATGGAAGGAGCCGTCGGTAGTGGCGCAGGAGCTGCGCGAATGGCTGCTGACGTTTGCTCAAGAGCCGTCGGACCGCCTTCGTGCCTCAGCAATCCTCACGCATCACTTGCCGCTGAATGCCTTTTCGCCGAAGAGCTTTTCTGCTGAGGAAAAACAGTGGCAGAGCACGAACCGAAAGATGCTCGAGGCCGTCGACAAAGCTGCCGCAGCTAATTGGAATGGACCGGCGGCGCCCTGGGCAAATGCACTGACTGCCCGTGCCGAAGGCGGCCGCCTTCCGGTGAAAGAGCTCTATCGCTGGATGCGCAATCCTGCGGAAGCCTTTCTCAAGCGTCACGGCATCAGGCTCTCCACGGGCGAAGAGATTGATCCGGCCCCCATTCTTCAAAGAGATAAAGATCTTCCTAAGTGGCAGCGCATCCATACGCTCCTCCATGTCATGCTCTCTGCGGGGGCTGAAGGCGCCGACCAAGCCGTGGAAACGCTTGGAGCCCGGTGGGCGGTTGACCCGCGGATGGGGGCGCAGGGACTGCGCGACTGGCGCTACAGCGACGATGTGGTTTGCGCACGAACGGCGGCATCGCTTTATTGGAAACTGACGTCGCAGATGACGGCGCTTGCGCCTCAGGAAGCGGCGGCCGCGGTGCCCGGGTTCCCCTGGACGCTGACGCACGCAGCCTCAAACCTGTGGCGCGATGCTTCAGGGGCGGTGCATTGGATCAATGTGGTGCCGGGAAAAATCACGGGCTCCGGGGCGATTCAGTCGCTTTTCATCTGGGCGCTTTTGCGGGCAGCCGGAGCAGCGGCAGAGGGTCAGATCATCGTGACCGATGTTGAAAAAAAGGCTTCTCCGCTGATTGGCGCACCGCAGTGGACACCCCAGGAAGCGCAGACCTTCCTTGGCTATTTCCTCAAGCTCTATGAAGCATTCCAGCTCGGCAGGCTGCCCTTTGCCGTGCCGCCCTATCAGCCGAAGTCAAGAGGCGCTGAAGCGGAGCAGATGCCTGCCGAGAGGGCGCTACCCAACGCTATCGTCTGGCGAGGCTTAGACCAAGCGCAGGCTGAGGCTTACGCCGAACGCTTAGAGAAGGCGCTCGAAGGCCTTTATAAGGCCGAAGACCTTTCCGCGCTCGAGAGCGTTGTTCAAGAAATGCTGACTGATGCGGGATCGCTGTGAGAACGACTATGGCAAAAAAGGATAAAGCGCTCTGCGCAGAGATACCGGCTGAACACCTGACGGCAGAAACGGACTGGACGCAGCTTTGTGCGGAGGCTGAGAGCGTCTCGGCCGATGAGCAGACGGCAGCGTACTTAGAAGCCGATGAAATGGATTTCGCATCAGACGCGGGTGAGGCGCCTGCGGCAGACTCATCGGACGATTCGTCATTTGACATGCTTCGTGCGCCGCTGATGCGTCCGACCTTGCTCGAAGCCTCTGCTGGCACGGGGAAAACTTTCTCCATCAAGCATCTCGTGCTGCGTTTTGTTGCGGAAGAAGATGTTTCGGTGAGCAGAATGCTCATCATGACCTTTACTCGAGCGGCTACAGCAGAACTGAAAGCCCGTATCCAGTCGCATCTCTCTGCTATGCACGGTCTGATGACCGGGACGTTCGCTGACTCTGCGGTTGACGCCGTATTGCTCGAGCAGCGCGCTCTCTGGGCAGAGCAGGGGCGGGATCCTGCGGTCATTGTGAGCCGTCTGCGGGAGTCGCTTGCTCAATTCGACAATGCCGGCATCTTCACTATTCACGGGTTCTGTCAAAAGGTGCTTGAGGACCGCGCATTTACCTCGGGCAGTTCGATCGGTTTTGAATTGGTTGAAAATGTTGACGATCTCGTGGAAGAGGTAGTGAATGAATTCATCCGTACCTCACTGCTGCAGCTCTCCGAACGCGAAGATCGCGCAGCGATCAGTGATCCGGAAAAATGGATCGAGATCCTCAAGCAGCTGATGGCTGCGCCGGAGGATTTGGTGCCGAGCACGATTGTTTCGCTGCCGGAGTCGCCGGAGCTTGCCGCTGCTTTTCAAAATTTCGTGAAGGAAGCGCCCAAGCGTTTGGCGCAGAAAAAATGCGAAGCACGGGTAAAGACCTTCGACGATCTTTTGATTGAGCTCTACGAACGCCTGCGGGGAGATCCTGCCGATGCGGAATCCAGGGCGCAGGCGCAACGATTGGCCGAGAGTATCCGCAGCGCCTTCAGCGTGGTGTTGGTGGATGAATTTCAGGATACCGATCCTATTCAGTACGCGGTCATCAAACGTCTCTTTCTGCGTAAGCGCGAACCGCACCCCGTGTGGTTCGTGGGGGATCCTAAACAGGCCATCTACCGCTTTCGCGGTGCCGATTTGGAAACCTACCTGCGGGCACGCCGCGATGTAGAGGCGCTTTATCAGACAGCCGGAAGCGGTCGGTTCCGCGGCGTCTATGCCCTGACAACCAACTACCGCTCGAGCCCTGATTTGGTCAGAGCCTTCAACGCGTTTTGGCGTACCGCACCGAATCCCTTCCTGCGCGAAGATCTCGCTTATCTTGAAGTGAAGTCGTCGCCGAAAAATCTGCCGCTCATGCAAAAACGCCCCGACGGGGCCATCATGGATGCGGTGCCGTTTGAATGGGTGAGCAGCTGGCAGGAGACGCCTGCACAAACGGCCGCGGAACGCCGGCAGCAGCAGGGCATTGTATTGACCGATCGGATTACGGCAATGATCGAGGCCGGCCGCCGCGGGGAGCTTCTGGTGCCCTGTGCTGACGAAGAAGCGTCTTTAGCCGTGGCGGAAAAGGACGGCAAACGGCTGCGCGGAGTGCTCCCGGGCGACATTGCAGTCTTGGTGCGTACGCATGACGAGGGACTGACGGCCGCTGAAGTGCTTAAACACCGCGGCGTGCGAGTGCAGATTCGCTGTGACCAGAATGTCTGCAATACCATCGAAGCTTGTGAAATCGGCATGATTTTGAGCGCTTTTGCTGCTCCCGGCGATTTGAAGCTTCTGCGCGCAGCCCGTACGACGCGGCTTATCGGCGACGACCTCGCCTGCCTCGATGATCAAGAGCGCGACGAGACAAGGCGCATTGCTCTGCGCGGCGAGTTCGAGTACGGTGCGCGCAATTGGGGGACAGTCGGTCCCGCGGCAGCGCTTGAGCGGCTGATGACTTTTTGCAGAACGGCAGAGCGTTTGCTGCCGCAAGCCAATGGTGAGCGTACGCTGACAAACTATCGCCATCTGCTGGAGCTGCTTCACGGCGCGGCCCGAATCATTCCTACGCCTGCCGGACTCGCGGCATGGCTCGCGGCAGAGGCCAAGCGTCCCGTCAGTGACTTCAATCGCGAGCGGCTCGAAAGCGATGCCAACCTTGTGCTTGTCGAAACCATTCATTCAAGCAAAGGGCTGCAGTATCCCATTGTGTTTCTGCCGTACACGCAGTCGGGCAGCATTGGCACCCATGCGCGCTGCACGTCTCGAACGGATGATCCAAAGCGATCCGCGCAAAGATGCCTTGAGGTGCGGTTTGAGGCAGAAAAACCCGATCAGCGGGTGAATCAGGCTGAATATGAAGAAAAAGTCCGAGTGATGTATGTCGCGATGACGCGAGCTGCGCGGCATCTCTGCATCATCGGCGAACAACGGATTAAAAGTGCTGTTAATCCGGATCAATGGCACAGCAGTACCGCTCAGGCACATCTCTTCCGAGCCTTGACGGGTCAACTGACGCCGTCGCGAGCGGACATCCTGCCTGCGGTCGAACGCTTGGCGGGGCTTCAGTCGTCCTCAGGCACGCCGCTCTTTCGTTTTACCGAATTGGGTGCTGCAGCTGCCGGCGCACAATCCTCCCTCTTGACGCAGGGGACCGTCGGAGAGTCTTATACGACTGCTCAGTCACAGACTCGGCGCAGTGAATGGCGAACCTCGAGTTTTACGGGCATTACCCGCATGGCTGAGGACGACGGGCCGGGTTTTTCAACCTGGTACGGACAGGCCGAAAAGCCGCCGTTGGTCGATGACATTCTGTCCTTTCCCAAGGGGGCGCAGGCCGGCACCTGTCTGCATGAAATGATGGAGCGCGCCGACTTTTCGTTGATGGCTTCCGATGATGAGAAAGCCGCCGCAGCCCGCCTGGCTCTGACGGTTCGTGAGGTCGAAAAGCATTTGTCGCTTCCCGAAAAGGAGGCGGCCTCAGCAGCCGCAGGAGCGGCCGCAATGATCCGAGATCTTCTCAATGCGGAGGTGGCTCCCGGCGTGACGCTCAAAGACGTGCCCAAATCGGCAAGGTCGGCGGAACTTGAATTTCTCATTCCGATTTCCGCGTCGCTGACCGCCGAACGGCTCGTCAGTGAACTTAAGGCCATGGATCCCAAATACGATTTCGGGACGCTGCGGCCAGAGGATCTCAAGGGGTTCCTGACGGGATTCATTGACTTGGCCTTTAGTGCAGGCGGGCGCTTTTATGTGCTGGACTGGAAGAGCAACAAAATTTCGCCCGAAGCTTCCGGCTACACCGAAAAAGCCATGTCTGCCGAGATGGATGTGCATCTTTACCGCCTGCAGTATCTGATCTATTGGGTGGCTTTGCGGCGTTTCCTCCAAGTGCGGCTCGGTGCACATTGGCGCGACGAAATGATTGGCGGCGCCATTTATGTGTTTCTTCGAGGCGTACGGGCCGGCACGACGACAGCGGCCAACCCTCAGGGTATTGTTTTCGATCCGGTGCGTCCAGAGGTGATTAGGCGCATGGATGATCTTTTTGCGGGCAGAGCCTAAGGACCCGAAAAATGGATAAAAGCATGATGCCTAATGCCGACAGCACGTATGAGCTCCCGCAGGGCGGCATAGCGGGTTTGGGAGCTGTTCTTCTGCGGGCGGCGGAACGTATCGGGACGGTGACAGAAGCGGCCCGTCAGGCCATGATGGGACTGACACTTGCTTTTGCCAATGCTGAGCGGCAGGGAAGCGTCTGCGTGCGTGCGCTCGACGCGGTCAAAGGGCTGATGCCTGATGCCGCAGAGGCGGCGGAAGGACCAGAAGAGACGGAGATGCGCCTCGCTCAGGCGTTTGATGTTCTGAAGACCGGGCTGAAAGATCTGCAGGCTCTCGGACTAGCTCAGAATTTTCAGGATTTCATTTCTGCAGCTGGGACGAGACTCGGGAAGACTTCGGATGAGACAGCGCCAACCCAGCCCATTGCGCCGCTGATTGTCGATGAGGCGCCGACATTTGCGCAAACACGCATTTATTTCGCACGCTTGGCGTTGGAGGAGCTCCTTCTGGCGCGCACCCTGGCGCGTTTTGCCGCTGCTGATGAGGCGTTTTCTGTCTCTGAAAGCGGCCAGCCGGATGACGCGTTGATTGCGGAGGTAACAGGCCGAGCTCACGCTGATGAACAGCAGCGGCTTGCGGTTTCAACGGCGCTTAAACGCAGACTGATGGTGGTCTCGGGCGGTCCCGGCACGGGCAAGACGACAACTGTAGCGCAAATTTTGGAGTGTCTCCTTCGGAAAAATCCAACACTGCGCATTGCATTGGCGGCGCCGACGGGCAAGGCCACGGGCCGCATGCAGCAGTCGCTCGAGTCAAGCGCGAACAACGCAGCCAAAGGGCTGAGCGCACTGCGGGCAGTTTTGCAGCACGATGCACTTCTGCTGGACGCCGAGAAGCAGATTCGCTCACGGACGATTCACAAATGGCTGGCATCGCCTACTACTGCCGGTTCTGCCCCGGGCATCGGGAATCCCATTCCCGCGGATGTACTGGTGGTGGATGAGGCTTCTATGGTGGATATTCATCTGGCAGTTCGCCTGATGCGGGCGGTTTCACCCGAAGCGCGTGTCATTCTTTTGGGTGACAAGCACCAACTCGCTGCAGTAGGGCCTGGGGCTGTATTCGCGGAGATTTCTGACGGCAAGGGAGCCCTTGCGCGCATGGGGGCAGTCGTAGAGCTGGTGAAGAGCTGGCGCTTTGGGAAAGACACCCCCATCGGCCAGCTGGCAGCGGCGATTAATCATCAGGGAGCCAATGCAGGGCTGCCGGAAGCGGAGGTTTTTCAGAACGTGCTGGCCGCTTTTGCCTCGGCAGGAGCTAATGCCGATAAATCTTTGCAGAGTGCTTCACTTCATACTGCAGGACTAATGGAATTACAGAAGGGAGTGTTCACTTCAAAAGCAACTGACGAACAAAAGCGTGAGCGCGAAATCTTCAGCCGCACAGGGCTCACTGCACCGGTGCGCAGTTGGCTGAACCGTGAGCTCGAAGGCTATGCCAGCGTTTTGTCGGAATGTCGAGCAGCGTATCTGGCGGGCACAACGAAGGAGCAGTGGGAAAGCCTGCGCCAAAAGCTTTGGCTTTGTCTCTCGGGCTTTCGTGCGCTTGCTGCGCAGCGGCATGGTGCAATGAGCGTGCAGGCCGTGAATGATTATGCAGATCAGCGCATACGAAGTGTCTGGCCGCTTTCTGAAGGGGCATTCGGCGGGGGACACTATCCGGGCGAGGTGATTATTGTGCGGCGCAACGATGAGGGGTTAGGCGTTCATAACGGCGACGTCGGCATCGTGCTGCCTAAATTGCTCGAACTCGATACGCCGACGTCTGACTTGGAAGATTCGTCTGCTGTTGTCGGGGATGAGGATGCGGGGGATTCGCCTGAGCGTCAAGATCGGCCGGATCGTCAGGGACCGGCAGTGAGTTTCACGGTCTATTTCGGCGATACGAATCTGGAACTCCCGGTTGCGCTCCTGCCGCAGTTTGACGTTGCCTGGGCGATGACGATTCATCAATCCCAAGGCTCGGAATTCGAGCGCGTAGCGGTGCTTTTGCCGGTGAAGCGCACGTCTGAACTTGCAACCCGAGAGCTCCTTTATACGGCTGTTACCCGCACTAAGCGAACGGTAGATGTTTTTGGGTCTGAAGCGGTCCTTCGCCGCGCTGTGGAAAAACCGACCGTCCGTGACGGGAGTCTCGGAAGACGGCTGGAGCTTTTTTGCGAAATGCAGTAATTAACTCAGTTTGGCTTCAAGGTTCACAGTTCGGTACGAATGAAGGTGAGAAGATTTGGCGCGGAAAGTGACAGATTTCGATCTAAAAAATTAAATAGTTAACGCAAAGTGCTCCATCTGGCGTTTTTTTTGCGGATGTATTCGTTATAGGCACTAATCTAAAATGTGTAATTAACCATAGAACTGAGGAAATTCCTGGCGTAATTTATCAAGTGTCTTTTGTTCACATTCCGCCAGCCAGTCAAAAAGAATACGTACCCGTCTTTTTTCATAGGCTTCCTGTGTCGCATAAATAAAGCAGGAAGCAGGTGGGCAGCGCCATCCCTCAAGGATCGTTTTTAGCTGACCAGATCGGAGTGCCTCAACAGCATGAAAGAGCGGGAGGTCCGGAACAATGCCCGCACCAAGCACAGCGGCCGTTCGTACGGCCATTAAATTTTTGAAGGACATTGAGCTCTTCCATCGAAGCGGATAAGCAATCCCATCACGGATAAGTTCTTAAGTTGCTACTCGAGTTGGAGAATTGATGAGGATGCCGATGTGGTTCACGCATTCGCTCGGATGGTGCGGTGCACCAAACCGCTCAAGATAGAGCGGTGATGCACAGCAGAGAAAAGGCATTTCACCCAGATATCGAGCAACGAGTCCATCGATTGGGCGATTCGGCCCATAGCCCGCAGCCAGATGTATCGGAGGGGTATCCGCTAAATGAAAAATCTCGGGAATCTGCTTGGTGAGATCATGCAGCTCAAGTGTGATATCCGGATAGGTTTTTCGAAATTCAATGAGATGCGGCGTGATTTCAATGGAGCTGATGCCTGAGTGCGAAGCTAAACGAATTGTGCCGGACAGGGCATTTTGATCTCCCTTTAGATCCTGGATCATCAATTCATGGACATTCAGAAGTTTTATAGCCTTATCGTACGCTCGAGCTCCCAATTCCGTAAGTTTTAAATGTCTCCCTTCACGCAGAAAAATGGGAGCCCCTATTTCTGTCTCGATTGCCTTGAGCGCACGGCTCACGGTACTTGGTTCGCATTCAAGTACATCGCAGGCAGCATTCACGCCTCCAGCTTGAACGACTTCGCAGAAGATTCGCCAAACATTCAAGTCGTCAGTTCTGGCCATCAGTTGTCTCCGTCAAAAGAACTGGGTTTAACCCTTGATCGTTGCGATATACGCAATGATTGGGCGCTATCTGCACAACTATAAAAATATTGATATTTCAATATTAACGAGTTTGCTGTGAGGGTTTATATCGTTAATTATTGCTTGAAACGCAATGAATAGTAGTTGTTTGTTGCCTTTCTTTGTTGGTGTGAACGCTTCAAACTACACCTTCAGGATGAGACCTCTTCCGATCAGCCTCTCACCCAGAAGTTCATAAACAACCTTCTTCAGTGTTTTAAAACCCAAGGACCCCGATCATGACTTGGCAAATCTGGCTAGCGATAGCGTCCATTGTTTTCATTGTTTTCGGACTTGTTAAGCGTCTCGAGACACGCATGCTTCTCATCGTTGCAGGCTTTATTCTTTGCTGCGCTTCGGGAGCGCCCATGAAAGCTTTCGGAGCTTTCGTCAAAGGAATGACGAACATCACGCTCGTCCCTGCTATTTGCTCGGCAATGGGCTTTGCGTTTGCTGTTCAGGCCTCTAAATGTGATCAGCACCTCGTTGCTGCAGTAGCCGCTCCGCTCAAAAAGCTTGGCGGACTGCTGATTCCTGCGGCCACGATTCTGACGTTCCTCATCAATATTGCGATCATGTCGGCAGCGGGCACAGCTGCAACGGCTGGCGCGACTTTTATTCCGCTTTTATTGCGTGCCGGCATCCGACCGGCGGCAGCGGCAGCGGCCGTGGGGGGCGGCACAATGGCTGGTTTGCTGCTTAATCCCGGATGTGCGCATGACATCTACGTCGCTAAGATGGCCGAGATGGATCTTATGGCCTTCATTATCTGGGCTGCTCCCTACATCGTCGGTCTCGTTCTGCTTTCGGTGATTGTCAACTCCGCCATTATGATCGTGAAGAATAAGGACCATCTTGCGGGTGCAGAAGCAAAAGATGCGGCTGCTAAGTCCGATGCCGGTCAGCAAGAATCCGCCTTCAAAGTCCAGCCGCTCAAGGCTGTGGCTCCTCTGGTCCCTCTGATCGTCCTCTTGGTCGCCTCTATTAGTTTCCCAAAGGCGGGTATCGATGTGGTTGCTGCCATGCTGATCGGTCTCGTTTTTATCTCCGCCGTAACGCTTATGAATCCAGGCGAAATCTCCAAGGCGTTTTTCAAGGGATGCGGCACGGGATACGCTCAAGTCATCGGCCTCATTGTTGCTGCAGGCGTTTTTGCTGCGGGGCTGCAGGCTACGGGGGCCGTAACTGCCTTCATCGAGTTTCTCAAGGGGTCGAATGAATTCGCGCGTTGGGGGGCTGCTTTTGGACCTTTCTTGATGGCGCTCGGTACGGGGTCTGGTGAGGCGGCAATTTGGGCTTTTAACCAGTCGATCACGCCCGAAGCGGCTCACTTCGGCATGCAGTCTCATTCTCTCGGTCTGCTGGCGATCCTTGCGGGTCAATTCGGCCGCACAGCAAGTCCGCTCGCCGGAGCCATCATCATCGTGGCCGGTATGGCCAGTGCAGATCCTTTGGCTGTCGCCAAGCGATTGATCCCAGGAATGCTTGTAGCGCTCATTGCGTCTGCCTTCATTCTGGTCTGATTGCGAACATTTTTGATAGGAGACGTCATCATGCATGACATTCTTCTGCGCAATGCTCTAATCGCCGATCCGGAGGCTGACTCTCTAAGGACGGGGGACGTTGCCGTCGAAGGCGGCTGCATCGTTGAAGCCATTGGCTCAGCCTGCACGACCATCGACTGCAGCGGTCTGGTTCTTCAGCCCGGCATCATCGACACGCATGTGCATCTTGGTATTAATCCCTTGAGCTACGGCATGGTCGCACGAGCAGGCGTCACAACTGCGCTCGATATGTCTGGACCCATTGAGAAACTTCTCGATGAATTCAGCTGCGCAAATGTAGGCATCAACGTTGCTGCCCTCAATGCGATTCTTCCTGGCCGAAATATCTCTGGAAACAATCCTGACCGAGAGCAACTGAGGAACTTCATCAATCTTTCACGCCGCAGCGGTGCGCTCGGTGTCAAGCTTCTGGGCGGACACTTTCCGCTCACGCCTGAGGCCTCGCACCGCATGGTGGAAACGGCTGATGATTCCCACTGCTATAT
>OCAK01000900.1_pt1 | contig 20902 bp, 19 predicted proteins | sample 1538301 | NCBI WGS metagenome assembly OCAK01 (sample SAMEA2580285, study PRJEB22360) | human gut metagenome | biome: human gut; feature: human-associated habitat; material: faeces | place: Denmark | collected 2008/2010 | reverse complement strand
GTGGTTTCGCATCCCGTCTCATCCGATCGATATCCCCCTCACGAAGCCCCCCTATACGCAGGCGGGCAGCCTCCACACCGGCATAACCGGCAAAAAAACGGGCGGCAGTCTGTTCGCCCGTCATTTCAAAACTGAAATGAAGCACATGTTTACCCTGGCGAGCCATATTCATTGCCATAAACATCGCCAGCGCCGTCTTACCGTCACTCGGAAGACCGCCCAGCACCAGCACTTCCTTCCGGTAAAGTCCTCCCGTCAGTCCGTCCAACCCGTTGATTCCACTCAGCATACGCACCGAATCATCCTTACGGCTCATCCGGTCGAGATGATCGTCTATAGACAACTTCATCACTTCACTAAGCGGCAGAAGCGAATCCGATTCCGAATTATCCATACGCAAGCGTAGCAAATCGCGCTCGCAATCTTCTATCACCTTCAGGTAGTCCATACCGTATTGCAGGCATTCCGATGCTTTTTGCACAAACAGCTTATGCATACACCCCAGCAGATAATGATGAAGGATTTCGCGGGCATACTCTACAGCGTTATGTTCCAGGCGAACCGTCTCCATTCCATCCGACAAGTACGCCATGCCTCCCATCTTCACGTAACGCTCCGGATCTTTCTTTTTCATTTCCTCTTCCACCAGGATCAGATCGGGCCGTTTATTACGGTTAAACAGATCGGTAAACGCTTCGTAAATAAACCCATGATCCGGATCGGAAAACATTTCCGGACGCAACAATCCGACCACCTCAAGAATCGCCACCTGATCCAGAAACAGCGAACAGAGCAAAGCTCTTTCAATTACATTCTTTTCCATACTCATAGCAACTTTTTAACAGGTCGGTACGGGGTACGTTCCCATGACTTATCTTCAACTCGGCCTCCGCTCTCCGTAAAGCTATCGCATCCGGCTCAACCGTTTTTTTAGTCACTCTGGTTCTCTTACTCTCTTGCGGTATTTCCGCAGGGACATCCGAAGCCGTAAAAGAGTCATAACCACAAACACGGAAGCAGATACAGTTTGCTACCCGTTTCACTTCTATCAAAGATTCCTTTTCCAGCGAGTGGACATACCTTCTGACCGAACGGCTATCTACCATCATTAACCGGGCCAACTTTTCGTAAGAGATGATGCATTCTCCTCTATGGCAAACTTCTTGTTTTCCTTTGATCGACACATAGCCGTCGGCATAATTGCACAAACAAAATAACAACCAATGCACTATTCCGATCATACGTTCACTATTATCGGATGCAAACATCCGTTCTATTATTACACGAGGTACTTTCAAATAGGATTTTCCAAAATACATCAAGGCCTTAACATCCGTGTAAATATTCTCATTTTCAGCCATTTCCATAATGCCGTTTGTTTGTCACGCATAAAACACAGTAAATCAGCCCTATACACTACCTCCTGCCGGATGGTTGTCAAATCCCTACATTATATATAAGAATAAAAGAAAAGAGAGTCTTTCTTTTTATGCGTTTCGATTATTAAAATTGATTGGTTAAACAAAATACAATTGTATTCAGTTACAAAAACAATTGTATTTGCAATTAAATACAGTTGTTTTCAAAATCAAAAACAATTGTTTTTTTTACATATGCAAATATCATGGCTCGCCCAGAAAATCCACAATAATTGCGACCTGTAAAGGAGACAAGATACGAGTTCCTTTAATCCATCCTGAACGAATCAGACGATCGTACAATTCTTTGTTTATTATTACCCAACGTGTAAGTCTTCTCGAGGCTGAATGGGGTGTTAATCCTGGAGCATAAAGGATAGCCAATTCCTGCCATCCAAAAGTTTTTTGTTGAAATAGTTCTTCCATAATAAGATGATTTTAAGTTGTTTTATTACCCTATAAATATACACATAAATTCGGATATAACAACTATATAATCAAATAAATTCAACAAAAAATGCATCTAAATGCCCGTTCGGTCCCATTCGGATCATTCAGCCTATGTCCCCACCGTATCTTTGTAATGAATTCAAGGGAAAACACCGGTTAATCCCCTCCTGAATCCACCAATAATTTTCAATTTTCAATTATCAATTTTCAATTAAAAAGCTATGCCATTAAAGTATCGAATCGTCCTCAAAAAGGACATGAGCAAAGGGGCCGCCCAAGGCGCTCAATTGTATTACGGTCAGATCCGCTCGATGGAAAAGACCTCTTTCAAAAAATTGTGTAAACTGGTATCCGGTTACTGCACCGCCAAAGCCGGTGAAGTAGAGCTGGTTATCGACGGTCTGATTTATGTTCTCTGCATGCTGCTCGAGAGTGGTAATGTGATCCAGATGGGTGAATTCGGCAATTTCCGTATGGTAGCCGGCAGCAAAGGATCCAAAACCCTGAAAGATTTCGACCCTATGATGTTCAAGAAACCTCGCATCGTTTTCACTCCCGGTGCCATGTTACGCCAGCTGATCTCCGAAGCCAGTTACGACCGTCTCGACCCATTCTCCGACCCGGAAGAAAAGAACGGAGAAGGTGGCAGCGACAGACCGGAAATCGAATAATCCCCTACTGCCATGACCAAAAAAGATTTTATCACCAAGTATCTTCCCCTGGCCCAAAAGGCCGGGGAAGCTTTCCGGATCAATCCGGTTGTTATCCTGGCACAAGCGGCTATCGAAACCGGTTGGGGACAAAGTGATCTTTGCCTGCAACATCATAACTTTTTCGGTATCACCGCTTACGGGAAAAAGAACGTCTGGTGGACCGGGACCTCCGTGCAACTAAGCACCAATTCCCTCTCCTTCCGTACCTATCCCGACCCGTTACACTCTTTCATGGACTATGCCCGCCTGATCCGCCACGCCTACACCGATGCCGCCGATGTCAGCTACCAACCAGCTGCCTTTGCCCTCAAAATCGGTTACAGCAAATACATCAGCGAAGTAAACGGCGACAACCGCGAAGCCTACCGGCGAATGCTGGTCTCGATCAGTCGGACAATCGAAAAGTTAATCGGTTCCTCCCTTTAATTTTCAATTTTCAATTTATAATTTTCAATTAACATGAAGTACCTTGAAACGATCCTCGCCTTCCTCACCCAGCTTGCCCGGATCATCTTTCCCCGCAAACAAAAACCGGCAGCCGGTGACTGCCCCTGTCCTGATCCTATGCCTGCTCCTCCTGAGCCTTCTCTCCCTTCTGATGCGGGAGACGGAAGTGACCCTGACTTGTATCGGAGCGATACTCTCGCTCTCACCCAGGGAGACTGGGGAGACAAACACCATGTCGAACCCATAGAGATTGCCGGCTACAGCCTGATGGCTTTCGGAGTGATCGGGAGTCTTTATAAATTGTTGATCGGATGAGCAAAAAAGTCTGTTATTTTCACAAAAGGGTGGAAATAGCAGACTTTCTGTTTATACAAAAATATGGATAGTTTATTTTGCTAAACTCTTTATCTCATCCACCACCCTGCAAATATCATCATCCGTCAGTGTCGGACCAGAAGGTAGACAAAGTCCTTTATCAAACAATCTCTCCGATGTTCCATCTCCATAAAAAGGTGATTGTTTAAACACCGGTTGCAGATGCATCGGTTTCCACAAAGGGCGTGTTTCTATATTTTCATCTGCCAGATGTAACCGGACATCTTCACGGCTAAAGCCTGCCTTTTCCGGATCTACTAAAATACAGGTCAGCCAGAAGTTCGAATCGAAATCCTCCGACGGATTTTGCTGAACCGTAATACACGGAACATCTTTCAATAAATCCGTATACAACTGATGTATTGCCCTACGCCGTGCTATATGTTCATCCAGTACAAACATCTGTCCTCTACCAATCCCGGCACAAATATTACTCATACGATAGTTATATCCGATACATTCATGCTGGTAATGTGGAGCATTCTCTCTGGCCTGGGTAGCATAAAACATCGTTCGTTTGGCTTGTTCTTCCGTTGAACAAACTAAAGCGCCACCGCCGGAAGTCGTAATCATTTTATTCCCATTGAACGATAATGCAGCAAATTCTCCGAAAGTACCACATTTCCGTCCTTTATATTCAGAACCCAAAGCTTCAGCAGCATCTTCCAAAACGGGTATTCCGTAATGAGAAGCAATAGCCATAATTTCATCCATCTTTGCAGGCATGCCATATAGATGAACCGGGATAATTGCTTTCGGAAGTTTTCCTGTTTTACGCAAACGGTCTTTGATCGCTTCTTCCAAAAATAAGGGACTCATATTCCAGGTATCCTGTTCACTATCTACATAGACCGGAGTAGCTGACTGATATGCTATCGGATTGGCAGAAGCAGCAAAGGTAAAGGATTGGCAGATGACTTCATCGCCTGTTTGCACTCCTAATTCGATAAGACCCAGGTGAAGAGCGGCTGTACCGGCAGACAATACGACCACGTGTCGGTCTTCTTTAAGATAGTTCGCTAACTCTTTTTCAAATGCATTTACATTGGGGCCTAAAGGGACAACCCAGTTGGTATCGAAAGCTTCTTTTATGAAGTCTTGCTCACGGCCACTCATGTGAGCAAGTGAAAGCCATATTTTCTTATCCATATAGTTTTGATAAATAATCAGATTGGTTTTATTATTTTACATCTATTGCCGACTGCCAACAGACCGTCAGGGATATCTTTGGTAACAACAGATCCTGCACCAATTATACTCCATTTTCCTATTTTTACCCCTGGAATAACAGTGCTACCGGCTCCGATCCACGTTCCCTCACCTACCTTAACATTGCCACAAAGTGTACAATGAGGAGATATATGTACATAATCTTCTATTACACATTCATGATCAACAGAAGCACCTGTATTTATAATACAATGTTTCCCAACATAGACACCTGTTTGTATAATAGCACCTTGCATTACAACCGTCCCCTCATCAATTGTAGTCGTTGCAGAAATTATAGCAGACGGATGAAAAGCCTTTCCAAATCTTACATTAAATTGTTCCGCTATTTTCTTACGAATATTATTATTACCAATACTGATAATCAGAGGTCCCTTAACCTCTACAGAACGTAATACAGGATAGTCAAGAAGCTGGTGAATTGTTTCATTATCATCAAATAAAGCTTCAATAGGCTCATTAATAGCCCGCAAAATATCAACGATCACTTTAGCATGACCACTTGCTCCGTATAAATACATTATCTATTTATTAATTATTTCCAGTAAAAGGCTCCATTGTGACAGAAGTTTCAGAACTAATCCCCTCCCTGACAAACACCTTTTTTATTGTCAAAAACAGGATTTTCAAATCAAGTAAAAAAGAGCAATGATCCACATACCAAACGTCCAGTTCAAACTTCTTTGTCCACGAAATTGCATTACGCCCATTAACCTGCGCCCAACCTGTAATCCCAGGACGAACTTCATGTCGACGTGTCTGCTCTTTTGAATATAGAGGGAGATACTGTACCAACAATGGACGTGGACCAATTAATGCCATATCACCTTTAAGAACATTAATCAATTGTGGCAATTCGTCAATCGAAGTAGAACGAACAAATTTCCCGACCTTCGTCAAACGTTTCTCGTCTGGTAAAAGGTTTCCTTCAGCATCACGTTCGTCTGTCATAGTTTTGAATTTGATTACCTTGAATATTTTGCCTTTTTTACCTGGACGGTCTTGTAAAAAGAAAGCACCAGCTCCTTTATTTGCAAAATGTAGCCAAAAGGTAATCAGAAGTAATGCAGGCCAAATAACAGCCAATATGCAAAATACAAAAACGAAATCTATTATCCTTTTAAAAAAGCAAGAATACATATTTTATTTCAATGAAGACACTTCTTCCAAAAATGTAACAAACCTATTCGCTAATGACTTTCTTGAAAAATTAGTTTCAGCAAATACCCTGGCCCTTTGCCCACATTCAGCTCTGTATGTATCATTGTCCATTAGTTTCATCAAGCCTTCGGCAAAAGCATTTGCATTATTAGGAGCAACAACCAAACCCAACTTGTTTTCTTGAATCATATCAGAAAGCCACCCCGGATAATTATTGAGTACAGCCAATCCAGAGGAAATATAATCAAAAAATTTATTTGGTGAAGTTCCATAATAAAATGCCGGAACATCAGATAATACCATCAGACCCAAATCTGCTGATGCTACTATTTTATTTAATTCTTTCTTAGGCATCGGATCATAAAAGCGGCAATTATCCAATTGCTCCATTTGAGCCCGTTTCATCAAATGTGGTTTCATTTTACCATCACCAATAAAAGCCAAAACAATATCCTTTCTCCCCTTTTTCTTCAATACAGAAGCAGCATCCAACACAGCATCCAAACCATTGGCAATACCATGCGCACCTGTAAACACAGCCACTTTATCCGTAACAGAAATTCCATCTAACGAAAGATTCACACGTGAAGACGGCTTGAATATTTCCAAGTCACAACCGTTAGGAATCATAGCAATACGCTTACCTGATTGGCTTCTTCTTTTAATTCCTTCACAAATTCCGGGAGAAAGACCCACGCATGCATCCGCACAATGATAACTTAGCCACTCTAAAACACTCATTCCCCACAGCAAGAAAGGATTCTTCATCCCCAAAGCCTTAGGCAATTCAGGCCACAAATCACGAACTTCAAAGATAAATTTCTTTTTCCGGAACAGCTTCATCACTATGCCCGGCACACCGGCAGTCAAAGGAGTGGAAGTGGCAAACAACAAATCATAATCTTCTTTCAATGCTATTTGAATACCCTTCCATCCAAATTTCACAAAAGTCCATGCTCTTTTCGCTATACCATCTTTATTAGAATATGGCAGAGCTATCTGGATCACATCTATACCATCGACCATTCCCCGATGAACATTTTTCATCTTCGTTTCCGGCAAATCCAGCTTTGCTGTTTCACCACAAACCATACAAACAGAATGCCCCTTGGCAATCAGATGCTTTGCCAATTCATAAGAACGAGTTCCTCCTGCTTGAGTGGGGATAGTAAAATGTTGATGGAAATAAAGTACTTTCATTTTATATAATTTGAAGAGTTGTTGTTATCGAATTATTTTTAGTTTGAAATTCAACCTGTCTACACTCAGATATTTGTCCATAATAATCAGAACACAACTGTTTTGTATCAACAGTCTCACCATTTGATTCCAAACGAATGTTGTCCTTATTTGTATGCCATAATTGGCGCATATTCATACCTTTCGGCTTACCATCCATATAATCCTCTATCTCCCACCTACATACATTTTTCCATTTTACAATTCTTCTGTAATGTTTTATTTTTTTGTCTAGATAAATAAAACAGGAAACCGCCCCTTCGAATATGTAAGCATCCTCTGTCTCTTTCAATGAGCCTACTTCTGCCTGCGACCAATTATACCAAATAAATCGGGAACCTTTCAACATCTGATCATGTCCATCAAGCATTATTGTATTATGAGATTCAGTACCCATAAAATACCGAAGCAACTTCTCTGTTGTATTATATTTGTAACTGCCTCCATCAAATAACAAGTTTTCTCCCTGATACCAAATATCCAAATGCAAATTATCCGCATGCGCAGGCCGATCTTTATATTTTCCGCATCTGATAAAAGAAAAAGTATCTTTTTCACGAATACAATAATATCCCCCCGTCTCAAAAGAGATGCATCCCCACTGCTTTTTCACCGGCGGATACATGCATCGATTTGCTTTCCACTCACACAAATACCATTCCCTATCTTCATATTGGCAATCATACAAATGTTCAGAAGTAAGTAAATAATGCAAAGCATCCAGTTGAGGACGATAGTCACGATAATCGCAATCGTTCAGTTTAAAAAACAAAGCTCCATCATTTGAACCGTAATTGGGCAACCAACCGGTTGAATCATCTTGACATTGATACAAAAAATTCACAGACCGATAAGCACGTTCATACACTTCCTTACAAAATAATTCCCCATTTCTATCTGCCAGCGTAATGGCCCATGTCAAAAGCTGAACCACCACCCGATGATAGTTCATACTGAACTGCAAATAAGTGCCATCTTCTGCCACCTGATATTTTATTTCCTCTTCAAACCATCTCTTTCCATTCTTTTTCCAATCTTTAGCTTCCGGAAATTGAGGAAACAGCATACCGACCAAATACAACGCCAATGTTTCCGTTATCGCATGATTATTACGAACAGCAATCCGAGAAAAGTTTATATTTGTACGTACATGCTTCATCTGCCCATAGACAGATTGAATGATTAACTTGAAAATATCTTCTGTCAATTCTGCCGAATCTTTATAATAGTAAAGGGCAAATACCCAATTCAAAACACGCAAAGAGATTTCCTGACTACATTTATAATTCGGTCCACAATTCAATGAATTTTTATAAATCCAGTCCTTAATTTGAGAAAACACAAAAGCCGCATGATTTTCCCCGGATTCTTGGTCATAACGGATTATATCATAAAGAAAAGAAAAACGAGATTTTTCCCATACATATTTTATATCTCCTGCTTCAGCTACAATATCCTCTATTTCTGTCCAATGCACTTTAGAATCATATTTATAATTCGTATCAGGATTTGTCATCCAGTCATAATCCATACCAAGATTGTACCAATGGGATGAAAAAAAGCAAAATTCACCACATAACATGCGATTCACCTTTTCTGAAAGCAAAGTGATATCAGTGTTAGTGGATCTTACACTATCTCTATTTGAAAAGAAAAAAGGCATTGCATGACTTCTCCACTCAACCAATGACAAGTACTTCTTATTCTCCAAAGAAACCGGATACACTTTCTTCAACATCCCCCCCTTACGACGTATTTCATACTGAATACGAAACGTAAAGTACTTCATCCCCATGTTACGCAGTAACTGAAAATAAAGAAGATATCTATTCATAAAAAAACACTGAATTATTCTATATCAATCCACTTGTTCTGTTTCAAGCTATTGATACAAGCAAACGATGCTTTGGTCGTATTTACAATGGAATCAAATGGAATCAGAGCCTCTCCCCCTTTTATTATTCTATCATTCAATAAAGCGAATTGAGCCGTATGTCCTTTATCCATGCCTTTCTTCATTTTGGAAAATCCTTTACAACCATATCCTTTCAATACCCTCCAATTATCAAGAACCAATGTTTTTTCTTGCGTATAGATTTCCACCCTTTCTTTCGAATAGGATTTACTTCCATTAGCAAAATAGTTTATCACGGCATTCGAACCATCCTCATATCTTAACAGAATACTCACATTATCCGTATTCTCTTCCAGATTTTCTCCCATTGCATTCATACATACCGAAACGACTTTGCTACTTGTAAAAAACGAACATAAATCAATGAAATGACAAGCCTCACCAATGATACGTCCTCCTCCAACTTTCAAATCATGCACCCATACTTCAGGTGGGATAAATCCAGCGTTCATCGTTGCAACTATATTCTTCACTCCATCCCCCGCAAGTTGTTTCATCTTTACTGCAAAAGGTGAAAAACGCCGGTTATATCCTACAGTCAACGTTATCCCTTTCTTTTGTACTTCTTTATAAGCTTCAGTTATCTCATTTAATTCCAACTGATTTAAGCACAAAGGTTTTTCCACAAACACATGCTTTCCTGCTTGTAACGCATCCAATACCATTGGAGCATGAAGATTATGCCTGGTTGTAATCATTACTAAATCTACCGCCTCGTCCTTCAATATTTCCTTGTAATCAGAAGTAGCCTTCATCGCACCTGCCTTTCGAGCTAAAACTTTAGCTGACAGCCCTTGCGCACTTGCAATATATCGGATATGTGCTCCAGTTTTCATCAAAGCAGGAAGCATGGTTGCCGATGTGAAATTTCCAGCACCAATAATACCTATCTGTCCCTTTGTTGCAGAGAATTTAGCAGAAGTAACATCAACTACCGTATTTTGCTTTGCATCAACAGGATATTTCAAGATGGAAGCTATGGAACCATGTTTACGCATGTCTCCGTATATCTTTTCATAATCGTTCAAGTCAACTTCTTCAGTGATCAATGATTTCACATCAATATTCCCCATGGATATTGCCTGTAAAATTGTTTCAAAGTTTCTTTTTTCAGTCCAACGCACAAAAGGCAACGGATAATCTATTCCTTTGTTTTCATAATCTTCATCATAACGCCCCGGACCATATGAACAAGAAACTTGAAATGACAATTCTTTTTTATAAAAATCATCTCTCCGAATATCCAACCCTATCACACCAACAAGAACAATACGTCCTCTTTTTCTTGACATCTCAGCAGCTTGATGAATCACTTCATCTGTTTTAGTCGAAGCTGTTATCAGTACAGCATCAGCTCCATGTGAAGCCGTTTCTTCAAGTACATACTTTACAGGATCAGTGCCTTTTGCAGGATTTATACCTATCACTCCCTTAATGCGAGCCAATTCTACTTTTTCTTCATCAAAATCAACACCTATCACCTTGCATCCATTTGCTTTCAACAACTGAGCCGCTATTAATCCAATCAAACCCAATCCAACCACAACAACAGTCTCTCCCAACTGCGGATTCAGCAAACGGATACCTTGTAAACCAATAGAACCGATTACAGTAAAAGCAGCTTCTTCATTTGTAACATTATCTGGTATTTTTGCTACCAAGTTTTTAGGGACACAAACATACTCGGCATGCTGCCCATTAGATGCTACACGATCACCTACTTTAAATTCAGTAACTCCACTTCCCACAGCAACCACTACACCAGAGTTGCAATACCCCAAGGGCAATGGTTGACCTAATTTATTAAAAACAGCCTCTAATGTTGGTTGTAACCCGTCTGTTTTTATCTTATCAAGTACTTGCTTTACTTTATCTGGTTGTTGACGAGCTTTATCTATTAAATTTGCCTTTCCGAACTCAACAAGCATACGTTCTGTACCTAAAGACACTAAAGAACAGAATGTTTTAACTAAAACATAGCCTGATCTTACTTGTGGGACTGGTACTTCTTCAAGTACAGTTCTCCCTGATTTCATATCTTGAATTATTTGTTTCATAATATATTAATTTTCAACAATAATATTTGTAATACAAATTCTCAACCATATTTTTTCAAAGAAAGACAAATACTATATTTCACAAAGATTTGTATATATCCAATAATTGCTGAACCGTATGTTCCACAAAGGAAATATTCATCGATTGATACTGATTACGATTTTTGTAGAAATCAAGTACTTTCATCTCCAAATCTTCATAATTTCTATTCTTGAAAAGAATAACTTCCTTTGGCCTCGTACAAACATCACTTGCTATAGCAGCAGTACCACAATACAAAGCTTCTTTAACAGATATACCTTCTATATCAGTAGATGTAGGTCTAATAAACAGATCCGACAACTTCCAGACCTCAAATCCATTGGGGATTTCTTTCTGGACAATTAAGATATTATCATCAATATCCATTTCTTTAATCAGAGATAAGCATTTTCGATAATATGCCATATCTCCAATCATAGGCAAACAAAAAATAAACCCCACATTAATATTCTTATCTTTTAAAGATTTCACTAATTGTATCAATAAATCAAAGCCATATATATCAATGCCATTTTCATAACGTAGTTTATAAGCATTTGCTGAAATTAAAAAAGCATGCTGCTTTCTAAAAGATAGTATATCCTCACTCAATCCCAAATATTCTGATTTATCTGGAGGCAAAAAAGCGGGCAGTACATAAAAATTATTTTTTAAACAATGAAAATGCGAACATAATCTCAACATATAATTATCATCATTCAAAACAACAAAATCCGCTTTTCGAAGAAAGTTCTGAATAATTTTCTTTCTGATAAAAGAAGTTTCTTTTATTAGATTTTGGTTATGCAATGTGACACCAACCTTATGCCTTCTCCCCAATAAAATAAACAAAACAAATGCTAATAGATTATTTGAATGCAAATGAATCACTCTCTTCTTTCTAAAAAGTAAAAGAAAAAATTCTAACCATCTATAAGACACCTGTTTCACATAAGGAACATTCGAAGCAGGAAGAGAGTTCCCAAAATTGCGCAATATTATGGAAGAATCTAATTTATGCAGATTATGAATCAATCTATATACATGTATCGAAACTCCACCAATAGGAGGAGGATATGTTCCCCAAAGTTCTATTTTACAACAATTTTGTAATGCCATAATTCTAAATCTCAAATTAAGTTCTATCCTTAAACTTGTATTATAATTCATTTAATGGGCATAATTGAAATTAATCATCCCCCAAATGCTATTCGTATATTTTCAAAAAAGTATTTACTTGATTTTCCCAATAATAATTTGCTCTAACAATGGATTGCATATTAAGCAAAACATTCAATCCTTCAGCTATATTTTCTTTATTTATTATTCTACAACAATATCCATTTTCTCCATTATGTACAACATGTGCTACACCTGCTGTATAATTAGTTAAAACTTTAACACCTAAATCTAAATATTCATACAACTTATTACTAGCACAGAAATAAGAATTAAAATTTTTGTCATTATAAAAACATACACCAATATGCGAAGAATTAATTGCGTATAAAACTTCATTATGAGGAATAGGAGGATAAATTTTAACTATGTCTTGTAACTTATTTTTTTCTATAAAATTATTAAGTTGCAATTCATATTCTTTATTCCCTTTACCTATTATAAATAAAACCGCATTATCTATCAAAGTCATAGATTCAATCAATGGTAACAACTCTCGCTCTTTTGTAATAGCTCCAATATAACTAATCACTGTTCTATTTCCAGTATCAAAACCAAATACATCTTTAAAATATGTCCTAGTAAGATTATTTGTTTTCATTGGAAAATTCTCAACTAAATGATAATGATATATAGGTAATTTGTAACGAAATGACATATAATATAAACGGTCAATTTGAGGAACAATAACAGCTTTAGTTCTGTAAATTAAAGTTTTTTCAACTTTATCCCAAAACCATTTTATTAATCCAGTCCTTCCTTCTAAATATAACTCATGCGCATCATACACAATTTCTATACTCCTTGATATTCCGCCAATATACAACAATGTATTCAAGTCGTTACAATGTATAATATTGGGAGATACAGTTTTTATTATCTTATGTATTTGCCTATAATATGATATAGCACTAAACAGTCTTCCTATAGCAAAGGAACTATATTCACTTTTTAACTCAATTATATCAAAATCATAATTATCAAGACTGTCATTCGTATTAAAAGAAGATACAACTAACGTAACATGATGGCCAGCTTTTTGAAGTGTATAAATTTCTTTTTGTACTCTTCCATCGTACTTAATATCACCAATTAATAATACAAGAATAGATTTCATATTTATATTCAATTACTTAATTTTTGGATGGTCCCTCATTGATTCTCTAACCATATCAACATCTTTAAAAAAGACTGTACTATATGGACTGTATAAGCGATAATTCAAAATTTCAGGCTTAGGTGGGAATGGCATAAAATATCGCTTTATTGGATAATATGATATACATATTAAAACTACAAATATTGAAAACTGCCTAGTTAATAAACATAGTTTTTTCTCATACAATAAATAATAACAGCAATTTGATATTAGTATGACATATATTATACACAAATAACTTTGGAAACGATAGAACAACGGAGCACCCACATTTAATATATTCAACAAAATATAAACTAAATTTATTTGTATTATCCAATCATAGCTATCATTTCTCCTCATGCAGTAATAATAAACAAAAAACAGAGACACCAAAACGCCTGAAATTAAAGCCTTTATAACCGACAATATTGTACCACTAAATTGATAGTTTTCATTAGAAAGATAATTTGTTGCTTTAGAGCCAAAATCACCAACATTCCCCCAAATTTGTAAATATAATAGGTATTCATTAATAAATGGATATAAAGATAATAGTACGCAAAAGATAACAAAAGAACAAATCAGTAAAGTTTTAGTAGGTTTCAAGATCTTAACTAATGGTAATATAAATATGATTATAGAGCTAATATGAAACAATGATGCAATACATGCAATAAAATAATACTTCACCCATTTATTCTTAGTAAATGAATTTATAGACCATAAAAAAACTGCAACAGCCAAAGCTTCTCTCATAGCATCAAAACACAAATTAGCATAAAACAAAACGAAATAGATAAAAGCACTTACATATATCATTTTAGAATATCTTTTTATAAAATGATATATAGAATAATTAATAAAAGTCGAATGAAACAACTGAAATATCACATAATCACTTCCTATCTGTTTACATACTCCAATTAAGATATTCCATCCAGGACGCCTATTAATATTACCCAATATATCTTCCCAAGAGCAATCAGAAATAGCTAAAGAATGCGTGTATTCATACATGTAATCAGCCGTATCATTCCCAATCCTATATCTAAAAGCAGCAAGAAACCATAAAACAAAGAATACTACTTTGAAAACAGTATTCTTATATTGACTAGAAGAATATATATCGTATTTTACAATACAGAATATTAACGATACAACGATACAAATATAAATCATCGTGCTTTCAACAAAATAAATATTTATCCAGCTTTACGATTTAACAACTTCAAAATAGAATAGAAGTTATTTTTATCAAACATAAATAAATTAATTACATAAACTATGCAAAAAATAGAACCATAAATCAACAATTTTAATATTGGAATAGTTACATGACAAAAATATGATACAATTGATAAGACAAAACCTGTTATTATTGTAATAACAAAAGGTTTTGTTAGTGGATATATGTATTTTGATAAAGAAATATCTACTATTTTCTTAAATATTATTCGCCAATATAAAATAAGATTAACTACTGATAAAGATGAAACTGTTATACTTAATATAACTATTGAGAATTGACTTGATAAATAAACGCATATAGGCATAATTACAAATTGAATAATTGTCCATATAAAAGACATATCAGTTCGTCCTAATGCACCTGTAATAACCGAAGAAAAATTCACTAAAGATGCGAAAGCCCCATATATAGTCAATAAAGATAATAAATTAGCTACTCCTACAAATGATTCATCATATAATATCAATACAATAGAGTGCGAATACAAAAGGATAAAACAATATATTGGAAAAATTATATATGCTAAAACGGATTGTAATCTACCAAACCACATGATTAAAGTATCTCTATTGTCTTGCATTTTTGCAAAAGTTGGAAATGCAACTCTATTAACAACAGAATTCACCAAAGAAAACAACCTAATAATCAAATCCTTAGCCAAACTATAAATACCTAATGTTTCCATTCCAAATAGTCTTCCGATAAGAAGAATATCAAATTTACCTGAAAAATAATCCAAAATACCAGCCCCTGACTGATAAAGTCCTATCTTCAAGAAAGGTTTTACCTCTTGAAAAGAAAAATGAAAAAGTAATGGGGCTTTTTTAAAAGTTGTTATTAGACTACCAATATGCAATATTGCGGATTGTAAAAGAGCTGAATAAATAAGACTATATACCCCAAATCCGGTTATGGCCAACACAACAGATATAATAAGTGAAATTATCACTGCTATACTTGTAAGAATGGACATAAAACGAAAATCAAAACATTTTTCTCGTAGAGTACCATATAACTTACCAGAAGCAACTATGACTAATTCTAATCCCATCAAAGGTATTAATTTGTTCAAAATTGGTTGTGCATAATACTGAGCCACTAATGGTGTACACAAACATAATATTATATATAATACAATAGAGAGTAATGAGAAACTCCAATATAAGCTAGAGAAATCATTTTGTGTAACATTTTGCTTATGCATAAGAGCTACTCCCATTCCTAACTCTGAAAACAAACTAGTAAACCCTAAAACGAGAAGTATGATTGCCATAAGCCCATAATCCTCTGTAGACAAAAATCTAGTAAGTACTACTATCTTTAAAATTTGTACTAGGGAAGAAACTATCATTGAAAATGTTGTCCATTTCACACCTCCCACAATTGTTGCTGTTTTCAAATCTTTAGATGATTGTATCTCTACCATGTATATCTTCTTATGAAAAATACATTTTTATAGCACACATGAGCGATGATGCCTGAATCTTCTCTATAGGCGTCCCCGATATAACAATTTTTCTTATAACATCCGCCAATTCTATATCATTAATTAAACCATATTGACATAGTATATTATTTATAAATACTTCTAAATCTTTGTTAGATGCAAAATAATACCCGATAGGGTTCATATGCTTATTGGTTGGTTGCTTTCCTATTTTATTTTTTAATAAATCAAATATTTTCCCTGGAAGTATCCTAATAGGTATACGACGATTAGCAATATTAATCATTGGTTCTTTAATAGAAGCTTTTATAGTTTCCCATATATAATCTGCAGCCTTAGGATACTTAGTTATAATCCATTTCTTATATAGTTTATGATTATATCTATAATTTGCAGGGATGTGTAAAACTTTATTCATTAAATCCCAATCCATAAATGGAGAGCAAGTTTCTGAATAAACCATATCTATTAGTTGTCCATTATTAGTACCACAAAATCCCCTATGATAAAATTTAGAAATTTCTTGATTATCAAATTTCTCAATTGATACATTACTAATTTTATCTAAATAGGTACAAGAATATGCTCCATTCCCTAAATGGAACTGGGCTTGAGGATTGGGCGATTCATACCAGGTTCCAAAAATTACATCTCCCAATTGTCCTGAATGAATAATACCATACTTCTCTAGATTCAAATTCTCTAAAAAGCTTCCATTATGCGCTAAACCATAATACAACACATTACCACCTGTAATTTTTGTGATATTTTCTATATCTTTCAGCCACAATCCATTATCTAGAAATTTAAAAATCCATTCATGTTTTAAATCCCGTGCAATTTGTTTTGGCACAGATTCATCCAAATAGTCGCTTTGGGAAAAAGTATAATTTAATTGTTCTGCATATCCTAGTTCGTGAGCTACCCATGATGTCATTCTAGAATCTAATCCACCGCTTAATGCAACTAAATGTTTGTATCCATATTCTTTATCTTTTTCGAATTGTGATATTATTGCTCTTCTAAATTCTGAATCACACAACTCAATAGCTTCATTTTCAGACATTGAATAATCCGGCTCATTATTCAATAAACAATATCTTTTTTCTGAAATTTTCCCATCTTGTACTAAAAGATAATATCCTGGTTTAAGTTTAAATACTTTATCACACAAGGTACGTCCTTCTAACATAAACCCATATGTAAGTAACAAATAAGCAGATTCCACTGATAGATTATATTTTACATTATTAAGCCTTAGAAATCCATATATAAAATCAATAATTGTTGAAAATATAATTACATTTTCCAATTGAGAATAATATATATATTTAGTACCAATATGATCAGAAAAAATAATGGTTTTATTACTAGACTTATCATACAATAATCCGCAAAAAGACCCTCTAAATTCATCAAAAAACAACTCCCCTTTTTCTATATAAAGTTTTATTATTGTATCAAGCCAAGTATTTCCTCCCATCCTCGTAATTAAAACATTCTTATTAAGAATTACACCATCAACAATAACAATATAATTATTATCATTCGAAAACACTTTATCTTTTTCAAATTTATCAATCATATGTTTAAAACATCTTATATTGTCATACGTAATAATCGAATCAGCAGATATATTATTACAATTGTAAGATTTACCTAATATCACAGTAAAACCAAATGTTCTCATGATAATAATTTAATTGACTAATATTTAGAGTTAACAACAGTGAGCCATTCTCTATGTTCTCCAGTACCCCTAACAATAGAAAAATATTTCTTATGTATTTCCTTTATTATATCAGAATCTCCATTAATTCCACATTTGTCAATACTATAAATTGGAGTTATCCCCATAGAAGAACCACAAAGGAAAGCACCGTCACACATGTACAATTCGGTTCTTTCTATTGTTCGTTCCTCAACACAAATCCCCATTTCCTTTGCTATTTGTATAACAGTATCTCTCGTTATACTTTCAAGGACAGAATCCGTAATTAAAGGGGTAACCAGCTTATTATCTCTAATTAAAAAAAAGCAAGATCCTGGTCCCTCCGCAATCTTACCAAATTCATTCATCAATATAGCTGTATCATATCCATTTCTTAAAGCCTCCAATTGAGCCATTCGACTATTAATATAGTTCGCTCCACACTTAATTCTTGGAGAAAGTGAAACATCATTTATTCTTCTCCATGAACTTGTACAACAATTCAATCCTATTTTATTATATTCTAACGACGTCATTTTTTTAGGAATCGGAGCAACAAACATCCCCGTTGGTTCTTTCGACGCCCATGAACCAAAACCTTCAACGAACAAAGTTTGCCTTACCGATAAATCCTCCTGATATTCATTAGCCTTTATTACATCCCTTAAAGCTCTAGATATTTCATTTATCGAATAAGAGCAATTAATATGCAATAATCTAGCCGACCTCATCAGTCTTACATAATGATCATTTAACCGAAACGCATATAGTTCTCTTTTCTCTTCGTTCCAAAAACAAGGGATACCTTCAAAAACATTTAATCCAAATTGTGATGTAGGAGATAATACATTTATTCTAGCATCATTTACATGAACAATTTCTCCATTAAGCCATATCAATCTATTCTCAACACTATACTTTGCCATAACTTCATTAAAACTTATAAGTTTGAAAAACATCTGAAAAAGTTTCTTGTCTCTTAATCAAATCAATACCTTCTTCACAACTATCATCAAACGCAATAACTGGAAAATTTGGAAGGATAAATGGTGGTTTAAAAACTATTGAATATGATCCTATATTACTAATTATAACATAATCTCCTACTGCAAGTTTACCAGAATAATTTTTGTATAAATAGTCTGACTCAATGCATGTAAAACCGGCAAAATTTAAATTCGAATACTCTTTTCGATTTTTACTATCGCAAGGAACAATCGTTAAAGGAGGATTTTTAGTTCCAACATTGATATTATAACAGCTACATAAAAGTGTTGCAATACTTTGAGATTGTACGGTTTTAACACTTTTAACTCTGCTAATGATAGACATACAATCCCCAACAAGGGCACTTCCCGGTTCAATCAGCAATAGAGGCCTCTCATCATTGGTAACACTTGAATAAAAATCTGCAAATACAGTTGCTACTTCTTTGGCATATTCACTATATGTTGGAATATAATCTGTAAATTGTCCCTTGAAATCATCTGACATCTTGCCAAATAATCCACCACCAATGTCAATTCTTTCAGGTTTGATATTTAACTCTTGAATCAATTTTAACATTCCTTCAGCTCGTGGTCTCCATGTCTCAAGAGATCTTGCTGCTATATGTACATGAAATCCAGTAAAATGTATACCATCTGTATTTGTTAAGAAATATAACGCCTTCTTGAACTCAACAGTATCAATATCAAATCCGAATCGAGACAACACATTATCATTAATAGCGAAATTAACTCTAATACCAACATTAAGAACTGTTTGTGGATTATTAGTCAATATTTTATTTAAAACATCAATTTCCTCAATAGAATCAATATTAACAACACCACCTAGTAATAATAATTTTTCAACTGCGGCAGGTGATTTATAAGGTCCATTGAATATGATATTGCATGGAGGCACACCTATTTTTAGCGCTAGCTGCATCTCCATATCTGAAACAACCTCAGCAAGACCACCTAATTCATTTATTATTTGACATAAACGTGGAATATAATTAGTCTTATAGGAATAAGCTATATTAAATTGGGGATAATAATCTTGAAACACATTTTTTAACTCATTAAAATTATTTACAAATTGTTCTTTATGAAGCACATAAAAAGCATCTCCGTAATATTCTGTTAATTTTGATAAGACTTCATACTGAAGAAGTTTATCACTATTATATAAAGTATTCATTATTTTGCTCTTTTCCGATTTACTATTTCTTTAACAATATTTACCACTTTATTGTGATTTTCGATAAAAAAAGAATCTTCCTTTTCTTTTAATCTTTCTTCATACTCCCTTATCTCGCTTACGCCGTGTCTAAACACAGCTTCTATCTCATCTATATCTTGTGATACCCATGAATCATAAAAACTTCTAGATAATATTGCCATTTGGCTTCCCATCCTATAATGTTCCGCTATTATCAATCTTGCAGGTAGCATCCCCTCATCCAAACGAGCTATTCCTCCAAATCCATAATGTATTTGAGAGGAATCATGAATAATTTTGAGCATCCTATCTATAGCACCATTTATTAATAATTCAAACATAAAAGTCATTTTGTACTCCAAATGTAAATCATTCAATCCAATATGTATTTCATCTGCTCCTGAGGTTGCTAATATTTCTTTTATATTTTTCTCTGCATTAGTGGTTTCTACTAGTAATATAGTTTTTGCACGACCATCAACTAAATCGACAAATTTTTTAGCTTCATCTTGAGTGTGAAACCACGGCAACATGATAATATCAGCTCCTCCATCTACTACTTTATCTATTTCTTTTTTCGAACCATCATATAATGGATTAATTCTTACAAGTAATTTTGATTTAGAAAGGACATTTCTAATTATCGGTATATCGGAAAGGACATGGTCAGACTTTACTGTATTCATATTGAACTGACGCTGCTCCTTACCTATCGTTTCAAGATCAATCCATATTCTGTCTACACCAGATTTTTCTGCAATCTTTGCAATTTCTGGATGATTGGTAATATACATTAAACTTAAAGGAACACGATTCTGTCTACTAAACTTATCGCAAAAAAACAAATTACCATTCATTGTTATAAATTTTCTTCCATTTATTCATACATGTATCCCAACTGCAATATTCTTTTAGTATATTTATATCTATATCAGTCTTT
>OCAK01000898.1_pt1 | contig 20903 bp, 11 predicted proteins | sample 1538301 | NCBI WGS metagenome assembly OCAK01 (sample SAMEA2580285, study PRJEB22360) | human gut metagenome | biome: human gut; feature: human-associated habitat; material: faeces | place: Denmark | collected 2008/2010 | reverse complement strand
GGGGGAGCCGCAACAAGGGGTAAAACTGGAAGGCGCATCCAGCAATTTCATTTCGCCGCAGCCGGGCAACATCTATATTCCTCTCGGCAAACAAGAGCCGGGACTGTACCTCGTCGAGGCGATAGTGGGTGGGTATCGGGCGACGACGGTGGTGTTTGTTTCCGATACCGTGGCGCTTAGCAAAGTGTCAGGTAACGAGCTTCTGGTGTGGACCGCGGGGAAAAAACAGGGTGAAGCGAAGACCGGCTCAGAGATCTTGTGGACTGACGGTCTTGGCGTGATGACCCGCGGTGTGACCGATGGCAGCGGTACCTTGCAGTTACAACATATATCGCCAGAACGTTCATATATTCTGGGTAAGGATGCTGAAGGCGGCGTTTTTGTCTCCGAGAACTTTTTCTACGAAAGCGAAATCTACAACACCCGCTTGTATATCTTTACCGATCGCCCGCTATATCGCGCAGGCGATCGTGTCGATGTTAAAGTGATGGGCCGCGAGTTCCACGATCCGTTGCATTCATCCCCCATCGTCAGCGCACCGGCGAAGCTTTCGGTGCTGGACGCCAACGGCAGTCTGTTGCAAACCGTCAATGTCACGCTGGATGCGCGTAATGGCGGGCAGGGGAGTTTCCGCCTGCCAGAAAATGCCGTCGCCGGAGGTTATGAGTTACGTCTTGCTTACCGCAAACAGGTCTATAGCAGCAGTTTTCGCGTGGCAAACTACATCAAACCCCATTTTGAGATTGGTTTAGCTCTCGATAAAAAAGAGTTCAAAACTGGCGAAGCGGTCAGCGGCAAACTGCAACTGCTCTACCCGGATGGCGAGCCGGTAAAAAATGCCCGCGTGCAGTTAAGTTTGCGCGCTCAGCAATTATCAATGGTTGGTAACGATTTGCGTTATGCAGGACGTTTCCCGGTGTCGCTGGAAGGCAGTGAAACGATAATGGTCATGTGGCGTTGAATCTCCCCGCCGCCGATAAACCGAGCCGTTATTTGTTAACCGTCTCCGCCAGTGACGGCGCGGCGTATCGAGTTACCACCACCAAAGAGATCCTCATTGAACGTGGCCTGGCGCATTACTCTTTAAGTACCGCCGCACAATACAGTAATAGCGGCGAGCTGGTTGTGTTCCGTTATGCCGCGCTGGAATCTTCAAAACAGGTTCCTGTTACGTATGAATGGTTGCGTCTCGAAGACCGCACGAGCCACAGCGGAGAGCTACCGTCAGGCGGCAAATCCTTTACCGTCAATTTCGCTAAACCTGGCAACTACAATCTGACATTACGCGATAAAGACGGCTTAATTCTCGCCGGGTTAAGCCATGCAGTCAGCGGTAAGGGCAGCACGTCGCATACTGGTACGGTAGATATCGTGGCAGATAAAACGCTGTACCAGCCTGGCGAAACCGCGAAGATGCTGATTACCTTCCCGGAGCCAATTGATGAAGCATTATTGACGCTGGAACGCGATCGCGTGGAACAGCAGTCGCTGCTATCGCATCCGGCAAACTGGCTAACGCTACAACGTTTAAACGATACCCAGTATGAAGCCCGCGTACCGGTGAGCAATTCCTTTGCGCCTAACATCACTTTTTCGGTGCTGTATACCCGTAACGGTCAGTACAGTTTTCAGAACGCCGGGATTAAAGTTGCCGTTCCCCAGCTGGATATCCGGGTGAAAACGGACAAAACCCATTACCAGCCTGGTGAACTGGTCAATGTCGAATTAACCTCGTCGCTGAAAGGTAAACCTGTTTCTGCGCAGTTAACGGTAGGTGTGGTCGATGAAATGATCTACGCGCTGCAACCGGAAATCGCGCCGAATATCGGCAAATTTTTCTATCCGCTGGGGCGTAACAATGTGCGTACCAGCTCCAGCCTGTCATTTATCAGCTACGATCAGGCGCTCTCCAGCGAGCCGGTTGCGCCTGGCGCGACTAACCGCAGCGAGCGGCGAGTAAAAATGCTTGAACGTCCACGGCGTGAAGAGGTGGATACCGCGGCCTGGATGCCGTCACTCACAACCGATAAACAAGGCAAAGCGTATTTCACGTTCCTGATGCCTGATTCGTTAACCCGCTGGCGCATCACCGCGCGTGGGATGAACGGCGACGGGCTGGTCGGGCAGGGGCGTGCTTATCTGCGTTCGGAAAAAAGTCTCTACATGAAATGGAGTATGCCAACGGTGTATCGCATGGGCGACAAACCGGCGGCAGGACTGTTTATCTTCAGTCAGCAGGATAACGAACCGGTGGCGCTGGTGACTAAATTTGCAGGTGCTGAGATGCGCCAGACGCTGACGCTGCACAAAGGGGCGAATTATATTTCGCTGACGCAGAATATTCAGCAATCTGGCTTGTTAAGTGCAGAACTGCAACAAAATGGGCAAGTACAGGACAGCATTAGCACAAAACTGTCTTTTGTGGATAACAGCTGGCCCGTTGAACAACAGAAAAACGTCATGCTCGGCGGTGGCGATAATGCGCTGACGTTGCCCGAGCAGGCGAGCAATATCCGGCTACAAAGTAGCGAAACGCCGCAGGAGATTTTCCGTAACAATCTTGATGCATTAGTCGATGAACCGTGGGGTGGCGTGATCAACACCGGTAGCCGTCTGATCCCGCTCAGTCTCGCCTGGCGTTCGCTTGCCGATCATCAAAGTGCCGCCGCTAACGACATTCGTCAGATGATTCAGGATAACCGTCTGCGGCTGATGCAACTGGCGGGGCCCGGAGTGCGCTTTACCTGGTGGGGTGAAGATGGCAATGGCGACGCCTTCCTCACGGCATGGGCATGGTACGCCGACTGGCAGGCCAGCCAGGCGCTCGGCGTAACGCAGCAACCGGAATACTGGCAACATATGCTCGACAGTTATGCCGAGCAGGCGGACAACATGCCGTTATTGCATCGGGCGCTGGTGCTGGCGTGGGCACAGGAGATGAATCTGCCGTGCAAAACGTTGTTGAAAGGGTTGGATGAAGCTATCGCCCGGCGCGGAACTAAAACTGAAGATTTCTCTGAGGAAGACACCAGCGATATCAATGACAGCCTGATCCTCGATACACCTGAATCTCCACTGGCAGATGCGGTGGCAAACGTCTTAACCATGACGTTGCTGAAAAAAGCGCAGTTGAAGTCCACTGTGATGCCACAGGTTCAGCAATATGCGTGGGATAAAGCAGCAAACAGCAACCAACCGCTGGCGCACACGGTTGTGCTGCTCAATAGTGGAGGCGACGCTACCCAGGCGGCCGCTATTTTAAGTGGTTTAACCGCTGAGCAATCCACCATTGAGCGCGCGTTGGCCATGAACTGGCTGGCGAAATATATGGCGACAATGCCTCCAGTTGTGTTGCCTGCGCCTGCGGGCGCATGGGCCAAACATAAGTTAACCGGAGGAGGCGAATACTGGCGTTGGGTTGGTCAGGGCGTGCCGGACATTCTCTCTTTTGGTGATGAATTGTCGCCGCAAAATGTGCAGGTCCGCTGGCGTGAACCGGCAAAAACGGCTCAACAAAGTAACATTCCGGTGACCGTTGAACGCCAGTTGTATCGGCTTATCCCCGGTGAAGAAGAGATGAGCTTTACTCTGCAGCCGGTGACCAGCAATGAGATTGACAGCGATGCGCTGTATCTCGATGAAATTACGCTTACCAGCGAGCAGGATGCAGTTCTGCGCTATGGTCAGGTGGAAGTACCGCTCCCGCCGGGAGCCGACGTTGAGCGGACAACGTGGGGCATTTCGGTCAATAAACCTAACGCTGGAAAACAGCAGGGGCAATTGCTGGAAAAAGCGCGTAATGAAATGGGCGAACTGGCCTATATGTTGCCGGTGAAAGAACTGACGGGAACGGTCACTTTCCGCCATTTGCTGCGCTTCTCGCAAAAAGGGCAATTCGTTCTGCCTCCTGCTCGTTATGTGCGTTCCTATGCACCTGCACAGCAAAGTGTTGCGCCAGGGAGTGAATGGACCGGGATGCAGGTGAAATAAGTGAACTGGCGCAGAATCGTCTGGCTATTGGCGTTGGTTACTCTGCCAACGCTTGCGGAGGAGACGCCGTTACAACTGGCGCTGCGGGGCGCGCAACACGATCAACTGTATCAGCTGTCGTCATCAGGCGTGACCAAAGTCTCGGCATTACCTGACACGCTCACCACGCCATTAGGGAGTTTGTGGAAACTGTATGTTTACGCCTGGCTGGAGGATACCCATCAACCGGAGCAGCCCTACCAGTGTCGCGGAAACTCCCCGGAAGAGGTTTATTGTTGTCAGGCTGGGGAGAGCATAACGCGCGATACCGCGCTGGTACGCTCCTGTGGACTCTATTTTGCGCCGCAGCGGTTGCATATTGGCGCAGATGTGTGGGGGCAATACTGGCAACAGCGTCAGGCACCTGCGTGGTTAGCGTCTCTTACTACGCTGAAGCCAGAAACCTCGGTAACGGTTAAATCGCTGCTTGATTCTTTAGCGACGTTACCCGCGCAAAACAAAGCTCAGGAAGTCTTACTGGATGTGGTGCTGGACGAGGCGAAAATCGATGTCGCATCCATGCTCGGTAGTCGGGTACGGGTGAAAACCTGGAGCTGGTTTGCCGATGATAAGCAGGAAATCCGTCAGGGTGGTTTTGCTGGCTGGTTAACCGATGGTACACCGCTGTGGGCTACTGGCAGTGGCACCAGCAAAACGGTACTAACCCGTTATGCGACGGTGCTTAATCGGGTTTTGCCAGTGCCGACGCAAGTTGCCAGTGGGCAATGTGTGCTGGTGGATCTGTTTGCTCGTTATCCGCTGAAGAAAGTTACTGAGGAAAAGAGTACGACGGCATTCAAACCAGGCGTGCTCAATGGGCGCTATCGTGTGACGTTTGCCAATGGTAACCACATGACATTTGTCAGCCACGGTGAGACAACGTTACTGACGGTAAAGGGCAAACTGAAATTGCAGTCGCATCTCGATCGTGAAGAGTACGTTGCCAGAGTTCTGGATCGCGAGGCGAAAAGTACGCCCCCTGAGGCAGCGAAAGCTATGACCGTGGCGATTCGCACTTTCTTACAGCAAAACGCCAATCGGGAAGGCGATTGCCTGACCATCCCTGACAGCAGCGCCACACAGCGTGTTTCGGCTTCGCCAGCTACCACGGGGGCGCGAACGATGACCGCCTGGACGCAGGATCTCATCTATGCGGGCGATCCGGTTCATTATCATGGCAGCCGGGTTACCGAAGGGACGCTTTCCTGGCGGCACGCTACTGCCCAGGCGGGGCAGGGAGAGCGTTATGATCAGATACTTGCGTTTGCTTATCCCGACAACAACCTTAGCCGCTGGGGAGCGCCACGCTCAACCTGCCAGTTATTACCCAAAGCGAAAGCCTGGCTGGCGAAAAAAATGCCGCAGTGGCGGCGTATATTACAAGGTGAGACGGGATACAACGAACCAGACGTGTTTGCGGTCTGTCGTTTAGTCTCAGGTTTCCCCTATACCGATCGGCAGCAGAAACGGCTGTTTATTCGTAACTTCTTTACGCTTCAGGATCGGCTGGATTTAACCCATGAGTATCTGCACCTGGCCTTTGATGGTTATCCCACCGGGCTTGATGAGAACTATATCGAAACGCTGACCCGACAATTATTAATGGACTAATGCTATGCGAAAGATTTTTCTTCCGTTGTTACTGGTGGCGCTTTCGCCTGTCGCTCACAGTGAAGGTGTGCAGGAAGTCGAGATTGATGCACCGCTCTCTGGCTGGCATCCGGCAGAGGGTGAAGATGCCAGTTTTTCACAAACGATCAATTACCCGGCGTCGTCCGTCAACATGGCAGATGATCAAAATATCTCAGCGCAGATCCGCGGCAAAATAAAGAATTATGCTGCGGCGGGTAAAGTTCAGCAGGGCCGGCTGGTGGTCAACGGTGCCAGTATGCCGCAGAGAATTGAATCAGATGGTTCTTTTGCACGCCCTTATATTTTCACTGAAGGCAGCAACAGCGTGCAGGTCATCAGCCCAGATGGGCAAAGCCGACAAAAAATGCAGTTTTACTCAACGCCGGGTGCTGGGGCGATTCGCGCACGTTTACGGCTGGTTCTCTCGTGGGATACGGACAATACCGACCTCGATCTTCATGTCGTTACGCCTGACGGTGAATATGCCTGGTACGGTAACACCGTGCTGAAAAACAGTGGTGCACTGGATATGGATGTCACGACAGGGTACGGCCCCGAGATTTTCGCCATGCCAGCGCCAGTTCACGGCCGTTATCAGGTGTATATCAACTACTATGGCGGACGCAGCGAAACGGAATTAACTACGGCCCAACTGACGCTGATCACCGATGAAGGGTCGGTCAATGAGAAACAGGAAACTTTTATTGTACCGATGCGTAATGCTGGCGAACTGACGCTGGTGAAAAGTTTTGACTGGTGATTAATGAGGTTATCTTTACTGTCAATGTTCAAGAAAACGCCCGATGACTTTCGCTATCGGGCGTTTTTACATGTTAATTCAATCGTTCAATCACCATCGCAATTCCCTGGCCGCCACCAATGCACAGTGTTGCCAGCCCCAGCGTTTTATCGCGTGCCTGCATTGCATGTAATAGTGTGACCAGAATACGAGCACCACTGGCACCGATAGGATGCCCCAGCGCGATGGCCCCGCCGTTGACATTCACTTTCTCAGGCTCAAAGCCCAGGGTTTTCCCAACGGCAAGGAACTGTGCAGCAAATGCTTCATTAGCCTCAATGAGATCAATATCCGCCAGTTGCAGCCCCGCCAGTTGTAACGCTTTTTGCGTGGCAGGTACTGGCCCCATACCCATCAATGCGGGGGGCACGCCACCGCTGGCATAACTTTTAATGCGAGCCAGGGGGGTAAGGCCTGCTGCCAGCGCCGAAGATTCTTCCATAATCACCAGAGCGGCAGCACCGTCGTTAATGCCAGACGCGTTCCCGGCGGTGACTGTTCCTGCTTTATCGAAGGCCGGGCGCAATGCGCCTAACGCTTCAGCCGTAGAATCCGCTTTCGGGAATTCGTCTTGACTGAAGACGAAGGTTTTCTTCCGAGTGACAACATTTACCGGGACGATTTCGGCTGTAAAAGCACCGGACTCAATTGCGGCTGCCGCTTTACGCTGTGAATGTAGCGCCAGTTCATCCTGCATTTCACGGGTAATTCCGTACTCTTTAGCCACGTTTTCGGCGGTAATCCCCATATGATAACCATGGGTGGCGCACATCAGACCATCGCGCAGGATTACGTCATAAACCTGTCCGTCTCCAAGACGATAACCAGAGCGTGCTTTTGCATCGAGTAAGTAGGGCGCTAAACTCATATTTTCCATACCCCCCGCCACAATGCTCTGCGCCTGACCTGCCTGAATTGCCTGGGCGGCAAGCGCCACACTTTTAAGACCCGAACCACACACTTTATTGACCGTGAATCCGCACACTGTTTCGGCCAGTCCGCTTTTTAACAGTGCCTGACGCGCCGGATTTTGCCCCAGCCCGGCTTGTAGCACGTTACCCATAATCACTTCATCAACGTGTAGTGAATCGATTTTTGCACGTTCAATGGCGGCTTTAATTACTGTCGCCCCCAGGTCGATGGTGCTGGTGGAAGCGAGTGAACCGTTAAAACTACCGATAGCAGTACGTACCGCACTGACGATGACACAATTTTTCATTTTATATTCCTTCTGTCTGTAGGGTTGCCGTCAGAACAGCGTTAAACCAATGACGAAAATGACGCCGGAGAAGAGCAGGGCAGTGATGCAATAGCCCATGATGTCGCGGACACCGAGTCCGGCGATTGCCAGTGCTGGCAGCGCCCAGAACGGTTGTGCCATGTTCATCCATTGCTCGCCGTAGGCGATCGCCATTACCGATTTACCGAGATCAGCGCCCAGCGCCTGGGCTGCGGGCATCACGAACGGCCCCTGAATAACCCAGTGCCCGCCGCCAGACGGAACGGCGAAGTTAATCAGTGCAGAACTAAAAAAGGTCATGACCGGGAAGGTGTCTTTGTTCGCAACATTGATGAAGAATTCGGTAATGAGTCCGCCCAGACCGGAGTGCTCCATCATCAGTTGGATCCCCGCGTAGAAGGGGAATTGCACCAGAATACCGGCGGTACTGCGTGCTGCCGCGCTGATAGCACGCATATAAGCCATTGGCGTTTTATGTAGCAGCAGACCCGCAATCATAAACATCAGGTTGACGGTATTGATGGTGATGTTGAAGCCATGTTCGCTGAAGTACATCGCCAGGTAAGCGATACCGAGTGCGCCGATGATCAACGTCAGAATACGGCTTTCTTCCAGTCGCTCGGACGGTGGAGCATCTTTCGGTAGTTGCTTTTGAAAATCAGCCTCTTCCATGAGTAGTTTCGGATCGATACTCACCACGTCAGACGGTTTTGGCATCATCATGCGGGTGATAAATGGCATCACCACAATCAACGCCACAGTGATGAAAATATTAAAACCACTGAACAGAGTATCGCCCACCGGGATCAGCCCGGCGATATGCTCAACCGGGTTGCCCGGTGTTGCAGCCAACAGAGGCATTGAGCCAGAGAAACCGCCACCCCAGGTGAGAAAACCAATGTAGGCGCAGGCAATGAGCAACGGATAATCAGAACCGGGTACTCGCCGGGCGACTTCACGGGCGAACATTGCACCGACAACCAAACCAAATCCCCAGTTGATGACACAAGCAACTGAACCGAAGAAAGTAACCAGCATGACGCCCTGTACGGGCGTCTTTGCGGCGGAGGCGGCAGTACGCAGCAAACTTTTCACCGGCGCGGAGCTGGCAAGGGCATGACCGGTAACGATGATAAGCGCCATCTGCATACCAAACGCCAGCAAGTTCCAGAAACCGTCACCCCACATTTTCACCATGCTGATCGGCGTTTGTGGTGTTAACCAAAGCGCGATCACGAATGTTAGCAATGTCAGCAACATGGCAAAGATCAGTGGATCGGGAAGCCACCGGCTGACAAAACGCGTCATAAAACGCGATATGCGACCAATCATAAATCACCCCGTTGCGTATTCAGATCGGCAGCGACTTCAAACCGAGCTTCTGTTTTGGCACGCACGGTGGCTAAATCACACCCGTCGGCAATTTCGGTGAGCCACATTTTGCCGTCAATAAAACGAAAGACAGCCAGTTCAGTAACCAGCATATGCACCGCATGTTGCGCAGTGAGTGGCATGGTGCAGCGGCGCAAAATTTTTGCTGAACCATCTTTGGCGCAATGTTCCATGGCGATGATCACTTTGCGCGACCCGGTCACCAGATCCATCGCGCCACCCATACCGGGCACCATTTTCCCAGGCACTACCCAGTTCGCGAGGTTTGCTTCTTCGTCTACTTGCAAACCGCCGAGCACGCAGGCATCAATATGACCGCCACGGATTAGCGCAAATGACATGGCGCTATCAAACATGGCTGCACCGGGTAAAATGCCGCACGGTTGTCCGCCAGCGTTCACCAGATCGGGATGCGCTGTTGTGACCGGGCCTAAACCGAGGAAGCCGTTTTCCGATTGCTGATATCACGGTAAATAATTGGCGACCATTGTGGGTAAACCGATTCCTAAGTTAACGATGTCACCATCACGAAGCTCTTGCGCCACACGGCGCGCAATACGTTGTTTCGCATCCATTATTTGCTCTCCTGTGAAACGATGATGTGGTCGATAACGGCACCAGGTGTGACAATATGGTCAGGTTGCAGCTCGCCGGTTTCGACCAGTTCATCCGGCTCTACCAGCGTGATATCAGCCGCAAGGGCTATCAGGGGGTTAAAGTTGCGGGCGCTAAGGTGATAGGTCAGGTTGCCAAGTGTGTCGCAACGATGAGCGTGCATTAGCGCCAGGTCGGCGCGCAGCGGGCGTTCGAGCAGCCAGGTTTTACCGTCGAGTGTCAGTGTCTGTTTGCCTTCCTCTACGACGGTGCCGACACCAGTTGGGGTGAGAAAACCACCAAGTCCAGCTCCACCACAGCGAATTTGCTCGATTAGCGTACCTTGCGGCACCAGAACGACGTCCATCTCACCAGATATCATGCGCCGACCTGTTTCCGGGTTGGTGCCGATATGTGAAGCAATCACTTTGCGGACTCGACCATTGACGATGAGCGGACCGATGCCGGTATCAACAAACGCGGTATCATTGGCTATCAATGTCAGGTCGCGAACACCAGATTCCAGTAATGCTTCAACCAGGCGGGATGGAGTGCCAATCCCCATAAATCCGCCCACCATGATGGTCATGCCGTCACGAAAGAAGCCGGTGGCGTCTTGTAATGTCATCAATTTTGTTTTCATTTTTTATCCCTCTTGCATACACCGTTGTGGGTACAGTCAGGGAATAGCAAGGGGAGTGCCAGAATGAGATTATTGAATGTTGTTATTTAACTAATTGAATAGAAAAGGATAAATTAGATGGGGATTCATAAGGAGAATGAGCGGCTATGCAGAAAATTGCGCACTGTGCAAATTTCTGCATAGCAAGTTTTGGCGTTATACATCCGCCGGATCGATACCGTATTCCTGGAGTTTATACATCAATGCACGGCGACTGATGCCCAGCATTAAAGCAGTGCGGGTTCGGTTTCCTTCTTGTTGTTCCAGCACTTCCATAATGATGCGTTTTTCGACGCGTTTAATTTCCTCTTTTAAATTACGCTCACCGACAGGGGCTGTTTTTGCTTCACCAGCATTACAGACTGGCTGACGAATCTGCGGCGGAAGATCCTCAGAAAAAATGATCGGGCCTGAATTCATCACGACGGCGCGTTCAATAACGTTGGAAAGCTCTCGAATATTTCCCGGCCATGACCAGGCGGTAAGCAGTGACATTGCCATCGGATCGATGTCGATAATATCGCGCTGATTCTCACTACTGAATTTTTGCAAAAAGTGATTAGCTAACAGGGAAATATCTTCCCGGCGATCGCGCAGAGGCGGCAGTATTAAATGAATAACGTTAAGGCGATAAAAGAGATCTTCACGGAAGGTGCCTTCTTTCACCATTGCCTGCAAGTCGCGGTTGGTGGCAGCAATGATGCGGATATCAACTTTTATGGTCTGATGGCCGCCAATCCGTTCAAATTCCCGTTCCTGCAGAATGCGTAGTAATTTGGCTTGCAGTACCAGCGGCATTTCGCCAATTTCGTCGAGGAGCAGAGTACCTTCGTTGGCACGTTCAAATAATCCCTGACGCAAGGTTTGTGCACCAGTAAATGCACCTTTTTCATGACCAAACAGTTCACTTTCGAGCAACGATTCCGGCAGTGCCGCGCAGTTGACTTTAATGAACGGCCCCTTTGCCCGCCGCGAATTGTAGTGAATCGCTCTGGCAATCAACTCTTTCCCGGTGCCGCTTTCACCGCTAATCAAGACGCTGGCCTGAGAAAGGGCAATTTTGGCGGTGTCTTTGCAGATGTCCATCATCGCCGGGCTGTTGGTGAGAATGTGCCCCCATTGCCAGCTGGTGCTCAGTGCCTGGTGCAGATGACGGATCTCTTTTTTCATTGACTGGAGTTGTAAAGCGCGCTGAACGATTAAATTCAACTCATCGAGATCAAACGGTTTGATAACATAGTCGAAGGCTCCGCAGCGTAGTGCTTCGACGGCGGTTTCCACTTCAGCATAGGCCGTCATCAGAATAACGGGTGTCCGGGTCTCATGGCTGCGCATCTCCTTTAGTGCCTTGATGCCGTCCATCTCTGGCATGCGGATATCCATCAACACCACGTCAGGGTGAATATCGGCAAACAGGTGTAATGCTGTGCGCCCGTTGTTCGCACAATGTGTTTCGAATCCTTGTAGTGCAAAAGCGGTGCTCAGCATACGGCGAACATTATCTTCATCATCCACAATAAGGATGCGATTAATAGCAGTCATACAGTCTGATTTCCCTGCGGGTTGATCGGTAAAATAAGCGTGAAGGTTGCGCCGTAGCCCGGCAAACTGGCGACGCGAATATCACCCTGATGGGCATTAATGATGCGTTGACTTAACGCCAGACCAAGCCCGGTTCCTGAGGCTTTGGTAGTGAAAAAGGGATCGAAGATCTTTTTTTGCAGCGAGAGATCAATGCCACTGCCGTTGTCCTCTATCGAAATGGCCTGTTGCGAGTCGCTATACTGCCAGGTTCGAATACGAATTTTCCCTCGTGCACTGATAGCCTGGACGGCATTGATCAGGATATTCAGTAGTACCTGTTTGAGCAGTTCACGATCGGCGTTAATCGGGCTTAATTCATTATCCAGTTCGCTTATGAAGTCGACCCGCGCTTGTACGCCGGCGGTTTGTACCAGTACCAGAGTTTCTTCAACCAATGCATTGAGGCTGACTTGTTGCCATTGACTGTGGCGTGGGCGTGAAAATTCGAGCAATTGCTGAATAACTTTGTTAATTGAATCGATTTCTTTGAGTACTACGGACAGATATTCCTGATGTATTGGGTCACGGGTTTGTTGGCGCAAGATCTGTACATAACCACGAATAGCCGTTAACGGATTACGTACTTCATGCGCCACGCCAGCCATCAGCTCACCCAGTGTGGCGAGGCGTTCTGCTTGCGCCATGCGGCGCTGGGTTTCTTTGCGGGCAGTTAAATCAGAGAAAATCACCAAAGCACCTATCATTTCACCGTGCGTGTTATGAATACGACTGGTCGTGACACTGAGTTCAATGGTGCGGTCACGGCCTGGAAAACTGATCTCCAACGCTACATGTTCGGTGCCATGTTCCAGCGTATCCAGTACGGGACTGTAGAACTGAGTATTGTCGAACAACATGGAGTAAGGCTGCCCTACCAGTTCATGACGTTGATAGCCAGTGATGACTTCTGCTGCTGGGTTCATGGTGGTTACATCACCCTGGCGGTCAATGGCAATGACGCCATCGGCAGCGTTTTCAATAATCAGATCGTTAAGTGTTCGCGTTTCACGCAGTGCCTGGGCGAGGTTGTTAACACTCTGACTGATTTGCCCCATTTCACCGGGCAATTGTGGTAATCGAGTGGGAATATTTTGAGCCAGAGTCGAGAGGCCATCGGTGATGATATCTATATTGGCGCTCAGGCGACGGGAGAAAAGGACAATCAACAGCAGGCTTATCAGCAAACCGGCGGTGAGCACAATGATAATCCTCGCATCCATTTTCCAGGCCTGGCGACGAATATCTTCGGTTAATTCATTGGCCCAGATATAGCCGAGGATTTCACCATTACGCTCAATGGGAATCATTGAATTCAAAATATCGCCGCGCACCTGCCTGCCTGAATAAACCAAAGGGGTATTTGTACGCATGACTTCGCGACCAGGGTGATCTGCGGCAATGGTAACGCCCACATTATTCTGATATAGCGCTGAAGGCGCGTAGGTGATTATCGCATCCAGCGTTTTGTTGTAATAACCAGCGCCGATGCCAGGGAAGGCGTGAGTGATATTTTCGGTAATGGGGGCAAGTTCTGCATTTAATGCGCGGATACGCTCCTCACGCGGTAAGTCGATGTAGAGATCGTAGCGATTGCCTAGCGCCTGATTAAGCAGGTTGACCACGGCAGAAAGTTTTTTCTCTTTTTCAGATAAGACTGCTGAACGTCCTTCCGTTTCTACGATATAACCAATAGTAAGCGTTGGGACAATGACCATCAGGATTGCCATCAGGATCATTTGATTGCGTAAGCGGCGTGGATAAATCCACTTCATATAATGCATGCTGAAATCCACTAGTCTTGTCCGGTATATGACGATTATCAGAGGTTAAGGTGATGATTTCTCGGCGGTGTATCATATTCCAGAGAAGAGAGAACATTGCGGTAACACGCTTTTACCGCTACCTTAACCACACTCCATCGGTCACCTGAGGCGGAGCTTCGCCCCTTTGAAATACCTTGCTTCTTTTCGTACAACCCTGAAAGCCTCGCGCTACATGTTCAGAGCATTGGCGTTAGTGCTCTGGCTGTTGATTGCTTTTTCATCCGTTTTTTACATCGTTAATGCGTTACATCAGCGAGAATCGGAAATTCGTCAGGAATTTAATCTGAGTTCCGATCAGGCTCAGCGCTTTATTCAACGCACCTCTGATGTGATGAAAGAGCTGAAGTACATAGCTGAAAATCGCTTATCGGCAGAAAACGGTGTGCTTTCCCCGCGTGGACGAGAAACGCAGACGGATGTGCCTGCGTTTGAACCGCTGTTTGCTGACTCTGATTGTTCCGCAATGAGTAACACCTGGCGAGGTTCTCTGGAGTCATTGGCGTGGTTTATGCGCTACTGGCGCGATAATTTTTCTGCGGCTTACGATCTAAACCGGGTATTTTTAATCGGCAGCGATAACCTCTGCATGGCCAATTTCGGTCTGCGTGATATGCCAGTGGAACGCGATACCGCGCTAAAAGCTTTGCATGAACGCATTAATAAATATCGAAATGCACCACAAGATGATAGTGGCAGTAACCTCTACTGGATCAGCGAAGGTCCGCGCCCTGGCGTCGGGTATTTTTACGCCTTGACGCCAGTTTATCTGGCGAACCGGTTGCAGGCGCTTTTGGGTGTCGAGCAAACCATCCGGATGGAGAACTTTTTCTTACCTGGTACGTTGCCGATGGGGGTTACCATTCTTGATGAAAATGGTCATACCCTGATTTCGCTTACCGGACCAGAAAGCAAAATTAAGGGCGATCCTCGCTGGATGCAGGAACGCTCCTGGTTTGGCTATACGGAAGGGTTCCGGGAACTGGTGCTGAAGAAAAATCTGCCACCCTCATCGCTAAGCATCGTTTATTCAGTGCCAGTTGATAAGGTGCTGGAACGCATTCGCATGTTGATCCTTAACGCAATTTTGCTGAATGTGCTTGCCGGAGCTGCATTGTTTACTCTCGCGCGGATGTACGAGCGGCGTATTTTCATTCCGGCGGAAAGCGACGCCCTGCGACTGGAAGAACATGAGCAATTTAATCGCAAGATTGTCGCCTCCGCGCCAGTGGGTATCTGCATTTTGCGTACCGCTGATGGCGTCAATATTTTAAGTAACGAACTGGCGCATACCTATCTCAATATGCTTACGCATGAGGACCGCCAACGGCTGACACAAATTATCTGTGGGCAGCAGGTCAATTTTGTTGATGTCCTGACCAGCAACAATACCAATCTGCAAATCAGCTTCGTCCATTCGCGCTATCGTAATGAAAACGTGGCCATTTGTGTGCTGGTGGATGTTTCTTCGCGCGTGAAGATGGAAGAGTCGTTGCAGGAGATGGCACAAGCAGCGGAACAGGCGAGCCAGTCAAAATCGATGTTCCTGGCCACCGTCAGTCATGAGCTGCGAACGCCGCTGTATGGCATTATCGGTAACCTGGATCTGTTGCAAACCAAAGAGTTACCGAAAGGCGTCGATCGTCTGGTGACGGCAATGAACAACTCTTCCAGCCTGTTGTTGAAAATTATCAGCGATATTCTCGATTTCTCGAAAATTGAATCAGAACAGTTGAAGATCGAACCGCGTGAGTTTTCACCGCGTGAAGTGATGAACCACATCACCGCCAACTATTTACCGCTGGTGGTACGCAAGCAGTTAGGCTTGTACTGCTTTATTGAACCGGATGTGCCAGTGGCCTTAAATGGCGACCCGATGCGTTTACAACAGGTCATCTCTAACCTGCTGAGTAACGCCATAAAATTCACCGATACCGGCTGGATAGTTTTGCATGTTCGCGCTGATGGCGATTATCTCTCTATCCGTGTTCGCGATACCGGCGTGGGGATTCCGGCAAAAGAAGTGGTGCGTTTGTTTGATCCCTTCTTCCAGGTCGGAACGGGCGTACAGCGTAACTTCCAGGGGACTGGTCTGGGTCTGGCGATTTGTGAAAAACTGATCAGCATGATGGACGGCGACATCTCGGTAGATTCAGAACCGGGAATGGGCAGCCAGTTTACCGTGCGTATTCCGTTGTATGGCGCTCAGTACCCGCAGAAAAAAGGTGTGGAAGGGTTGAGTGGTAAACGCTGCTGGCTGGCGGTCCGCAATGCGTCGCTCTGTCAGTTCCTGGAAACCAGTTTGCAGCGCAGCGGCATCGTCGTTACAACATACGAAGGGCAGGAACCGACTCCCGAAGATGTGTTAATTACTGACGAGGTAGTGAACAAAAAATGGCAGGGCAGAGCGGTAGTGACCTTCTGTCGTCGCCATATTGGTATTCCGCTGGAGAAAGCGCCAGGGGAGTGGGTACACAGTGTGGCTGCTCCGCATGAGCTACCGGCATTGTTGGCGCGTATTTATTTGATCGAGATGGAGAGCGACGATCCTGCTAACGCTCTGCCGTCGACGGACAAAGCGGTCAGCGATAATGACGATATGATGATTCTGGTCGTGGATGATCATCCGATTAACCGGCGTCTGCTGGCAGATCAGTTGGGATCGTTGGGCTATCAATGTAAAACCGCGAATGATGGCGTCGATGCGCTTAATGTACTTAACAAGAATCATATTGATATCGTGCTTAGCGACGTCAATATGCCAAATATGGATGGTTACCGCTTGACGCAACGCATTCGTCAGTTGGGACTGACGTTGCCGGTAATCGGAGTAACTGCTAATGCGTTGGCTGAAGAGAAGCAGCGGTGTCTGGAGTCCGGTATGGACAGCTGCCTGTCGAAGCCGGTAACGCTGGATGTGATAAAACAGACGCTGACGGTATATGCCGAGAGGGTCAGGAAATCGCGGGAATCGTAGGACGGATAAGGCGTTTACGCCGCATCCGGCAATCCGTGCAAATGCCAGATAAGACACTGACGCGTCTTATCTGGCCTACAGGTGATTAGTCTTTATCTGCCGGACTTAACGTCACAGAAGAGAGATAATTCAGCAGAGCAATATCGTTCTCGACACCCAGCTTCATCATCGCAGATTTCTTCTGGCTACTGATGGTTTTAATACTGCGGTTCAGCTTTTTAGCGATCTCGGTCACCAGGAAGCCTTCCGCAAACAGGCGCAGAACTTCACTCTCTTTTGGCGAGAGACGCTTGTCACCGTAACCACCAGCACTGATTTTTTCCAACAGGCGAGAAACGCTTTCCGGGGTAAATTTCTTCCCTTTCTGCAGCGCGGCGAGAGCCTTCGGCAAATCGGTCGGTGCACCTTGTTTCAGCACGATCCCTTCGATATCCAGATCCAATACCGCACTAAGAATCGCCGGGTTGTTGTTCATGGTCAGAACAATGATCGACAGGCTTGGGAAATGGCGCTTGATGTACTTGATTAAGGTAATGCCATCGCCGTACTTATCGCCAGGCATGGAGAGATCGGTAATCAACACATGTGCATCCAGTTTCGGCAAGTTGTTGATCAGTGCTGTAGAGTCTTCAAATTCGCCGACAACATTCACCCACTCAATTTGCTCAAGTGATTTGCGAATACCGAACAAGACTATCGGATGGTCATCGGCAATAATTACGTTCATATTGTTCATGTAATAGGCTACCTTGCTACAGCAAGCTCTTGACATAACTGTCAATGTCGCTGATGTATTTTTCTATTCCTGGAACATCCTTCTCACGAATCAGATGTTCCAGCGTTTCACATAACTGCTTGCCGGGTACCAGATTTAGCATGGCAAATACGCCTTTAAGACGATGAGCCGTTTGGGCTAACGCAGCAAAGTCACTGGTTGCTGCTTCAGTATATAGCCTCTTAACATCATCCGGTACTGTGTCTACAAAGAGCGCATAATAGCCGCTGGCATGGAGTTGCGCATTTTCATCTCCGCCCAGAGGCGATTCTGTCACCTCTTCCTGCGCCAGTTGCACTTCAATTAATTGTAAGACCGCTTCCTGCATAGCGTTGCTCATATTGAAATTGACGCACAATTGACCAGGCCCAATTTCCCGTACGCCAGACTCATCATCGCTTAAAAGCAAGCCAGAGGCAGTAAGATTAGACGGATTATCCGTTAAAAAGATATCATAATCTTGACTAATTAATCTTTCATCGGGTGTGATACAGGTTGCACCCCAATTTTCTAACTGGCGAGTGACAATATTCCGAATTTCTGCCGAAGTAACATCCACCATTACGCAGACATCATCCAGTAATCGCTCTTCTTCCTCTTCAACTTCCGGGTCAGCTGCGAGCATTTTGATATGCACAGAGTAGCGTGTACCAAGCCCATCCCGCGTTTTGATGTTTAAATGACCGCCCAGTTTACGCGCCAGTTGATCGCTCAGCCAGAATGCCAGCGGGTCCGCCTTGCCATAGCGATCGTTTTGGGTCTGGTTGATAAACGGGAAGTGCAAATTATCCATTTCATGAATGCTTACGCCTTCTCCAGTGTCCAGAATGCGGAACGTCAGGCGGTCTTCGGAGGACTCATCCTGATCAACCTCAAGGGTGATTTTTCCCAATTGCGTTGAGGTCACGGCATATTGCATCAGTAGCAGCAAAATACGTCGTAAGGCATCGCGATCGCCGCGGCGCATATCGTGTGCTTTCAGATGATTGTTAATCAGCAGTTGCAGACCTTTACGCTTGATGGCAGGCAACACTGAAGGCACAACTTCATCAATTAAATCCTGCACGGAGAACAGCTCCGTCTCACTTTTCCAGCTATCGTCCGCAAGCATGTTCGCTAACTGTATTTCATCGACCAGCCGCACCAGCACATCTGCCTGATTCGCCAGTTGTTTGCCTTCCGGGGCGTTGAGTTTAGCCGCGCTCTCCGCCAGGGACTGTGCGGGTTCTTTCAGCGCATCGCCAATGTTTTTCATAAAGGTCATCCGCCCCTGCTGGTTTTTCTCATACAGACGCTGCGCCTGCTTGAGTTTCTTGTTTACCAGCACTTCGCGATCCTGATCGCGAATAATGAAAATTTGTGTGCGCGGCGCAACCTGGCTGCGAAACATGCGGATCTCATACAGCTCGTTATTGATCGTCGCCTGAATAATCCCCTGATGCTGTTCCGCCATGGTGGTGATGTTTTGCAGATTCAAATGCGGCAGCAAATGATCGGCAATTTTGTTACTTATGACTGTGCGGTTCGATTCCTGATCGTGAACCAGCAGGCCGAGCGGCAGCAGTGAGACTATCTCTTCATTAATTGCCCGTAAAATGCGCAATTCGTTATTGACCGCCGTGCTGGGGACGCTTTCTGTACTGCGGCTGGAGAAATGGCGGAATGTGGTATAGCCAAATAACGCCAGCGCCAGCAAACCGATGTTCAGCAGCAGTGGCAGCAGAATGTTTTGCAACGTATCCAGCAGTAAGGTGCCGTAAGGAACCTGCCAGACCAGGCGCATATCGGTAGAGTTGAGTGCCGAGGAGATTTCAATCTTCGTACTGTTAAAGTGGATACTGACGCTATCCGTCCCTTCTTTCTCATTTTCATTGTTTCCCGTTGCCGTCGCGTCTGGCTCAAGGCGGAAACTGTCCAGCGGCATACCCGGTGGGATCAAATCATTAATCGGCAGATCAAAAGCCACGACCGTTGCCAGATGTCCCGGCTGGTTGAACGTGGTACGCAAGGTAAAGTAATGACCGTTCTGCCAGGCCAGGCGGCGCATGTTAGAAAAACTTTCGCGTTCATCGAGGGCGTTGGCCTGTTGCAACATCTCTGCACGACGTGAATCAACAATGTCGCTGACGGTCGATTCTTTAAATCCGGAGGTGAGATCTTTGAGGGGCAGGGTTGAGATCAGCACCAGACTGTTATCCTGACCATTCAGGTAATACATCGACCACGGTACATTTTCTGCGCCCCACAATGTGTCCAGATAGGTGGACATCCGTTGAGTCATCTCAAGCGTTGAGTTGTCGTGAGAGCCAAAGATTAAGGCTTCCGTTTTGCGGCGTGGTTTTTCCAGATAGTAGACATCCTGTTTCAGGCGCGTCTCTTGTAAACCTTCGCCGGAGGAGGGGGAGGTCGTCGCGGCAATGTTGTCGTAGATCTGCCAGGTCACGTAACGCCAGGTATCGACGCGCTTTTGGATTGCGTGGGTAATGTCGACAATCTGGTAACTTTTATCTTTCAGCCAGGCGTTAACGGCGCTTTGTACCATTACACCCATCGTCACCAGTAACACAATGATCAACAGTAAAAAGAAGCGGGTAATGCTCCCCGGTAGGAGTGAAAAGCGGGTCGTGGCCGTTGTCTCTTTCTGACGCATTCGTGTTTATGACCTGTTAAAACTTCGCGAAGTGATAGGGCAGTATAAAGGGTACAGTGTGAAATTCCAGACTCTTACCTGATTGATGATTCTCTATTCTCCAGTGATATTTATCATCCTGCATTGGGTGAAATAGATGTACAAGCGCCATTTTGCTGTACAAATAACCTACAAAAAGCCTAACGATATTAATTGCAAATAAACGAAGATTGCTGGAAATTATGCCTATGTTAATTATTTGTGAAATAGTTAACAGGCGTTATAGTTTTTCTGTGGTAGCACAGAATAATGAAAAGTGTGTAAAGAAGGGTAAAAAAAACCGGATGCGAGGCATCCGGTTGAAATAGGGGTAAACAGACATTCAGAAATGAATGACGGTAATAAATAAAGTTAATGATGATAGCGGAAGATATTCTAGTTGCGAGTGAAGGTTTTGTTTTGACATTCAGTGCTGTCAAATAATTAAGAATAAGTTATTGATTTTAACCTTGAATTATTATTGCTTGATGTTAGGTGCTTATTTCGCCATTCCGCAATAATCTTAAAAAGTTCCCTTGTATTTACATTTTGAAACATCTATAGCGATAAATGAAACATCTTAAAAGTTTTAGTATCATATTCGTGTTGGATTATTCTGCATTTTTGGGGAGAATGGACCTGCCGACTGATTAATGAGGGTTAATCAGTATGCAGTGGCATAAAAAAGCAAATAAAGGCATATAACAGAGG
>OCAK01000872.1_pt1 | contig 21347 bp, 16 predicted proteins | sample 1538301 | NCBI WGS metagenome assembly OCAK01 (sample SAMEA2580285, study PRJEB22360) | human gut metagenome | biome: human gut; feature: human-associated habitat; material: faeces | place: Denmark | collected 2008/2010 | reverse complement strand
CCCAGCCGATGGTGCTGGCCGGCGTACTCGATTGCGACAGTGCCGACAAAGCAGCCCGTTTCATTCGTTTCTGCGACTCATTCAATATTCCTATTATTACCTTGGAAGATATGCCGGGTTACCTGCCGGGCGTAGACCAGGAGCATGCCGGTGTGATCCGTCACGGGGCAAAAGTATTGTATGCTTATTCGGAAGCAACTGTGCCTAAGATCACAGTAATCTTGCGTAAGGCTTACGGTGGTGGTTACATTGCGATGAACTCGCGTCACCTGGGTGCCGACTTTATGTTTGCATGGCCGAGCGCAGAGATTGCCGTTATGGGACCGGAAGGTGCAGCCAACATTATTTTCCGTAAGGAAATCATGGAAGCTGAAGACCAGAATGCAATGCGTCAGGAAAAAGTGAAAGAGTATATCGAGAAGTTCGCTAATCCTTATGTGGCAGCTTCGAAAGGATTTATCGATTCTGTTATCGAGCCGAAAGAAACACGTGCGTTGTTGCTTCACGCTCTGAAACTTTCTATTTTGAAAGAGGAATACAGACCGGCTAAAAAGCACGGAATCCCTCCGTTCTAATTAAATCCGTACATATACTTTTTGAAAATATGGAAAATAAAGAAAACGAATATGTAGATTTTGTAGTTACCGCCCGTAAATACAAAACACTGCTGACAGAGAAATATAAGAACCGTAAGATGTGGCATAAGCCCTTCGTCGGTGATGTGATTTCGACTCTTCCGGGAACTGTCGTGAAGATCTATGTGGAAAAAGGGCAGGAAGTTGAAGCCGGCCAGTTGCTCCTCATTCATCAGGCGATGAAGATGTACAATCGGATCGTCGCTCCGGTATCCGGAGTGATTACCGAGTTGGATGTAACCGAAGGAGATAAGATCGCAAAAGATCATTTGATGGTAAAAATACAGCCGAAGTAAAATTTGGTTATTTCATAATACGTGCGAAAAGGTTGTGCCAGTAGTGTTTATACACTGGTGCAACCTTTTTATTTGATACATTTTACATTCAATTTAAGTTTTTTGGCTTGATTACGGTTTGTTGAGAATTATTTTTGCTACGAACCGTTTTAACATTCACATGAATTGCTTATTTTTGTTCGCTGAATAAAGAGGGGTGTCAAAAGTCTGTTGAAACCTTTTGGCATGCCTCTTTTTAACACTTAAGGCAATCTGATGAAAAAAATATTCCTCTTTTTGATGTTTGTAGCATATTCGTTAGCGATGTCAGCGCAGATCAATACGGATCGTGTTCTGGCTATCGGACGTAATGCCTTGTATTTTGAAGATTACGTATTGTCGATACAATATTTCAATCAAGTCATTAAAGCAAAACCTTGGATCGCGGAACCCTATTTCTACCGCGCTGTTGCCAAGATCAATCTGGACGATTATAAGGGAGCGGAAGAAGACTGTACGCTATGTCTCCAGCGGAATCCATTTCTGGTTCAGGCTTATTATGCCCGCGGTATTGCCCGCCAGAGCCAGGAAAAATATGCCGAAGCGATTGCCGACTACGACAAAGGTCTTGAATTTAAACCCGAAGACCGCCAGATGCTTGTTAATAAAGCCGTAGCCAATATCCAACGGAAAGACTATGATGATGCCGAAAAGACTTTCGATGTGCTGATGAAAGCGCATCCTAAATATTCGATGAATTACCTGACCCGTGGTGCTATGTACACCGAGAAAGGCGATACGGTAAAAGCGCTTGCCGATTATAATAAGGCTATTGAAATGGACCCCTATTATGCTCCGTCCTATGGTAACCGTGCGATCCTGCTTTATCAGACAAATGATCTGAAAGGTGCTTTGGCGGATCTGAACGAGGCCATCCGCTTGAATACCCGTGAAAGTGGCTATTATATCAATCGTGGTCTGGTACGTTACCAGATGAATGACCTCCGTGGTGCGATGGATGATTACGATCAGGTAATCGGTATGGATAAAAATAATCTGATTGCCCGCTTTAACCGGGGACTCCTCCGTTATCAGGTAGGCGATAACAACCGTGCTATCGAAGACTTCGATGTGGTGATCCAGCAGGAACCGGATAACTATATGGCTTATTATAACCGTGCTCTCCTGCGTTTTGAAACAGGTGACTACCGTGGTTCTGTTCAGGACTTCGATGTTGTTTTAGGTCAATATCCAAATTTTACTCCGGGTTATTACAGCCGTTCCGAAGCTAAGCGTAAAATGAATGACCAGGTAGGTGCCGATCGCGACTACTGGACCGCTATCGAAATGGAAAACAATTCGAAGAAAGACCGCCAGTCTGCGCAGGGTGGAAATGCCATGGCCTCTACTAATACGACAGGACAGGATAGTAATGCTTCTTCTTCGGATGACAAAGGTGAAAATACGCGTGAGAAATCAGATAAAAACATCAATAAATTCAATCGCCTGGTGGTGTATGACAAAGAGGAGGAACGCAGGAGTAAATACCAGAGTGATGTCCGCGGACGTGTGCAGGATCGTAATGTCCGCGTAGATATCGAACCTCAGTTTGTCCTGACTTATTACGAAAAGATTGATCCGATCAAGAAAATTGTCTATTACGACAAGACGATCGAAGAATATAATGCCCGTATGGTGTTATCACGCAAATTGCGTATAACCAATGAAGAGGCTGCCCTTACGGAAGATCAGATTTCGGTTCACTTTGCCTCGATCAATGATTATTCCGCGAAGATAGAAGCCCAGCCGGGAAATGCGGATGCGTGGTTTGGCCGTGCAGTAGATTATATGCTTGTACAAGACTTTACGGAAGCTATCAAAGATTTCAATAAGGTTATTGAACTTGATCCGACCTATACGATGGCTTATTTCAACCGTGCAGTGGTACGTTACAAACAATTGGTTTATGATATGTCCCAGACTACTACAACCGATGACTTGTCAGCCTCTATGGGTAGTATGAACTTTAAGATGGGGCAGAGTCCGACACAGCCGAAAGCTCCTTCTGATCCTAGATCGGCCGAAGTGAAGGATAAAAGGAAGGCTTACGAACATGAATTGATTACACGTGATTACGATATGGTTATCCGTTTGAATCCCGGATTTGTGTATGCTTATTTCAATCGTGGAAATTTACGTTGTGTGCAGCGTGACTTCCGGGCGGCCATACAGGATTATGATGAGGCGATCAAACGTGACCCTGATTTTGCAGAGGCTTATTTTAACCGCGGACTGGCTCATCTCTCCCTGGGTGATGCCAATCAAGGTATTGCAGACCTGAGTAAGGCAGGCGAATTAGGTATTATCAATGCCTATAGTATCATCAAACGTATGACAAGCAATTGATCTGAATAAGCTTTTTTAGATTCAAAACAGGCATGTTTCCCAACAAAACATGTCTGTTTTGGGTTTAAAGCATATATCTTTTGACCTAAAAAGATCATTTTACGAAAAAGAATGCTAAATTTGCATGCTAATTAAAGAATTATAGAGAACAGATTATGATAAAGATTACATTTCCGGATGATTCCGTAAGAGAATACGCCGAAGGAACAACTGCTATGCAGATCGCAGAAAGCATCAGTTCCCGTTTGGCTCAGGAAGTTTTGGCCGCAAGTGTGAACGGAGAAACATGGGACCTGTCTCGTCCAATTATGCAGGATTCAACTGTGAAGCTGCTGAAGTGGGATGATGAAGAAGGTAAACATGCTTTCTGGCACTCAAGTGCTCACCTGATGGCTGAAGCGCTGCAGGAACTTTATCCTGGCATCAAGTTCGGTATCGGTCCGGCTATCGAGAATGGATTCTACTATGACGTAGATCCGGGTGAAGCTACAATCAAAGAAGGTGATTTCGCAGCAATCGAAGCAAAGATGCTGGAACTGGTAGCTAAAAAAGAAGAAATCAAACGTCAGGACATTACCAAGGCAGATGCCATGAAAATGTTCGGTGACAGAGGTGAAGAATATAAAACTGAGTTGATCAGTGAACTGGAAGACGGTACGATCACAACCTATACACAAGGCTCTTTCACAGATTTGTGTCGTGGTCCGCATTTACCTAACACATCTTACTTGAAAGCTGTAAAGATTCTGAGCGTGGCCGGTGCTTACTGGCGTGGTGATGAAAAACGCAAACAGCTGGTTCGTCTGTATGGTATCACTTTCCCGAAAAAGAAAATGTTGGATGAATATCTGGCATTACTGGAAGAAGCCAAAAAACGTGACCACCGGAAGATTGGTAAAGAACTGGAGTTATTCACATTCTCTACCGCAGTAGGAGCAGGTCTGCCATTGTGGTTGCCCCGTGGTACTCAGTTGCGTTTGAAACTGGAAGATTTCCTGAAACGTATCCAGAAGAAATACGGTTACCAGCAGGTAATGACTCCGCATATCGGAGGCAAACAACTGTATGTAACATCTGGCCACTATGCAAAATACGGTAAGGACTCATTCCAGCCGATCCATACTCCGCAGGAAGGCGAAGAATTCCTGTTGAAACCGATGAACTGCCCTCACCATTGTGAGATATTCAAGGCATTCCCGCGTTCATACAAAGATCTGCCTTTGCGTTTCGCAGAGTTCGGTACGGTTTACCGTTATGAACAGAGCGGTGAGTTACACGGTTTGACGAGAGTACGTGGTTTTACGCAGGATGACGCCCACCTGTTCTGCCGTCCGGATCAGTTGAAGGATGAATTCCTGAAAGTAATGGATATTATCTTTATCATTTTTAAAGCGCTTGATTTCGAAAACTTCGAAGCCCAGATCTCTTTACGTGATAAAGTGAACAGAGATAAATACATCGGTTCGGAAGAGAACTGGGAAAAAGCTGAAACCGCTATCATCGAAGCCTGTCAGGAAAAAGGCCTGAAAGCTAAGATCGAATATGGTGAAGCTGCTTTCTATGGTCCGAAACTCGACTTTATGGTGAAAGATGCTATCGGTCGCCGTTGGCAGTTGGGAACTATCCAGGTAGACTATAACCTGCCGGAACGTTTCGAGCTGGAATATACAGGTGAAGATAACAAAAAACACCGTCCGGTAATGATCCACCGTGCACCGTTCGGCTCAATGGAACGTTTCGTTGCCGTGCTGATCGAACATACAGGAGGTAAATTCCCGTTGTGGCTGACTCCGGATCAGGTATGTATCATGCCTATCAGTGAGAAGTTCAATGAATATGCATGGGACATCGCCCGTCAGCTGGAAGAACAGGACATTCGTGTTCTGGTAGATGACAGAAATGAAAAAATCGGTCGTAAGATTCGTGACAATGAATTGAAACGTATTCCTTATATGCTCATCGTCGGAGAAAAAGAAGCAGAAAATAATGAAGTTTCTGTAAGAAAACAGGGCGAAGGTGATAAAGGTTCGATGAAAATTGCTACCTTTGCAGCGCTTTTGAATGGCGAGGTAGAGGAAATGATGAATCGCTGGCAAAAAAGTAATGATTAAATAACTAATAACGAGGAGAATAAATCTTTTTGAATGAAGAATGACAATCTGAAAGAACAGTACAGAATCAACGAACGTATTCGTGTTCGTGAAGTTCGTTTAGTAGGTGACAATGTAGAACAAGGTGTATTTCCTACATCTCAGGCATTAAAAATGGCTGAAGATCAGGGATTGGACCTGGTAGAAATTTCACCCAATGCTGCGCCCCCCGTTTGTAAAATAACCGATTATCAGAAATTCCTCTATCAGCAGAAAAAGCGGCAGAAAGAGCAAAAAGCGAAATCTGTGAAGGTTGTTGTGAAGGAGATTCGTTTCGGACCTCAGACAGATGATCATGATTATAACTTCAAACTGAAGCATGCTAAAGGATTTCTGGAAGAAGGCTCTAAAGTGAAAGCATATGTGTTCTTTAAAGGTCGTTCCATTCTTTTCAAAGAGCAGGGTGAAGTTTTATTGCTTCGTTTTGCCAATGATTTGGAAGACTACGGTAAAGTAGAACAGCTACCGGTTTTGGAAGGTAAACGTATGATCATCATGCTAACACCTAAAAAAGCGGGTGCATCGGCTACAGCAGCTGCTCCGAAACCAGCATCTGCAGGACCGGCAAAGCCTGTGGTTAAGAAAGTGATAACTTTGAAGCCGAGGACAGAATCTGAAGAAAATAAAGAATAAAAAACGCCCGTAGAGGGTGTCAAGTTTAATAATTAAAACAAAATTGGAAAATGCCTAAGATGAAGACTAATTCCGGTGCCAAAAAGAGGTTCGCCCTTACCGGATCAGGAAAGATCAAAAGAAAACACGCTTTTAAGAGTCATATCTTAACAAAGAAGACTAAGAAGCAAAAGAGAAATCTTACTCACACGGGTTTGGTAGCTAGTGTTGACGTAAGCAACGTAAAGCAGATGCTTTGCATGAAGTAATCTTTATTCATTAAGCGAGTTTTATAACGATTTTTATTAACCGAATGCATTAGCAATCAAGTTCATCCTACGAGATGACGCTAACATTCAAAACAGATTAGAATTATGCCTAGATCAGTAAATCATGTTGCTTCAAGAGCAAAAAGAAAACGGATTTTAAAACTTACCAGAGGTTATTATGGTGCACGTAAGAATGTGTGGACCGTAGCAAAGAATACCTGGGAAAAAGGTTTGACTTATGCATTCCGTGACCGTCGTAACAAGAAACGTAACTTCCGCGCATTGTGGATCCAGCGTATCAACGCTGCTGCTCGCCTGGAAGGTATGTCTTACTCTCGTTTGATGGGAGCTTTGCATGCTGCAGGAATTGAAATCAACCGTAAGGTGTTGGCCGACCTGGCTATGAACCATCCGGAAGCTTTCAAAGCTATCGTTGCAAAAGTAAAGTAAATTGATATATAAATGTCAATAAGAGAAGGGTTCCGGTTTCGGGACCCTTTTTTTGTTAGCTTTTTGCAATTCATACCTTCTGAAACACTGAGACTTTACTTTTTTATTCATTATTTAAGGGGAAATTGTTGACATTTTGTTTGGAAGATTCAAAGGCTTTACATATCTTTGTGATAAGAAAAATGAGTTAGCCGCACTTGTTCGATTGGGAAACTCATCAGTTTTTTTTAATTCCGAGACAAAGCTCTTGTCGCTAATGGCGGGCCGCACCCTTCGGGGCATGCATCGCACAGCGGATTACAAAGGTGGCAAAGCACTCAAATCCTGTCATACGGAGTTTGTTCATATCTACGGTGCGGCTTTCTTCTCATATAAAGGGAAAATCTCTTACGGGATTTTCCCTTTTTCTTTGTATATTTACCGCACCAAGAATAAATACACAAAAACTGATTATTATGTTACTGCCAAAACAATCGCGCATAGCGATGACGGGTGTTACTGTAGTATGCTCTTTGCTTCTTGTTGCCTGCTCTCCGAAAGAGACTGTGCAACTGAATGTAATCCCGCTGCCTGCACAGGTTAGTGCTTCAGGAGGCTTTTTGAAAGTCGACAGTGCTGCTGTTTTTTCTACGGCAAAGCCTGCAAATGTTCGCTTTATCGTGGATGAGTCAATAGGTGGAAATCCGGAAGGATACCAGCTTGTAGTGAATGAAAAGGGTATCGACCTGAAAGCAGCCACCGGGACAGGTCTGTTCTATGGCGAACAGACACTCCGTCAGCTGTTTTCTCCCCAGGGAGTCCCTTATGTCACCATACAGGATGAGCCTCGGTTTAAGTACCGAGGGATGCACCTGGATGTGTCGCGTCATTTCTTTCCCAAAGAAGAAGTATTCAAGTTGCTGGACGTGATGTCCTTTTATAAGCTGAATAATCTGCATCTTCACCTGACGGATGCAGGAGGATGGCGTATCCAGATGGATAAATATCCTAAACTGACTACGGATGCTGCTTTCCGTACCGAATCCGACTGGCGGAAGTGGTGGGATGGAAAAGACCGCAAATATCTTCCTGAAGGAACTCCGGGAGCCTATGGCGGTTATTACACCAAAGACGATATACGTGCGATCGTTGCCTATGCAGCATCTAAACATATTAATGTATTGCCGGAAATCGAATTTCCCGGTCATTCGGAAGAGGTCCTGTTTGCTTATCCGGAGTTAAGTTGTTCCGGTCAGCCTTATAAGAATGGAGATTTCTGTATCGGTAATCCGAAATCATTTACCTTTATGGAAGACGTACTGGATGAAGTGATCGAACTTTTTCCATCCGAGTATATTCATATAGGAGGGGACGAAGCCGGTAAAGGTGCCTGGAAAACCTGTCCTAAATGTCAGGCTTTGATGAAAAAGAATGGCATGAAAAGCGTGGATGAACTGCAAAGTTATATGATACATAAGGCAGAGGAACATCTGATCTCTAAAGGCCGTAAGCTGATCGGCTGGGATGAGATACTGGAAGGTGGCCTTGCTCCGGAGGCTACCGTTATGTCCTGGCGTGGCGAAAGTGGTGGCATTAAGTCTGCCCGTATGGGACATGACGTGGTGATGACACCGGGTAATTATATGTATTTTGACTTCTATCAGGCTGATCCGAAAACACAACCTTATGCTATCGGCGGATATACTCCGATTAAGAAAGTGTATAGTTATAATCCGATTCCGGTCGACTCCCTGACTGCCGAAGAAAGTAAACACATCATGGGAGTACAGGCCAATACCTGGACAGAATATATTCCGAACGAACAACATCTGGAATATATGATGTTTCCTCGTGCTTTGGCTTTGGCTGAAATAGCCTGGTCGCCTCAGGAAAAGCGTGAATGGAATGACTTCAAACCCCGTATGAATGCCCATATTTCAAAATTACAGCAGATGGGCATCAATACATTTACTCTTTCCGACGAACTGGAGGTAACGATGAAGGTCGATACGGTCAGCAAACAGATTGAAGTCTACCTGGATGCCGAAAAGTATCCGGCAGAAATCCGTTATACGACGGACGGTACTGTCCCGACAGCCTCCTCCACAGTTTACGACGGGATGATTCAGGTGAAGGATTCAGCTTATATCAAAGCAGCCATTTTCAGTAATGGCCAGTTGCAGGGAACCCCGACCGAGAAGAAAGTCGATTACCACCGCGCCATCAACAAGCCTATACATTATAATAGCAAGTTGTATCCCGGTTATATGGCAGGCGGTATGAATGCGCTGCTCGATGGTTATCGGGGAGGACTGACCTATCTGGATGGTCGTTGGCAGGGCTACCTGAACGACCTTGATTGTGTGATCGATATGGAAGAAGTTACCGATATTCACAAAGTATCCGCCCGTTTCATGCAACTGATCGGGCCGGGAGTTTTCCAACCGGCTACAGTCGAGTTATTGACATCCGAAGATGGAACGAATTTCACTTCACAGGGAATTATCCCGACCACCATCTCCAATAAAGATCCCGAACTTTCTTTCCAGGAATATCTTTTCCAGGGAGACTGGAAAGCCCGCTATGTCCGTCTGAAAGCTGATGAAGCGAATAAGGGGTTCATCTTTGTGGATGAAATCGTCGTATGGTAAGAAGGATAATGAACCGATGTGGTAAATATGCCAATGTGCCGATTCTAAGAATGAATGCATATGTATCTCATTGGCATATTGGCACATTTTCAAATTAGCATATTATTAATTAACTAAATAAATCGAGAATGAAGAAGCAAGTAATGAGCCTCCTGCTGTGTGGTAGCCTGATGGCGGCAGCACAACAGCCGGTAGATTATGTAAACCCTTTTATCGGGACCAGCAACTACGGGACTACTAATCCCGGAGCCATCTGTCCCCAGGGTATGATGAGTGTCACTCCATTCAATGTGATGGGATCGGAGAGCAACCGCTTCGATAAAGACAGCCAATGGTGGTCCACTCCATACTCAGCCGACAATGACTACATGACAGGTTTTGCCCATGTAAACTTGAGCGGGGTAGGTTGTCCCGAATTAGGTAGTCTGTTATTGATGCCGACCGCCGGCGAACTGAAAGTCGATTACCGGGAATATGGTAGCAAATATAAGGATGAAGTAGCTCATCCCGGTTATTATAGTAATGTCCTGACAAAATATGGTATCAAGACCGAAGCGACAGCCAGTATGCGTACCGGCCTTAGCCGTTTCACTTTCCCGAAAGGGCAGGGGAATATTCTGCTGAACCTGGGAGAAGGATTGACCAACGAAACCGGAGCAACCGTTCGTATCGTCAACGAAACCGAGATTGAAGGAAGCAAGTTGCTGGGAACTTTCTGTTATAACCCGCAGGCTGTTTTCCCGATCTATTTCGTAATGAAGTCAGCAAGGCTCCCAAGTCGATGGGATACTGGAAGAAACAGCGTGAAATGAAAGGTGTGGAAGCCGAATGGGATGTCTATTCAGGCAAATACAAACTATATACCAAGTATAACCGTGAAATGAGCGGTGACGATGTCGGTGTATGGTTCACCTATGATACGGAAGAAAACGAAGCCATCGAAGTCAAAATGGGTGTCTCTTTTGTCAGTATCGAAAACGCCCGTCTCAACATGAATACGGAACAACCCGGTTTCGACTTCGATAAAGTCAGGACAACCGCCAGCAATATGTGGAACAGCGACCTGTCGCGTGTAAGGGTAGAAGGCGGCAGCAAAGACGACAAGACAATTTTCTATACCGCTTTATATCACCTGCTGATTCATCCGAACATTATTCAGGATGTGAACGGTGAATACCCGATGATGGAAAGCCTGAAAGTAGGTCATACTACCGGAAACCGTTACACCGTATTCTCTTTGTGGGATACCTATCGTAACGTAAGTACCTTGATGACCCTGCTTTTCCCCGAACGTCAGCTCGATATCATCCGTACCATGGTCGATATGTATAAGGAAAGCGGCTGGTTGCCTAAGTGGGAACTATACGGACGTGAAACCCTCACGATGGAAGGTGATCCTTCCATACCTTATATAGTAGATGCCTGGATGCGCGGCCTTCGTGATTTCGATGTAGAAACAGCTTACGAAGCGATGCGTAAAGGAGCTACTACACCGGGTGAGTTCAACCTGCTTCGTCCGGACAATAACGATTATATGAGCAAAGGATATGTTCCGCTTCGTGAACAATACGACAACTCCGTATCCCATGCTTTGGAATATTATATAGCTGACTGGAACCTGTCCCAGTTTGCCAAAGCATTGGGAAAGAAGGAAGATGCAAAACTCTTCTATGACCGCTCGATGGGCTATAAGCATTATTACAGCAAAGAATTCGGTACGCTTCGTCCGATTCTGCCCGATGGAACATTCTATTCTCCCTTCAACCCTAAACAAGGTGAAAACTTCGAACCCAATCCCGGTTTCCATGAAGGAAGTGCCTGGAACTATACTTTCTATGTTCCCCACGATATCCCCGGTCTGGTTAAGCTGATGGGAGGCCAGAAGAAATTTGTAGACAAATTGCAGATGGTATTCGACGAAGGCCATTACGATATGGCAAACGAACCGGATATCGCCTATCCATATCTGTTCAGTTATTTCAAAGGTGAAGCCTGGCGTACACAGAAGCTCGTTCGTGAATTGTTAAGTAAATACTATCATAATGCACCGAACGGTCTTCCCGGCAATGATGATACCGGAACCATGTCAACCTGGGCTGTTTTCTCTATGATGGGATTCTACCCGGCTTGTCCCGGCGATATGGATTATGTACTGACTTCGCCGACCTTCAATAAGGTTACCATCGATTTGAATAAGAAATTCTATCCAAAAGGTGAGTTAGTAATCGAATCCATGCATAACAATCCGGAAGACATCTATATTAAAGAAGTAACAGCCGACGGAAAGAAGCTAAAAGGCTATACTATTTCTCAGGAAGAATTGGTAAATGCCGGAACGCTCAAATTCATTTTGGAAGATACGCATAAATAAGAGATAAAAACATGGCAGAAATAAGCCCTGGAAGTTTTGAAACTTTCCAGGGCTTTCTATTTCGAATATAGGATACTTGATAAATAATAAATCCTTTTACCTTTGTAGTCATCGGTTTTTCCTTTATTTTTGCAAAGACAGAATTAAAAAAGGACAGATGAGCAAATATAAATATTCGCTATATGGGTATCATGCTATAGAGAAAGCTGATATTACTATCAATGGAATAACTGTGTTGTCCGGAGAAAATGGTTGTGGCAAAAGTACTTTGTCAAGATGGTTGTATTATATAATTAATGAATCGAACAAATTTGATGAATCTCTTTATGAGGAATTCTCCAATCAATTAAGAGGAAATCTTCATAAATTGTTTAGAGCTAGTCGGGAGATAAGTCAGAGCGATGAATTCACCTCATATCATGAGGTGATCGATCAGATAAATGATCAAGTTGATATAGACACATTGAAAGAAAGATATATAAGTTTGGTTAAGCAGTTCGAGTTGAGACTGATATCTTTCTTATCTGCAGAAATGATGAAGAGCAGAAAAAAACGTATTTTCTCTTATCTGAAAATTTCATATAATGATGATAAAATCCTCTTAGAAAAGAATATTGCTGAATTTTTTAGTTCATTAATAGCTGATTTTGATCAAAAATATGAAGAACTTTATCTTAATAAAGAAAAACGCTCATTAGATCAACTGTATAGATTTATAAAAAGAAATTATTTAGAGGAAGATAAAGCCCCGTCAAAGATACAGCTTTCAGAAGATGGGGTTAAGCTATTGGAAAAAGGAAAATTTGATGCTCCATTGATGATTCATAGAGCAATATATATAGATACTCCAATGGCTTTGTCTGATAAAGCTAAAACGTTAAGTACCCATTGGACAGATTTATATGAAATGATGATAAGTCCTCGGGGAGAAATGCCTCAGTCTGGCAAAAAAGTGTTGTTACGTATCAGGCGACTGATAAATGGGCAGATAATAGTTGAAGACGATACATTTGGTTTTAATAAGGAATTGCATTTTCATCGGGAGGATGGTTTAAATATACCTTTGGAAAAAGCTGCTACCGGTTTGAAAGCTTTTGCCTATTTACAGCGTCTTTTGGAAAATGGTTATCTGAATGAAGAGACCTTGTTGCTTATTGATGAACCCGAAGCCCATTTACATCCTCAGTGGATAGTGGAATTTGCACGTTTATTAGTTTTGCTGCATAAGGAATTAGGCTTAAAAATTATGATTGCCAGTCATAATCCGGATATGGTTGCAGCTATACAATCGATTGCTCATAAAGAGGATATTATCGAAAATACCTGTTTTTATCAGGCGACTAGAAGTGAGAATTCATTACAATATACATATCAAAACCTCGGAAGCGATATAAAAGAGATTTTTGAGTCTTTTAATATTGCGATATCCCGTATTCAAGATTATGGTTCCAATAATTTATAATGAAGACATTATTGTTTCTCATTTGATAGCAAAACATTGTTTGTGTTTATTAGATGAAGTCTCTCAAAGAGATTATAATAAAGTAGGGATTTTTTCAAGCAAGATCAAATGTTTGGCTTTGGATGATTACGAAACAAAGTTCTGTGGTGGTTCAAAAGATAATACAATGGATGCAGCAGTCGGAATTAGTGATTATCAAAATAATCGAAAAGTAAATCATAGATTGTTGTTGGTAGAATTGCGTTTGGATTATCAAAGTTCTAGAAATCTGGATAAAAGCTCGTTAGTTCGTAAAATAAAACATTCTAAAGATTTATTATCAGAGTCTAGGATTGCCCCCAATAGTTGTTTTATTTTTTCTGAAGAGGTTGCTCCCAAGGCTCAAAGTTGGGTACGGCGCTTTGCTCGTGAGTTTAGTGCGAATTGGGAGGTGATGAATCCCATACAGTTTAATGCTTTTATAAAATTTGAATCAGATATGCCGTATCAACCGGAAAATGATTTAGATAGAATAAAAGAAGTCTTGTATGAATGTTTGAAGAAAAAGGATTTAAAGAACTTTTTTGATAATACAAGATATTGGCGTACAGAAGCTTTAAAATATAGGAATCAATTTAAATTATTGGAATTTGAAGCCATTACAGATACGCTATGGGATATATGGAAATCTTTTGATATAGCGGCTTATTCATCTGATGAAATGGATATTCTTGAATCAGAAATAGAAAAAGAGGATTTGCAGATTCTCATTGGAAGATACGCATAAGTAAGAAAAATAAATTATTGTAAGGGAGCCCTGGGGAGTAATGAACTTCTCAGGGCTTTTTGTATTTAGGAAACTGTATTATGAGTGTAGAGATTGATAGGCGAGCTTGTTACTGAATGTAAAATCTTTTGAAAAGATGAAAGGGGGATAATTCAAAATGACTAGAAAAAACGATCGTTTTTTCTAGTCATTTTTTTGTGCTGCAAAGGTAAGTGATATTTATTGAAATACAAAGAGTTTCTGAGAAATTATCTATTTGTTCTTCAATGTTTTAATTCGTTTTTTTCAAAAAGCCGCTTCAATCATAGGTTAACAAAAATTAGGTAAATATAGTGACTAGAAAAAACGATCGTTTTTTTTAGTCACTCCAATGACCTTTAAGTATAAGAATTACAATGATTTATGTAGGTTGGCCGCTTGGGACTGACGAACTTTTTTACATAATATCCTTAATTTACAACTTATGAATATCAATGGTTTTGCACTAGTATTATCACGCGTTAAATTTTTTAATCGTTGGATCGTCCTATTTATTGACTTATTTCTATCAATTCTGGCTACTGCTACTTCTCTGTCATTCCTATGGTATATCCTTGGAACAGAGCTTGTGGACGATTCTCTATTTCACATATTATCCATTTCTTTCTGCAGCAGTCTGGTGAGTTTCTTTTTGTGCCAGACCTATAAAGGTGTGATCCGGCATTCTGCATTTACAGAAGCTGGACGTCTTGCTTTATCCTCATTAATAAAGGTTCTTTTCATCGTCGTTTTGGTCTACCTGACTACGACGATTCAATCTCCTCGTGAATTAGCCTTAGGAGCTGTAGTAGACTTGTTCCTTACCTTCTTCCTTTTGACAATACTCCGTGTTTTCATGATCGTTTTCTATTCAATTATAGTCAATAGTGTATCCTTGAATCAAGGAAAATTATTGATCTATCAGGGTGATAAATCCGGAACTTTCTTGTTTGATGCTTCCCTGAGTGACAAACTATTGTATAAAGTTTGTGGTTTCCTGCGCTTTGGAGATCATACCTGTTTACGTGTAGGAAAATACAGAATTTATTCAATTAAAAAGCAAGTAGACTTTAACCATTTGGTTAATAGGAAAAATATTAAAGCAGTATTGTTTACGGACTATCATTTAGTAAAAGAAGAGAGTGAGCGTTTAGTCCGTTATTGTGAAAAGAAGAAAGTTCGTATGTTGATGCTTCCTTCTGTAGATGAATTGAAGAAGGGTAAGGTTAATTTCCGTAATCTCCCTGAAGTACATATAGAAGATTTATTAGGTCGTGAGGAAATATGTATCAATATGACTGAAATCGCTACATCCTTGAAAGGTAAAGTTGTTTTGGTAACCGGAGCCGCCGGTTCTATTGGTAGCGAATTATGCCGTCAACTATGTACATTCAATCTGAAGCAATTGATCTTGTTTGACAGTGCAGAAACACCTATGCACAACATACGTTTGGAACTGGAAGAAAAATTTCCTCAGGTAGAATTTGCTGCCGTAATGGGAGATATCCGGATGATCGACCGTGTAGAGTCCCTTTTCTTGCGTTTCCAACCTCAATATGTATTTCATGCGGCTGCTTATAAGCACGTACCTTTGATGGAGGAAAATCCTTGTGAAGCAGTCCATACGAATGTATATGGAACTCGTAATGTGGCGGATATGGCTGTCAAATACAATGTAGATAAATTCATAATGATTTCTACCGATAAGGCGGTTAATCCGACTAACGTAATGGGAGCTTCCAAACGCCTGGCAGAAATCTATGTACAAAGTTTAAGTATCGCTATCAGCAAAGGTTTGCATCCAGGCAAAACCCGTTTTATTACGACTCGTTTTGGTAATGTTTTAGGAAGTAACGGTTCTGTTATTCCCCGTTTCCGTGAACAATTAGCAAAAGGTGGTCCTTTAACAGTGACTCATCCCGACATCATCCGCTACTTTATGACAATCCCGGAAGCGTGTCGTTTGGTACTCGAAGCTGCATTTATGGGCAAGGGAAATGAAATTTTTGTATTCGATATGGGAACCCCTGTAAAGATCGTTGATCTGGCTCGTCGTATGATTGAACTGGCAGGTCTTGTCCCCGGCGAGGATATCGAAATTCAATACACGGGTCTCCGTCCGGGAGAAAAACTGTATGAGGAACTTCTGGCAACTAAAGAAAATACCCTTTCTACAAATAATGCCAAAATATATCGTGCCCAAGTGAGAGAATATGATTACAATGATATTTGCTCGGTTATGAGCCCGCTGATTGCTTTGGCGATTAAAGTGGATAAAATGGGGACAGTCCAAATGATGAAAGGGATTGTACCGGAGTTCAAGAGTAAGAATTCGGAGTATGAGGTGTTGGATAAGTGATTGATAGAAAATTGAAATAAAATGAAAGTTCTAGTTACAGGCGGAGCCGGTTTTATAGGCTCTAACCTCTGTGAGTATCTTTTAATGGAGGGGCATATAGTTCGTTGTTTGGATAACTTCTCAACAGGGAAACCAGGAAATATTTTTCCTTTATTGGAGCAGTATCCGCAAACCTTCAACTTGCAAGTAGGTGATATTCGAAATATAGAAGACTGTCGAAAAGCAGTGGAAGATATGGAATATGTTTTGCATGAAGCAGCGTTGGGTTCCGTACCACGTTCCATCAAAGATCCGATTACGACAAATGATGTCAACATTGGTGGTTTTATGAATATGCTTGTTGCTGCTCGTGATGCAGGAATCAAACGTTTTGTTTTTGCAGCCAGTTCATCCACTTACGGGGATAGTAAATCTTTACCAAAAGTAGAAGATGTAATTGGTAAACCGCTTTCTCCATACGCGATAACTAAGTATGTTGATGAACTTTATGCTGATGTATTCGCTCGTACGTATGGTATTGAATATATCGGATTACGCTATTTCAACGTTTTTGGTCGTCGTCAAGACCCATTTGGAGCGTATGCAGCTGTGATACCTTTGTTTGTAAAGAAATTTATGAACCATGAAGCTCCGAATATTAATGGGGACGGGGAATACAGCCGTGATTTTACTTATATAGACAACGTTATTCAGATGAATGTGTTGGCTTTGACGACTACGAGTCCGGAAGCTGTCAACCAAATCTATAACACTGCATTTGGAGAACGTACCACATTGAACCAATTGGTTACTTATTTGAAAGAATATCTTTCCGATTTTGATTCGGAGATAGCTAAGATAGAACCGACACATGGTCCTAATCGTGCAGGTGATATTCCTCATTCTTTAGCTTGTGTGGATAAGGCCAAGCGATTATTGGGATATGATCCGAAATACAGTATGAAACAGGGTTTGAAAGAAGCCGTGAAATGGTATTGGGAAAATATTTAAAACAACGAATAATTTAAAAATCAATGAACATAGAAGTAAAAATTGCCGTAATCGGTTTAGGTTATGTAGGCTTGCCCTTGGCCCGTTTGTTCTCCACGAAGTATAAAACAGTCGGTTTCGATATGAATCAAGCTCGTGTGGATGCTTTAATGAGTGGACATGATGCGACTCTTGAAGTTTCAGATGAATTGTTACAATCTGCCATTGCGAATGGTTTTACTTGTACATCAAATATTGAAGACATTCGTGATTATAATTTTTATGTTGTAGCTGTTCCTACCCCAGTAGATGAAAATCATAATCCAGATCTGACTCCACTTTATGCTGCTAGTACTACAGTAGGCAAGGTTATTTCTAAGGGTGATATTGTGGTTTACGAATCAACTGTATATCCGGGAGTTACAGAAGACGAATGTATCCCGGTAGTAGAGAAAGTGTCTGGTTTGAAATTCAATGTTGATTTCTTTGCAGGTTACAGCCCTGAGCGTATCAACCCGGGAGATAAGCTCCATACGGTAGAAAAGATCAAGAAAGTAACATCGGGTTCTACACCTGAGATCGGAAAGAAAGTCAATGATGTCTATGCTTCTGTCATTACGGCAGGTACTCATTTGACCCCGACCATGAAAGTTGCTGAAGCTGCGAAAGTAATTGAGAACTCTCAGCGTGATATTAATATTGCTTTTGTGAATGAGTTGGCAAAGATTTTCAACCTAATGGGGATTGATACGCAAGCGGTTCTTGAAGCTGCAGGAACGAAATGGAATTTCTTGCCTTTCCGTCCTGGTTTGGTTGGGGGGCATTGTATAGGTGTTGACCCTTATTACTTGGCACAATGTGCACAGCGGTATGGCTATAATCCTGAAATCATTTTGGCTGGTCGCCGTATGAATGATGGTATGGGAGAGTTTGTGGCGAATCAAGTAGTTAAATTGATGTTGAAAAAAGGTATTCAGGTCCTAGATTCGAATATTTTAATTTTAGGTTTCACATTTAAGGAGAATTGCCCCGACTGTCGTAATACTAAGATTGTAGATATTGTAAAAGCGCTTAAGGAATACAATCTTAATATTACCATTTACGACCCTTGGGCCAATCCTGCAGTTGCTATGTACGAATATGGTATTGAGATTACTAACGAGTTGCCTGTAGATAAATTTGATACTGTAATTTTAGGTGTTGCTCATGAGGAGTTTAAAACAATGGATGTTCGTTCCTTGGGTAAGGAAAAGTCTGTTGTTTATGATGTTAAGTGGCTTCTTCCTGAAGAGCAAGCTGATGGTAGATTATAATCTGTGAAGTATAGGACAGATAACTTACATTAAAGAACTGTTTGTTTTATAAAATAACGTTAATGTCGGAATTGATTATACAAGTTTTTGGTACCCTTGGTGCAGGTGGCGCTGAGAGTCGTATGATGGATGTATATCGTAATATAGATAAGCAACACGTACAATTTGCATTTGTTACTTTGGACAAATCCAAGAATCAATTTTATGAAAAAGAGATATTATCCCTTGGTGGCAGTATAATAAAGATTTCATCCCCTAAGGAGAAGGGGCTTATGAGACATTTTAGTGAGCTTTTATCCACTTTTAAATATTTGAAACAGCAAGGTGCAATTGCAATACATTCTCATACGCTTTATCATTGCGGCATAGTGTGTATGGCTGCTAGAGTGGTCGCCATACCGGTGCGTATAGCTCATTCTAGAAATACCGATACGTTAAATGGTAAAACATTTGTTGGTCGAATGCAGGTAAATATAGGTAAGGTACTTATAAAAATATTTGCAACCCATTGTTTGGCTTTGAACAAGGAGTGTGCAGAATATCTTTATGGTAAAGGGTGTATTGAAAGTGGTAAGGCTACAGTTCTGCCCAATGCCATTGATTTGACAAAATATAAGATGAAGAAGCGTGCACAACTACCTAATGTACCAGATGATGCATTGGTTATTGGTCATGTGGGACGTTTTCAACCTATGAAAAACCATACATTCTTAATTGATTTCTTTGCAAAGTTTCATACATTGTACCCCGAATCCTATTTGGTTATGGTTGGTGATGGTCCACAACGCCAAGAGATTGCAGAAAAAGTAGAAAGTTTAAATCTTTCTAAGTATGTGAGATTTTTGGGTCTTAGAAACGATGTATATGCGTTAATGCCTTGTTTTAATCTTTTTGTTTTTCCATCTATATTTGAAGGTTTGGCTGGAGTGCTGTTAGAGGCAGAAGCTGCGGGTATTCCCTGTTTGGTATCGGATACAATTCCCTCCACTGCAGATATGAATTTAGGACTAATAAAATTTATTAGTTTGAATAAAGATTTGTCTGAATGGTGTGAAGAAGCAGCCTACTTGTTGGAACAGGAAAAACCTGATTATTCAGTCATAGAAGCAGCCTTTAAAAAACGTCATTTTACACTTGAACAGGAAATAAGTGATTTATATTCGATTTATGGAGTATGAAAATATTGACAATTATAACAACAACATATAATAGAGGATATTGTTTGCATCAACTGTATAACTCGTTGTTTATGCAGCAGAGTCGTGATTTTATTTGGTTGATAGTTGATGATGGCTCCACGGACAATACCCGTGATGTTGTGGAGAAATTTATGGTTGAAGCTGATTTTGAGATTCGGTATGTATATCAGCAGAATAAAGGAATGACGGGAGCACGTAATACGGCTTATAGGTATGTTGATACAGAAATTAACATCATTATAGATTCTGACGATTGGATGGCTCCAAATGCTGTAGCTAGAATCATTGAATTTTGGAATAGTAATAAGCGTGATGATATTGCAGGTATCATTGCTCTTGATGTAGATAAATTTGGAAAAGTGATAGGAACACAGTTACCTCAAGGTGTAAAAGAGAGTACATCTATAGATATGCGCTTAAAATATCGTATGAAAGGGGATAAGAAGTTTATCTTCCGTTCCTCAATCTCAAAATTATATCCTTATCCCGAAATTGAAGGGGAAAATTTTTTTCCGCCAAGCTATAAGTTCTACCAAATAGATCAAAGTTATACAATGTTACTTATGAATGAGGCTGTTTGTGTGGTAGATTATAATGATGATAGTATGAGTTTCGATAAGATTGCACAATACAAAAGTTGTGCTAAAAGTTTTGCAATGTATAGAGACCTGTGTGTGAAGTTATCTCCTAAACTGTCGTTCACACTCATTCAACTTTTGCATTACATATCGGCAAGTAGGTTTGCAGGTAATAAACACTATATAAAAAATAGTAGTAAGCCATTGCTCGCTTTTATAATTTGGCCGTTCGGACTAATTTTTCATGAATATCTAAAACGTACAAAGCGAAAAGCTTTGTCAGTGCCGGTAAAAGTATGATTATTTCACCTTGGTGGTTACTTTTAGTACCTTTGTTATGTATTAGTGTAAAATCTGGTATCTATTCTTATGATACGTCACGAGGTGACTTTGGGCGTAATGTTAATACTGGTATAGTACCATGTTTTATAGTATTTATAATATTGGTGTTGGTTTCAGCATATTCTGTATATAATGATGCTGGAATTTATATAGCTAATTTTAATAATCTCCCAGACGAATTGTTATGGAAAAATATAACAAGCCGCTCTTGGGGCGAGAATCCCGGCTTCTATCTGTTTCAAGTTGCTTTAAAGGATTTTGTGTCAACTGATGCATTTGTATTTAAGTTTGTATCAGCTATTATCATTCAATTCGGCATATTAGAGTTTTATCGTACATACTCCTGCAATCTAAGTCTCACATTGTTTATTCATATAGTATTGGGATTGTATATGTTTACGATACCGGCTATGAAACAATCTATGGCTATCTCTATTGGGCTGCTTGCTTTTACTGATTTGGTAAATAAACGTTGGCTGGCAGCGGGTTTAATTCTTTTATTGGCGGCTACAATACAACACTTTTTTTTTTTTCGACTTGAGT